>Ga0326728_10025571_pt1 | contig 10552 bp, 11 predicted proteins | sample MB3enrmetagenome_FD_207602 | JGI IMG/M metagenome (GOLD analysis project Ga0326728, IMG submission 207602) | Lab enriched peat soil microbial communities from McLean, Ithaca, NY, United States - MB31MN | ecosystem: Environmental > Terrestrial > Soil > Wetlands > Peat | place: USA: New York...
TGCTCCCGCAAGAAGGAAAACAAGACCATTTCAAAGTTCTACCGGACTTATGAGATGGTTCCCGATCGCGAGACTTGCCTGCTGGAACAGGGAATCGTTTGCATGGGAGTCGCGACGCGAGACGGATGCGGTGCTTTGTGCCCTATGGTGAACATGCCTTGTACCGGATGTTATGGTCCTCCGGAAGGAGTACTGGACCAAGGCTCCAAGATGGTGGCCGCCCTGGGTTCGGTCTTGGATTTGGGAGGCTATAAGGGCATGACCGAAGCCCAATTGATTGAAACCACCGATGCCATCCTGGACTCTTTGCCCGATCACGCCGGCACGTTTTACCGCTATAGTCTGGGGCGAAGCCTGCTAAGGAGCCGTCCATGAGCAGACGCATCAGTATCGATCCCATCACGCGCCTGGAAGGACACGGGAAAATCGAAATCTTCCTCGACGACCAGGGGGAAGTAGCCAATGCCTACCTGCAGGTTCCGGAACTGCGTGGATTCGAGCAGTTTTGCCGGGGGCGGGCAGCGGAGGAAATGCCGGTCATCACCAACCGTATTTGTGGAGTCTGCCCGGAAGCTCATCATATGGCTTCAGCGAAAGCGCTCGATCAATTGTTTGGCGTCGATCCGCCGGTGGCTGCCAAGAAGTTGCGCGAGCTCTTCTATATGGCCTTTTTCGTCACCGATCATACGACCCATTTCTACGCGCTGGGCGGGCCGGACTTCGTCGTGGGCCCGGACGCGCCGCCGGCGGAGAGAAACATTCTCGGGGTGGTCCGCAAAGTGGGCCTCGATGTGGGCAAGCAGGTGATCGAGTGCCGGGCCAGAAACCATCGCGTCATCAAGACGCTCGGCGGCCGGGAAATCCATCCCGTCGCTGGCCAGCCCGGCGGATGGAGCAAGCCGCTGGCGGAGGCCGAACGGCAACAGATCGAAGAGATTGCGCGCCAGAACATTGAGTTCGCGCTCTTCTCCCTGAACCTCTTCGATACCATTGTCCTGGCCCATCCCGCCTACCGCGAGATGATCGAGGGCGACACTTACGTGCATCGGACCTACTACATGGGCACGGTGGACGGGAACAATCGGCTCAATTTCTACGATGGAAGAATCCGCGTCATCGACCCGGAGGGCGGAGCGTTCCTTGATTACCATCCCAGCGATTATGCCAGCCATATCGCTGAACACGTGGAGCCCTGGACGTACATGAAGTTTCCCTACCTGCGGGAGAAGGGATGGAAGGGCTTCGTCGACGGAATCGACAGCGGTGTGTATTGCGCAACTCCGCTCTCGCGCTTAAACGTCTCGGACAGCCTGGCCACCCCTCGCGCACAAGAACAGTTCGAACGGTTCTTTGCCACCTTCGGGAAAAAGAAGATCGGCGGACGCTACGAACCGGTGCATCATCGCATGGCCACGCACTGGGCCCGCCTCATCGAATTGCTGTATGCCGCCGAACGGATGCTGGAACTGGCGACCGATCCCGAGATCACCTGCCCCGAAGTGCGCAATCTTCCCACCGGAATCACGGGCGAGGGGATTGGTTCCGTGGAAGCTCCGCGCGGTACCCTGACTCACCACTACTGCACCGACGACCGGGGTATCCTCACCAAGGTCAATCTGATCGTCGGCACCACGAACAATCACGCCGCCATGTGCATGTCGGTGCGGAAGGCCGCCGAGCAACTCATTCACGGCGACCAGGTCGGGCCCGGTCTGCTGAACCGCATAGAGATGGCATTTCGTTTATACGATCCGTGCATGTCCTGTGCCACGCACTCGCTGCCGGGAACCATGCCCCTGATCGTGAACATCAGGAATTCCAAGGCCGAACTCATGCGTTCCATCCGGCGCGAGGAGTAGCGGGCGATGGCCACCATCATCATTGGCATGGGCAACCCGGTTTTGACCGATGACAGTGTGGGACTGAAGATCGTGCAACGGATTGCCGAATTGTTGCCGGCCACCAGCGGAATTGCCGTGCGGGAGCTCCACGTCGGTGGCATCGGTCTGATGGAATCCATGGCCGGTTACGACCGGGCCATCATCGTGGATGCCATATGTACGCCCGAAGGCGTCCCCGGAACCGTGTACTCGCCCACGGTGGACGACTTGTTTCATAGCAGGAATACCTGTTCCACGCATGACGCCAATCTCGACGTAGCGCTCGAACTCGGCAAACTGGCCGGCTTACATTTACCTTCCCGGATTCACATCTGGGCAGTGGAGGCCGGGGAGGTGACTGCTTTCGGCGAGCAACTCACGGAAGCGGTGCAGCGGGCAGTACCACTCGTCGTGGACTACATCATGGACGTTCTCAGTGACGAATTATGCCAGGCAGCCAAATCCGGAGAATGCGCATGAAGATAGCGGTCTATTTTTGCAATTGCGGGACCAACGTATCCGAACGCATTGACCTGCGGCGGCTTACGGCGGAGCTAGCGGGAACTCCGGATCTTGCCTACATAAAGCCGGTCGATTTCTTATGCGCGGAAGATGGCAAGCATTTCCTGCAACAGGATCTGATTGCGGAGCGGCCGGACCGGGTGGTGATAGCCGCCTGCTCTCCCCGCGAGTACGAAAAGGCTTTCATGCAGGTGCTGATGAAATCCGGCATGAATCCCTACTTTCTGCAAATGGTAAACATCCGCGAACACGTGGCCTGGGTAACGCCCGACCCGGAACAAGCCACGGCGAAGGCGGCGACGATGATTCGCGGCGCCTTGGCACGAGTCGCTCTGCACCAGCCGCTCGAGGTGCGGGAGATCGAGGCCAACCCGGCGGTCCTGGTGATTGGTGGCGGCCCTGCGGGCCTGCAAGCGGCCCTCACCTTGGCGGAGGCGGGACGCAAGGTCGTGCTGGTGGAAAAATCGCCGGTGCTGGGTGGCCTGCCGGTGCGCTATGAGGAACTGTTCCCCAATCTGGAGTGTGCTCCCTGCATGTTGGAACCCCTGCTGGGCGAGCTGGTAAACGGCAACCAGGCGGAGAATGTCGAAATCCTCACCCTGGCACAGGTAGCCGGCATCACCGGATACCTCGGGAATTTTACCGTACAGGTACAGCAGGCGCCCCGCTATGTGGATTCCGCCGCATGCATTGGCTGTGGGCTTTGCATTCCTCCCTGCCCGGTGACCACTGGCAATGAATTCAATTATGGGCTCAACCAAAGAAATGCCATCGCGATGCCTTTTCCCGGCGCGATGCCCAATGTCCCCTTTCTGGATTCATCGGCCTGTCTGCGGTGGAAAGGCGAAGATTGCCAGCTCTGCCGGGATGCGTGTCCGATCGAGGGGACAATCCAGTTCGAGGATCGCCCGAAGCTGATCGAGCGTAATGTGGGCGCCATCATCATTGCCATTGGTTCAGCGCTATACGACTGCAAGAACCTGCCCGGATTGCAATATGGGGAACTCGAGGACGTTTACACCAGCCTCGAATTCGAGCGCCTGCTGGCGTCCAACGGTCCCACCGGGGGCGCGGTGGTGACGAAAGCGGGACAGCCTCCGGAAAGCGTGGCCATCGTTCATTGCGCCGGCAGTCTGGACAGCAAGCATAAGCCCTATTGCTCCGGCATCTGCTGCCAGTATGCCTTCAAGTTCAATCACCTGCTGGAAAGCAAACTTCCCGGAACCAAAGTCCACCATTTCTACCGGGAACTGGTGATGCCGGGCAAGGAAGAGTTCGCGCTCCATGAGCACGTTGCCCATAGTCCCGGCACTACTCTGACTCGCTATTCTGAAATTGCCAGTGTGCAGGTCAGCGAGCAAGACGGCAAGAAGCTGGTAGCGTGCGTTGATGCAGCCGGCCAGAAGCAGGCTGCCACCGCCGACATGGTCGTGCTCTGTCCTGCCGTAGTTCCGGCTGCGGATACGGCAGCGCTCACCGGTCTGCTCGGCCTCACGCGCGATAAGTTTGGCTTCCTGCAGGAGTTGCACGGCAGGCTGCATTCAACATCGAGCAAGATCAAAGGCATTTACCTGGCCGGTGCATGCCAGGCGCCCATGGACGTGCAGAAAGCTATCAGCCAGGCGATGGCGGCGGTGGGCTGTGTATTGTCGGAACTGGTCCAGGGGAAGCGCCTGCAGGTGGAACCCATCACCGCCAGCGTCGATGAGCAAAAGTGTTCCGGGTGCAAAATCTGTGCCACCGTTTGTCCCTACCACGCGATCAGTCATCCTTCCGGCGGTCCTAGTGAAGTCAATGCGCTTCTTTGCCACGGTTGCGGAACTTGCGTGGCGGGTTGTCCCACCGGCGCGATTCGAGGAAATCATTTCAGCAACGAACAAATCCTCGCGGAGTTGAAGGCGGTCCTCCAATGACACCGTTTGAACCCAAAATTGTCGGTTTCTTGTGCAACTGGTGTTCTTATGCGGGCGCCGACAAAGCAGGGGTGGCCCAGACCCCGTATCCGCCCAATGTTCGGATCATTCGCGTGATGTGCAGCGGCCGGGTCGATCCGCAATTCGTATTGCAGGCCTTGCAGGACGGAGCGGATGGGGTGTTGATCCTGGCCTGTCATGCCGGCGATTGCCACTATGACGAAGGAAACTATCGCGCCACCCAACGCCATCGCATGTTGTTGCGGTTGTTGCGGCAGTTTGGGGTGGAAGAAGAACGTTGCCGCTTTGACTACGTCTCGGCGGGGGAGGGCGACAAGTTCGTCCAGGTGGTTACGGACTTTGTCGAGACCATCAAAACTTGTGGACCTTTTCACCGCCTCCCCGGCGAAGCCGCAGCCTCAGGAGCAGCCGCGCAAGACTGCGCGCCCGAATGAACGGCGACGGAGAACGGAGCGGTGGGGCGTAAGATCAGATGACGGGCTGGATGCATGCATGAGCTTTCAATTGCGATGAACATTGTCGATGGGGTTCTGGAAGAGGCAAAGCGGTACGGGTGTGCGCAGGTAGAGGCGGTGCACTTGCGTCTGGGACCGCTCTCCGGCGTCAACCCAAACGCCCTTTTGTTCGCTTACCCGATGGCCTGCGAAGGTACGATCCTCGAAAATTCTCGCCTGGAAATTATCGCGGCGGAAAGCAATGAATTGGAGATTACCGCGTTTGAGACGGCCGAGGAGGAAGACGAGGTCCGAGAATGAGCCGTGAACCGCGCCTGATTGAAGTGAGGCGCAAGGTGCTAAAGGAGAACGACCTGCTGGCGCGCGCCTTGCGCGAGCGCTTCCGTCAGGCCAAAGTGTGCGTCATCAGCCTGGTTTCCAGTCCCGGCTCCGGCAAGACGACCTTTCTCGAACGCGTGCTCACGGACCTGCGGCCCCACTATCGCGTGGCTGCCCTGGTGGGCGATCTCGCAACGGAGAACGACGCCCTCCGCCTGGCGCGCTCGCAGGCCCCCGTCAGGCAGATCACTACCGGAACCATTTGCCACCTCGACGCCGGTATGGTCGAGCGCGCGCTTGATGGATGGCAGCTCGATCAACTCGATTTCCTCTTCATCGAGAATGTCGGCAACCTCGTGTGCCCGTCGAGCTATGATCTGGGCGAAGATTTGCGGCTGGTCCTGCTCTCCACCACGGAGGGCGAAGATAAGCCGTTGAAATACCCGACCATTTTCAACACGGCCGACGTTGCCGTTATCACCAAGATGGACCTCGCCGCTGCTGTCGACTTCGACCTGATTGCGGTCCGCGCCAACATAAATCACGTTTGTCCCGGCATGCAGATCCTGGAAGTCTCCGCGAAGACGGGTCTCGGAATGCAGTCTCTGATGGAATACTTCGATTCACGACGTCCCATGCCTTCCCGCGACTAAACTGCTTAAATCCCTTTGATTACGACATTTCAGTCCTTGATTTCCCGGTTAAGAACCGGAAGAACTCTGGTGTCTAATTTGCCTAAAATTGAAGGCGCTGTTCGCCAGCAAGAGCCGACTTTTCGGTTTTGGAAAATGAGATTGGGGCTGTCTGCAAGTGCCTGGAAATACTAGCTTGATGTCGCACCAAGACTTAGCCGGAACGAGTCCCTTCTTCGGCACCAGGCTTTTTAAGCCCTGGGTAGCCCAAATAGGCTACGCGGGGCTTTTTGGTTGGTTCCGGTTTTATGTCTGATTCCTTCCTAATCAATTCGCATGTCGCTGTCGTATTCCACGACCAGGAACTTATCCGTCACCTGTACCTGGCGGAGATCGAGCCGTTCCAAAGTCAGGGGAAAGCCGCTGGTCTCCGTGGACTTGGTCAAAATCTCACGCAGCATGGTGGCCGCGTTGATCTTGATGCTGGAAGGCAGCTTGTGGCTGAGAAACGGCGTGAGGATCAGGTTCAGCTCCGGTGAATCGCTCAGGCGGTCCAGCCGCGCATCGGTTACGCCAATAGTCTCTCCCTGCGCGCTCGGCGCCATCGAGACCACGGTGTTCATCGACACCGGAACCCCGAGGCAATGCTTCCCGATCTGTTTTCCGTACATTCCGCCGGTGTGTACACGCACGAGTACGCGATCTCCGGAAAACGACAGGCGTGGGTTCTCCACATAAAGGCCACACCCCGAGTGCGCGTCTCCATGCAGGTAAAAGCGTTGATCGGCGGTGGCGAAAAGCCTCGCCTTCAGCGTGCGCTCCAGGGCGCCGGAAGAAACTTTAAACTGCCCAGCCTGACAGACCGGCACGCAGCAGAGTAAACAACAGCAATAGAGAAAAACAGAACGAGTTGACATGGTTTATCAGCGAGCCGCCCCGGCCCCGGACGCGACGGTTGAACTCGGCGTGCGCCGGATGCGGTGAAACACCAAAGATGCCGGCCTGAGAGATGCTCTAGTTAAAGCATACTACCGCCAGCCGCTACGGCGCCTGGCGCCTGGAGTGATAACCTGTGGTTGCGCGGGAAGTGAGGAAGAAACGGTTTTTTCTCGCGCGCCATAGGTTTTGGGCCCGGTGCAGACGGTCGATTACGCAGGGCGGTTTGGTTGGTCACAATATGAATTGCATCCTGATAAGTCTGGAGAGCCAGCCGGCGCGGCGGGAACGGGTGGAAGCGAATTTTCGCGGCGTCGATCATCGCGGCTGGGAGCTGACCCATCTCAAGGCGGTGGATACGGAGCAGGTGGCCAAGTCCGCCATACAAGGCCGGCTGGCCGCTCCGGAAAAAGGATGTTTTCTCAGTCATCTGGTGGCCATGCAATCGACGCGGGCCTCGGCGGAGCACCTCCTGCTGGTGGAAGACGATGTGCTTTTTGGAGCGAGGACATTTCCCGCGATCGATGCGGCGCTGAACATGGCCGCCAGCCTTGATTGGGACCTCATGTTCACCGATGTTTGTGTGCCTTCCGTCCACGCCATGGTGAACCTGTACTGGTTGCGCCGGGAATTGGCTCTCAAGAACGAGTCGAAACTGGTGCCGCTGAACAGTATCCCGTTTGCGGGATCGACGGCCTACCTGGTCAATGGGAAGTCCAAGGAAAAACTGATCACGCTGCTGACAGAGAACCCGGCCTTGGACGTTCCTTACGATCTGACGCTGCGGCGCCTGGTGCAACAGTCGCGGCTGACGGGCTTCATCATCTTTCCTTTTCCCACCTCGCTCTCCTCGTTGGCCGACGTTTCCCAGATTCAGGGGAACGAGGCCACCAAGGTTGCGGACATGGCCTGGAACGCGTTTCGCCGCCTGGTCTGGGCCGAAGGTTCGGCGGGGAACGCAACGGCCAATCTTGATTTGATCAGCGACCAGTTTTTTGATCCCGAGTGCAAGGCCTTCACCCGAATCCTGAGTTGTATGTTGTCGGCCAATTTTCAGCCCAAATAGCGGCGAGGGGCGCGTGGCGAGTTGCGAGTTGAGGGATAAGCCAATAACCATTCGCTTTTTGCCAAGCGCGGATTGGCTGCAAACTGTGAGCTGAGAGCTGTAAACGATAAGAAAATGGGCCTTCGGCGGGCCCGTTGGGCACTTTCCGGAGGTTGCATAGTGCTCTTATTGGTGCCCCGGCGATGAAAAATCGTGCCGGAGTGCGAGAAATAGGGGCAAAAAAGCCTTGCAGGCTGTAGAATCCAGAGACAGGCAGGGACTATCAGTTCCGAGAAACCTCAAGAGGAGAAGGTATTAATGGCATCTACGATGACGAAGACGCAACTGGTTCGGCTCCTGGCCGAGGAAGTCGAACTCACCAATAAGCAGGCAGCGGCATTCCTCGAGACCTTGGCCGAGATCGCAGTGGTTCAGGCAAAGAAGACCGGCGTATTTGTACTTCCCGGTCTGGGACGCTTGAAGAAGGTGGCGCGCAAAGCCCGTGTCGGCCGCAACCCGCAGACCGGCGAACCCATCAAGATCAAAGCCAAGACGGTCGCGAAGTTCTATCTGGCGAAAGCCGCGAAGGACGCTATCGCTCCGCCGAAGAAATAAGTCAGGCCATTTTTTGTTTCTGCGTCAAAGGCCGGCGGCAACGCCGGCCTTTTCCATTTGCGCCTTCCGTCAACCCCAGGCAGCGAAAAAAGTTGTTTCGAAGCGCAGTACCGCGGGCATGTATCTTTCTTTGCGTACTCGCAACTGGCTGCCGTGCATGCGGGTTTCAACGTGCGTAAGGCAAAAATGGAGGAATCATGAATTACAAGAATTTGCTTCTTGCCCTCGCACTTGGCGGTTTGCTGACCGGCTCCGCCGCCGCCCAGAACCCCAATGCCTCAGGCGCCGGCCCGGGCGTGTATGATCCCGGCCATCCGCGCGTCAACCAGATCAACCGGCGGGAACAGGTTCAGCAGCGCCGCATTGCCAACGGAGTCAGAAGCGGGCAGCTTACGCCGCGCGAAGCCACGCGCCTGGAGAGCCGGGAAAATCATTTGGTGCGCAACGAAAAACGCGACCTGGTGAAGGACAACGGTCGCCTGACCAGGAAGGATCAGGTGAAACTGAATCGCGAGGCGAACCACGTGAGCCGGGATATCTACCGGGACAAGCACAACGCGGCTGTCCGTTGAAGCCGCTGACCGCAGGGAGAATGCGGGGCCGCAAAGAAGCAAGCGGCCCTTTTGCTATTTATCGCGGTGATACTTCGCCCGCAGTTCCTCAATCTTCGGCTTCATCGAAGCCTCCATTTCGCGCACCCAGTTGAGCATCATGGGCTGCAGGGTCTTCATGTATTCGGCGCCAATCACGGGCATTTTGGCTAGAACGCTTTGTCCCGGCGGGGAGGAATAAAACGAAGTCATGGCCTGGACTTCCGTCCTGGTCAGATGATTCTCGTAAGCGGGGATCATGGCGTTGACCATATCGTCCAACGGCAGCTGGTTCATGTAGTCGGCCATGATCTTGTCAAAATCGGCGAGTTCAGCCTCCGGCATATTCGGATCTTTCTGCTTCATTTCCTGCTTCATGCCGGGCAGCAGTTGGCTCATCATCCCGTCCATCATTTCCTTGGCCTGCTCGCGGCATTTCATCAGTTTCATCAGCTTCACAACGTCTTCATGCGAGGGGCGGTCCGGCGTGGGCGGTGTTTGTCCGTTGACCGCCAGGCTGAACAACAAGGCAAAGGAAAGCAGAAGAATCCCTATCCGGTTCGACATCGTTTTCTCCCAATCGAAAATTTGGCGGCTGATTGTTTTGTGCAATGGGGCCGGCGAAATTATACACGGGGATTCCGGCTGGTATCAGAAGCTTCGGCTGGCGCCGGGGGCAACGGCATTTTTTCTCGGCAACGACGAAGCAGCCGCGGCGGATTCGGCTGCCGTTTGAGGGTGCGGGGTCGAATCGGGGTGCGGGGCCGAGCCGGGAGCCGGGTCGGCTAAGCTACGGTCCAGGCGCAGCAGTAACGATTTCGAGCTTTCGTAACGTTGCTCGGTCTCGACCAGCGACACCTTGGCGGTCAGTTTCACCGTGCCGCCGGGCACCATGAATTCCTTTTCGCGAATACATTGGTCGAGCTTACCCTTCAACATCTCCACCTTTTGCCGGGGGGAATTAGGCTCGATGATCAGAAACTTGACTCCATGATAGCGGCCGATGTGATCGTAGGTCTGAAACATGGTGCGCAACCGTTCCGCCGCCTCACGCAGTATGTTGTCCCCGGTGGCGCTGCCAAAACGTTGGTTGACCTCTTCCAGCCCATCGATTTTCAGCAGCAGCAAAAACAGCGGATCATCGGCTTTCGAGCAGCGGCTCAGATACTGATCGACGAATTTCAAAATCGAGGCGCGGTTCCATAAGCCGGTGGTCGCGTCGCGGGTCGCCTGGTACTGGGCCTCGCTGGTTACGGTCAGAAGTTTCTGCTGGGATGCCAAAAAGCGGCCGGCAACCCGCAGACGGGCCCGTAGCTCATTGGCCTGTGCCGGCCGGGGCAGACAATCGTCCGCCCCCGCTTCCAGGCAGTCCAGCGGGGTGTCCTTTTCGGTTTTGGGTAGAAGCACGATGATGTATGTGTAAGGATACATCCGGGTAAGGCGTATCTCGCGGCAGACATCGGCGCCACTGGCGCCGGATAACTTCCAGTTCAAGATCGCCAGCAGAGGCGGGTCTTCCCCGGTCATGATACGGATCGCTTCGTTGCCGTCGGGGGCAAAGACCGGCTCATAGCCCCACACCTTGACCATGGAGGCAATCTGTTCTCGAGCCGCTTCCTCGTCTT
>Ga0326728_10025577_pt1 | contig 10549 bp, 10 predicted proteins | sample MB3enrmetagenome_FD_207602 | JGI IMG/M metagenome (GOLD analysis project Ga0326728, IMG submission 207602) | Lab enriched peat soil microbial communities from McLean, Ithaca, NY, United States - MB31MN | ecosystem: Environmental > Terrestrial > Soil > Wetlands > Peat | place: USA: New York...
CCTTCCTCCAGCCTCTATGTGGTCATCCTGGGGCGAGTCAAGGTGACCCATACGGCGGAAGATGGCGTGGAGACTATCGCCCGGATCGTCTGTGCCGAGGGACTCTTCGGGGAATCCGCCCTCGTCGGCAATACCGCCCGATCCGAATCGGCGGTGGCTCTCGACAACGTCACGGTCATGTCATGGACCAGGCACGAGGTCGAACAGCAGATCGAGCGCGAGCCGCATCTGGGTATCGCCCTGTCGCAACACCTGGTGCGGCAGTGCCTGGAACTGCAGGAGCGCATCGAGAGCATGGCGGTCTATAAGACTCCGGAGCGGGTGATGCTTTCGCTGGTGCAGTTGGCCGGATCGCTCGGTACTCCCCTGCCAGACGGCGCCATGCACGTGGCGTCTCTGACCCACCAAACCATTGCCGATTACGTGGGCACCTCGCGCGAAATCGTTACCTTTCAGATGAACCGGCTTCGCCGGGTGGGGCTGCTGCGCTATTCCCGGAAGGGTATCGATGTTTATGCCCGGGCGATGCAGGAGACCCTCCGCAGCCAGGGATTCAACGTCGGCCGCGTCAACGGCGCGGTGGTCCGCCAGATGGCCGGGTAAGGCGTCCCGCAAGAATAACTTGGTCCGAAGCCGCGATCTCACCGCGGAGAAGCGGATACGCGGAGATAAGCGCGGAGGAACACGAGGAGAAAAAGCGCAAGACGGATTGCGGTGGATGGCGGGCTCGTCCGCTGCCGCCGTTTTGAGATTGAGAACGCGGAGCGAGCGGAGGAACTCCATTCCGGATCGGGCGATGTGTTCCCGTTAACAGCAAACCGATCAAGTTATTTGTGCGGGGGCCTAAGTACACCGCCGGAGGTTTGCCTTTCTCCGCGCCTTCCTCCGCGGGCTCAGCGGTCTCCGCGTTAAGTACGCAGCTTCCTGTTGGTTCGGGCTGCACCGGGTTGGGGAGGGGTCGTGATTGCCCCTCCTGGCCCAAAACCTGCGGGGCTTCCGGCGATGCGTGTTGCCGTAGCCATGATAGTGCTGGCTGCCGGTCTGCGGGCGCAGTTCAAAAGCACGGTCCCGCTGGTAGTCGCACCCACCACGGTCACCGATTCCAAAGGCCGTTACGTGGACGGCCTGACGCCCCAGGACCTGGTTCTCTACGACAACAATGTGCCGCAGGCGATACAGATGGATTGGATGATGTTTCCGATCGACCTGGTAGTCGCCGTCCAGACCAGCTCGAATTCCGGAGCGGTTATCGACAAGCTGGGCGGCAGCGGGATTCTGTTTACGCAGTTGCTGGCGGCCGAGGCCGGAGAAACGGCGGTGATCTCGTTCAGCGACGAAGTGAAGCTGAAACAGGACTTCACCGCCAACCCGGAACCCGTGATTCACGCCCTGCGCATGCTGCGCAAGGATGGCGGCGATGCGCACATCCTGGATGCCCTGCGCCAGGCGGCCGGGATGCTGGAGCGCCGGCCGCCGGGGCGGCGCCGCATCATCCTGATGGTCGCCGAGAAGCGCGACCGGTCGAGCCAGGCCGGCCTGCCCGAAGCGATGGAACGCGTCGAGCGCATCAATGCCGCGGTCTTTTGGCTGACCTATTCGCCGTTCCTGGAGCCATTCACCGCCAGGCCCAGGACGGCCGAGGATCTGAAACCGATCGACGAGCGCATCAAGGTACAGCAATGCGCGCTGTGTCCCAAACCCGACGACACCGCGGTTCCCCCCGATTTGGGGCCGGGCGGCTACCTCTATGGAATCGGCGAGCTGGTCCGCTTGCACCGGCCCGATCTTTCCAGCCTGTTCACCCGAACCACCGGCGGGCGGTCCCTGGCTTTCCTCAAGAAGAACGGCCTGGAGCAGGCCATTCAACTGATCGGCGAGGAGGTGCATCGCCAGTACATCCTCACCTTCGAGCCGAGAGGCGGCGAGCCCGGGCAGTATCATGCGATCCGCGGCGCGGTCAGAAACAGGCCGGAGCTGCAGGTGAGAACGCGCGACGGATACTGGGCATTGCAGTGAATTATTGCATCCCGCGGGCGGTTTGCCGCGTTCTTAGAGGGTATGAAGGGCGCCGCCATCGTTCTGTTTCTGGCCGTTGCCTGCCTGGGCCAGACCCAGTTCCGCGCCGACGTCCGCCTGGTCAACGTCGGCTTTTCGGTGCGCGACGCGCAAGGGAAGCTGGTCACCAACCTTCAACAGGATGAGTTCGAAGTCGCCGAGGACGGCGTTCCGCAGAAGATCGCCTTCTTCGCGCCGAGCCTGGACGTGCCGTTGAACCTGGGGCTCATCATGGATGTGAGCGGCAGCCAGGGATCCTTCGTCCGGGCACATCTCAAGGACCTGGAAACCTTCCTGAAAAGCGCGCTGGGGAAAGACGACCGCGCGTTCCTGGTCTGTTTCGGCAACCGCATCCGGCTGGTGCGCGATTTCTCGTCGTCGCCCGACGACCTGGTGGAGGGACTGCGGCAGTTTCACCGGGTCGGCCAACACATCGTTTTCTCCGGCTTGGGAAATCGGAAATCGAGGCAGCAGCGGGGCTCCGATCCGGGAGTAGAGCTTTTTCCCGAGCTGGGTCCGCCGGAGTTGCGATTTGCGGGGACGGCCTTCTACGACGCCATTTACCATTCGATTGAGGAAAAGCTGGCCAACGAAGAGCGCGGCCGGCGGGCGCTGATACTCTTCAGCGATGGCGAAGACAATTCGAGCGCCCACCACATGCTGGACGCCATCGAAGCCGCCCAGGCGAGCGATGTGCTGCTCTTCGGGATTCGCTACACCGAGGTCCGGGGCGGCCGGCTCAACGCGCGCAACAAATACGGAACCAGCGTCATGGAGCGGATCGCGCGCGAAACCGGCGGCGCCGATTACGACGCCCGCTCGAGGGGCCTGGAGGAGAATTTTAAGCAGATCGGAGAGCAGTTGCGATCGTCCTACGAGCTGGGCTATCACTCCAGCAATCCGGTGAGCGACAATTCCTTCCATAAGATCGCCATTCGGATCAAGCAGCCGGGCTTGACGGTCCGGTCCAAGACGGGCTATTACGCGCGCCCCTTGAAAGACGGGGGCCAGCAGGGCGGCCGGCGCGGGCCGGATTGAATAATCCGGGGGTTGGGGGTTAGGGGTTGGGGTTGGGGTTGTGTGGCCGACCCGCAAAAGCAGCGGGTACCCCGCGCTCGCCGGAGCCCCGCCGATCGTTAGCGCGTCTTCATTTGACGCGGTCTTCCAGCCTCCGCTATCCTGGAACTTCGCGGTAGAGGTGCGGCGGCCATGATTAGCCGGGCCGATTCTCCGATTGCGCTTCGGAGGCTTGGGTGAAAGGGGCCGAAAGCGGGTCCGCCGAAACCGGCATGGAAAGCTCAAATCCATGTGGTTGGGGAGTTCGGTCAACACCGGCTCACTGTCACCCGTGGCACAGGCGGGTGGAGCGCTATCGGGAATGAGGACGCGCGGCTGGCCGCGTGCACTTTCCTTCCGGTTCGTTCCCCTTCGATAACATGGATGGAGACCTTGTATGGACAGCGAGCTGAAAACCTATCTGGACGCCATGGAGCGGCGCATCGTGGATCGGATGCGCCAGATCGAAACGGGCCTGAAGGATGGAATGATCGTGACCAACGGAATGGTGGATCGTCACTCGTACGGCCTCCAGGAACATGAACAATGGCTACGGGACCACACCCGTGCGATCGCCCAGCACCGGGAGTGGCTACAGGAGCACGACGCCTTCATCCAGGAGCACGACGCTTTCATCCAGCAGCACGAGGCCTTCGTGCAGGAGCACGAGGCCTTCGTGCGGGAGCACGAGGCGGCCATGCACGAGCTTGACCGCAAGCTGGATCGTATCGCCGATTTGATTCTCAGGGGCCGCGGGTCCAACGGCGGCAACCCGGAGCCGGAAGAGCGATGAACGTATTCGAACTCACGCGCGCGCTGGTCGATATCGAATCGATCACCAACAACGAAGAGGCGGTCGGCGCTTACCTTCTGGAGTACCTGACGCCGCTGGCCGCGCGGTTCGGGGGGCGCGTCGAGCCCATGGGGGTGGAACCGCGCCGCTTCAACGTGTTCGCCCAGTGGGGCGGCCGGCCCACGGTGACACTTTCCACGCACCTCGACACGGTGCCGCCGTTCTTCATTTCGCGCGAGGACGAGGACCACATCTGGGGGCGCGGCGCCTGCGATACCAAGGGCATTATCGCCGCCATGATCAAGGCCGCCGAAGCCCTGCTGGAGGACGGCCAGCGCGACTTCGGGCTGCTGTTCGTGGTGGGCGAGGAGCGCAACAGCGCCGGCGCATACCGCGCGGCCGCGACCCCGCGCGGGTCGAAGTACCTCATCAACGGCGAGCCCACGGAGAACCGGCTGGCGCTGGGTTCCAAGGGATCGCTGCGTTACGAGGTGGTGGCGTCGGGAAAGATGGCGCATTCGGCTTACCCGGAGCTGGGCGATTCGGCCATTCACAAGCTGATCGAGGCGCTGACGGACATGCGGCGGATTCCGCTGCCGGTGGATTCCCTGCTCGGGCCGAGCACGCTGAATGTCGGGACCCTGAGCGGCGGGCGCGCGCCCAACGTGATCGCGGATGAAGCGCACGCCGATATTATGATCCGGCTGGTGGGCGATCCGGCTGAAACCAAGGCGGCGCTGGCGCGGGTGGCGGAAGGACGGGTCGAACTGCGCGAGGTGATCGAGATACCGGCGGTTCGCCTGGGCTCGGTGGAGGGCATCGAGACCACGGTGGTGGCGTTCACCACCGATATCCCGGCGTTCGGCGGACAGTGGGGCGAGCCGTTCCTGATCGGGCCGGGCACGATCCACGTGGCGCACACCCTCGAGGAGCGCGTGCCTAAACGGCAGTTGCTCGAAGCGGTCCAAATTTATCGGCGGATGGTCACGGATTTATGCAAACGCGAATCGAAGTAGGCATTTTGGGCGCCACCGGCATGGTGGGCCAGGAGTTCATCCATTTCCTGCAGGGACACCCGTGGTTCGAGCTGAAGTGGCTCGGCGCCAGCGACCGCTCGGCGGGCAAGAAGTACCGGGATGCCATGACGTGGCACCTGGGCGGGGCGGTGCCGGAATCGGCCGCCGATATTACGGTGGATGAATCCAAGCCGGGCAACGCGCCGCGGCTGCTGTTCTCGGCGATGGATGCCTCGGTGGCCACCGAGATCGAGCGCGCGTTCGCCGCGGCGGGGCACGTAGTGGTTTCCAATTCGCGCAATCATCGCATGGAGCCGGATGTGCCGCTGCTGGTGCCGGAGCTGAATCCCGACCACCTGAAGCTGGTTCCCGGACAGCAGCGGGCGCGCGGCTGGAAGGGGCAGATCGTCACCAACCCGAACTGCTCCACGGTGGTGCTGACCATGGGGCTCGGCCCGCTCAAGCCGTTCGGCATCACCAAGGTGATCGCCACCACCATGCAGGCGATTTCGGGCGCGGGCTATCCGGGAGTGCCTTCCATGGACATCGTGGGCAACGTGATTCCGTTCATCGGCGGCGAAGAAGAGAAGATGCAGCAGGAGACGCAGAAGATCCTGGGCGAGCTTCGCGGCGATCGCGTCGAGCCGCTGGCCGCCAAGGTAAGCGCCCACTGCAACCGTGTGCCGGTGGTGGACGGCCATACCGTAACGGTGTCGGTGGAGTTTTCCTCCAAACCCTCGGAAGACGATTTGCGCCACGCCTTCGAGAGCTTCACGGGAGTTCCGCAGCAGCGGCAGCTTCCCAGCGCGCCGGCGCGTCCGGTGATCTACATGTACGAAGCCAACCGGCCGCAACCGCGCAAGGACGCCGAGCGCGACCGCGGGATGGCGGCATTCGTGGGCCGGCTGCGCCCCTGCCCGGTGCTGGACTACAAGTTCGTGGCGCTGGGGCACAACACCGTGCGCGGCGCGGCGGGCGCGGCCGTGCTGAATGCCGAGCTGATGCATTCGGAAGGGATGCTGGACTGATGATCGTAATGAAGTTCGGCGGCTCCTCGGTGGAGTCGGCCGCGGCCATCGAACGCGTGGCGGGGATCGTGAAGGCGCGCCAGGAGCGAAGCCCCGTGGTGGTGGTATCCGCCATGGGCAAGACCACCAACAAGCTGCTCGGGATCGCGGATACCGCCATCCGCGGCGAGCGCCAGGAGTACATCCGGCAGATCCACGATCTGCGCGATTTCCATTCGCGGGAAGCGCGGCAGGTGGTGCCGCTGCCCGAGCGCGCCGGCCTCGACCGCTTCCTGGACGAGCATTTTCAGGAACTGACGGAGCTGGTGAAGGGGCTGGCGGTGCTGGGCGAGCTGACGCCGCGATCGATCGATGCCATCTCGAGCTACGGCGAGCGCCTGTCGAGCTACATCGTGACTATGGCATTCCGGTATTTCGGCATGCAGGCGGAGCACCTGGACGCGCGCGACTTCATCATCACCGACAAGCGCCACACGCAGGCGGCGCCCAACTTCCCCGAGACATACAAGAGGCTGGTAGCCCTGACGCAGCCCCCAACCCCCAACCCCCAACCCCCAACCCCCGTCTTTGTCATGGGCGGGTTTATTGGCTCCACGCCGGAAGGCGTCACGACCACGCTGGGCCGCGGAGGCTCGGACTTCACGGCTTCCATCGTGGGCGCGGGCATCGGAGCCGAGGAGATCCAGATCTGGACCGACGTGGATGGCATGTTGACGGCCGACCCTACCATCCTGGCGGGCGGGCACCGGGTGAAGACCATTTCGTTCGCCGAGGCGGCCGAGCTGGCCTATTTCGGCGCCAAGGTGCTGCATCCGGCCACCGTGGTTCCAGCCATCGAGCGGAACATCCCGGTGCTGATTCTGAATTCGCGCAGGCCGGACGTGCCGGGGACCAGGATCACCGCGGAACGGGTACCCTGCGAAAACGTGGTGAAGTCGATCGCCTGCAAGCGCAAGATCACGCTGGTAAACATTCAGTCCACGCGCATGCTGATGGCGCACGGTTTTCTGCGCCGCATCTTCGAGGTGTTCGACCGCTTCGAAACGCCGGTGGACATGGTGTCGACTTCCGAGGTGAGCGTTTCGCTGACCATCGACAACCGCAAGAACGTGGACGCGATTCTGGCGGACCTGCGGCAGTTCGCGGAAACGGATGTGGAAGAAGGCAACGTGATCGTGTGCCTGGTGGGGGACAACATCCGGTTCACGCCCGGAGTGGCGCGGCGCGTCTTCAACGCTCTGGATGGCATCAACATCCGCATGATTTCGCAGGGCGCGTCGCTGCTCAACATCAGCTTCGTGGTGGCGGAGGCAGACCTTGCCGCAACTGTGAAGGCGCTGCACGAGGAGTTCTTCTCGGAGCTCGACCCGGCGGTGTTCGAGCGCCACGAGGCGGCCTATGCCTGAGGCGCGGCGGCTGGCCATCGTGGGCTACGGTAAGATGGGCAGGCTGGTGGAGCAGCTTGCGCCGCAGTACGGGTTCGCCGTGGCGCTCAAGCTCGACGAGTTCAACAACGCGAACTACGAAGGCATTACGGCGGAGAATTTCCAGGGCATCGACGTGGCCATCGACTTTTCGATTCCCGCCGCGGTGGCGCGTAATGCGCAGGGGATCGCCGCGCTGGGGGTCAACCTGGTGATCGGGACCACCGGTTGGCTGAAGCACATGGACACGGTGAAGGCTGCGGCGGAGGAGCACGGGATCGGGCTGGTGTGGGGGCCGAACTTCTCGGTGGGAGTGAACGTGTTCCTGAAACTGGCGGCGGAGGCCGCACGCCTGCTGGCGGCGGAAAGCGAATATGGCGCCTGGGCCTGGGAGATTCACCATTCCACCAAGAAGGATGCGCCTTCGGGCACCTTGCTGAAGCTGGTGGACCAGATGAAAAAAGCGGGATACGGGCGTCCGATCGACACCGGCTCGAATCGCGCGGGCGCCCATCCGGGCACGCACGAGATCGGTTTCGACTCGGCCGCGGACACCATCACGCTGCGGCACACCGCGCGCAGCCGGGAAGGCTTCGCCCGCGGAGCACTGAAGGCCGCGCAATGGGTGGTGGGGAAAAAAGGCTTCTACGAGTTTGGCGAGATTCTATGAGGCTCCCATCCCCAACCCCCAATCCCCTAACCCCTAACCCCCGATTTCCAGGAGGTTCTATGACCACGTTCACAGGATGCGGAACCGCGCTGGTCACGCCCTTCCGGCGCGACCTGTCGCTTGACGAAGAGACGCTGCGGAGGCTGGTCCGCCGGCAGATCGAGGCCGGTATCAACTTCCTGGTTCCCTGCGGAACCACGGGCGAAAGCCCGACCTTGACGCGCGCCGAGCATCTGCGGGTGATCGAAATCACGCTCGAGGAAGCCGGCGGCAAGGTCCCGGTGTTGGGCGGCGCGGGCGGCTACAATACGCGCGAGGTGATGGAACTGGCCCGCGAGCTGGAGCACATGGGGGTAAGCGGGATCCTCTCGGTGACGCCGTACTACAACAAGCCCACGCAGGAGGGGCTGTATCAACATTACCAGGCGATCGCCGGGGCCATCCGGCTACCCATCGTGGTCTACAGCGTGCAAGGCCGCACGGGGGTGAACGTGGAGCCGGCCACTCTGGCTCGGCTGGCGCAGATCGCGAACATCGTAGGGGTGAAGGAAGCCTCCGGAAATATCGGGCAAATGGCCAACGTGCTGCAGGAAGTGCCGCCGAGTTTCACGGTGCTTTCGGGCGACGACGCGGTGACCATCCCGCTGATGGCGCTGGGCGGGCGCGGGGTGATCTCGGTGGTCTCGAACCAGATTCCGGCCGCAATGACGCAGCTTGCCCAAGCCTGCCTGCGCGGCGATTTCGAGACGGCGCGCGCCATCCAGCGCCGCTACCTGCCGCTGATGAACGTGAACTTCGTGGAGTCGAATCCCATCCCGGTGAAGGCCGCGATGGGCCTGATGGGGCTGCTGGAGCCGGTGTACCGGCTGCCGCTCGGGCCGCCTGCGGCGGCCAGCATGGCGAAAATCGAACGCGTTCTGGAGGCCGCGGGCCTCACCGGGAGAGTTACAGTTGCAAGCTGAAATCGAGAGGCTGTACGAGGAGAAGCCGTCCGCCTATACCGACGAACACTTCCGGCTGTTTGGGGACTTCAAGACCGCGCTGAACGAGGGCCGCATCCGTGCGGCGGAGCCCGATCCCCTGGCGCCGAGCGGATGGCGCGTAAATGCGTGGGTCAAGAAGGGCATCCTGCTGGGTTTCCGCATGGGCGGAATCGTCGATATGTCGGTGGACGCGGCCCGCCAGCCGTTTTTCGACAAGTCGACCTACCCGGTAAAGCGCTTCACCGCAATGAGCGGCGTGCGCATCGTACCCGGCGGCTCCAGCATCCGCGACGGCTGCTATATCGGCCGCAGCGTCACCTGCATGCCGCCCATGTACATCAACGTGGGCGCATTCGTGGACGATGGCACGATGGTGGATTCGCACGCCCTGGTGGGGAGCTGCGCGCAGGTGGGGAAAGGCTGCCACATCTCGGCGGCCAGCCAGATCGGCGGCGTGCTGGAACCGGTCGGCGCGCTGCCGGTAATCGTGGAAGACGAGGTGCTGGTGGGCGGCAACTGCGGGATCTACGAGGGCACGGTGGTGAAGCGGCGCGCGGTCTTGGGCACCGGCGCCATTCTGAACCGCTCGACGCCGGTGTACGACCTGGTGCGCAAAGTGGTCCACCGGGCTGCCGACGACGAGCCACTGGTAATTCCCGAGGAGGCGGTCATCGTGGCGGGCTCGCGCGCGGTCACCAGCGGTGTCGGCAAAGAGTGGGGGATTTCGGTCTACACTCCGGTAATTGTGAAGTACCGCGATGCCAAAACCGATACCAAAATCCAACTCGAGGACCTGCTGCGATAATGTGCCGCGTATTGTTGGCCGACGACGATTTAGTGCAGCTCGATTTGCGCAAGCAGGTGCTGGAATCCGCGGGACACGAAGTGAAGGTGGCCTTCAGCCCGGCGCAGACGCTGCGCCAACTGGAGCCCGGCTGGGCCAAAGTGCTGATCATGGACCTGCGATTTCCCGACGCCGAGGGCACGCCGGATTGCCGCCAGGGGCTGGCGCTGATTCGCAGCATTCGCGAGCGGGGATACACAGGGCCGCTGGTGGTGCTCTCGGGGTGGCCGGAGGAGCTTTACGGACAGCCGGAGGAGAAGCTGGTTTCGCGGGTGATGGTGAAGCCGGTGGCGGCACGGGAATTGCTCGCAGCGATCGGGGAACTGGCGTTGGTGTGAGTCGTTGTCTGTCCGGATCCGGACAGCGCAGTCCCGTATGTAGAACATGCATTCCTGCCTGTGTGGCAGGGGCACCTTACACACAGGCACGAATGCCTGTGCCACTGGGACTACACGGTCTGTTTATCTGATTCTGTGCGCGCCATCGCGGAGTGGCCCCTCGGGTGCATTCCTCTCGCTGCACATGCTACACGCTATCCGCCAATTGTGCCGCGATCGCGGTTTGACCGCGATCGTGGCACTCACCATGGCCCTGGGAGTCGGGGTCAACACCGCCATTTTCAGCCTCGTGAACTGCCTCCATCGTCCCCTGCCCGTCCGCGACGCCGGGCGCCTGGTCGT
>Ga0326728_10025578_pt1 | contig 10549 bp, 7 predicted proteins | sample MB3enrmetagenome_FD_207602 | JGI IMG/M metagenome (GOLD analysis project Ga0326728, IMG submission 207602) | Lab enriched peat soil microbial communities from McLean, Ithaca, NY, United States - MB31MN | ecosystem: Environmental > Terrestrial > Soil > Wetlands > Peat | place: USA: New York...
GACTTTCGACTCTTTGCCGTGAACCAGGAGCGCCGCGGAGGAGACTTGGCATAGGCAATCGACGCCGGGATGGTCAGTTCAACTTCCGTGCCCGCGTCGAGCTCACTCCAGACCTCCAATTTCCCACCCACAACCTTGGCGCGTTCGCGCATGTTACGCAAGCCGAAGTGCCCGGCGCGCCCTTCGTCTTTCAGAACCTTCGGGTCAATGCCCTTCCCGTCATCGCGGACCCGCACGCGAAGCTGCTGGTCATCATAGCGGATTTCCACTTCGATCCGCCTCGCCTGGGCGTGCCGCGAGGCATTGCGCAGCGCTTCGCCGGCTATCCGGTAGACTTCGTCCCGGAGGATCGGGTGGAGGTTGCGCGGCGTGCCTTCCACATCCACGTGGAAGGCGGCGGGATTCCCGTTGCTTTCATCGGCCGCGAGTTCGTCTCCCAGAGCGCTTACGGCCAGGGCCAGGTCGTTGGTCTCGAGCGTGGTTGAGCGCAACACCTGTATGGCGTCCCGGCCCTCGGTGATCGCTTGCGCGGCCTGATCGATGGCGCTCTCGAGTCTCTTCTTGGCCTCGCCCTTCGGGAGCACGTTCGAAACCGCCTGGAAGCGCAGCAAGGCCCCGTGAAAGCTTTGCAGCAGCGTATCGTGTAGCTCCCGAGCGATCCGGGTGCGCTCGCTCACGCGCGCTTCCAGCCCCCGGTTGAATTCTTCCGCCACCTGATGCAGGCGATACTGATACAAGGCCCAGAGCAATCCCAGAAATGCGGCCACGCACGTCAGGCGGAACCAAAGGGTCTGATAGTAGGCCGGGGCGATGGAAAAATCCAGGGTGTCGCCGGCCTCGTTCCACACCCCGCTGTTGTTGCAGGCGGCCACGCGGAAGCGGTAGTTGCCCGGAGCAAGATTCGAATACTGCGCCTCGCGGTCATTGACCACCTCGCGCCAGTCCTGATCCTGTGGCTCGAGCTTGAAGCGGAAATGGACTTTGTCTGGTGCGACAAAGCTCAGCGCCGTGTAATGAATTGAAAGGTCGCGAACTCGCGGTGGCAGCTCCAAACCGCGGCTGGGAGCATATCCCTCGCCGTTCGCGGTAATCTGCTCAATATGGACGGGTGGAGGAACTCTGTTAACGACAGGATGGAGCGGATCAATCGCGGAGACGCCCTCCCGATGCACGAACCATAGTTTTCCATCCGGAGACTTGGTCACTAAGGGAGTGGAGCCCATGAATGGTGCATGCGATGTGAACCCGTCGGCGGCGTCGAAAATCGTGGTGTGGACGGCACGTTTTGAGTCCGCTGTCCACGCCTCCAACTCGGTTCGGGTAACGCGCAGCAGGCCGCAATCCGCGGACAGCCATAAGGAGAAGGCGTCGTCTTCCATGACCCAGTGAACGGCATCGCAAGGCAGTCCATTCTTGGACGTAAGCGTCGCAACGCGTCCGTCTTTTATCCGGCTGAGGCCTCCTTCCGTAGCGGCCCAAAGCGTCCCCTCATGGTCGATTTGAAGACTCCAAACCGGTTGCGCACCGACGCCATCCTTGCTGCCGAAGGATGCGCCGATTTTGCCGCCGGTTAAATAGACGATGCTCCCATCTCGTAATCCCACCCATAATCCACCCTTAACCGGATCGGATACGACGGCAGCAACACGTGGGTCCTTCCCGTTGGACCAGGGCCAGGGGGCCGATTCGATGACCCTACCTTCGACGACGTGAAATAGGCCATAAGCGGAATAGCTGATCCAGACACCCTGGTGCTGATCAGCGAGGATCGCGTTCGCAGCTCCGAGAGGCAGACCCTTGGCGCGAATAAACCTGCCATTCTCGAACCACGCAGCTCCCCCGCTCGTCGTAACCCAAATGCGGCCGCGTCGATCTTCGAAGAGCGACCCTACAGTGTCGCTCGGCAATCCGGGATCCGTTATTTCGCGTACGCCGTTCACGTCGGTGGGGGAGCGCGTCTGTGGTTCACTCGCCGAGCGATAGATCGTCATCTGGCCTTGTTCCCATCGGTTCACACCGCCATCTTGAGCACCGATCCAAATGCTGCCGTTGCGGGCGGAGAGAACCGACACGCGGGGGCCGGACAATCCTTGATTCTCAGAGATCGTGGAAACGGCGGGTTCCCGAAAACGGTCGACGCCATTTGTCGTGCATACCCAAACGCTTCCTTCGCGATCCTCAAACAGAGTCAAAGTGAGATCGCCGGAGAGCCCGTCGCGCTTCCTAAAGCGAGTGGTTTTTCCGTTGTAAACACGCAACAGCCCCTGAGCCAAAGTTCCGATCCACAGGGCGCCATCGCGATCCCGCAGGAGATGACATGCAACGAGTCCTCGCATACCGGGGACGGCGTGCTCCTCCGTGGTCTCGCCGCCGACCTGCCGCAAAATACCGCCGCTTACCGCCAGCAACCCGGTCGCGTGGTCCCCCTCCGCCAGAGCCTGAAAGGTGTTGACGGGCTGCGTCAGGAACCGTTGCGGAGGACCGGGCTTCCACCGCCACAGGCCCGAGTCGGAACCGGCCCACAGATGACGCTCGCTGTCCTCGAATAAGTTTTTTACACCTCCGCCGAAAAGTTCGATATAAGAGGAACGCGTTGGACCGCGCAGGGCCTCGGGGTGCATATCACTGCCGGGATCATTAAAGCACTCAGCTCTTCCGCTCTGGATCTTGCAGAGCTTGCCACGGCTTCCAAGCCACACCGTCCCCTCGTGATCCTCCAGGAGATCAAAGACAGGCGCTCCCGCAAGCTCGGGGTACCGGGTAAGCTCCCCGTTTTTCCAACTTGCCAGTCCCGCAATCGTACCGATCCACAAAGTGCCATCGCGTGCGGGTAAGAGACTCAGGATATTCCGGCTCGGGAGAGGTTGGTCCGCCGGCAGTGGCCTTGAAGAAAAGCGAACGCCATCGAAGCGAACCAGGCCGAATTCCGTCCCGAGCCAAAGATAGCCGTCAGGCGTCTGGACAATGGAACGGACGCTGCCGATCAAACCTTCGCGAGGCGTCCACGCCTTATGCGCGTATTGACTGATGTCGAGAGACGGGTCTAAGGCCAAAGCACAATGGCAACACGCCAGGATGAAGCCCAGCGCCATAACGGCTCGTGCGTGTTTGCGCGCGCTCTCCATGCGGGCATCATTTTACATCAGGACACGGTCAGCGATCAGCTTTCGGCGGTCAGCCAATTCCGCCGTCCAGGCTTCGGTCATTAAGAGCAAAGGCGAGCCGGGCTGCCCGGTCAGCACCCACGACACGCTGATCATTGTCGACGGCTAACAGCACTGCTGGACCGCTGTCGTCGCAGGGCACGGTAGCAATGTTCCACGCATGGCGAAACGACTCCCGAAATCGTCGCGGCCAGAGCCAGTGCATCTGGGGCGGGAGGGGACTATTGTTAGTCGGACCTGAAGCGATTTTTATTGATCTTCAGTGACTTCATCTTTGACTCCAAGGTAGTTCGCGGCATTCCCAGTTTGGCAGCCGCGCCAGACGGCCCGAACACCCGTCCTCCGCTTTCGCGCAATGCCGCCTCAATCATCTCCTTTTCATGAGCTGCAAGCCTCTGAGAGAGGTCAAGCGGGCTATTCAGCTCAGTTTCAAGAGGCTGCCGCGAAAGCCAACTTCCATCGACGGAGAAATTCTCTGTTTCACACAAAATGACTGATCGCTCAATGACGTTTTGCAATTCGCGAATGTTACCGGGCCAGGGGTACGACTGGAGCAAGTCCAAGCTCTTTTTGTTCACCCATCGAATTGTCTTTCCTGCTTTCCTTGCGAAACGATCAATGAAGTACTCCACCAACACGGGAATGTCTTCTTTTCGTTCCCGCAGAGGGGGAATCTCCATCGGGAAAACGTTGAGCCGGTAAAAGAGGTCGCGACGAAAGGCTCCCGCGGCGATGGCGGCGTGCAAGTCACGGTTCGTAGCCGCAATTATCCGAACGTCAGTTCGGATGGATCGTGTTCCGCCGACACGCTCAAATTCGTGTTCCTGCAAGACACGCAGGAGGGCGATCTGGGTCTCGGCCGGAAGCTCTCCGATTTCATCGAGGAAAATCGTGCCTCCTTCGGCCAATTCAAAGCGGCCCAAATGCCGCTGCGCGGCCCCCGTGAAGGCGCCCTTTTCATGGCCAAACAATTCCGACGCGATCAAGTCGCGCGGGAGTGCCGCCAAATTCACACTCCCAAAAGCCCGCGAGGAGCGCGGCGAGCGTTTGTGGATGGCACGGGCGATAAGTTCCTTGCCCGTCCCAGTTTCACCCGTGATGAGAACGGTAGAGTCGGTGGGAGCGACCTTGGAGACACGAGAAAGGACGGTATGCAAGGCAGGAGAAGTTCCCACGATCTCCTCGAACATCGACGCCTTGTCAATTTCATCGCGGAGGGCTACGTTTTCGTGTTGAAGTTTCTCTTCCGCCTGCTTCCGATCTTCGATGTCGGTCCGCGTGCCGTACCACCGAAGGATGCGTCCCTGTAAACCCCGCAGCGGATTGATGCGGATTAGAAACCAGCGATATTTCCCGTCCGCCCCGAGTATTCGTGCTTCCGCTTCCCCTTGGGCTCCGCGCGAGACCGCATTCCGGAGTTCGCCCAGAACTCTCTCTAAATCGTCCGGGTGGTAGATTTTGGCAAGCGCGTCCTTCGCCACACTCTCTTCCCGGGTAAGGCCGGTATAATCGAGGCCAACCTGATTCACATAACGAGTGCTCCCATCCGGCTCCAGGACGATGACGTGCTGAGGAATCGCATCGATGAGCTGTCGAAGCTCCGCCTCGCTCTGCTGGAGCTCTGAGCGTAAGCGCTCCAGCTCCACCAGACGCTGCCTAAGACTCGGGTAATGCGCCTTGCGGACGGAACTGTCGCCCAGCCCTAAGACTTTTCGACGCAGCTCTTCCCAATTGTCAGAGGGATCCTTCATAGATGACCTCAATGTCCCGCTGACATGGCCTTCGTGGATTGGTAACAACACAGGGGTCATTTAATGTGATCTCGGCGAGCTCATGCACTTCGGTCCGATGGACCCCGCATCGGGACAAGGTGTCACCGAGGCCTGCCGCTTCCGCGAAGGTGGAGAAGAATTAGCATGGCTCTCTTCAGACGTGGCAGGTATTGGCACTACGACTTCTGGTTTGAGGGAATGCGATACCAGAAGTCAACAAAGCAGCGCGATAAGCGCGAGGCCGAGAAGACCGAGAATGCCGTCAAAACGGATCTTGCTCGGCGAAAATTCACCCTTCCGTCCAAAAGTGTGCGGTTCCGCGAACTTTGCGAACGCTATTCGGAATTCGCAAAAACCAACGGCAAGCGCGCCTATGTCACGGAGAAGTATCACGTCGCGAACCACCTCGTGCCGCACTTTGGCCAGATCCTGGTCCATGCGATCAACCTTGACACTTGCGAAAGGTATAAGCGCCTGCGGCTCAACGCAGGTGCCAAATAGTCCACGATTAACCGTGAGTTCAGCACGCTAAAAGCTATCTTGAAATACGCAGGTCAAAGTGGTCTTGCCCCCGAAGGGCTCGGGACTCGAACCCAGACCTCTACCGTGTCAACGCTGCGATCTTAGGTTTTACAACAACTTACAAGACCGCGGGGACTGCCAAAGTACGCGGAAGTCGTATAAGACATCGAATTTCGTGGGTTGGGTTGTGGGATGGAATCTTCGCCAAAAGGTCAGTGCATCCTGCGGATAGCGGTAATGTCACTGAACCTCTCGGTCGGTTTTAGATTGTGCTTGGACCCAACGGGTGATGCGAATGTAGAATAGGTTTGTGGACACACCTGTCCGACTTGCTGACTTGGCGCACGGTGCCGTGAATCAACGTTCCCCCACCGAGGCCAAAATTGCCCTCTTCCGTTCGCTGTTTCGTGGGCGCGAAGATGTTTACCCGCGCCGTTTCGAAAGCCGGAAGACGGGCAGGGCCGGCTATTCGCCAGTGTGCGGTAATGAATGGGTCCAGGGAATCTGCGAAAGACCCAGAATCAAATGTTCCGAATGCCCCCACCAGCATTTTCTTCCCGTAACTGACGAAGCGATTCGGTGGCATCTGCGGGGTCAAGACAATCATGGCCATGATTTCGTCATGGGCGTCTATCCAATGCTTCTAGACGAAACCTGTTTCTTTTTGGCCGCCGATTTTGACAAAACAAAGTGGCAGGACGATATCGCCGCATTTTGGGAAACTTGCTGCCAGATGAACTTGCCGGCAGCCTTGGAGCGCTCGCGGTCGGGCAAAGGTGGACATATATGGTTCTTCTTTGATGAAGCCGTTCCTGCAACCTTGGCGCGCAAGTTGGGCGCTTACATTCTGACGGAAACCATGGAACGCCGTCCCGACATCGGGCTGGATTCGTACGACCGTTTCTTTCCCAATCAAGATACTCTTCCGCAAGGCGGCTTCGGAAACTTAATTGCCTTGCCGTTACAGAAGCGGCCGCGGGAATCGGGGAACAGCGTTTTCCTGGATGAGCGATTCACGCCGTTCCTGGACCAATGGGAGTTCTTGTCCTCGATCCGCAGAATCAAACGCAGTGAAGCTGAAGACAGGGTTCGTCTCGCTGAATCCAAGGGACAAGTTATTGGAATCAGGCTAGCGCCCGACAGCGACGAAGTCGATGCGGCGCCTTGGATGGCCGCACCCTCGCGACGCAGGAGGGATGCTCCGATCGCTGGCCCGCTGCCGAAAACCTTGGAACTCACTCTGGGCAATCAGATCTACATCGCGAAAGAGGTGCTGCTTCCGGCCCTCCGCAACCGCTTGATCCGGCTGGCGGCGTTCCAGAATCCTGAATTCTACAAAGCGCAGGCCATGAGACTTTCGACCTACGACAAGCCTCGCATTATTGCCTGTGCCGAGGATTATCCGCAACACGTTGGGTTGCCGCGCGGCTGCCTGGATGACCTCCTTCAAAGCCTGTCGGCCTTGAACATCAAGCCAGTGGTCCATGACCAACGCAACCCCGGCGAGGCGCTAAACGTGACATTTCAGGGTGAACTCCGTCCCGAGCAAACCGTCGCTGCCCAAGCCATGCTTGTCCAAGACATGGGGGTGCTGGCCGCCACGACTGCCTTTGGAAAGACCGTGGTGGCCGCGTGGCTGATCGCCCAACGCGGCGTCAATACACTCGTATTGGTGCATCGACGGCAACTGCAACAGCAATGGGTCGAGCGACTTTCCACTTTCCTGGGGATGCCTGTTCGCGCCATTGGCCGGATCGGCGGTGGCCGCAAAAAGCCCACTGGCCACCTGGACGTGGCGGTGATCCAGAGCCTGATACGAAACGGCGTCGTCGATGATTTGGTCGGCAATTATGGGTACCTCATTGTCGACGAATGCCACCATCTCTCTGCCCAAAGCTTCGAGTTGGTTGCACGTCAGGCCAAGGCGAAGTTCGTCACCGGTTTGTCGGCGACCGTTACGCGTAAGGATGGCCACCACCCGATTATCTTTATGCAGTGTGGTCCTGTGCGTTATCGGGGTTATCCGAAGCAACAGGCGGCGGCTCATCCTTTTGAGCATACAGTGATGGTTCGTCCGACTGACTTTCGTCCGCTTCGGCCAGCCAACCCGAATGTGCGACGCCGATTCCACGAACTCTATGAGGAGCTGATTGCGGATGAAGAGCGCAATCGACTTGTCCAAAAGGACGTGATCCAAACCCTCCGGGAGGGACGGTCGCCGCTGGTGCTGACCGAGCGAAATGAACACTTGGATTCTTTGTCTAAGCAATTGGGACCCGAGGTGCGACATCTTGTGGTGCTCCGAGGCGGGATGCGCAAGAAGGAACTTGACGCCCTTTCTGCTCGCTTGGCTGCCATTCCGGCGGGGGAGACCCGTGTAATCTTAGCCACCGGCCGTTATGCGGGCGAAGGTTTCGATGACGCCCGGCTCGACACCTTATTTCTGACGCTGCCTATTTCGTGGCACGGGACCATCGCGCAATACGTGGGTAGGCTGCATCGCCTTTACGATGGCAAGCGCGAAGTGCGCGTGTACGACTACGCCGACCTCAACGTGCCGATGCTGGCACGGATGTTCGATCGCCGTTGTCGCGGCTATGAGGCGATTGGCTACAAGATGCAACTTCCGGGCAGCGCCGTGCCCGGCTGGCCTGCGGACGTGCCACTTCCCATCGATCCCGAGTGGAAGAGCCAATACGCCGCCAGTGTGCGTCGCTTACTGCGCGATGGCGTAGATTCTGCCCTTGCAAACCTGTTTGTCGACGTTGCCGTAATGCCGTCTCCGAATGCCGAGGGCGTGAATCGAGCGCGAAGCGCCAGCGAGGCATTTCTATATCGCCGGCTTGAAACTCTGGCCGCAACGACCGGGAAGTTTCGTTTGAATGCAGAGTTGCCGATTCCGTTCGATGGCTGCGGCCGCATGGAGGTTGATTTGCTTTGCGTGCGGTCCCGAATCGCCATTGAATTGGATGGGGGCCAACATCTTGGCGATGCCGATGCATACCGGCGAGATCGTCGTAAAGATTCCTTGCTTCAGGAGAACGGTTATATGGTACTCCGATTCCTCACGGAGGACGTCGCCAAGTATCTCGATCAAGTTCTGGATGCTATCCTTCGGGCTCTATCACATCAAGATTCCAGAATCTCCTAAAAGCTGGGGGCATGAACGATGCGGGAATTGGCCAGCCCCTGCGGAGATTGTTCCCATCTACCCTGGAAGAACCCGGAATTAACCTGATTTAAACCCAGAAGCACTGTGAAGTTCCGGGCTTCAGAGTATAATGCAGAGCTGTGAACCTCGTCGAAGTTCTCCGCAAACCGGAAGGAAAAACTCTTGAGTATAAGCGAGACCTCTCCTCGCCAGACGGCTTGTTGAAGACTTTGGTTGCGTTTGCCAATACGGCTGGGGGCATCCTAGCTATCGGTATCGAGGATAGGACCACGCGTGTGACCGGCGTTCCCGATGTACTGGAACAGTCGCGGACCTCGTTGATCATTACAGCAAGACTGAGTTGGCCGACGATCGCCGATGCCAGCTCAGGATCGTCTCCGGTCGGACCTTGAGCCAGGGCCGTTGCCAATTACTCCAGACCCTGGACTGGGTCCGCTCCGCGCTCTGTGGTTGGCCCTTGCAGAGATCGTCGAGTCTCTAACGCGTCAGCATGTCCCACAGCGGAGTATCCGTTGGGAACTCGATTCCCCAAAAATTCTCGCTGCTGAGAAACTCGAATCCTAATTCGGAGAGACTATCTGCGCCGCGCAACTGACGAAACACAATGCGTGCCTCCGCTTCCCGCCCAGCTTCGGGCCAGGACACAATAGTGTCCGCGCCCGGTTTCAACCTGGCAGGGGTCATGATCATGCCGCCATGCTTGGTGATCAGCACAGTTTCTGCCAGTTGTTCATGCCAATTTCCATCCAAATCCTGCCAGCGGAGAGAGACGGCGAAGTTTCGCGGGAGACGAACGCTGCGCCGTTTGTACGGTTTGACCTGTTCGGCGTATTCAGCGATGGCTTCTTGGTCGTCGTGGTTCAGGGCGAGGAATTTGATTCCCATTCGGACGCCGGGCGTCGAATGCACGACTTCGCCCTGAACATCCACCCGGCGACCACTGGGAAGATCGAAGCGGACCCGAACCTCAGATTTGGGTTCCAAGGTGTCACGCGAAAGGACCAAAATGCCTCCCACGCTGATGTCTCCCGTCCGCCCCGTCATGGATTTCCCTCCGGCCATGTTCTCCACCCGGGCTACTAAAGGGAACCGTGGGTGTTTGCGAGGGATGCGCTCCACCAGCGACGTCGGACATCGTAAATTTTCCATTGGCTCACTCTGCAACCATTATTCAGAATTATAGACCCAAGGTGATCCTATCACGCGAATATCTCGCAAGCTAAGGATGCGCTCGTGGCAGGGTGTGACGGTAAGGTTACTCGCGCAAGTACTGCATCGGGTTGACGGGGGTTTCGCTGACCAGCACTTCGTAATGCAGATGGGAGCCCGTCGCCCTACCGGTCATTCCCACGGCGCCGATAGCTTGTCCTCGTTTAACCTCCTGGCCCATCACCACAAAAATCTTACTGAGGTGCCCATACTTCGTGGTGAGTCCAAACCCGTGGTCGATCAGGATCTCGTTGCCGTACCCGGAATTGGGTCCGGCCTGCAAGACGATGCCATCAGCCGAAGCCTCGACCTTGGTGCCGTAAGGAGCTGCAATGTCCACCCCAGAATGAAAGGCCCCCTCTCCACTGAAGGGATCCAGGCGCTGGCCAAAACCCGCCGTGATCTCCCCCCGCACGGGCCAGAGGGATGGTACTGTCTCGCGTCCCAACTCTGCATTCGGGAATATGCCCAGTGCAACGGTGTCCCCGGAAGGGTTCAAAGAGCAACACCTAATCAAATTGAAGGCGTAAAGGGAGGACTGATAGCTCGACTCCACCGTGGAGTTGGTCTGGGTGGCCAGGGCAAGCGCCACCTCCGGGAACCGAAGGCGCCGCGCCCCGCCGAATCCGTAGGTCAAAGCAACTTCAGCCGCCAAGGATTGCAGAGAGCCCAACTCGGCACTGGTCTTGCTTACAACATTTTCCAGAGAC
>Ga0326728_10025582_pt1 | contig 10546 bp, 12 predicted proteins | sample MB3enrmetagenome_FD_207602 | JGI IMG/M metagenome (GOLD analysis project Ga0326728, IMG submission 207602) | Lab enriched peat soil microbial communities from McLean, Ithaca, NY, United States - MB31MN | ecosystem: Environmental > Terrestrial > Soil > Wetlands > Peat | place: USA: New York...
GGCTTTTTCGGCCTCGATTTAGCCTTCGCGCGCCGGGTGGCGTTTGCCTCCCTGCTCACCCTGGCGGTCCTGGGCGGTTATCTGGTCAGCCGCGAAACCGGCATCCCCGGCGGGCCGTCTCCGGAAACCCTGATGGCCCAGCAGGATTTTCCCTCTTTCGATTCCGCTCCCGCCCGGGACAATATGCTGGTGACTCTCACGGCTTATGAACGACACTAGCGTTCTCGAGCGGCCGCCTGCCAGCCGATTCTGGGGCCCCCGGACGGCGTGTGCAGCCACGCTCGCCCTGGTCTTTCTGTCGGGCGCGGTGGTAGGCGCCCTGACCTGGGATTTGGCGGTCCATAATCGCCAGCGCCCGCTGGCCTTCGATTCGCCCCAGGCCAAGGCCCTGTACTTCGATCACATGCAGAAGGAACTGGATCTGACCCCGGCGCAAGCCGAGCAGATACAATCGGTTCTCAACGATTTCTGGCAGTACTACCGCACCGTCCTCTCGGATGGCAAGCAGCGCGTCGAGCAACTGCTCGACGAGAAGCAGCGCCAGAAGTTCGAGCGCCTCCTGCAACAGCAGCAGCCGCCGCATTAGGCCTTTTCTTCCGCCTGCCCCTCATCGAAGTGCCCCGGGCGCCGCGGCCCCATGGCGCAGCGGAAGCGTTGCCGCTCCTCGGGGGTCAGATCCCCCCAGCCTTTCACAAAGCGTGCCTTCCGCATTCTCGATCCCCAGCCGCCAAACCCGCCGAACAACACCCGGCTGAGCAGGAACAGTCCCAGCGCCTGCCAATAGCTGATGACTTTGAGCCCGAGGATCGCCGGCATGAGCACATTCCACAGGACGGCGACCGCCAGCCCCATGACTCCCAGCCATGCTATCCCAAACAATACAAAGGGCACTCCCATAAACCTCAATTTCCTCACTGGCTTCTCCTTTCGTAACCCGCTTCGTCGTAGATCCGCTGCAGCCGTTTTCGCAGGCGCTTCACCGCATAATGTTTTCGCGAAAGCAGGGTGTTCACGCTCACTCCCGTCTCCGCGGAGATGTCGGCGAAGCTGCGCCCCTCGATTTCGTGCGCCAGAAAGACCTCGCGCTGGCTGGGGGGCAACTCGCCCAGCGCGGCTTCGATCTCGGCCAGCAAAACACGTCGTGCATAGAGCGCATCCGGGCCGTCATCCGGCGAAGGCAGCAGATCTTCCAGCATCCGTCCGCCTCCGTCTTCGGCCACTTCCTTCTTGCCGCGGCGGAACCAATCCGTGATCCGGTTCCGGGCCACCTGCATCATCCACGCCCCCGCGTGCGCTATCGGCGTCATCGTCCGGTAAGCTTCCACGAGCTCGTAGAAAACATCCTGCAGGAGATCTTCGGCGTCGATTTCATCCGGGATCCGTCTGCGGATGAAGGCCAGCAGGCGGCGCTTCTCCGTCTCGAAGGCCCGGGACAGCCGCTGGTTTTGCTCCGCTCGATCCCGGGTCATGGCCGTCATTTCAATCTCTCATCTGGCTAGACGTAATCGCAGCGGAAATATTTTACCGGGGCTGCTGCCGCTCGGCGGATAGCCGGACAGACCCGCACTGTCGCTCTCCGCTAAAATAAAGGTGATGTGGGCTCTCCTTGTCGCGCTCTTCTTCCTCCAGTCCACTGACTTCAGCTCTGAAGGCATGCACGCCCTCGAAGCAGGCAAGTACGATGCCGCCGTCGAGGCTTTCACCAAGGCCATCGCCGCCGACCCCAAAGACTATACCGCCCATTTCAACCTGGCGCTGGCCTACACTTTTCTGCACAAGGATGCCGAAGGCATCGCCGAATACCGCAAAACGCTGGAGCTGAAACCCGGCCTTTACGAGGCCCAGTTGAACGGCGGCATCCTGCTCATGCGGCAGAAAAATCCAGCCGACGCCCTGCCCCTTTTCGAAGGCGCTGCGGACCAGAAGCCCAAGGAATACCGCCCGCGCTACTACCTGGCGGAAGCCCAGCTTCAGACCGGCGATTTCACCAAAGCCGAAGCCAACTACCGCCTCGCGCTGGAGATCGATCCGAAATCCGCCAATGCCGAATTGGGCTTGGCCCACGCCCTCGCGCAGCAGGGCAAACTCTCCGACGCCGACCCGCATTTCCACCAGGCCGCCCGGCTCGAGCCCAAATATCGCGAATACCTCCTGGAACTGGCCGAGTTCTACGAAAAGAACCAGCAAGCCCCCGCGGCCATCGCCATCTACAAGGAATTTCCCGATAACGCCGCCGCCCAGGAACAGCTTGGCGAACTGCTGCTCGAAAATAAGCAATACGCCGACGCCATCCCCAGCCTGGAAGCGGCCTACGCCAAGGATCCCACCCAGGCAAACCGCGCCGCCTTGGCCGCCTCTTATATTTTCGCCGGCCAGCTCGAAAAAGCCACCCCACTCCTCGACCAGGCGGTGGCCGCCGACCCATCCAACTACGATCTGCGCATGATGTACGCCCGCGCCCTCCGCGACCGCAAACAGTTCCCCGCCGCGGCCAAGCAGTTCTACGAAGCCGCCCGCCTCAAACCCGCCGAATCCAAGACCTGGGACCAGTTGGCCGGCATGCTGTTCATGATGGGCGACTACGAACAATCCCTCCAGGCCTACGCCAAGGCCCACGACCTGGGCGACGACTCGGCCGGCAACTGGTTCTTTCGCGCCATCATCCTCGACCGGCTGCGCCAGTTGAAGCCCGCCATCGCGGCTTACCAGCATTTCCTTTCCGTCAGCAAAGGCAATGATAACCAGGAGTTCCAGGCGCGGCAGCGCGTCCGGATTTTGCAGAGGGAACTGGAGAAGCGCTAATGCCCAGGCACACGCAGTTGCTTTTCGCACTCGCCGCCGCTCTATGCTTCGTCCCCGCTTTCCTGCGCGCCGACCTTAAGCAGGCTCGCGCCGAACCCAACCTGGAGAAGCGCTCCAAGCTGGCCCTGGACAATGCCGCCGCCGTGTACCAGGAAGCCCGCAGCGCTTACGAGAATGGCGATAACGACAAAGTTGCCGCCGCCGTCGCGGAAATCCAGGAATCCGTGGACCTGGCCTACACGTCCCTCACACAGACTGGCAAAAACCCCCGCAAGAGTCCAAAATGGTTCAAGAAGGCCGAAATCGAAACCCGCGACCTCTTGCGCAAGCTGGATGCGTTCCAGCAGGAAATGAGTTTCACCGAGCGCCCCATGCTCGAAAAAGTCAAGGCGCGCGTCCAGGAGGTCCACGATGACCTCCTCCTGGGATTGATGGAGGGCATACGCAAATGAAGATCCTGTTGCTGCCATGCCTGCTGCTGGCGGTTCCTCTGGCCGCCCAGCAGCGCGACTTCCTGACCGCCGACGAGATCGATCAGATCAAGGAGGCCCAGGAGCCCAACGAGCGCATCGTGCTCTATGCCCGGTTCGCCAAGGAGCGCATCGAGCTGGTGAAGAGCCTCATGTCCAAAGACAAGCCCGGCCGCTCCATCCTCATTCATGACGCGCTCGACGATTACGCCAGAATCGTCGACGCCATCGACGACGTCACCGACCAGGCGCTTTCCCGCAAGGCCGACATGAAGCCGGGATTGAAGGCCGCGGCGTCCACCATCAAGGAAGCGCTTCCTATCCTGCAAAAGCTCCAGGACAGCCACCCCAAGGATTTCGATCGCTACGAGTTCGTCCTCCGCACCGCCCTCGAAACCACCCAGGACAGCCTCGACGGCGCAACCGGAGATCTGGACAAGCGCACGCAGGAAGTCGTGGCGCGCGAGGCCAGGGAAAAGAAGGCCGAGGAGGAGGCCATGACGCCCCTCGAGCGCGAAGCCCGGCAGGCCAGCGACAAGAAGGCCGCCGAACAGGCCGCCGCCGAAGCCGACAAGGCCGCCGCCAGGAAAGCGCCGACGCTCTACAAGCCCGGCGAGAAAAAACCGGATCAACAGTAGGCCGCGCGTGAGCTGTTGATTGCAAAAAATGATCATCCGGTGCCCCTGGGCCAGCGGCGGCCGCTACGTGGCTTACCACGATACCGAGTGGGGCGTCCCGCTCCACGACGACCGCGGCCTGTTCGAGTTCGTCATTCTCGAAGGCGCGCAGGCCGGCTTGAGCTGGTCGGCCATCCTCAACAAGCGCGAGAACTACCGCCAGGCGTTCGATGGCTTCGACCCGCGCAAGGTCGCCCGCTACGATAAGCGCAAAACCGCCGCCTTGCTGGCCGACGCCGGGATCGTCCGCAACCGCCTCAAAATCGCCGCCGCGGTGCGCAACGCACAGGCGTTCCTCGCCATCCAGGAGGAGTTCGGCAGCTTCGACCGCTACATCTGGCGGTTCACCGGCGGCAAGGTCATCCAGAATGCCTGGCGCTCCATCGAGGATGTGCCCGCCCGCACCGCCCAATCGGACGCCATGAGCAAAGATCTCCGCCAGCGCGGTTTCACGTTCGTCGGCTCCACGATTTGCTACGCCTTCATGCAGGCCACCGGCATGGTCAACGACCACCTGGTGGATTGCTTCCGGTACCGCGAGTTGGCCGGCCGCCCATTACAATAAGGATGATGCCGCACGTCTCTGCCGTGATGCCGCTGGTGCTTCTCGCCATGCGGGCTCACGCGCAACCCACGCTGCCCGAGATTCTGTCGCGGGTGGCCGAAGAGGCCGAGGTACTCGAACAAAACGCTCCCAAGGTGTTGACCCAGGAGACCCTCGAACAGCGCGCGGTGATGCCCCCCTCGCGCCGTCCCCGGGCCGGCAAATCCGCCGAATTGCCCAAGCCGCGGCTGCAAGTGCGGGAAGTCATCTCCGAATACAGCGTCGGCACGCTCAAGGATTCGGAGTCGCGGAATCTCGTCGAGTTCCGCCAGGTGGTCAGCGTGGATGGCCGGCCCATCCAGTCGCCCGAGAAAGCCCGCCACGCCCTATCGCTGGGAGTGCATTCGGCGGACGACAAAGTGCGCAAGCGCATGCTGGAAGATTTCGCCAGGCACGGCCTGGTGGATGTGGCCACCGACTATGCCTTGATCCTGCTGGCGTTCTCGCGGCGTGGCCTGGAACAGATGAAGATTTCGCCCGGCGGAGAAGAAGCCGTTGGCCCCGACCCGGCCCTGGTTCTCAACTGGCAGCAGACTTCCGCCGAGGCGGGCGAACTGGAGTTTCACGGCCGCCAGGTGGCGCGGCGCGCGCTTCAGGGCAATCTTTTGGTTCGCAAGTCCGACGGCCTCCCGTTGCGCATCCGCGCCTGGGCCGAGCACACCGATGGCATGCACAAGATTCGCGACGACGCGAGCGTGGATTACGTCATGTCTTCGCACGGCTTCGTAGCGCCGGCCTCCGTGGTGCATCGTCATTTCGTGGACGGCCGGCTCATGACCGAGAACCTCTACCGCTACGAACCGTTCAAACTCTTCGAGGCCGCTAGCGAGATCAAATTCACCGAAACGCCCGAACCGGAGGCCGCCCCTCCGCCGCCACCCAAGAAATGACGCGCGTCCTTTACCTCCACGGATTTGCTTCGGGACCGTCTTCCAGCAAGGCGCGCTATTTCCGCGATCGCCTGCGAGCGGCCGGTATTGAAGTGGACATTCCGGAGCTGGCTGCCGGCGATTTCGAGCACCTCACGCTCACCGGTCAACTGCGCGTGATCGAGCGCTCGGCCGAGGCCGGCGTGGTGTCGCTGGTGGGATCGAGCATGGGCGGTTATCTCGCGGCCCTGTATGCCGCACGCCATCCCGAGGTGGCGCGTGTGGTGCTCATGGCTCCGGCCTTCGATTTCGCCCGCCGGTGGGCCGAATACCTCGGCCCGGAGAAGGTCGCCGAATGGCGGCGAACGGGCGCCCTCGAGGTCTTTCATTACGCCGAGAATCGGAATTGCAAGCTGGCCTACACTCTCCTCGAGGACGCGGCCCGATACGAGCCCTTTCCCGATTTTCACCAGCCCGCGCTGATCTTCCACGGCGTCCACGACGATGTCGTGCCGGCGGCCTACTCGCGGCAATTCGCGGCCACCCACGCCAACGCCCGCCTGGAGGTCCTGGATTCCGGCCACGAGCTGTTGAACGTGCTGGAGTACATGGGCCCGCGGGTGGTGGAGTTCCTGGCCGGGTGAATCAGCTTTCGCAGTCACCGCCGCGTATTCCGTGAAGACCACTCCCTCACGGTCGTGGCTCTGATCAGAGCCGCGCGCGTCAGCAAGCGGTGCCGCGGCGCTCGAATCACTCGCACCGCAGCGCCGCCATCGGATCCACGCGCGCAGCCCGTCGCGCGGGCAGGTAACTCGCGGCGGGCGCCGCCGCCAGCAGCACGGCGCTTGCTCCGGCGAAGGTGGCCGCGTCGTGCGAGCCGGTCTCAAACAGCAGCGCCGCCAGCGACCGCGTGAGCGCGAAACCGGCGGCCAATCCCAGGACCACGCCGGCCGCCCCCAGCCACATGCCGCGCCCGACGACTTGCCGCTCCACCAGTCCGGGCGGCGCCCCCAGCGCCATCAGTACACCGATTTCGTGCGTCGCCTGGCTGACGGCGTAGGCGATCACGCCATAGACGCCCAGCGCGGCCAACGCCGTCGCCAGCAGGGCAAAGAATCCCACCAGCCCCAGCTCCAGCCGCTCGGGCGCGGTAGAGCGGGCGAGGCGGTCGTCCATGGTGGCGATGTCGAAGATGGGGAGATCCGGATCGAGCGCGTGGATCTCGCTCCGCACGGCGGAGGTCAGCGGCTCCGGCCTGGTGGCCGAACGGATCGCCAGCGCGACGATCGCCATGGGACGCTGCGCAAACGGCACGAACAACTCGGGTTCAGGCGGCTGTCTCGGACCGCGGTGATGCACATCACCGGCCACCCCCACGATCGTGATCGAGGGTTGGGATGCGTCCGCAGCTCCGATGCGAAGGTGCTTGCCGATGGGGTCCTGGCCGGGATAGAAGCGATTGGCGAAGGCGGCGTTCACCAGGGCCACGGGCGGAGCGCCGGGCCGGTCGGCGGCATCGAAGTTGCGTCCGGCGAGCAACGGGACCCCGAGCGTCGAAAAGTAGCCGGGGCTCACCGAGAGAATAGCCGCGTTCGGTCCGCGAACTCCGCGCGGCGCCTCTGGCCGGCCCTCGAAGTGAAGCGTGGCGCCGAGATTGTAATTGGTCAGTGGCAAGGAGTTGACGACGGCGGCGTGTTCCACGCCGGGGAGCGCGGAGGCGCGGTCGAGCAGGTCGCGGACCAAGGCCGCGCGCTGCTCGTCCGACCGATACCGCTCCGACTCCAGGCGCAGGCGGAGCGTGAGCACACGCTCCGGGCGCATGCCCATGCGCACCGCCAGCAGCTTTTCGACGCTGCGCAGCAGGAGGCCGGCGCCCAGCAGGAGCACCAGGGCCATGGCGACTTCGGCCACCACCAGCACCGACCGCAATCCGCCGCGCCAGGAGCGGGCCACGGCGCGGCTCGTGCCCTTCATGGCCTCCTGCAAATCCGGGCGCGACGCCATCAGCGCGGGCGCGAGGCCGGCGAGCACTCCCGCCGCAAGCGTGACAGCGGAAGCCAACAACAGCACCGATGGATTCACGCGAATCGCATCGGGCGCGGGCAGGCGCAAAGCTTCGACCACTCGCAGGGCGCGCACCAGCCAGTATGCCCCGGCGATCCCCAGGCCCCCGCCGGCGCCGGCCACCAGCAGGCTTTCGCCCAGGAGCAGGCGAACCAGGCGCGTGCGCCCGGCGCCCAGAGCGGCTCTGAGCGCCAGTTCGCCGGTGCGCGCGGACGCCCGCGCCAGTTGCAAGCCGGCCATGTTGGCGCAAATCACCAGCAACACCATGATCACGGCCCCCCACAGAATCTCGAGCGGCCGCCGGACAGAGCCCGAAAGCTCATCGGAGAGCGGCGTGATCTGGATGCGGCTGGAGCGGACCGTCTGCGCGAGGAAGGCCGGGAAATCGGCCAGGTGCCGCCGCTCGATAGCCGCCAGGTCCGCTTGGACTTCGGCCGGCGCCACGCCTTCCCGCGGCCGCCCGATAATGTGCAGCAGCCCCATCCGCATGGCGTTCCACTCCGGCGGAGCCGAGTACCCTCCCGGCACCAGCAGGTCCGGGCGGAGGCTGCCCGGAAACCGGAAGCCGCGCGGCAGGATGCCGGTGATGGTGTAAGGCTCGTCGTTGAGCACCGCGGTCCGCCCGGCGCAATGGGGATCACCCGAGAAATGCCGCTGCCACAGATCATAGCCCAACAAGGCGAAGTGGGTGTTGCCGGGCCGGTCTTCCGCCACATCGAAATCGCGCCCGGCGATCGGTTGGACGCCCAGCACGCGGAGGAAATCGGCATTCACGCTGGCGGCCTGGACCAGTTCCGGCTCCCCGGCGCGAGTGAGCGTGAACTGTTCGTCGTTCCAGGCGGCCAGCCCGGAGAAGGCGTGCGTCTCGCCGAGCCACGCCGCGAATTCGGGCGTGAGCACGGCGCCGTCCGGCCAAGTTGGCATTATCTGCGGCGCCGGCCGTGTGATCGACCACAACCCATCCGGCCGGGCATACGGCAGCGGCCGCAGCAGGACTGCCTCGATGGCGCTATAGAGAACCGTGGTGGCGCCGATTCCCAGCGCCAGGGTGACCACCGCGACGGCCGTGAAACCCGGACTTCTCCGCAGAACGCGCGCGGCGTAACCGAGATCCTGGCGCAACCGGTCGAGCGCGTCCCAGCCCCACATCTGGCGCGTCACTTCGCGGATTAGCGCCTCGTTGCCGAACTCGCGTCGGGCGTTGCGCTCGGCATCGGCCGGCGCTTCGCCGCGCGCCATGCGGTCCCCGGCCGCCATCGCCTTGTGCGCGCGGATCTCCGCGTCCAGGTCTTCCTCGCGCTGGCGCCGTGAAAACCAACGTGGCATGGTCATCCTCCTGCAAGGATGTAGCCATTCTACACCCAGCAGGCGCCGCTTCCAGTGCCCGTCACAGACAGGCTGACTGCTGATGGCTGACCGCTGATCGCTCGATCTGTGTCATAATTCTTCCATGCCTACGGCCGTTTTGAAGATGGAGCCGAAATCCGAGGGGATTGCCACTCCTCGCAAGAAACGGCCCAAGGAACTGGCAGTCATCACCGAGTGCTGCACGGGTTGCGCGGGTTCGCCCGCCTGCGTGCCATATTGCCCGGTGGCCGACTGCATGTACTGGGTTCCCGACGAAGACCACCCGCCGTTCGGCCGTATCGACGTCGATCCGGTCCTGTGCATCGGCTGCAAGAAGTGCACCAGCAAGGGTCCCGACGGCGCATTCCTCGACGGCTGCCCGTGGGACGCCATTGAAATGGTGCCGATCGAAGAAGTGGAAGCGCGGATCGGCATCCGGATGGTGATCTGACCTGCCGCTCCGGTTATGGCTCTCGACATCCAACAACACGAACGCGAAGGCGTCGTCATACTCGATCTGAACGGCCGTCTGACCGTCGGTTCGGAAGCCTCGGCATTCCGCGAGAAAATCGCCGCCCTCATCGCGGCGGGCACGCGCAACATAGTGCTGAACATGGAGCGCGTCGACTACATCGATAGCACCGGCCTGGGGGCCGTGGTGATGTCCGCCACCAGCGCGCGCAGGCAGGGTGGGACCGTCAAGCTGGTCAACCTCACCCGGCGCAACATCGAGCTCCTGGTCATGACCAAGCTGGCCACGGTGTTTGAAATCTTCACCGACGTGCAGGATGCCGTCAACAGCTTTTATCCCGACCGCAAGCTGAAAACTTTCGACATTCTGGACTTCGTGCAGCAGATGAAAAAAGAGGAATAGCCGCCAATGGCACTGGTGGTGATCGGAGGCGTGGCCGCCGGCCTCAGCGCGGCCGCTCGCGCCCGGCGCATCGATTCCGATCTCGCGATCGTCGTGCTGGAAAAAGGGCCCGTCATTTCCTACGGGGCGTGCGGGCTTCCCTATTTCGTCGAGGGCCGGGTGCGCGAAGCCTCCCAGTTGATCGTCTACACTCCCGAATATTTCCGCAAGGAGCGCCGCATCGAGGTGCGCACCGGCGCGCGCGTGGTGTCGATGGCGCATCCGCGCCGCGAAGTCGCCCTCGAATCGGGCGAGCGCGTGCGTTACGACCGGCTGGTAATCGCCAGCGGCGCGCGCTGCGATATCTCCGGCTTCGCCGGCGCCGGCCAGCCGCACGTCTTCACCCTCCACACCATCGAGGATGCCGAACGCATGCGCCGCTTTCTGGAAGAAAAGCGGCCCAAACGCGCGGTGGTGGTGGGCGCCGGATACATCGGGGTGGAAGCCGCCGACGCGCTCCGCCGGCACGGCCTGCAGGTGACGGTGCTCGAGCGCTCGCCGCACGCCCTGCTGCGCGACGAGCCGTGGATCACCGCCGCGGTCCGCAAGCAACTGGAAGATCACGGGGTGGAGTTGCGCTCGGGCGTCACTGTTCAGGCCATCGAAGCGGACCGCGTGGCGGATGTGCCGTGCGACATGGTAGTGCTGTCCGCCGGCTTCAAGCCCAATGTCGAATTTGCCGCCGCGGCGGGCGTCGAAATCGGACGCTCCGGTGCCATCCGCACCAGCGAGCGCATGGAGACCAACCTGAACGGTGTGTACGCCGCGGGCGATTGCGCCGAAGTGATGCACCTGGTGAC
>Ga0326728_10025584_pt1 | contig 10545 bp, 20 predicted proteins | sample MB3enrmetagenome_FD_207602 | JGI IMG/M metagenome (GOLD analysis project Ga0326728, IMG submission 207602) | Lab enriched peat soil microbial communities from McLean, Ithaca, NY, United States - MB31MN | ecosystem: Environmental > Terrestrial > Soil > Wetlands > Peat | place: USA: New York...
ATCGCCAAAACCATGCCTTCCTTCAGCCGCGGATTCTCGCCTCGGCGGTCCACGTAATTCGGAATCTGCGGCTCCTCGTGGAGCTGCGTCCCGATGCCGTGTCCCACGTACTCCCTCACCACCGAAAACCCGTTCGACTCGACGTGCCGCTGCACCGTACCGCAAATATCGCTCAGCCGGTTGCCCGGCCGCGCCTGGTCAATCGCCAGCTCCAGAGCTTCCCGCGTCACCGCCAGCAGCTTCCCAACCTGGGGCGTAATCTCCCCCACCGGCAGCGTAATCGCCGAGTCGCCGTAATACCCGTTCAACTCCACGCCCGTATCGATGGATACGATATCTCCGCTCTTCAACACCCGTTTGGCCGACGGCATGCCATGCACGATTTCCTCGTTCACCGACGTGCACAGCACGTAGGGGTACTTGGCCCCCGCCGCCGGGACGTAATATCCCTTAAAAGCCGGCCTGGCGCCCGCGTCCCTAATCATCCTCTCGGCCACCGCCTCCAGATCCTGGGTGGTGACCCCCTCGCGCACCAGCGCCCGCAACGCCTCCAGCACCTTCCACACCAACAGGCCGCTCTGCCTCATCTTCTCGAGTTCGGCGGCGGTCTTGCGAACGATCATTCCTCGTCGAGCCGCGCCCGGATCGCGGCGGTCAGTTCCTCGGGAGCGCCATTTCCGCCCACCACCTCAACCACCTTGTACCCCGCCTCGCGAAAGTAGTCCAGCACCGGCAAGGTCTGCAAGTTATACGCCTCGAACCGCTTGCGCATCACCTCTTCCTGGTCGTCTTCGCGCTGCACCAGCCCCGCGCCCTCCCGGTCGCACACCATATCCTGCTGGGGCGGATTCGAAACCAGGTTGTACGAGGCTCCGCAGACGGGGCACGAGCGGCGGGCGGTGATTCGGCCAACAATTATATTGTAGTCTACTAGCAAGTTGACTACCACTCTGCTCTTCCCCAACCGCTCCAGCAGCCGGTCCAGCAGCTCGGCTTGCGGCACCGTGCGCGGATAGCCGTCCAGGATGAACCCGCCGGCGCAGTCGGGCTGCTCCAGGCGGCTCTCCACGATCCGGTTCACCAGCTCGTCGGACACCAGTTGGCCGGCCTGCATGATGGCCTGGACCTCGCGCCCCAGCCCGGTTCCATCCTTCACGTGCTGGCGAAAGATGTCGCCGGTAGAGATGCGCGGCAGGCGCAAAGCGTCGGCCAGCAACACCGCCTGGGTCCCTTTGCCGGAGCCGGGAGGCCCGAACAGAAGCAATGCGGAATTGGGAATCATTCTAGAACACGCTCCGGCGGCCCCGTATCCTTCCGGACCGCGGCGTGAATCCCTCGTAATGGCGCATGATCAACTGCGCCTCGATCTGGTTAATCGTATCCATGGCCACGCCCACCACAATCAGCAGCGACGTGCCCCCGAAATAGAAGTTCACCCCCAACCCGTCCAGCAGCCAGCGCGGGAAATTCTGGTCGATCCAGTTGCCCATGAAGGGCAGCGATTGCAGCTTGATGCCGGAGATCATGATCTCCGGGATGATGGACAGCACCGCCAGGTACAACCCGCCCACCACCGTGATCCGCGTCAGGATGGTGTTCATGTACTCGGCGGTATTCTTGCCCGGCCGTATGCCGGGGACGAACCCGCCGTACTTGCGCATGTTGTCGGCCGCTTCGTTGGGGTTGAAGATGATCGACACGTAGAAGAAACAGAAGAAGATGATGCCCAGCACGTACAGCAGAACGTAGAGCGGCTGCCCGTGCCGGATCGAGCTCAGCATCACGATCAGCCAGGGCAGATGGAGCTTCACCCATCCCGAGACCGCCAGCGTCTGCGGGAAGGTCAGGATCGAGGAGGCGAAGATCACCGGGATCACGCCGCCCGCGTTTACCTTAAGCGGCAGATGTGTCTGTTGCCCGCCCATCATCCGGCGCCCCACCACGCGCTTGGCGTACTGCACCGGAATGCGCCGCTCCCCGCGCTCCACCAGCACGATGAAGGCCACCACTGCCAGCATCACCGTCAGGATGATGAGCAGGTGCAGCGCCGTCCATTGGTGGGTCACGAAGACATTGGTGTAGATTTCCTGCATGGCCCGCGGCAGCCCCACCACAATGCCGGCGAAGATGATCAGCGACATCCCGTTGCCGATGCCCCGCTCCGAGATCTGCTCGCCCAGCCACATGATGAATGCCGTGCCCGTGGTCAGCGTCAGGATGGTCATCAGGATGAACGGAAGACCCGGGTTCAGCACGAACCCGCCCTCGCTCGACTGCAGCGCGGTCGCGATCCCGAACGACTGCATGACCGAGAGAATCACCGTCAGGTACCGCGTCCACTGCGTGATCTTGCGCCGCCCCAGCTCCCCTTCCTTCTGGAGCTTCTCCAGGGTGGGCACCACTACCGTCAGCAACTGCAGGATAATCGACGCCGTGATATACGGCATGATGCCCAGGGCGAAGATGGTCAGCCGCCGGAACATGCCGCCGCTGAACAGGTCGATGAACCCGAACAGCGTGCCCTGGTTTTGGCGGAAAAACTCGTCCAACTTGTTCGCGTCGATCCCCGGCGTGGGGATGTGCCCGCCCAGACGGTAGACCGCCAGCAGCCCAAGCGTGAACAGCACGCGCTTGCGCAGGTCCGGGATGCGAAACATGTTCGCAATGGCTTCGAGAAACTTGTTCATGGTCGACTCATCCGCCGGCTACTCGGCGCCGGCGCCCACCATCTCCGCGCTTCCTCCCGCGGCCTGGATCTTCTCCAGGGCGGATTTCGAAAACAAGTGCGCCTGCACCCGGATGGGGCGCGCCAGCTCCCCCGACCCGAGCACCTTCAACCCATCCCCCAGCTTCTTAAGGACTCCCAGCTCCAGCAGCCGTTCCGGGCCGAAGCTGTCGCCTTCCAGTCGGGCCAGAACCCCCACATTCACAATGGCGAACTCTTTCTTGAAAATGTTCCGGAAGCCCCGCTTGGGCAGCCGCCGGTGCAGCGGCATCTGTCCGCCTTCGAAGCCGCGCTTCTGGCCGAATCCGCTGACCGAGAGTTGTCCCTTCTGCCCGCGCCCGGCGGTCTTGCCGCGTCCCGAACCCATGCCCCGGCCCACTCGCCGCTGGACGTGTTTCTGCCCCTTGGGAGGCTTCAATCCACTCAGGTTCATATGATTTCTCTCTACCCCACGATCGCCAGCAGATGCGGCGCCTTCTTCACCATGCCGCGGATGCCCGGATTGTCCGGCTTCTCCACCACCTGGTTGATCTTGTGCAGGCCCAGGCCGCGCACCACGTCTTTGTGCTTCTGGGGCGCGCAAATCGGGCTGCGCACCAGCTTGATCCTCAGTTTGCCTTCCGCCATAAGATTCCTCGCGCCGGCTGGGCTCTCCACCCGCCTCCTACAGCCTCTCGATCGGGAGGCCCCGAATCGCCGCCACCGCGCTCTTGTCGCGCAACTGCTCCAGCGCGTCGATGGTCGCCTTCACCACGTTGTGCGGATTGTGCGAACCGATCGACTTGGTGGCCACGTTGGCGATTCCCACCGCCTCGATCACCGCCCGCACCGGGCCGCCCGCGATCACGCCCGTGCCTTCCGGAGCCGGCTTCAGCAGCACCCGGCCGCCGCCGTACACCCCCAGCACCACGTGCGCGATCGTCGAATGCTTGACGTTCACTTTCCGCAGGTTCTTCTTCGCCGCTTCGATCGCCTTCTTGATGGCCGCCGGGACTTCCTTGGCTTTTCCGGTCGCGAATCCGACCACCCGCGCATCCGGGTCGCCCACCACCACCAGCGCCGAGAAGCTCAGGTTCTTGCCGCCCTTGACCACCTTGGTCACGCGGTTGATCGACACCACATGCTCTTTCAGGTTCAGGCCCGACGGATCAATCGGTTTTGTCGCTATGGCTGGCATGCGCTAGAACTCCAATCCCGCTTCGCGAGCCGCCTCGGCCAGGGCCTTCACGCGCCCATGGTAAATGTAGCCGCCGCGGTCGAAAACCACCTTCCGAATCCCTTGTTCCTTGGCCCGCCCGGCGATGAGCTTGCCGATCGCCTTGGCCCCAGCCACGTTGCCGCCCCCCGCCGCGCCGTCCTTCTCGCTCGAAGAGGCCGCCGCCAGAGTCCGCCCCGCGGTATCGTCGATCACCTGGACGTAGATGTGCTTCAGGCTGCGGAACACCGCCAGCCGCGGACGTTCCGCCGTCCCGCGGACCTTGTGCCGGATCCGCTCGTGGACCCGGCGGCGCGTCTCGTTTCTCGCAGTTTTCCGGATCATTTCGCCGCCGCTCCCGTCTTGCCGACCTTCTTCCGCAGCGCTTCGCCCGTGTAACGGATGCCCTTGTTCTTGTAGGGGTCCGGCGGCCGCAGCCCGCGCATGTTCGCCGCCACCTGGCCCAGCGCTTGCCGGTCGGCCGAACTCAGCACCAGATGCGTCTGCTTTTCGATCTTCAGGTCCACTCCCGCGGGCAGCAGGACCTCGATGGGATGCGAGTAGCCCAGCGTGAAGGTGGCCACCCGCCCTTTGACGTCGGCCCGATAGCCGATCCCCACGATGTCCAGCTCCCGGCTGAACCCGGTCGAGACTCCCTGCACCGCGTTGGCGGCCAGCGCCCGGGTCAGCCCGTGCAGCGCCGCTCTGTCGTCGCCGTCGCGCGCGATCTCCAGCGTGCCCTTCGACTGCCGCACGGAGATGCCCCGCGGGACCGCTACGCTCAGCTTGCCTTTCGGCCCTTCCACCCGCAATGTTTCGCCGATCTCCACCTTCACCCCTTTGGGGAGCGGTATCGGCTTGTTCCCTACTCTCGACATGGCTTTCTCCAAAAACCCGCTACAGCCCATCCCCGCCGGCGCGAACCGCCGCGCCTACGAGATTTGGCACAGAATCTCGCCTCCCACGCCCTGCTTCTCGGCCTCCCGGCCGGACATCAGGCCCTTGGGCGTGGTCAGGATGTTCACGCCCAGCCCGCCCACCACGCGTGGAATCTGGTCGTGGCTCACGTAGACCCGGCAGCCCGGCCGCGACACCCGCTCCATCCGCGTGATCACCGGCTTGTTGTTGGCCTGGTACTTCAAATAGATCTTGATCGTCTTCCGCGCGCCGTCTTCGGCTACCTTGTAGTTCAGAATGTAGCCTTCGTCCTTCAGAATCCGCGCGATCTCGGTCTTCAGCCGCGACGCCGGCACGTCCACCTTCGGGTGCCGCGCCTTGATCGCGTTGCGAATGCGCGTGAGCATGTCGGCAATGGGGTCCGTGATCATCGCTCTCTCCTACCAGCTCGCCTTGATGACGCCCGGGACCTCGCCCGACAGCGCCAGCTCGCGGAAGCAGATCCGGCACAGGTGGAACTTGCGCAGGTAGCCCCGCGGCCGCCCGCAGCGCCAGCACCGGTTCCGATGCCGGATCTTGAATTTCGGTTTCTTCTCGTCTTTAGCAATCTTGGCCGTCGTCGCCATCGAACCGTTTCCTTTCGCCGGCCGGCCTAAGGCCGGAACGGCATCCCCAGGTGCCGCAGCAGCGCGATCCCCTCGGCGTCGTTCCGCGCCGTCGTGGTGATCGAGATATTCATGCCCTTGGTTTTCTCCACCTTGTTGTAATCGATCTCCGGGAAAAGCAACTGGTCCTTGACTCCCAGCGTGTAGTTTCCCCGCCCGTCGAACGACTTGGTCGAGACGCCGCGAAAGTCGCGCACCCGCGGCAGCGCCACGTTCACCAGCCGGTCGAAAAACTCGAACATCCGGTCGCCCCGCAGCGTCACCATGCAGCCGATGGTCATGCCTTCCCGCAGCTTGAAGGCGGATATCGACTTGCGCGCCTTGGTCACCACCGGTTTCTGCCCGGCGATCTGCGTCAGCTCGGTGACCGCGCCGTCCATCAGCTTCGGATTCTGCGTCGCCTCGCCCAGGCCGATGTTGACCGTGATCTTCTCCAGCCTCGGTACCGCCATCACGTTCCGAAGGTCGAATTCCTTCATCAGCGCCGGAACCACCGTCTTCTTGTACTGTTCCCTCAACCTGGCTGCCATACTATTTCTTCTCCAGCGGCGCTCCGCATTTGCGGCAGATTCGTATCCGCCGCGTCTTGCCGCCGCTCGTCTCCACGCGGTGCCCGATCCGGGCCGGCCCGCAGGTGGGGCACACGATCTTCAGATTCGAGACGGCGATGGGGCTTTCGCGCTCCGCGATCCCGCCCTTGATCTGTTTCTGCGGGTTGGGACGCGTGTGCCGCTTGACCGTCTGCACCCCTTCCACCAGCACCCGGCCGGTCCTGGTGTCCAGGTTCAGCACCCGTCCCTGCTTGCCCTTGTCCTTGCCTGCGATCACTTTCACGATGTCGTTCTTCCGCAGCTCGATCCGCACCCGCCCTTTGGGCCCCGTCGAGTGCTTCGGCGCGTTCTTAGTCTTTACCCCCGCCATCTAGATCACCTCCGGCGCCAGCGACACGATCTTCATGAAACGCTTGTCCCGCAACTCCCGCGCCACCGGCCCGAACACCCGCGTGCCCACCGGCTCCCCCTCCGGCGTGATCAGCACCGCCGCGTTGGAATCGAACCGGATGTAGGTGCCGTCCTTGCGGCGCGTTTCCTTGCGCATCCGCACGATCACGCAGCGCACCACTTTCCCCTTCTTGATGGCCGATTCCGGAGCCGCTTCCTTCACCGCCGCCGTCACGATGTCGCCCAGCCCCGCCCGCAGGCCCTTGTCGCCCCCGCGGGGCAGGATACACTGCAGTTTGCGCGCGCCGCTGTTGTCGGCGACCTCCAGCATCGTTCGCATTCCGATCATGGCAATCTCCTCGAATCGACCTATACCACCCGCGCCTCGGGATCCGCCGTCGCCGTGTCCTCGATGCCCACCAGCGCCGCGCGCCGGATCACCTCCGCCAGCCGCCAGCGCTTCAGCCGGCTCAGCGGGCGGCACTCCACAATGCGCACCACGTCCCCCACCCGCGCCGCGCCCTCTTCGTCGTGGGCGTAGAACTTCTTGCGCTTCTTGACGATCTTCTTGTATACCGGGTGCGGCACGCGCCGGGAGACCTCCACCACGATGGTCTTTTGCATCTTGGTGGACGATACCATCCCGACCTTTTCGTTCTTGTGGCCCTTGGCCGGTTCCTCTGCCATAGACTTACCCCTTCTGGCTCTCCGCCGCCGCACGCCGCGCGCTCAGCACGGTCTCCACTCTCGCCCGGTCCTTGCGCAAGCCGCGATACTTCTTCAGCCCTTCCATCTGGCCCATGCGCATCTGGAACCGCAGATGGAACAACTGGCCGGTCATTTCCTTGAGCTGCCGCTCCAGCTCCGTGGTCTCCAGATCTCGAATCTGTTCCGCTTTCATGCCCGACTCCTAGCTCTCCAACTGCGGCCGCGCCACCAGCTTGGTGGGGATCGGCAGCTTGTGCGCCGCCAGTTGCATCGCCCGCGTGGCGATCTCCCGGCTGACGCCTTCCATCTCGAACAGCACCCGGCCCGGCTTCACCACCGCCACCCAGCCTTCCGGAGCGCCCTTGCCTTTGCCCATGCGGGTCTCGGCCGGCTTCTTGGTGATCGGCTTATCCGGGAACACGCGAATCCACACCTTGCCGCCCCGCTTGATGAAGCGCGTCATGGCCACCCGGGCCGCCTCGATCTGCCGGTCCGTGATCCAGGCGCACTCCATGGCCTTCAACCCGTAGTCGCCGAAAGCCAGCGTTCCGCCCTTCCAGGCCTTGCCGGTGCGCCGGCCGCGCTGCTGCTTCCTGTACTTGACCTTCTTCGGCATCAACATGGCGATATCCTATTCCGTCTTCTCCGGTGTAGTCGGCCCCCCGTCCTTCAGTTCCTGCTTCCAGGCGGGCTGCTGCGGCGGCGTCAGCGGCGGCAGGATCGGCGCCGTCGAGCGCGCCGGCTGCGCCAGCTCGGAGGGCGCGGCCTGCACCACGGGTCCGGTCGGCTCGGCAGCCGGAGGCGCGGGCGGCGGCAATCGGCGCTCGCCGCGCTCGCTACGCTCTGGCCGCTCGCGCCGGTCGCGCATGGGCCGCCGCGGCTCGGGCTCGGCCGTCTTCTGCATTTGCCCGGCGATGATATCGCCCTTATAGACCCAGCACTTAATCCCGATCACGCCGTAAGTCGTGTAGGCCTGGCTGAATCCGTAGTCGATGTCCGCCCGCAGCGTGTGCAGCGGCAACTGCCCTTGCAGGTACCACTCGCTGCGCGCGATTTCCGCCCCGTTCAGCCGGCCCGAAACCCGCACTTTGATTCCCTTGCACCCGAAGCGCAGCGCCGAATCCACCGACTTGCGCATGGCCCGCCGGAACGCCACCCGCTTCTCGAGCTGCAAGGCGATCGATTCCGAGACCAGTTGCGCGTCCAGTTCCGGCTTGTGCACTTCCTGGATGTCGATGAACACGTCCCGCTTGGTGCGCTTGGCCAGGTCCTGCTTCAGCTTCTCGATTTCGGCGCCCTTGCGCCCGATGATGATCCCCGGCCGCGACGTCCGGATGGTGACCCGCAGCTTGTTGCCCGGCCGGTCCACTTCCACCGAGCTCACGCCGGCCGCCTTCAGACGCTTGCGCAGCGCGTCCTTGAGTTGCAGGTCCTCCAGCAGCAGTTTGGCGTATTCCTGCTTGGCGAACCAGCGCGACCGCCAAGTCTTGGTCACTCCCAGCCGAAATCCGTATGGATGAACTTTTTGTCCCATGGCTCCCTCAGCTCTCGGATACCGTGATGGCGATGTGCGCCATGCGCCGCTGATAGCGGTAGGCCCGCCCCATCGGCGCCGGCCGGACGCGCTTCATCCGCGGCCCCTCGTTCACGTACGCTTCCGAGACCACCAGTTTGTCCACGTCCACGTCGGCCGAGCGGTTCTCCGCGTTGGCGATCGCCGACCGCAGCACCTTCTCCACCGCCGGCGCGATGCGCTTGTTCGTAGCCCGAAGGATGTTGATCGCCTCGCCCGCGTTCCGCCCGCGGATCAGGTCCACCACCAGCCGCGCTTTTTGCGCCGAAATCCGAATGTATCTCGCTTCCGCTCTGGCTTCCATGATTGCCTCTACGCCGGCTTCACCGTCTTCTCCGTCGCCGCCCGGGCCGAATGCCCCCGGAACAGCCGGGTCGGAGAGAACTCGCCCAGCTTGTGCCCCACCATGTTCTCGGTCACGTACACCGGGATGAACTTCTTCCCGTTGTGCACCGCCAGGGTCTGCCCGACGAACTCCGGCCGGACCGTCGAACGGCGCGACCACGTCCGGATCACTTTCTTCTCGTTCTTGGCGATCGCCTCCTGCACCTTCACCATCAGGTGCCCATCGGTGAACGGCCCTTTTTTGACAGATCGGCCCATAGAATCCTCAGCTCACTTCTTTCCTCTGCGGCTCACGATCCACTGCGCGGTCCGCTTGTTGTTGCGCGTCTTGTAGCCGCGCGTCGGCTGGCCCCACGGCGTCACCGGATGCCGTCCGCCGCTGGTCTTGCCCTCGCCGCCGCCGTGCGGATGGTCCACCGGGTTCATGGTCACGCCGCGATTGTGCGGTTTCTTGCCCATCCAGCGCTTCCGCCCGGCCTTGCCCAGCGACACATTCTCGTGCTCCACGTTGCCGACCTGCCCCATGGTCGCCATGCACTCCACCTGCACCCGCCGGATCTCGCCCGAGGGCAGCTTCAGCAGCGCGTAGCCGCCTTCTTTCGAGACCAGTTGCGCCGAGGAGCCCGCCGAGCGCGACATCTGCCCGCCCTTGCCCGGCCGCAGCTCGATGTTGTGCACCAGGCTGCCCGCCGGAATGTTCTTCAGCGGAAGCGCGTTGCCCACCAGGATATCGGCCTCCGGGCCGGACATCACCATGCGCCCCACTTCCAGGCCCGCCGGATGCAGTATGTAGCGCTTTTCGCCGTCCGCGTAATTCAGCAGCGCCAGCCGCGCCGAGCGGTTGGGATCGTACTCGATGGCCGCCACCTTGGCCGGCACCCCGCTCTTGTCCCGCTTGAAATCGACGATGCGATAGGCTTTCTTCGCGCCTCCGCCCCGCCACCAGCTCGTGATTTCGCCCCGGCTGTTCCGCCCGCCGCTGCGCTTCTTGCCCGTCACCAGCGACTTTTCCGGCTTCTGCTTGGTGATCTCCTCGCGCGACACCACCGTCTGGAAGCGCCGCGTCGGCGTGGTTGGACGATAGCTCTTGATCGGCATCTCAGATCTCCGCGTATTCCGGCACTTTCTGGCCGGCCTTCAGTTTCACGTAGGCTTTCTTCCAGTCCGAGCGGAATCCGCTGAAGCGGCCCCGCCGGCGCTCTTTGCCCACGTTGTTCGAGGTGCGCACGCTCTCCACCTTCACTTTGAAAATCAACTGGACCGCGGCGCGAATCTGCGTCTTGTTGGCGCCGGCCGCCACTTCGAAACACAGCGTCCGTTCGCCGTCCTTCTTGGCCACGGCCTTCTCGGTGACTACCGGCCTGCGGATCACTTCCAGCACGTTCATCGCAATGCCTCCGACAGTTTCTTGGCCGCCGCCTCGGAGAGCAGCACGTGCTGGTGCCCCAGCAGATCGTAGGTCGTCACCTCGCGGCTGGCGACCAGCGTCACGCCCT
>Ga0326728_10025585_pt1 | contig 10545 bp, 9 predicted proteins | sample MB3enrmetagenome_FD_207602 | JGI IMG/M metagenome (GOLD analysis project Ga0326728, IMG submission 207602) | Lab enriched peat soil microbial communities from McLean, Ithaca, NY, United States - MB31MN | ecosystem: Environmental > Terrestrial > Soil > Wetlands > Peat | place: USA: New York...
GCATTATCGCCCTGGTTCACGATGTTCTCATTATTATCGGCACTGTTTCCATTTTTAACATTGAATTCACCTTATCCATTCTCGCGGCAGTATTTTTCATCATTGGTTTCTCCATCAACGATACCATCGTTGTGCTTGATCGTGTTCGTGAAAATGTAAAGCTTAATCCTAAACAGAAGTTGGGCGACATCATCAACATGAGCGTTAATCAAACATTGAGCAGAACCATCTTGACTTCTCTGACCGTTTTTCTCACAGTTTTAGCGCTGTGGAAGTTTGGTGGCGCGGTCATCCACGATTTTGCTTTTTCACTGCTGGTCGGCGTCGTATTCGGCACCTATTCCTCAGTATTCATTTCCTGTCCGATTGTGTTGCTTTTTGAGAATTTGCAAATTTCTAAAATGAAGAGGAAGAAATAAGTTGTCATTTTTCGCCGAGGTGGGATTTACAATTTTCATTTTGATATTGTTTGCGGGCATTTTTTTAAATTTGTTTGGTCTGCCCGGAACTGTCGTCATTTTTTTTGACGTTTTGTTTTACTCAATTTTTACCGGCTTCGACCGCGTCGGATTGAAATTTATTTTGTTTCTTCTCATCTCCGCTATATCTGCTGAAACAATTGATTTTTTTATAGTTAGAGATGAAACATCTCAACCGCTCGTTTCAAAAAAATCTTTTGCAGCCGTTGTATTGGGAGCTTTTATAGGAACTTTTTTGCTTACACCGTTTTTTGGGGGACCGGGCATATGGATAGGATTTTTTTCAGGAGGTTTTGCCGCTATATTGATCATAGAAGTTATCCGGCAATCTAAATTAAAAGCTCCTCATCGAGCGCTTAATCGCGTTATTGTTACTATGGCCGGAAAAAAGATAATTAAAGGATTCATTACACTTTGCATGATTGCCTTTTCTCTATCCAACATTTATTCTTAGAGGTTTTCAATTCATATGACAGAAAATAACAAACCAAAACAAAAATCGAAGGTTAAAGAATACGTGGAATCAATAATTATTGCTATTTTAATTGCTCTTTTTATTCGCACATTCATAATATGCGCGTATAAAATACCTTCCGAATCAATGGTTCCAACATTGTTGATCGGTGATCATATTTTAGTCAATAAGTTCATTTATGGTGTAAAAATTCCCTTATTAAGAAAAATAATTATTCCCGGGAAAGACCCTAAGAGAAATGATATAATAGTTTTTATTTTTCCCAAAGACCGGTCCAAAGATTTTATCAAGCGGGTTATCGGCGTTGGCGGCGATAAAATCGAAATAAAAAATAAAAAAATATTCATCAATGACAAACCATATAATGATACTTTCGGTATTTATTCCGATAATGTCATCTTACCGGCGGCCATAGAAACACGCGATAATTACGGACCCGTGACCGTTCCGAAGAACTCCCTTTTCGTCATGGGTGATAACCGCGACAGAAGCATGGACAGCCGTTTCTGGGGATTTGTAGATTTGAAGGATGTGGAAGGAAAAGCATTTATAATTTACTGGTCGTGGAACTATGATGAACCTATACTTCACGGTCTTCGCTGGGAAAGGCTGGGGAAATTACTGCATTAGTTATAAAAAGGCCGATATAACCTTCAGGTTGTGGACGTATACCGGTTATTATCTCTAAATGAAAGCATTTTCGACTTTTTACCTTGACATCCAAATAGTGAAGTTGTAAGAAAAAAAATAGCCCTTTTAATTTAATCCAGCGAGATTGAAAAAGGAAAGTGCAATGAAAGATTTTTTTAAATTTTATTTTAGCCTTTTCCCGCCAGGGGAAAGGCTTTTTTTATAACATTGCCGGATTGAGGTTGACTCATATGTCGAAAAACAAGAATACTAAAATAGTAATGGATAAAGATGGAATCGACCGATGCCTTACCAGAATTGCCTATGAAATTCTGGAGAAAAATAAAGGTATGCAAAACCTCGTACTTGTAGGAATCAGAACGGGCGGAGTTTATCTGGCGGAAAGATTGCAGAAAAAAATATCCGATATTGAACGCGACAAAATTCCTCTGGGAATATTAGATGTTACTCTTTATCGTGATGATATTTCCGTATCAAACAAAAAGTCGCGCATGGGGGGAACAAAAATAAATTTCTCCCTGGACGATAAAATAGTTGTCCTCGTTGACGACGTTCTCTTTACAGGGCGAACCATTCGCGCGGCAATGGATGCCTTGATTGATTTTGGCCGGCCAAAAATGATTCAGCTCGCCGTTTTAATCGACCGCGGCCACCGCGAACTTCCGATCAGGGCAGACTTTATCGGGAAGAATCTGCCATCTTCTCTCTGGGAAGCGGTCAGAGTTGACCTTGTGGAAAAGAATGGCGTGGATGAAGTAGTCATAGAAGAAGGAATTTAAATTTAAAACTTTTTAAGGCCTGTTATGAAATTTAAGAAAAAAGACATCCTGGGAATAAAGGATCTTTCGATTGATGAAATAAATCTGATTCTGGAGACGGCCGAATCTTTTCTGGAAATTTCCACCCGCAAAATAAAGAAAGTGCCGACGTTACGCGGCAAAACAATTATCAATTTATTTTATGAAGCCAGCACCAGAACCAGAACATCTTTTGAAATAGCCGGTAAAAGATTAAGCGCCGATACAATTAATATTTCAGCTTCAACCAGTTCTGTCGTAAAGGGCGAAACCCTTATTGACACAGCCCGCAATCTGGAGGCTATGAATCCCGATGTCATTGTTCTGCGCCACAGCGCCGCCGGCGCTCCGCAATTACTGGCATCGCTGGTTAAACAATCCATAATCAATGCCGGCGACGGAGCGCATGAACACCCCTCACAAGCTCTTCTGGACATGATGACCATCAAGGAACATAAAGGTAAAATTTCCGGATTGAAGGTGGCAATAGTCGGCGACATCGGGCACAGCCGTGTTGCCCGTTCCAATATTTATGGTCTGTCCAGTCTGGGAGCCCATGTTGTTCTGGCCGGGCCGGCTATGATGCTGCCACGGGATATTGAACAAATGGGCGTAAAAGTTTTTAGCAGGATTGAAGACGCCATTGCCGATGCCGACGTAGTAATGATGCTGCGTATCCAGTTGGAGCGGCAGAAGCAAAACATCTTCCCGTCGCTTCGTGAATATGCCCAACACTATTGTCTGAATCGTAAAAACATTAAACTGGCCGCAAAAGATGTTATTGTCATGCATCCGGGGCCTATTAACCGCGGCGTGGAAATATCACCGGATATCGCCGATGATCCATCTTACTCTGTAATTCTTGATCAGGTGAATAAAGGTGTGGCCGTAAGAATGGCTCTTCTGTACCTGCTCACTGGAGGTAATGAATGAAACTATTATTAACCGGCGCGAGGATAATAGATCCTGCGCAAAATATGGATTCCAAAATGGATATTTTTCTGGAAGACGGAAAAATTGTTAAAACGGGGGCAGACCTGTCAAAATCAGTAAAATCAAAAAGTTCGGGGGAAATAACAAAGATTATTGATTTGGCCGGAATGATTCTTATTCCCGGCCTGATCGATATGCACACACACTTACGCGAACCCGGCTTCGAATACAAAGAAACAATCGCGTCAGGTGCTGCCGCTGCCGTTGCCGGCGGTTTCACTTCTATTGCCTGCATGCCTAATTCCAACCCGATTAACGATAACCGCTCTGTTACCGAATTTATCAAAAGAAAAGCGATTGAGGCTTCGCTGGCCAACGTTTACCCGATTGGCGCCATCAGCAAAGATTCCGCAGGGGTTTTGCTTACGGAATTCTGGGATCTCAAAGAAGCGGGCATAGTCGCCCTTTCAGATGATGGCAAGCCGGTAATGGATGCAGCCCTGATGCGCCGGGCTTTGGAGTATGCCTTCTCATTGCAACTACCGGTTATTTCGCATTGTGAAGATACAAACCTTTCCGGCGGCGGCCAAATGAATGAAAGTTATTATTCCACGATTTTGGGACTCGGCGGCATCCCAGGCATCGCGGAAGAGGTCATGGTAGCACGCGATATTTTAATCGCCGAATTTACTAAAACCTGTGTTCACATAGCGCATGTCAGCACTACCGGTTCCGTTGGGTTGATTCGTAACGCAAAAAAAAGAGGTTTGAAGGTAACAGCGGAAACAGCGCCCCACTACTTCACTTTGACTGATGAAGCGCTACAAAATTACAATACCAATTTCAAGGTAAATCCTCCGCTAAGAAGCGAAAAGGATGTCGCAGCAATTAAAGAAGGTCTTTCCGATGGAACGATTGATGTCATTGCCTGCGATCATGCTCCCCACGGACGCACAGATAAAGAGGTGGAATTTGAATATGCCGCTAATGGTATCAGCGGTCTGGAAACATCACTTTCTTTGAGCCTGAATCTTATCCGCAACAAAACGTTGAACTGGCCGGAGTTAATCGCCAAGATGAGCGCTAATCCGGCGCGCATACTTAATTTACCGAAAGGAACGCTTGCGGTTGGCGCGGATGCCGATATCACCGTAATTGATCCGCTGATTAAATGGACTGTTGATGTGCAGGCGTTTCGCTCACGCGGGAAAAATTCTCCATTTCACGGACGGGAAATGCAGGGTAAGGCTATCCTTACCATCGTCGGCGGAGAAATAAAATACGATGGTCGTTAGAGAAAGCCACAAAATCACCGGATTCGTTCTGCGCACCTTAACCTATGGTGAATCGGATTTAATCGTAACATTCTACAGTTCCGATTTCGGGAAGTTCAAGGGAATCGCCAAAGGCGCCAAAAGAAGCAAGAAAAGATTTGCCAATGTCTTTGAACCTTTTTCCCTGACGGATATAATCTTCACCCGCAAAAGCCGCGACATGCTCGCTTTCATCGAATCCTGCGATATAGTTGACCACTATCACAACATCCGTCAGGATATGGAAAAAACTCTTATCGCTTCTTATTTTATTGACCTTACGGATCATTTCAGCCCGGAAGGGAAAAAGAATGAAAAAGTGTTTCAACTCCTGCAGGATTTTCTGCTGATACTTGGCAGTGAAAAGGCATCCGATGCAATCGTGCGCTTTTTTGAAATGCGTCTGCTTAAATTAACCGGATTTGAACCGGCCCTCGACCATTGTATCATTTGTAAAACTCCGGTGACCAATGGCAATTCTTATTACTTTCACGCCGGTGAAGGCGGAATCAAATGCAGCGTTTGCGCCAAGCCCCAAAGATATGAACAGCCGATTTCAGCCGGCACCGTGCGCACATTGCTTCTGGGCAAGGATATGGATATTCATAAAATTAAATTAATCGCGCTTACCGATTCCCTGTCCATGGAGTCTCGCAGCATCCTCATCGGTTTTATTGCGCATGTGCTGGGGCGTGAGGTAAAATCTCTGAAAGTCATGGAACAAGTCCGCAAGCTCTGCATATAATATTTAATATACTCCTAAATGATTTCAAGAATAATATTTCTGAGCATCGCAGTTTAAAGAAGAGTCGTGTCAAAAGATCAGCGGCAGTTTCCTCAACTTCTAGCAATTTTTAATATCACAGTTTATCATGCAATTTAAATCTCTCATAAAAACAGACGCATGGAGCTCTGTCATCTGTTTCATTTGTAATCGTTTTTTTTGCACTTTATTTGTGCAAAGTCAATTATTTTGCTAAGATAATCATCATGAAATATTTTGAAGGGATTTGAAATGAAAAAACCGGAGTTACTGATTCCCGCCGGCAATCTGGAAAAATTGCAAACAGCTTTGCTCTATGGAGCTGATGCCATATATGTTGGCGTGGTAGGCCTTAGCCTAAGAGCCGGCTCGGCTGAAATGTCTATGCCTGATTTGGCCGCAGGCGTCAGTAAAGCGCACGCCAAAGGCGTTAAAGTTTTCGCGGCGGTTAATACATTTGCCCGCAATGCCGATCTGGAACATGCAAAGAAAATCATTCCCGCGCTTGCCGAAATCGGCGTTGACGCGCTGATTGTCAGTGATCCGGGAATACTCAGACTGATCCGAAGTTTATCGCCGCAATTGCCGCTGCATTTGAGCACGCAGGCAAACACTACAAATATTGAGGCTGTACGTTTTTGGCTCGACCAGGGAGTGCGGCGAATTATTCTGGCACGGGAATTGAGTTTGAAAGATGTTGGAGAAATAGCCGCGGCTGTACCCGAAATGGAACTGGAAATTTTTATCCATGGTGCGATGTGTATGGCATATTCCGGACGCTGTTATCTATCTGCATTCCGCAACCGTAGAAGCGCCAACGAGGGCGATTGCAGTCAACCCTGCCGCTGGGAGTATTTACTTCACGAATCAACAAGACCCGACGACCCGCTGATTTTGCAGGAGGACCAGCGATATAGTTATCTACTCAGTTCCAGGGATTTATGTCTCATTGAATATCTGCCCGAAGTATTGGCATCCGGCGTTACAAGTCTCAAAATTGAAGGCCGGATGAAATCGGCTTATTATGTGGCAGTAGTGACACGGACATACCGGCAGGCATTGGACGCGCTGATTCAACAAAAAGAGAAATATAAATGCAGGCAGGAATGGATAGATGAACTCACAAAAATCTCAAACCGTAGCTATACCACCGGATTCGCCTTTAACGAAGAAAAAATTAATGAAACAAATCCGGAGATTAAATATATTCAAACTCATGAGCCGGCAGGAACAGTGATTCAGTATGACCCGGCACGAAAGATGCTTCTGCTGGGCGTCCGGAACCGCTTGAAAATCGGCGACACTCTGGAACTTTTGTTGCCGGAAAATACTGTCGCCTTAAAAATAAACGACATGACTGATCAAAACGGAAACAAACTCTCGGAAGCCCACAGCGGATATGAAGTTTACATGCACTTTGAGCGCAAGGTGCCGGTTGGAGTTCTAGCAAGGCAACCCATCAAATCCATTGATAAAGATTCAGATTAAGCAAATATTTGTCTGAAAGCTAAAGAGTAAAAACGATTTTATCCTTTTTATATTGACACTCTACAACTGAACATGTTACTTATCCACGTATTCTTTTGAATATAAAAACCGGCAATACTGGAGTTGTTAAAGACACCGCATTTCGGGACTGTTCAAAAGCTTGTCCCGTACTCGATACGGGATACTCAGATGCAAGACGCGCAAAAAAACGAACCGCAAGGCATATATAGATATTCATTGAGCGGTACGGTTTACAACGCGGCAGACACCGTCCCCGCAAAGGCGAGGGATGAGCGTTTTTAAACAAACCCGTATTGATAAATTTTTCATTCATAACAGCAAGGAGAAAATTGTGAATTTTCAAGAATTGATTTTTGCCCTCGAAAAATACTGGCACTCTCAGGGCTGTGTAATTCAACAACCCTATGATATGGAAGTCGGGGCCGGCACTTTTCACCCCGCGACCTGTCTGCGCGCATTGGGACCGGAACCATGGAATGTGGCTTATGTACAACCATCGAGGCGCCCAACGGATGGCCGCTATGGTGAAAATCCTAACCGTCTTCAGCATTATTACCAATATCAGGTCATTATGAAACCATCTCCCTTAAACATTCAGGAACTCTACCTCAATTCGCTTCGAAGCTTCGGCATTGATCCCCTTGATCACGACATCCGCTTCGTGGAAGACGACTGGGAATCACCAACCCTGGGTGCGTGGGGATTGGGCTGGGAAGTATGGCTCGACGGAATGGAAATCTCTCAGTTTACCTATTTCCAACAGGTTGGCGGATTCGATCTGCATCCGGTTTGCGCAGAACTAACCTATGGAACAGAACGCATCGCCATGTATATTCAGGGCGTCAACAACGTATATGATTTACAGTGGACGGATAAAATTAAATATGGCGACGTTCATCACAAGAGCGAAGTGGAATTTTCCACTTACAACTTTGAAGTTGCCGACATTCCCATGCTGCGCAAACTTTTCGACACTTACGAAGAAGAAGCACTGCGCATTGCCGGAAAAAATCTGGCGCTGCCCGCCTATGATTATTGTTTGAAATGCTCGCATACATTCAATTTGCTCAACGCCCGCGGCGCTATCAGCGTTGCTGAACGCACCAGTTACATCGGCCGGGTACGCAATCTGGCAAGAATCAGCGCCGAGCTTTATCTTAAACAACGCGAAGATCTGGGGTACCCCCTTTTAAGGAACAACTAGAATATCTGGAGACAAAATGAGTAACGAACTGCTTTTTGAAATTGGCACTGAAGAAATTCCGGCGGGATTATTATCCCGGGCTGTGGTGGATATGGAAGACATCATCCGTAAATCTCTGACGGAGCGGCGCATTGGCTTTGCCGAAATCAAGTGCATGGCTACACCGCGCCGCCTGGTGCTCACTATTGCCGATTTGGCGTTAAAACAGGATAATCAAACCATAGAAAAAATGGGACCTGCCAAAAAGGCCGCTTTTGATGAAAACGGAAACCCGACAAAAGCGGCGCTGGGATTCGCCAGAGGACAGGATATGGATATCTCGCAGTTGGAGACTATCATCACTGAAAAAGGCGAATATCTTGGAGCGCGCAAGACCATTGCCGGCCAGCCGACGGACACACTATTACCTGAAATTCTAACAAGTTTCCTTCTGGCAATACCTTTTAAAAAATCAATGCGCTGGGGAAACTATGATTTACGCTTCGCCCGTCCGGTACACTGGATTCTCGCGCTCTATGGCGGTAATGTTATTCCTCTGAAGATTGAAGATATTGAAAGCGGCAACACTTCCCGAGGGCATCGTTTTATGAGCCCCGCTCCTTTTGCTATCACCGGTTTCGAAGATTATCTGAGTAAGGCCAGAGAAAATTATGTTATTGCCGATCCCGCCGAAAGAAGAAATTTAATTCTCAAAGAAGCGCAGAAATCAGCTGCCGAAGTTGGCGGAAAACTTTTTTACACGGATGATTTACTGGAAACCGTCAGTATGATCGTGGAATATCCTGTGATCGTGCGCGGCGGTTTTGAGAAGGAATATTTAAAAATTCCCAAAGAAGTTCTTACAACAACCATGATCTCTCACCAGAAATACTTCCCTGTCATTAACGATGAAGGAAAACTTCTGCCTCATTTCATCGCAGTCAGCAACACCAGCCCCCGCGACATCGCAGTGGTGGCAAAAGGAAACGAAAGGGTTCTGCGGGCGCGCCTGGCCGACGCTTCTTTTTTCTTTGAGGAGGATAAAAAAGTGCCTCTTGAAGATCGCGTGGAATCACTCAAAAAAGTTGTCTTCCATACACTCCTGGGAACATCGCACAAAAAGGTTATGCGCTTCCGCAAGCTGGCGGTAAAGATCGCGTCTAAAGTAAAACCGTCCATTAAGAAAAATGTTGACCGCGCCGCCCTTCTGGCCAAGGCCGATCTGGAATCTCTTATGGTGGGCGAATTCTCGGAACTTCAGGGTATCATGGGCCGTGAGTATGCTCTTTTAGCCGGCGAAAAACCTGAAATTGCCAATGCCATCTACGAACATTATTTACCGATAGTTGCAGGCGGTGATCTGCCTCAAACGGATGAAGGAGCGATTGTCGGTATCGCCGATAAAATTGACACGATTGTAGGTTTCTTCGGCGTGGGTCTGCCGCCGACGGGGACTGCCGATCCCTACGCAATGCGTCGTCAGGCCTTGGGAATCATTAATATTATTTTATCGCGCCGTTATTCGCTTGGCCTGAATTTCCTGATAGATGAGAGTCTGGCGCTGCTCAAGGATGTGTTGGAAAAGCCGGCTTGCGACATAAAAAAGGATGTTCTGGAATTCTTTAAGGGGCGTCTGCAAAATCAACTGATAACTCAGGGATACGCTTACGATACAGTAGACGCTGTTCTATCCACGGATATTGATGAACTTGTCGAAGTTATTGAAAAGATTAAGGCTCTGGAGGCATTCCGTCAGAATCCCGAGTTCGAACCGATTTCCATCGCTTTTAAACGCGTGGACAATATTTTGAAGGACTTCCACGATGGCCAAATTGATGTCGGTCTGCTTTCAGCCGATGCGGAAATCAACCTGTTTTCTTCCTTTGATAACATCAAAACCCGTGTGGAAAAAGGTATCGCGGAAGAGGATTTCAGCGCCGCCTTGAATAAACTGGCAGCTCTGCGCCCTCCTGTGGATGCTTTCTTTGACAACGTCATGGTTATGGATAAAGATGAAAAAGTCCGTTTTAACCGTCTATCGCTTCTGGCGGAAATTTCAGCTCTTTTTCATAAAATTGCCGATTTTTCAAAAATTGTCACAACCGGCTGATTTTTTTTCTGACTTAAGTCATAAATTGCAATATCAGGCGCATTGACATTAATATAAATCCTTGCTAGGATAAAATATATTTTAGATACCAAGGAATAATTTACTCAATGGCCAGTCCTTTAAATGCACCCTCTGCAAAATTTGTTAATGGCAATTCAAATATACGCAAAGAGTTGTTGGATATAACAAACCGTATTCATGCGGCGCAAAATATCAAACAAATCCTTGTAGATTTAAAAAGCGGCATTCTAAACCTTTTTAACGCCAATTCCATAACTATTTACGTCGTTGATAAATTACGTAATGAAATCTATTCCATGTTTCTGGCCGGC
>Ga0326728_10025586_pt1 | contig 10545 bp, 6 predicted proteins | sample MB3enrmetagenome_FD_207602 | JGI IMG/M metagenome (GOLD analysis project Ga0326728, IMG submission 207602) | Lab enriched peat soil microbial communities from McLean, Ithaca, NY, United States - MB31MN | ecosystem: Environmental > Terrestrial > Soil > Wetlands > Peat | place: USA: New York...
GAGATTCAGCTCCTCGATGCCGACGGCAACGCGGGTAAATGAAACGCCACGGGCACTGTAAGCCGCGAGACCCGCATTCCGTGTTTTCAATGGCGTCGTCCTGGGCGCTCCTGCCGCAGTAGACGCCCCACGTGGGTATGGGGGCTGAACAGCTACTATCGGTCTCGCGGATGGCCGCGGCCACCACCGTCCGCACCGGTCAATTGGCCAACCGGGTCGCCCTCGTGACCACCAACTTGGCCGTCCAATTGGCCGCCGCCATCGCCGACTCCGTCAGAGAATTGACCGGCGGGACCACGATGGCGACCAGTTCCGGGCCGGCGGGGTGCGTGAACATTGGGGTCTTGTCACATGGACGTATGGGGCTTGACGAGGTGGGCCGGTGCTGGCTCCATAAGCTCATGGCACGGCCGTTGCGCATCGAACGGCCCGGCGGGCGGTATCACGTCACCGACCGTGGGAACGAGCGCAAGCGCATCTTCCACGAGGATGCCGACCGTTCTCACTTTTTGGAGCTGGTCAGCGAGTTGGGCGAGCGTTTTGGCGTGAGGGTCCACGCCTCTGTGCGCGAGCAGTTGGCCGCGATCCAGAACCAATTGTCCACATGAAAAGATTTGACCCTGATGTTACCGAAGATAGTTGAACCGCCAACGACCGTCAAAGATATGAAATCATCGAAGTCCGGCCATTCGTAATCAGGACTACTTGTGGACCCGCCAATCCCCATCGCCTCTACTTGCGCTCAGTCTTCTGCTCGGGCTCGGCAGTCTCCTGGCTAACAGATGTGCCCGGTGCGGGGCGCCAGGAGCGGGCGGGGTTGGTGGGGCGGCTATTTTTCCAGGAGGAAGACGCGGGAGGCTTTTCTGCCGAGGGTGGACTCGGCTTTGAGCATGGCCCAGTAATCTTGCGGGGGGACAATGGCGGGGGAGAGGTCCAACTCGTGAGCGATGATGCACTTGCCCGGGGCGTCGTCGGCTTGGATGCACGCCTTGCCGCTGCCGTCGGGGGCTGAGATAACGTCGCTCTTGGGCGCAATGACGAGGTGAGAAAAGCCGGGGGGCAGCTCGATCTCGGTGCGGACGGTTTCACGCCGGCTTCCGGAGATGAAGAGGGGCAAGGCCCTGCGGTCGGCGCCGGGGGGGAAGAGCGAGGGAGTGAAAGGGAGATCGAAGTAGAAGTAATTGCCGTCGACGACGCCGTAATTATCGATTTCGACGGTGAACTGCTCGAGGCCGGGATAGGCGTCGAATTGGGTGACCAAATCGCCGAGAGGCCGGGCGCCCTGGGCGAGGTTGGAGACGATCTCCTGATAGTAGCGTTTTCTTTCCTCGGGGGGCAGTTCGGAGAAATAGCGGTCCTTGGCGTTATAGTCTTCGCCGAAGTAATGGCGGGTGACGCCGAGGCGGGTCTTGCCGGTGTCGTCGAAGCGGAGGGAATAGACGGTTTCGGTGCGGTCCTCGCAGTTGGGGGCGGCCTGGATGGTTTCCCATTGGTGGTCGGCAAGGCGGAAGCCCAAGCGGCCATCATAGGCGGTGGAGCCCAACCTGGCATATTGGTCGGTGTCGTTCAGATAGAGGGTTTGGCCCTGGACGGCCAGGCGGACCAGGGGGGTGCGGAAGGAGTCGGGCAGGGGGAAGCGCAAGGCGACGTTAGTGATGCCGGCGATGGGCGGCAGGGTCGAGGCGAGGACGAATTGGGGGTCGAAGCCGGCGGCCTCGAGCAGGGCGTGGAGGAGGATGGCGCGATCGGCGAGGTGGCCGTATCCCTCGGCCAGGGTCGTATCGGCGGGGGACAGTTCCTTGAGAGGCAGTTGAGTGAAGGAAGGTCCGGCGAGGCGGATGGACTTGGCGACATAATCGCGAATCGCCTTGACGGCCTCGAGGGGATTGGCGGCTTGGCCGGTCAATTGGCGGGCGAGTTCGGCGGCCTTGGCGCGCTGGTGCGAGCGGTCGAGCATCGTTTCGAGGAGTTCCTTGACGTAAGCGCCGGCATCACCGGCAAAGTAGGCGACGCCCGAGACATAAGCCCATTCGGGGGGCAGTTGGCCTTCGGCGGGGAGGGCGTTGACGTTCTGCGCGGTCCATTGGAAGACCTGTTGGGTGTTTTCGGTCTGCGTCTGGGCCTTGAGCAGGCCGGAAGCGCCACTGGTCATTTGGCTGATTTCCATGCCGGCGGGGGCGGTCAGGCGGAAGGACTTGCGCTCGAGCTCGTCGGGCAACTGAAAGGGCTCGAAGCCGGCGATGAAGGGCGCGCCTTTGGAAGCGAGCTCGAACTGGACTTCGATGGTCGAGCCGACGTCCACACCGGGCAAGTTGGCGACGAGGATTTTGCCGCCGGTATAACGTTTGGCGGAGGCGTTCCAGCCGGCATCCATGACATTGATTTCGTCTTTGGCGATTTCCTGGCGCTGGCCGCTCTTGGAGGTGACGACGGCCTTGAGGAGGCGGGCCTGCTGGCAGGCGGGGTTGTATTCGACCTTGACCTCGGCCTCGCGGATTTTTCCGGCGTAGGTGAGGATGCGCTTGGAATAGGCGGCGCGATAGACGGCGGTGTGGGCGTCGGTGACCTCGAGGGTCTTGTCGCTGGCGAGGACCCTGGCATTGGACTCGATGGGCTGGTCCGATGGGCCTTGGGCCAGGGCCGGGGGTTGAACGGCCGCCTCGGGCAGGAGGGCCAGGACCGGGGCCTTGCGGGCGTCATATTCGAGGTCCTTGAGGGTCTGTTTGAGCGTCAAGTACTGCCGGGGCGAGAACTCGACCACCTTGAGCTTGAGGACACGCGAACAAGTCAAGGTGCCGTCGCGGTCGCTGAAGTTCTCGCGGCAGCTTATACAATCATCGTCCACCGGCGCGCAGGAGGGCAGGGACAGGGCCTGGCCAAATCCCGGGCCGAGCTTGAGCGAGAGGTCCTCTTCCAGGCCGCAGGTCACATAGGTCTGCATGGGATACTTTCGCTTGTCCAGGCCGGCGCCGCCGAGGATGAAATTGACGACTCCCAAGTCCTTGCCGATCCAGGGCAAGTTGACGATGGATTTGCCGGCGCCCTCCGCGGCGAGGCCCTCGACGGAGAACTCGAGGGTGGCGCGAACTTCCTTCGAGCCGTCGAGCATGTCGTCGGGGGTGAGGCTGAGGCTCTTGAGGCGGGCGCCCGGGAGGGCCGCCTTGAGGCTGCGCTCGAAGAAGCGGCGGCGGTCGTCGGGTTTGAGGTGGGAAAACATATTGCGATAGGCGTCGTCGTTGATGCCCTGGAACCAGAGTTCGGATTTGGCCTCGAGGGAGCCGGCGGCGGTGAGGAGGCCGGTAGTCTGGACGCGCATGATGTGTTTTTCGGGCGGCTCGATGGGGCTGAGGCGGATGGGGTCGCCCTCAGGGCGGCAGACCAGGAAGCTCTGGTTGCGGTCGACGGCGGGCAGGAGGTCGCGCGTGTTTTCGTCGGTCGGGTCCATGAGCACATATTGCCCCTTGGGGGATTCCACGCCGACGATGGCATGGTTGAAATCGGCGTCCGGGACCTCCTGGTCCTTTTTCAGGCCGACGTTGATCAAGACGGGATAAGCATCCAGGCCGGCGAGGCGCAGCAGGGACACGAGCAGCGCGGCTTTGTCGCGGCAGACGCCGTATTTTTTATCGAAGGTGAGGTGGACGTCGTGGGGCTCGAAGCCGGGCCGGTCTTTTTCGGGAGTCAGGCCCATGTAGCGGATTTTCCTGGAGACGTTGTAAAAGAGCGCCTGGATTTTCTCCATGTCCGTTTTGCAGCCGGCGACCAGGGACTGCACGGTCTGTTTCATCTCGGGCGTCGAGGCCTCGAGGTGGGGTTTGCTCAAGTCCCAGTACCACTGGGAGACGCGCGTCCAATCCGGGATGGTGCTGACGAAGAGGCGCTGCAGCACCATCTCGTAAGGCGGCATGGCCGGTTCGTCGAACATGCGCGGCACGTCGCGCACCTCCCAACGGCGGAGGAGGGTTTTGTCCTGGCCGGGCTCCTCGGAGTAATGGACGGTGCCGGGGACTTCGTCGCGCAAGGCCACGCGCTCGAGCGGGCGCTCGTGGGGGACGCGCACCTGGTAGAGGAGGTGGCGGATGTAGCCGCGGCCCTCGAAGACGCTCTCCTCGGCGAATTGGCCGGGGATGATCGAGCGCTGGATGGTCTGGCGCACAATGGAGTGGACCAGGTCGCCGATTTCCAGCTTGGGGATGTTGACGCGCAGCACGCGCATGTTGGGGTCGTAGATGTTCATCTGCATCTGGCTGTCATCGATGCTCTCCTTGGAGTTGGCGGCGACATCGACCGGGACGCTTTGGCCGTCCGGGCGGAGGACTTCCAAGGCCACGACCTCGACGGTGAAATAGGGCAGGACGAAGGTGAGCGAAAGCGTCCGGTTGTCGCGCTTGCCCTTTTCGGTCAGCACTTTGACAAAGGTCTCGTCCTGGCACTCCCCGGTGCCATCCGGCCGGTAGAGCCGGGCCATCTTCTTCTCGACCGTGGCCTCGTCGCAATTCGGATAGCCGGCCGGCGTGATTTGAGCGGCGGCAGCGAGAACGCTTTTTGAATCCAGGAACGCCCAATCCGGGCCGGCATAGCGATTGGTGTCGGCACGGACTTGCAAAGCGATTACGGCCAGGGCGGCCAGCAGGAAACGACGGAGTATTCTCATGTTGTTCATGTTCATGAATCAGGAACACTATGCACCATAAAGGCGGCGGCGCAACAAAAGGCTGGGGGCGAGTGGGGATGTTAAACCTCGGTTCAATGGTAACCGGACATGCCGCTTGGGAGTGACGAGTGACGAGTGACGAGTGACGAGCAACGCGGCGCGGCCAGCGATGTTTTCGCTCGTTACTCGTCACTCGTCACTGCACAGCAAGGCGGGGGTCAACGGCGGTGAGGCGGCGCAAGGAATTGGTTGAGGCGATGGGTTGGCCGTCGAGGAGGAGGCGCAGGCCCGGGCCCCGGCCATAGCGGGCCCCGGTCTTGTCATAAAGCACGGTGATGGTCCGTCCATGGTAGGAGACGTTGTCGAGGCAGAAGTAGTCCCAGGCGTTTTCGGGGGCCAGGGGTTTGACCTCGAGGACGTGATCGGGGCGGGGGCGCAGGCCGACGAGGCCGGTGATGACCAGGTCGCAGAAGGTGGAGTGGTTGTAATCCTTGCCGCGGTCGGGCGGGGGCTGGCGGCGTTCGCACAGGAGGGTGCGGGCGAGCCAATCGCCGTTAAAGGGATTGAGGTCTTCGTCGATCCAGGGCTGGCGGGTCTCGAGACGCGGGATTTGAGCCGGGGCGTCGCTCGAGAGGGCGGGCCCGGCCGCGGAGCCCCGGGGCGGCGGGGGGATTTGGCGAAAGCGGTGGCTGCGAAGGTAGCACTGGAAGGTGTTCCAATAGTCGGCCTTGGTGATTACGTCCTGGGAGTAATGATTGAGCAGGTTGGCCAGGGCGGTGAGGGTGACCGCCGTGGCGTAGGGCCAACTGGGGCCATTCCATTGGCATTCGTGGCCGCGGTAAGCGACCCGGAATTCGGGATGGCGCTGCTCGGCGGTCGTGGGGCCAAAGGGAGCGTAGAAGCCCTGGGGGTCCATGAGCTGTCTCCACGCGCTGGATTTGTCCGGCCCGGGCAGGTTGAAGTACCAGGGGGTATAACCGTGCAACTCACGCACGTCGGCGAGTGTGGTTTTGCCGCGCGGCAGGACTTTGAAGAACTGCGCCGCCGAGTCCCAGAGCTTCTCCTCGACCAGATGCTTGAGCGCGTCGGCCTTCTGGCGCCAAGCGCGGGCCAGGGCTGGCTGGCCGGCGAGTTCGGCGATGCGGGCGATGGCCAGGGCGTCGCCGTACTGGTAGCTGTTGAGGGTGGCGCGGCAGCCGCTTCCCCCGATGGAGACCTCCATGCCGTCGCTGCCGTCGTCCTGCCAAAAGAGTCCGCTGCCATCGAGATGGGTTTTTTCCCAGCCCTCATAGTTGGCGATCAAATCGGGGAGCAGCTCCTTGGGCAGGCGATAGTCGCCGAGGACCAAGCTGCGGGCATAGAGCGAGTCGGCGGCCCAAAAGCTGTATTTCCGGGGCTCGCCGCCTTTGCGGAACCAGAACCGGGCGTAATCGTCCAGGTAGCGCGGCTGGCGGAGCCAGCGGCCTTCGTAGAAATGGTGGCCGGCGGCGCAGTTGATGGAGTTATACTTGCCGCTCCAGGGGACAGGCGGGAGGAACTCGGTGATGATGAAGCCCTCGGGGGTGCGCTTGATATGTTTGCGAAAGGTCCACCAGCGGAAATAGTAGATTTCCTCGAGGTCCTTATCCGGGCACTCGAAGAGCGGGACGTTCCTCGACATCCAGTCCCAAGCGGCGGCATTGGGCACGTCGGTGGCCACGGTTTCGCGGTCGAGCGCGTTGAAGGCCTCGACATAATGGCGGAAGGCCTCGGGCTGCAACAGGGCGGGCGGGGCGGGCTGGGTTTCTCCCGCGACGGCCGCCAGGGCGGCCAAGAGCAGGGACACAGACAAGCATTTCCGCAGACGTTTCATGGGTGGCGTTTCCCGCCGGGTCAATAGCGCGCCTGGACCTCCACGGTCCCGCTCAGGTCGTGAAGGCGCACGTATTCCTGGCCGTCGTCGTAATCGGTCCAGGGACTGCCATTGACCGAAAGGCCCTTCATGGGAAACCCCTGCGGGTGCCGGAAGCGGAGCAGCACCGCCTTGGGAGGAGGGCGGGCGGGCATCCGCACCGTGGCGGTGAGGAGGCCATTGCCGGCGGCGGAAACGATCTCGAAGGCGACGGGCCCGAAGTGGGTTGGGGCGTTGGTCACGGCGATTCTCTGGCCGTGAGCCAGCCAGGCGCGGGGAGTGGCGCGGGCCAGCCAGAGAAAGCCATCCTCCTCCATCACGAGCAGGTTTCGCAGCCGTTCGAGAAAGACGGCCTCTTCGAATGATTTGTCGCTCGGGCCGTGCGTGGTGTGTTCATCGAAGGTATAGGGACCCGGGACGATATCCACGGCGTAATCGTTATAGAAGGAGCGGAGGAAATTCGGGGCATCGTCCCACTGCAAGTGGACGCCGGGCGTGCGCTCGAGCCCGCATTGGTAATACCAGCCGGCGCCGGCGAACCAATCGCGGGAGGGAAGGTAATCTTTAGTGCGCATGGGCAAGCGGTGATGCTCGAGCAGCAGCCGGTCCTCGAGCACGTCCACCAGGCCTTGGGCGCGAGGGTCGGCGGGCGAGAGCAAATGGGAGAGGTTAATCAAATGGACGCCGCCGCGAACGGCGTCCGCATAGAGTCCCGGGGTGTGATCGAGGCTGCCGAAGGAGGCCACCGTGCACCGGCTGGCGGGGCCGCGCAAATAAGGGGCCGGCGGCAGAAACGAGCGGTAGGCGCCGTCCCGCGCGCGAATCACGGGCGACAAGACGAAGGACTTGTCCGCCGCCGCCAGGATGCACCGGGCGTAATCCTGCGCCTCGGAGCGGTATTTCCGGCCGGCCTCGGGGTCGAGCGCGGCGATGACTTCGGCGAAGCACCCCAGGCCGAAGTAATAATTGGCGTTGGACTCGTACCACAGCCGCCAGTTGGTGCTGTCGTAAATGTTGTGGGGCGGCAGCAGGCCATAGCACCAGGCCCGTTCCCGGCCCGGCACCTCCCGCAGGAAGTTCTTGCGCTGGCGAATCATCCAATCCGCGTTGGCGGCGAGCCGGGGCGCCGCCTGGCGCAGCCATTCCTGGTCACCGGTGAGCAGGTAATGCTCGGCCATGTGCCACTCCATCAGGCCCGGTCCGCCGGTGTGCTGCCAGTCCCACTCGACGCCGGAGAGGGCGCCGGCCGTGTCGCAGAACTGGCCGTCCATGCGGAAGGGCTTGCCCTGGTCCCGGTCGAGCCATCGGGCCAGGCCCTGGGCGGCGGCTTCGGGCAGGCCCTGGAGATCGAGGGCGCGAATGATGAAGCCGGTTTCGTGAGCCAGGGCCTCATAAGGAAAGTCCTTCAGGATATAATGTCCCTGGGCGTCCTTCTGACAGCCGCGCAAGAGATGCCAGGCCCCGACGCGCCAGGCATCGACCAGTCGCGGCTCGGGCACTTCGATCCTGGCCGGCGGCTCGAATTCCGGTTTGGGGTAGGGCGGAAAAGTCTCTCCCGGATGCAGCGCGCCCATGGCCCCCTCCCAGGTCTGCTCCTGGCGCGCGCGGACTTGCTCCCGGATGGTCTTGAGACCCTGGGTCGCCAAATCCCGCTGGAAACGGGCGGCGTCGGTTTGGCCGCCGGCAGGAGCGACGAAGAAACCGAACTCCGGGGCGAGAATGGGGCCGCTCTCGAGGTCCGCGGGCAGAAAGGAGAAGCTGCCGGATTGGGTCCGGACGGTGACGATGGTGCGGTTGGCCCCCTCGAGGGTGCCGTGCTGGGGCCATTGCGGGGTGTTATAGGAAGCGCCCAGGAACAACACCTCGAAAGCGATGCCGCGCCGACCGTGACCTGCCGGCGCCGAGCGCCACGCGTACCGGCCGCTCGGGCGGGTCCCGCCCTCGCCGTTCAAGGGAGCAACCGGGCCGAGGACCCCGTTATAGGCCTCGACGCTGCCGCTGAAATCCTTGCCGGCCGCGCCCGCCTCGAAGCCCCACTCGACGTCTAAGGCCATCCTTTTCCAACTTTGCGTGGTGAACACGCGGACGTCCGGCACCGCATAGGGAGCACCGCGCTGGGCCTGGGGCGCCACGGCCACGATCAGGTTATCCATGGCGTTTTCCGGGTTGGTTGCCGGCACGCTGTAGGCGAACATACGGCCATTGACGGAAACCTCCGGCTTGCCCGCGACGAGCAAGCCGGGCCTTCGGTCGCTATGCGCCTCCCGGCGCGACCACCAGCTCGAGCTGTTGCCCTGGGGAAACCAACTCACTGCCAGGTCCTCGGGCCGCGGCAGATTGGCGGCCCCGGTGGGCCAGACCAGCTCGATGCGTCTGACCGCTCGCGGCTCCTCCCATAACAGGCCGCACAGCACCCCTTCGCGGCTGTGCCCGATGCCATTGGTGAACAGAAAGGCCGTCTCCGGCGGGTTCTGCTCGGCGGGGCGGTCCGCGCGGAATTGATACGCGCTGGGCGCGATGTCCGCCGGTTGGCCGACCAGCTCTTCCAGAGCCCCCTGGCCACGCCCGGCAAAGGACGGGACCACCAGGAGCGCCGCCGCCCAAACGCCGACGACCGCCGAAGTTTTTTGCGCCATGACGTCCATCATGGCGCCGGTGGCCGCCGCCAGGCAAGCGACAAACCCGGAATGGCCGGCGAATCAGCGCCGCTTCTCCGCACAGTCTTCATTCCGGCGTTTCCGGCTTGCCCCGAGCCGTTTTGCCCCGGGTTGGCGCCTCGAGCCAGGCCCAGGGAGAAACTGCCCGCGGTTTGTTCGAGGCCCCAATCCTCATCTCCGGCATCGCCGGCGATCAGCAGGCGGCGCTCTTCGGCCGTTGTGAACCAAGTGTGAAAGGACTACACCAGCGCTGCCTTGCGTTCGTCGAGCCAGTCCACGGCGGCATCGAGGTTGTTCAACGATCCCAGCAGCGTTTCTTGGAGTTGGGCTGCCATTCCCCCGCGGTCGAAGAGGGCCAGACAGGGCTGGTTAATGAATCGGCTCGAGTACTTGATGCCATCGAAAGCCGCAGGGTGTTGCTGCACCGCCAGGCCCCAAGCCTGCGGAACGCTCAGGTCCGTCGCCAGCAGGCTGGCCTTGTCCACTTCCATCGCGTCCCGCGTGAGTTCCTGGCTGACCGCGCAAACTCTCAATTGCGGCACCGCGATTCGGCTCAGACCACAACCATTCCACTTGGCCGCCGAAATCACCCGATGCCCGCCAAACACCTCATCGCCGAGGTATTCCCAAAGGCACGCCGGTATGCTGGCACCAACATAGAGCAGCGGAAAGGGGCACTTGGGGTGGGAGAAGCGATGATGGGAGCGTATTCCGAACTGAATCGCGGACGAACCTGACCGATGCACCCGGAACCAAGTGCGCTGGGGCTGGCGAGTGACCGGAATCGTCCGCTGGTCGAAATCAGTTCCGGGCGTGTAAAGCGGCCGGGGGGGTGTGGGATTACTCGGCATACGCTTGGGCGGCGAGGTTGACTTCCCTCAGTTTGCCTTCGCGGAGCAGGTCCAAGGGCCGGAGGCCGCCCAGGCTCGGCTTCTCTTGCAGGAAGAACAGAACCTTCCCCCACGCGTCCAGCCGCTCGTCCTGGTTCAGGATTCCCAGCACCTCCTCCATACCGTCCAAAACCTGCCCGTGCTCATCAAACTGCCAGCGAGGGAATCGGGCCGCTTGCAGCCGCTCTTCACGCCACGCCAGCAACCGGCCGGCGGCCAACCGCTTCAGCACTGCCGTCTTCGAGATCTCCAGCAGCCGGGCCACATCGTCCGATGACCAGCTCCCCCCTTCCGCTTCCGCCAGTTGTTGCCGGGCGCTGAGCCCGCTCACGTGCGCTCGCGCCAGCTTGTGTTCCCTTGACTCCCCCGCGCCCAGCGTGAGATCAAAGGCCAGCCCTACCAGCCGCGCCAGCGCCATCGGAGTCGCGTCCTGGTGCTTGCGGATAACGCTGG
>Ga0326728_10025587_pt1 | contig 10545 bp, 8 predicted proteins | sample MB3enrmetagenome_FD_207602 | JGI IMG/M metagenome (GOLD analysis project Ga0326728, IMG submission 207602) | Lab enriched peat soil microbial communities from McLean, Ithaca, NY, United States - MB31MN | ecosystem: Environmental > Terrestrial > Soil > Wetlands > Peat | place: USA: New York...
GCCGTAGCAGCGAAGAATGTGAGTATAGTACATTCTCGTCTCGTTGGCGAGCATCGCCGCCAAGGCCAGCACGGCCGCTTCGCCCGGAATATTGAATTCTTCCACCAACAGGAAAAACGGGACCAGCAGCAAGCAGCCCGCAATCGAGGGCAGCAACCGCAACCACAAGAGCGATTGCCCGCCCAAGGCCATCCACAGCTTCACAACCATGGTGAAGATCGGAGGATTCGAGGCGTCCGCAACCGCAGCGGACCACGCCAGTTTCCACGGCATCGCGGCCAGATTGAAACTAAAAGCCTCGTCCCAGTTGAGCGGGTCGGCTGTGATGTTCCTAAACGTCAAGCCGATTAGTAGAAGGCACAAGCCCGCCAAGAGCATAGGAACAGCGGCGCCCCTGGAACCGCCGCGCTTCAAGCCGGATAGGGTCATGCCGGAGGGTGCTCCCATTGTTCGCCTTTCAGCGATCCACCAGCGGCTGCCGCCGCCGTGGCGCCGGGCGTGGAAAGGGGCGTCATCCGCTGTGGAGTTGGGCGCTTCCGCCAAACGAAGAAAGAAGTGATGTTGTAATTCCAGAGACCGCCGACCCAAGCCCCCGCGCCGCCAGCCAGCCACCAGGGAAACCCAGATTCGAGAAGCGAACGGGATAACATCAAATTGACCCAGGCGCCGGTTGCGCAAACCATGAAAAACACCGCCAGCCCCTTCCAGAACAGCCCCTGCCTGAGCCTCTGGTCCTTGTATGTAAACTCGTTGTTCAGGAAATAATTCCCGAGGATAGCGCAGGCAGTAGCCACAGCCTGGGCCTTTATGAAAGCCAGATGGAGCGCCATGACCAGTACTCCGAGGACCGCCAGGTGCAGGAACGTTCCAAAGACCCCGACCAGGAGGAAACACACGAAGCGAGTGGGCACGAACCGCCCGAGCGATTTATCGCAAAGCAGCAGGGCAAATTCGGCTATGACGGCGCTATCCAGTTTGCTCTCGCCATGACGCCGGGCTCGAAAGTCGAATGGAAGCTCAACGAAGGAGAGCGGCCGGGGAGCGCTGGCGAAAAAATCGACTAGAATTTTGAAGCCGAGCGTGGACAACGAATAGACCGAGTTCTCTAAGACATCCCGGCGGATCATGAAGAATCCGCTTAGTGGATCGGTAAGTTCCGCCCGGCAGATCCTTCGCGAGATCCAGTTGCCCAGCCGGCTCATCCGTTCCCTGCCGGACGACAAGCCCGCCGGCTTTCGGCCGTCTTTAAAGCGACTCGCAACTACGATATCGATCGGCTCGGACCGCAGCCGCCGAAGCATCTCCGGCAGAAGCTTCTCATCGTGTTGAAGGTCGGCGTCCATTACGGCCAAATACGGAGCGCCGGAAGACAACATCCCCTCCACGCACGCGCCGGCCAGCCCCCTGCGTCCGACTCGCCGGATGCACCTCGTGTTGGGCCGCGACGCCGCCAATTGCCAAGCGGCCTGCCAGGTACCGTCCGTGGAATCGTCGTCCACGAAAATCAACTCCCACCGGATCGATTCAAGAGCCGCATCCAGTAAGGCGATTAGCGGAGCGAGGTTCTCTTTTTCGTTCAGCGTTGGTACGACGATGGCGAGTTCGCAGGCTCGATCATGCCCAGATGTATGATTACTCAAGCCTTGATTCCCGTGTTAGAGTGCTGAATCATGCTTAGTATACACCGCCCTCGGGCGTGTCCCGGCTTGCCAGCGGATGCCATCGACGACTTGCAGCCGGCTTGACTCGTTCCATGTATGCGTGCCTAACAGCCCTGGGCTCCACGCCGGCGGAATCCAATTCACCGTGCGCTCTTCGAACTCGGCCGGCGTCAACCGGACGACCTCATTCACCTGGATGGCATACCCGTACCGTACCGAGCAATCCTGTGTGGGCCGGTAGAGCCGCCCATCCTTCCAGAAGAGATTGCCGGCGGAGCGGCTGTTTCTCACGGAACAGGAAATCGGGCTGGAAGGGTGCAGATGCCAGGCGCCATCCAGCCGGTCCGACCAAAAAAGGAGAGACTCCATGAATGGCGGCACGGTGGTTGTGAAAAAGTACCAGCGGTCATTCAAAAAAAGGGGCGTGGTATCGACCAACGCCAATCCCTCCACCGGCCGCGCAACCAACTCGACTTCCTCCGGGAAGCGAGAGAAGCGGTAGAGATCCACGCGGCCGGCTTCAAAGGACTCGGGGAGCAGGAACAGCTCGCCGCCAGCCGGCGCCACACAGGGATACGACAGGTGACAGGAACGCTCCAGGACGATCTTCATCTCCGAGCAGGCGCCGTTCTCGAACACCTCGACGCACCCTAGCCGTCCTTTGGACGATCCGGCAGCCACCTCCTCAAAAAACAGATAATTGCGCCCGCCGGTTTCCCATACGAAGGGATCGGCCATAGCTTCCACCCCTTGGGGAAGAGGGACTTCTCCGAAGCCCTTCAAATCCGTCCTGCCGGGATCGGTGATGGAAGCGCCGGAGTTGGGCCGCATCGCCACGAACCACCTGGCCGACTTACCGCGAACCGTAAGACGCCGATGCGCGTTGTCCGCCAGTGTTCTAAGAACAAATCGCCCCGTTTCCAAGCTTGTCGGACGATCCGCGGGGGTAAGAGCCTCCATCCGATATTCGACAAGGCCGCGGAGTTTCTCCTGGTACTGCCAGCCTCCCTGCTGGATATCCAAGCACAAGCCAACCAACATCCGAATCGCAGCGACCAGAGGCTCCTCGGCGTTCAAAGTAAAGAACAGCCCTTGAAAAGTGGACGTCTCCGCTTTTCGGACTTCCCTGCCCCGCGCAAACGAGGATTCATGCCAGTAGATGGCCGCGGCCGAGGTGGTTTGGCGGTTAGCCGCCTCGTCCCAGTAGGGGATCGGCCGATTGCGTTCGCCCAGGCGGACAGTGAAGGCCCCGTGCCTGGCCAAGCCGCCAAGATCCACGCTCAAATCTTTGCAGGCCGCGAGCCAGATGAGAACTCCGCAACCAGCGGCCCGGATGGCTTCGGCAGACTCGGGAACAACGGATTCCGCCCCGTCAAATACGCTGTCTCCGAATGGATCGAATCTCGCCCGGCTCGCGGCGTAAAGCCGGTCCATCAACCAGGAGGGCCGCTTCGCAGGCGCTGGAGGCCGGCCAGTAAGAGTTAAAAGGCGAACGTCGATTCCCGGGACTTGCCTCAGAAACGAGAGGAGCGCATCCACCCACGGTGAAGGGCGGCCGCGATCGAGGACCACTCCCACCCGCAGCGGCTGGGGGCTGTTCGACGCGCCCTCCCTGAAGGGCAACAGCAGCGTCGAGCGATCCGGCAAAAGAGTCATGGGCTGGAGAGCTTCCTGGCCGAGACGCGCACTGAAAACACCTTGTTCGGCACAGCCGGATGTTCGACGATGGCGGTTGGGAATTCTCTCCGCGTGTAGATTGCGCACAGGGTGTTCGAAACGTGGTAGATGCGTCTCCGCTCGCGTTCCGGGGCGGCGTCCAAAATGCCGGCCATAACCGACCAGCGGGGGGCTTCAAACTCCAAGCCGTAGTCGTGCCAGACAATGATGGACCGCTCGTCCCGCAGCACGCTGAAAGCGCTGCGGGTGTCCTGCATGACTCCCGCGTAGCTGTGATCGCCGTCTACAAAGACCATATCGAACTTGCCCAGGGAAGAGAAATCAAAGGTGCTGGAATCGTGGCCGACGCGCTTGAGATTGGAGACGGCGCCGAGAAACAGGCCGTTGTTCTTCAAGTAATTGCCGGTCCATCCTCTCTGGGTCATCTCTTCGTCGGAGAGACTGACGGATACGCATTCCTCCGCAATGGCTGCGACATTCACAATACTCTCTCCGCGCAGGGCGCCGATTTCCAAATAGCGGCAGCGTGGGAACTGTCGCGCTAAAGCCTTCAGGAGGGCCATATCGACGGTTCGGGACGAACCATTCATGAAACAGTACGGATCGATGGTCTCATCGAGATCGGGGGTCACGTCGAGCAGATCGATAGTGGGCAGCCCTTTGCCGAGATCGTAAACCCCGGCCATCCGTCTTTGAATCTCGGTCTCATATGGATCGAGCAGTATCCTGCCTAGTAAGTTGGGATTGCCTGCAAGGGTAGCGGCTACCTTTGCGAGTTTAGTAAGTTTGTCCATATACATTCAGCCGAGCACAGAGGCCGGGCGACATTTTGGGCGGGAAATCATTGGACCGGAAGTTCCATTTTGCCATACTGCGCATCCGGCCGCCTCTCTTGGGGCTCTTTAGGCCCGACTTTGATTCATCTTGACAACCAAGGCGCTTCCGTGAGAAAAGGAAGCTGTAAACTCAAGCCGCCTGGCCCTTTCACCAAGGCTCTAGTATTCCGCCCGCCATGCCCGATTCGCCGCCGAGCCCAGAACCGAAAGTCAGCGTTCTCATGATCACCTACAATCATGAGAAATACATCGCTCAGGCCATCGAAAGCGCGCTCATGCAGAAGACCGATTTCCCGTACGAGCTGGTGATCGGCGAGGACTGTTCGACCGACGGTACGCGCGAGATCGTGCGGGAGTACGGCCGGAAATATCCCGAAATCGTCCGCGCCTGCCTGCGGGAGCGCAACGCCGGCTCAAAAGAGAATTTCCGCGGGATCTTCCAGGCTTCCCGGGGCAGGTACATCGCGTTGCTGGAGGGCGACGATTATTGGACATCGCCCCGAAAGTTGCAGGTCCAAGCGGATCTGCTGGATGCCCATCCGGAAACCTCGATCTGCGGCCATCCCTGCGTCTGGCATTATGAAGACGGTTCTCAGCCGGATGCGGTCGTGCCCGACTTGCCGGAGGGGTTCTATGGGATTGAGAATCTGCTGCGAGGCGACCGCTTCAGCACCTGTTCGGTAATGTTTCGCCGGGTGCTTGAGGACATCCGCCCGGAATGCTACAAACACTTGGCCATGGGCGACCTCCCCATGTTTGTGGAACTCGCCCGGCACGGAAATATCTGCCTCCTTAAGGAGACCATGGGAGTGTATCGCATTCATGCGGGAGGGGTCTGGTCCGGCGCCGGCGTTCTCCGGCGGGAACGCGAGTGCCAGGCGGTATTTCAGGTTTTTTACGATCGCCTGGATGCGAAATACCGGCCATTGCTTCGCAAGAGACTGTTCCAGTGCTCCTTCAACCTGGGCCTGGCGAGCTTTACCGCTCTCCAGCCGGACCTGACCCGGAAGTGCCTGCGCGAGTGCCTGAAGCTTTCCGGAGCATTCGAGTTCATCCCTCAAAAACTCTGGCTTGCTTTTAAGGGATATTGCTGGTGGGCGTTCATTGGGTGGCGGCGTTTACGGCGGGTCTGGCATGCGTGACAAGATCCGAATTCTCTATTGCTATCCCTACCTTCAATTCAACACCGGGGCGCCGAAGGCCATGGTGAACTTTATCGAGAGTCTGGACCGCGCTATTTTCCAGCCGGTCTACTGCGCGGCCGGGGATGGCCCGTTGGTTGAAGCGCTGGCGGCGCGGGGGGTGGAGATCGTGCGCGGGCAAGCGGATGGCGTCACGTTCCGCCGGCCGTTAGCCGGGCTCGCGGCCATCCGCCGGCAGTCCACTCTATTGAAAGCGTGGCGAATCGACTTACTGCATTCCCACGCATTTCTCTGGAACACGGACGTGATTCTGGCGGCTTGGACTCTGCGAATTCCGGTGGTCTTGCACGTGCACAATCCGGACTTCGTGGCCTTTCAGAATCTGAACCGGTTCGCGGCGCGGAAGGTTCTGTTTTGTTCCCGCAACGTGATGGAGAACTGTGGCCGCTTGGAGCGGATCGCGGACAAAGCCGAGGTTCTGCACAACGCCATCGATATCAACGCTATGGGCCGAGGGGCGCCGATTTGCGCCAAGTTGGGACTGAACGACGGGGAGATCGCCATCGGCACGGTCGCCCAAGTGGTATCGCGGAAGGGTATAGACATTCTCATTGAAACCGCCAGGATCCTGCTCCGGGAGCGGAACGACCTGGTGTTTCTGGTGGCCGGGCCAACGGCGGCCGGCGAAGAGGAATTCGCGCGCCGTATGCGTGCGGCGGCGGAACAGCCCGGCCTGCGCGGGCGGGTCCGGTTCCTCGGGTCGCGCCCGGACATCCCCGATTTCCTGGCCAGCCTGGATCTCTTCCTGCTCCCGACGCGGGCGGACCCGTTTCCCGTTGCGGTAATCGAGGCCATGGCCGCCGGTCTTCCAGCGATCGCCAGCAAGGTTGGCGGAATTCCGGAGATGCTCTCTTCCCCGGAAATCGGACGCCTGGTCGATCCTCAAACGCCGGAGGCGTTCGCCGGCGCCGTACGGGAGATTCTGGCGCTGCCGGACCGGGGCGGATCCATGGGCGCAAAGGCTCGTTTGAGCCTGATGGGGCGGCTTGACATGGCTACCGCCGGCGAACGGTTGAAGAAGATCTACCTGGATGTTCTGGGGCCCCGCTACTCCTCGATGTACGCGGGCGTCAACTGATTCAGGAGCGCTTCGGTATGCTGGAGAAGTGATCGCGCAGCGCGTGCGGCTGTCCTGCCCGGAGTGCCGGAGGCCTCTCTCCGTGATGCGGGAGGAGTTAGTCTGCGCGTCCTGCGGCCCAATTGGCCGGTACGTAGATGGGATTGCCTGCTTCACCGGCCCCAGCCATGGCGGCAGTGAGGTCTCGCGCGAAGAGATGCGGCAGGCGAATCGCCTGGCGCGGGAGTCCGGATGGCGGGCCGCCCTTGAGCGGGTTGTTCCCGGGAAGGCGGACGCGATCGGCGCCCCCTGCCGCGCGGACTTCCAGTACCTATGGGATCTCCGGCCGGATTCCTCTATCCTCAGCGCTGGAGACGGCTGGGGCACTATCGCAACCGCTCTCGGCGGCAACTTCTCCCGCGTGGTAGCCGTGGAGCGCGATTTCGAACATGCTCGTTTTATGGATATCCGCGCGCAACAGATGGGAGCGTCCGTCGAAGTGATTTGCGCGGAACTCCTCCGCCTGCCCCTGGCGCCGCAACAATTCGATGCCGTAGTGCTCGACAGCGGCCTGAAATGGCTTGGCTTGGCGGCGCAGGGCCGCCCGCGCGAAATCCAATTGCGTCTTCTGCGCTCCCTCCGCGATCTTCTCAAGCCTTCCGGCTTCGCCTGCCTGAGCGCCGAAAACCGTCTGGGATGGGGCCGGGGCCGCGACCGGTCCGGCAGCGGCTTTACGCGCTCTCTGACCGGTTACCGCAAGCTCTTTCGCGAGGCCGGATACGGCGCCGTGCGCACTTTCTATCCGTGGGAAGGATTCGACTATACCAGTATCTTGCTCCCGCTGGATCATTCCGGGGCGTTGGCGCATTACGTCGAGTTCCGGGATTTCGCCAGATCGGGATGGCGCGGCCGGATCAAGCGCCTGGGCCTCCGCGCCGCCGCCCGCACGGGATTGTGGGCGCACCTCGCGCCGGAATTCATTTTCCTGATGGAGAACGGCTGATGTTCCATCTGGCCGCCGACTACCTGCGCAGCGCCGGTTGGACCGAATGGGATGTGCTCGAGTTGCCTGGCGGCGCGGGAGTGGTCTGGTGGATCTTCCGGCCGGGGCAGGAGATCCCGGGGGTTGTCGGCAAGTTCTGCCGGCTTCCCGCCGCGGCCGAGGCCGGCCGGCGCGAGTGCGCCGTCCTGAAGTCGCTCAACCCCTTCGCGGACCAGCTCGGCCTTCCCAGCGTGCTCTTCCAGGCCGATGCCCGCGGTGGTTTCGTTTACCTCCAGTCCGGGGCGCCGGGCAAACCACTGCGCAATGAGCTTTCGCCCTCCAGCGGCAAACTTCTCTCAGCCCAGATGGATATTGCCGAAGGCTGGCTGGAGAAGTTTCAGACGCTGGCGCCGCCGGCGAAAGACTCCAGGGCGGCTTTCCGCCAAGTGCTGGCCGACGCTTCCGAACAACTGCCCGACCTGCTGCTCTCCACCGCCAACGCGGCGCTGCCATTGCTGGCCGCCGTTCCCGCCGTAGCGGTGCATGGCGATTTCTGGGCCAAGAACGTGCTAGCCGCTCCCGGCCGCGTCTCCGTGGTGGATTGGGACGCGTTCCATTATGGCAGTCCCGTGGAGGATCTGTTCACCTTTGCGGCCGCCACGTCCTACCAATGGAAACTGGATGCCGGGCAAGGCGCGGACGTCATTTGGAATGTGCTTTTCGGCTCGTCGCCGCTCACGGTCCGGACGCGGGCCGCCGCCCTTCGCACCCTGGCGCGCTGGAACCTTTCGCGAGACCTGCTCGCCCCGCTCTTCCTGATCGCACTCGTCAGCCGGCTAGGCCGAACGGAACTGGACGATAATCCCGCCTGGCATGTTTTTGCGGCCCGTTATGCCAGCGCCGGCCTCCCACCGCCGTTCACCGCATAGTTACGCCTTCCGGTCCTTACGTTGCGGCGGGCGCAACAGGCCTCTGCCGGGGCAGCCAGGGTTGCTGGGGCGCAAAACCGGGCTGTGCCTCCACGGGGCTGGAGGACCGGCGGGCAAACTCCGCTCCCGCCGCGCTGGAGACTGCTATAGCCAGGCTGGACATGACCGGCAGGTACAAAAAGTAAGCGAAATTCGTGAAAAGGATCCCGGTGCAATACGTCGTCATGGCCAGCATGATGCAAAATGCCGCCATCCGGATGTCCTCGCATCCCGGCCTTTTGCCGGCTTGCCGGTACACCCGGTTCACCATCAGAAACGTAGACACTATGGCCGCGATGTAAACCGCGAGCGCGGGTAACCCACACTCGCTCGAAACCTGGGTGTACGAGTTGTGCGTGTCATGCCCATATCCGTGATCGCCTATGATCTGGCTATGACTCGATTCGAATGAGCCGAACTGACTCATGCCGACCCCGAAAAGCGGATATTGAAACGAATAAGCAATGCTTGTCTCAAGCAGGTACCGGCGCATCCTCGAGGACTCGATGGCTTCTTCCGATGCGCCGGCATCGTCGGCCGAGAACGAAACGAGACGGACTAGCGAGCTGTGCGGCACAAAGGCGACAAGCGTGACCGCCGCAACCGGACCGAGGAGCAGCAGGCCTATCCGTTGGCGCATTGTCCCGCGAAGCAACCAGTACAAAACGCCGGCTGCCAATGCCACCAGCCCGCCGCGGGATCCGGTCTTAAGAATCAGGAGAATGCCATAGCCAACCACGCCCCAAGCCACCAATCGCATGGCTCTGGACTTGGCCGTAAGCGCAACCCAGATCACAAATGGCAATACGTAGCCCAAATGGACGGCATAATCGTTCGAGTTCGCAACGGTGCCGAACTCTATTGCAAACCGCTCCCCATAATGGCCGCCGGTGTCTTGGAATAATTTTGCGGCCGACATGATTACCGTGCCTCCAGCCGCAAGCGCCCACATCATGGCCCGGCATTCCCGCCACGTTGTAGTCAGGCCCGCAATGACAAACAGCATGGGGAAAACCGTTCTGAGATAAGGCATGAGGGCGGTGGCCGCGCCGCCCTTCCATGAGCTGAACGGCACGCCCGCTATCAGCAGGAGCACAAAAACGAGCCAATAGATCGCTGGACGCCCGCGTAGCGTGCGCTGAATCCCCCCGCCAAGCGCAACCCCCAGCAACGTGGGAATGCCAAAGAGGTACAGCAGATAGAAATTGACGTGCGCCACATAGCTCAAGAGCTGGTGAATGGCGCTGAAGTTGATAAACACCAGGACCACCGCCATCTTGAACGCCATAACCTGCACCGGGTTGACGCCCTCGGCCGCCCGCGCCGAATCGGGCTGGGCAATCCGGTCGCCGCCGAAAGCCCCCACGGGGGGGAGGACCGGTGCGGGTATGCGGCGGGGATTGACGGGGCTGGGCACCAATAATCCTCTTAAATCAACGTTAACATGGACTTGAGAGGCGCTCTTTCGGGTCTCCCTCGCATGCTACAGTGGAGCTTGAAATCGGCCCATGCCTGCCAGTTCCCAGCCTGTTTTGCAAGCTCATTCCACAATACGCGGGATCATGGATCGGCACGGCGTCCGCTGCAGCGCCGAAGAATTTCATCGATCGGTCAACGTCCTGTTCCATGATTTTGAATCCGCGATCTACGACCGGGAGCACCGGGACATGTGGGAAAGCCTTCCTCGCCAGTTTGAGCTGCTGGTTGGGGACTGGCTTCTTTACGACCCGCATGCGCCCGGAGAAATACGCCTGCTGGATATCGGGTGCGGTACGGGCCTGGCTTCCGATTGCCTCCTGAAGACCGTCATCGGCAGCCGCATCAAGACCATAGACCTGCTGGATACTTCTCGATCCATGCTCCGGCAGGCGTCCAGACGGGCTTCGGGGTGGAAAGCGCCGTCGGTATGTCATGAGGGGCTCTTGAATGCCCTCCCGCCCGGGAAACAGTATGAACTGATCGTCGCCTGCTCCGTTCTGCATCACGTGCCGGATCTCCCTGAGTTTCTCGGCGCTGTTTGCGGTCTCCAGGCGACGGGAGGCGTATTCCTGCATCTTCAGGACCCGAACGGGGACTTTCTTGGCGATCCCGAATTGCGGCAAAGAATGACGCGGGCCTCGCGGAGCCCATTCATGGAGCGGGCCTGTCGTTTCGCGCCTCGA
>Ga0326728_10025588_pt1 | contig 10544 bp, 6 predicted proteins | sample MB3enrmetagenome_FD_207602 | JGI IMG/M metagenome (GOLD analysis project Ga0326728, IMG submission 207602) | Lab enriched peat soil microbial communities from McLean, Ithaca, NY, United States - MB31MN | ecosystem: Environmental > Terrestrial > Soil > Wetlands > Peat | place: USA: New York...
AGTTGCCGACTCCGACTCCGAAAAGCGGATATTCAGTGATGCCCTCCACAGCGCGCTTCATGAGGAACATTCGCGCCTGGTAGGATCCTAGCGCCGACTGCTCGGTCGGGTCATCGGTATGGCCGGAAAGAGCCTGGAAGCGATCATAGAGTTTCCCCCCGGCGAGAAGCAGGATAAGCCCACCCAGAAACACGGTAGCTACCAGGAGCCACAGGCGTTTACCTTTGATGGCGAAGTAGTAAAGGGTGACAGATCCGGAAATCACGAGATCAATGAAACCAGCGCGCGATGCGGTGGCGAAGATCGTGAGCAACATGACCAACATTCCGACGAACCAGAACACTTTCATGACCGGGTTCTTTGTCGTCAGCATGAAGGCGAGGGCAAGTGGTATCACCAGGACGATTGCGAACGCCAGATCGTTCGAGTTCCCATAAATGCCGCCCATCACACCATTGAGACGGGGCACGTTACGCCCTTTAACCAGCGCGACCGCTCCAATGAGAACCACCGAATACGCCTGGATGAACATGATCTTACGCAGCCGATCAAACGAGGTGATGATCAGGTAGATGAGCACCCAGGCTATGTAGATCTTGGCGAAATCCAAAGATTTATTGACGGCCCCGCCTTTCCAGACGGGTGACAGGAAGCCGCCGAAGAACAGCGTCAGAATCATGATCAGCAACAGCCGCGCTTCCTTGGGTAAATCCTTCATGTGGCGCGGAGTGCGTCCGGCGGCGTTAAACAAAGCCCATGCGGCAAGGATGGCGGTGATCTTGGCCATGGGAATGTACTTGAGGCCCGGTATATAGTCTTCCGGACGCGCACAATAGATCACGAAAAAGCAGCTTAGCCAGAAAAATGCAGTTTTGGTTGGGTCTACGACCTTGGAGGCCGCACGTCTTCCCGGCAGTGCCTCTGTCGTAACGGTCCCGTTGTCCCCAATAGCCACAAAGCCTCTTCTTCGTTCTTACGCCCGACGAACGGAAAGCACACCGCCGACGCAAGACCTCGCTTGCACCACCCAGAAACCGATGGAAACGTGTTTCAGAAGGAAAGGTCGCAGTGCAGCTTTTTCAATTCTAGAGCACACTCGTTGCCAACCGGGCGGGCGCACATCGGACTGCTACGAGAGGCCTACGACCTTATGTTTCAATAACTTAAATCTCCGCTTCCACGATTGGCGCAGACCTTACGTTACCACAAAACGGCAGCATGGGAAGATTTTTTCCCACATCGCTGTTACTTCCAGGACATTGGCGACTGGGGGTCCAAATAGCCTGAAAATTCTTAGAAATCAGGGACAGGGCAATCCCTATTCTTGAGACCAACTTCAGGCCTCCAAGTTATGGCAGCAGACCTGGGCCCAGATGAATCGCTCCCGCGAACGAAACGAGAGGATACCGAAGAGAAAAAAAACGTGAAAAGAAAAGCCCTTCCAAGCTGGGTTCGTCAAGATTAGTCCTTTTGGAGAATTGAAAGCGATTTCCCTTTAATTTATATAAGCCTGCACTGGTCTCTCTGAATTTTTTCATTTATTCCCCCCAGTCGCGCACGTTGCCCCAATTAACGGAAGTTACTGCGACCAGATTCGCTCGATCTTAGGTTCAGGACGGAAAAATACCATGTTCTCTTTTGCTGGGAAGGCAACGGACAGAATTTGTGCCTTTTTCATCGGTTGGTTGAGACGTCGTCAATGTTCGGCGGCTCGCAAACCAGCATTTCTGTTGCTCACGATATTTGCGGTGCTGGGGTGTTTGGCATCGGCGCAGGTATCGTTTCTTACCAGTCGCGGGGATAACACGCGCTCGGGCGCGAATAGCAATGAAACGCTGCTCACGCCCGCCAATGTCAACCCCAACAGCTTTGGCCATCTTTTCAGTACTCCGATTGACTACCAAGCCCTGGCCCAGCCGCTCTATGTCCCGGACGTGAACATTCCCGGGCAGGGTACGCACAACGTTGTATACGTGGTGACGCAAAATGATTCCGCTTATGCGATTGACGCCGACAACGGAACGCAGCTCTGGCAAGCCGATCTGACCAATGGAGGCGCACCCGCCACGGTAGCCTCCGGACAAATCACGTGTGGTTACGGCCCGGGATTCAACCGGGAGGGCGCGGTCGGAACGCCCGTCATTGACCCGACAACCGGCACGCTGTATGTGGTAGCTAAGACCGTCATCAACGGAACGGTCATGCACTTTCTGCACGCCCTGAATATCGCCACCGGTGCCGAACAAACGGGCATGGACAGTCCGGTGCAGATCACCGCTACCAGTGTGAGCAAGAAGGGACACGTCACTAATTTCAGCAGCCACTTTCAAAAGAATCGTCCCGGCGCTTTGCTACTCAATGGCACCCTGTACCTCGGGTTTGGGGGGAACAGCTGCGATGGCGGCGATAGTGGGTGGGTGCTCGCCTATAACCCGGCGAACTTGCAACAGGTGGGTGTTTTTAACGCCTCGCCCGACAACGGGCTGACCTCTATCTGGCAATCGGGGAACGGCCTGGCCGCCGATGAAGAGGGGAATATCTTCTTTTCGACAGCCGAAAGCGGCAATTACGACGTTTGGAGCGGTGGGCAGGATTACAGCAACAGCATCTTGAAGCTGACGCCGGTGCCGTGGACGCCGCAAAACGAGCCCAACGAACCGGCCGACTCTTTCACTCCGTGGACGGTGAAGGTCCTGAACGACGACGATCTGGATCTGAGTTCGGTTGGCCCCGTGGTGCTGCCCGACCAGGCCGGAAACTATCCGCATGAACTGATCGCGAGCGGCAAGCAGGCGGTCGTCTACGTGCTGGATCGCGACGATATGGGCGAATACGTCCAGGGCGGCCCGGACAAAGTCATTCAAGAAATCCAGCTGACCACCGACAGCAATTACATGTGCTCGCCGGCCTACTGGAACGAACTGGTTTATTTCATGCCAGACGATGCCCCGTTGCAGGTGTATCAGGTTTCCAACGGTTTTCTGAGCCTGTTCGCACAAACCTCGAAAATCCTGGTGGGGGCGCATTCCCCTTCGATTTCGGCCAATGGCAACAATAACGGGATTTTGTGGCTGCTGAACGGTAATGATTTGCAGGCTTACAATGCGGTTACGTTACAACAGCTGTATAGCTCTAACCTGCCAGTGGCACTGGCTCGCTTCGCGACCCAGACGGTGGTCAACGGGAAAGTCTATGTCGCGACGCAGGGCAGCCTGGAGGCCTATGGTTTGCTCAATGCCCTGACCGTCTCCAGTGGCAACAATCAGACCGCACCGGTCGCCACCACATTGCCGGCCCCGGTCGAGTTCGTGGCCGCCAATCCGTACAACGGCCAGCCTCAGGCAGGGATCACGGTCACCTTCAGCGATGGCAACAAGGGCGGCGTGTTCAACCCAGCTTCAGCGATCACGAATGGCAGCGGAGTGGCGAGCACGACATACACGTTCCCGAGGAAATCGGGGGTGTACACGCTGACCGCGTCGGCTACGAATCTTGCCAGCGCGTCCGTCACAGCCACCGCGACGCCGCTGGCAGCCAAGAGTCTCGGGGTGTATTCGGGGCAAAACCAGACGGGCGCTCCCGGCAGCACACTGCCACAACCGATTGTGGTCCGCGCCCATGACGTGTATGAGAATCCGGTTTCGGGTGTGACGATCAACTTCTCGGCCACTTCGGGGGCGAGCGTAAATCCGACAACGGCGGTCACCAACAGTGCAGGAGAAGCCGGCACGACGGTGCAGCTGCCGGCGACGACGGGCACGATCACGGTCACGGCCAGTTCGGCAGGTCTGAGCAAGGCCGTATTTAAGGAGTACTCCGTGGCGGGTGCTGCAGCTCCGATTCGGTGAGCAGCGGGAGCAATCAGGCCGATCTGCGTGATGCGGGGAACCCATGTTTAGTTAGCAGCTTCCATCGATTCCCGGGCTAGACAGATATACAGCACGCAGTCAATTGTGGGGTGCCAGTTACGTTTATTGAGCGCCCCGGCGGAGAATGACAATCTTGATGGTGAGAAACATGATCACCAGGTCCAGCCCAATCGACGCGTTCTTCATATAAAACAAGTCGTACTGGAGCTTCTCGCGCGCGTCCTCAACCGTGCTGCCGTACTTATATTTGATCTGGGCCCAACCAGTGAGTCCTGGGCGAACCATATGGCGCACGTTGTAATAGGGGATCTCGCGCGAAAGCCATTCGACAAACTCCGGCCGTTCCGGCCGTGGGCCTACAAAGGCCATATCGCCTTTCAGCACACACCAGAGTTGCGGAATCTCGTCCAGGCGCGACGTACGCAGAAATCTGCCAACGCGTGTAACCCGCGGGTCGTTGTCGCCCGCCCACTGTGGTCCGCTTTCGGCTTCGGCGTCGACTCGCATGGTGCGAAACTTGAGCACTTTGAACAGTCGGCCCGCTTTACCTACTCGAGTTTGTGCGTAAAGTACTGGCCCTTCCGAATCGAGCTTGATGGCAAGCATGATCAGAGGAAGTAAGGGCAGGGCAAGAATCAGGCCTGTGAGCGAAATGACGACCGAGATCAGGCGGCGGGTAAAGCGAAAAAGGTCGCTTCTGCGGAACCCTTCCCCGAAAACGATCCAGCTCGGAAAGAGATTTTCGACTTCGATTTTGCCCGACATCTTTTCCAGCCAGGAGGTGGCTTCCTCGACCTTCACGCCCTGCATGCGCAGTTGGAGCAATTCCTCCATTGGGATGGTGCCCCTGCGGTCTGGCATGGCGACGATCACGCGGTGGACCTTTTGCTTGCTCACGGTCTCGAGCAGGTGGGCAGCTACCGCATCGCGGGTCACGGCTCCTTCCAGCTTACCGGTCCAACTTGCCAGTTCGACGCCGATTCCAGGGCTCTGGCGGAGACCTTGCACAAGCCGTTGCGCCCGCTCCCCAGTGCCGAGTACGTAGACTCGCTCCGTGAGGATCGGCATTTGCACCAGCCAGGTGAAGCCGATCCGCCATCCCAGGAGGGCGACGGTCAGAATCAGGATCCCAATCTCCATCGACCCGTTGCCCAGCACAAAGTCAGGACGGAAGTAGGAGACGCCGGCGAGAATAAAGGCCATCACTCCCGGAACCATCAGCAATCTGAAGTACAACTCGCCTTTGCTGATCACGCGGGAGGTGTCATAAAGATCGAACCAGTGAGAACCCAGAAGCACCAGGAACGTGACCCCAAGGATCTTCAGATACCCATGCTCTTGGACGAGCACGAGATAACTATCTTCCCAGTTAGCGTACATGGCTCCGATCAAAAGGGAGGTCCCAATAATCAGAGCCTCTCCGATCAGAAGGACCAGAGTACGAACCGGGTAATAGACATTAAAGAGACGGATCACGCTGCCTCGATGTTACTTGCGGTATGGCCTCAGGTAGTGGCTTACATATGGACTGATCGCCTCTCCGTAGTAGTACCTTGCCTGGCTGAACCTGCCGATCGTGCCATTCAGAACGACTCCAAGCAGGAGTTTGTCGGGGAACTCTTCGCGTGCACGTTTGGCCAGTTCCGACGAGGTGATTTCCGAACGCACGACCATCAGCACGCCGTCGCAATTCCCAGCAACAACGGTTGGGTCGGATACCGGAATTACAGGCGAAGAGTCGATAATTATCCAGTCAAACAGCGGCTCGACACGTTGCAAGAATAATTTGAGACGGCCGTTGGCCAGCAGTTCGGGCGCGCTGGGCACGACGCGGCCGGCGGCGACGAAGCAGAGGTTCTCCATGGGACCCCGCTGCATGATGGCGAATTCGTCGCATTCTCCGAGCAAATAATCGGAAAGTCCCGGCGACAGTTGGGCGCCGAAGTTTTTATGCAGGCCGGGATTGCGCAGGTCGCCGTCGATCAGCAGCGCACGCCGCCCGTGCTGCCGCACCATCACCTGGGTAAGGTTCGACGCCACGAAGGACTTCCCTTCTCTCGGCATGGCGCTGGTGACGAGAATTCGCTTGAGCGGCATTTTCTCGCGGATCTGATAAAGGCGGGAGCGCAGCGTGCGAAACTCCTCGGTGCCGATCCGGGTCTCGTCGTCCTGGAAAAACAGCATGTGGTCCGCATCCGGCGTCCATTCGCTTTGCGGGCAACGCGCCAACAAGGCTTCCCAGCTGAGACCGGAACCCGTCGACATCCCCGGAACTCCCGTTCCCTGGAGGTTCGGCATGTCTACCGGTGATGGCTCAAGCGGCTGCGCCGAGGTGTCGACGTGCGTTCCCATCGAGGCGGCTCGTTCCTGCTCGGCGCGTTTCAAAGCGTCATGGATGCGACTCATAATTTCCTTTCCTTCCCAAGGTCTTGCTGTTCAGATTCGCGCAGCTTATCGGCCAGTGTCGCCAGAGTACGCAGCGCGTCGACCAGATCAAATTTTGGCGATTCCACGGGTGGTTGGGCCGGCGAGGAGGATCCCACCCCGTCGATCAGATCGAAGTCCTTGGCCACCGAATCCACGATGTCCACGTTCACGATCTTCTGCTGGTCGACAAAAGCACTCACCAGACAATGTTCGCAGAGCAGATTGATGACCCGTGGAATACCCGCGGTATAGCGGAAGATAGCGGCGCTCGCTTCGTCGTCGAAGATGGCTTGACCATTCGACCCTGCAACCCGCAGGCGCTGAGCGATGTAAGCGTTGGTCTCCTCCATGTTGAGCGAGTGCGTCTTGGCGCGCAATGTAAGCCGCTGCCGCAGTTGCCGCAGTTGGGGTTGTTTCAGGCGTTGCTCCAGCTCCGGCTGCCCCACGAGAACAATCTGCAACAGCTTCTCCGTGAAAGTTTCGAGATTGGTAAGCATGCGAACTTCCTCGAGCACTTCATCGGAGAGATTCTGCGCTTCATCGATGACCAGCACAGCCGTCTCGCCGGCGCGATAGCGGTCGAGAAGCCAGCTGTACAAAATTTGCAGCATCTGCGTCTTCGACTTGCCCTCACAGGGGATGCCGAAGTCGGTCATCATGAATTCGAGTAACTGCAGCACGTCCATGCGCGAGTTGAAAATGAACGCAGTCGCCACCTGCTGTACTCGGAGCCACTCCATCAGCTTGTTGATAAGCGTGGTCTTGCCCGTGCCCACTTCGCCGGTCAGCAGTACAAATCCCTTGCGGCTCTGAATGCCGTAGGTAAGGCAGGCCAGCGCTTCCTCCGTGTGGCGCGTCAGGAAGAGGTAGCGCGGGTCCGGATTAACATTAAACGGGTTTGCCCGAAGTCCAAAAAATTCCTTGTACATGTGCCACTAAGCCTCGACCTTCTCCTGATCGGCCGGAGAACCCCGACTCCAGAATCTCCGCTTTCCGTCCTCGCCTGCCAGCGAACCGGAGCCATCTGAAGGGCCCAGCCAAGGCATGGAAACCAGCATGGGTAAATCCATCGTCATGGCGATGTCCTTCTCGGTCCGGATCACGCGCTCGCTGAACTCCAGCCAGATCGCCAGCAGCACACCGAGGCCAAGGCCCACGCCCAGTCCGGATGCCGCCATAAGCGGGCGCGTCGGGAAACTGGGATCGGTGGGCAGGTCGGCCGGCGTCAGAATCACCATCTGCTCGCCTTCCTGTTCCGTTTCCATGCTCTTGGCAACGTCCGCCGAGCTCTTCTTGGCGAGAAGATCGCGGTAGCCGTTCTGCAGATTGTCGTAGTCGCGGGTCAGCTCCCGGTACTGTTCCTCAATTGCTGGGCTCATCGCGGTGCGCGACTCATAAAGGTTGATCTGTGCCTGCAGTTTCTTCTGATCCGCCGTTGCCTGGTCGATCACATCCCGGTACTGGTGGATCTGCAACCGCAGTTGCTTGATCTCGGGCGGTTCGTCGGCAGTTGCCGAAGTGGTGCCCGCCGCTGTTCCGCTATTCGCCTGCTTATGGATTTCGTCCAGTCGAGCCTGGACTTTCGCGATGTCAGCTTTTGTTTTGATTACATCCGGATGGTCGTCGGTGTAGCGTGACTGGAGCTGGATCAGCTGCGCCTGCAAGACGGTCAACTGTTGCTCCAGCGTCTGTGGATTGGTGGACGACTGCGACGTCTTCCATGTCGCCAACTGTTGTGACAGCATGCTCTCGGCGTAGCTTTTGTCCTGCTGGGCACGATTTAAAGTTTGACTGGTATTATCGAGCTGCGAGTTGAGCATACCGAGCATTCGCAGGTTCGAGTCCGCATCCGTAGGCAACTGTCCCATATACTGTTTCTTGAACGCAGCCAATTTCGCATCCTGCTCGTCGATGGCGCGCTTGGCATCTTCCACCTGTCGGCCGAGGAAGTCGGACGTGCTGGTGGCGTAGTCGGCACGCGAAAGCAGGTTTTCATTCACCATCAACGTGGTGAGCGCGCTACAGATACGCTGCGCCTTGCGCGGGTCTTTGGCGGTATAGCCGATATAAAACCCGGGGAGCGGCTCATCGGTAGGTGACATGGGCCTTTTCTTCCCGCCGGCCGTCGCCTGACTGAGTGAGGTAAGGACCGGAGTTACGGTCATGTTGTTGCGAATATCCTCCATCAGTTTGCCTTCATCTTCGCCCGGCTTGACCAGGCCCAAGCTCTGAATTACCGGGCGCAAGCGGCTGGGGCTCAGCATTCGCTGTTGCAAGCTCGATATCCGCTCGGTAAAGTCGGCCGTGATGACAGGCGAGACATAGTTGATGGGCACCTTTTGGCCTTCCACCAGAATCATGGACTGCGACGTGTACTTCGTCGAGAACACAAAGGAAACCAGAAAGCCTGCGAGCGGCGCCACCAATAGCGGAACCAGGATCACTTTCAGGCGGCGACGCGCCATCGCTAAATAATCTTCAATGTTCAGTTCAACGTTATCTGCCATCTCTGTTCACCAATCCGGCCGCTCGCCGCGGCCAAAAAATTATTCGATCCGACTTGGTTTCGGATGCCACTCAAGTCCTATCGTGCCGCGATGCCGCAACTCCTGGTCGCCGCTGCCTGGGACGGCGGTTACACCGGCAGGGACATCGAATACCGCATCGTTGAATGTGTAGGCGGCGAAAAGGTCGAAAGTCCGCCCCATATGTCTGCGCAGGATAGCTCCAGCGATACCTTCGTTGTCGTTGTTGAAGTCGTAAGTTGATGACGCCGCTGACTGCAGCCGTTTGTTGCGCGCATACCCAAAATAAGTCACGAGGTCGTAGGTGCGCCCCAGCGGCCGCCGCAGGGAGAGACGGACCATTTGTGTGTCGGCGCCGGCGTAGTATCCCAATCCTGACGAGGTAAACTTACTCCACTCGACGCCCAGGGATGTACGCTCAAACTGATAGTGAAACAAGGCGCGCCCGGACAACGACCAGTTGTTCTGGATCGTCCCAAATTTCAAATCCGAGTACTGCGGCCCAAGGGCTACTAAGATCCGCATTCTCCCGGTGATGGTGCGACTCCAGCGAACATTGAATACCTGGTTATAGAGCTCACCGCCGCCGCTGTACGGGAACTGGAATAGCTGAAACGCGTAGACGACCCCGATCTGATCCCTGCGGGAAATAAGGTGCGCGTAGCCTCCCTCAACTGTCGACTCGTCACTGTCGTCCAGGCATGGTGTCGTCGAGTTTGATGCCCTGCAACTGTTGTCGTAATAATGCGTGTTTCCGAAAGCGCCTAAAAGCGTAAAGGCAGACCGCGGGCTGATTGCCTGAACCACGTCCGCGACCGCGGTGTTGGAGAGGCGGGAAATATCTCCGACAGCGTCGTTGCCCCCGCCGAACCGCATGATGCCGGGAACGCCCCCGCCGGTCCCCACTCCGAACGCAAGCCCATAGCCCGGAAGTCCTTCGACCGTGTTCAGATCAAAAGCGCCCTGGGGAAGATAGTTGAATGCGTCTCGGAGTTCCAGATAACCGGTGCGCCAGCGCGTGATTCCTTCAAAGCCGAGAGCCTGGAGTTGCTTCACTTCATAAGTCGGATCGGTTTCAAAAGCGCCGCCACCGAGATACTCGAGGAACATATCGGTCTTCGGCCAAAACTTCTGCAGATCGAACGCTCCCAACACAAACGAAACAGGTTCCACCTTGGAAGTACCCAGTTGGCTATTCTCGTTGGTGTCTACCGTTTCTCCGACTTGAATTGCGGGCGAAATAAAGCTGCGGCTTGCCTTCTTCATCTCCAGCCCCGGTTCATCAATTCCCGAAACCGGCGGGTTGTCCGGGTTGAGCACCGGCGCACTCTGGCCGAATGCCGGCGATGGAATCGCTCCGGACTGGGAGTTGTCCTGGGCTGTACCTAACGCTCCCAGGAGCATCATCAATAGCCCTACCCAAATGAGTCGCACTGTTGGCATGGTTTTTACTCCGCCTTCCTTTACGGAACGACGATTGTATCCCCTGGCTGCAAGAGGTAGTTCTGATCCATCGCTTCCCCTTTCAACAGCTTGCGATAGTTGACCGGAAATTTTTCCTGCTTGCCGTTTTGCGAGCGCATCACATAGATGCGCTTTGTGTTGGCAAACTGATTCAGTCCGGCGGCGGACAACGCCTGTAGGACTGTCATATTGGGCGTCATCGGCATGGCGCCGGTGTGGGCCAGTTCCCCGACCAGATAAACATGCTTACTATTGATCG
>Ga0326728_10025591_pt1 | contig 10544 bp, 8 predicted proteins | sample MB3enrmetagenome_FD_207602 | JGI IMG/M metagenome (GOLD analysis project Ga0326728, IMG submission 207602) | Lab enriched peat soil microbial communities from McLean, Ithaca, NY, United States - MB31MN | ecosystem: Environmental > Terrestrial > Soil > Wetlands > Peat | place: USA: New York...
ATAGACGGCGATTGGGAATACAGGTATTTATGTCCTCGCCACGGTAATTCCGGCCGCGGATGATGGCAAGCGAGGCGACGGATAAAAAACATGACAGACCCTATGGTTCTCAACACGGTTCAGGATTTGCTCCCTCGCCTCAATACTCTATATCAGACGGTCTGCCCCTGGGGGGACTTATGACTCGGAATATGTTTAATACTCTGGAATTTTCTGCCGAAGGCCGAAAACGGCAAGGCGCGGCGTTTGTGCTCGGCTTGCTCGCGCAAACGTTGGTGGTGGCCGTGGCCATTTTATTGGGGGTATTGTTTCCTGAAGAATTGCCCATGGGCGCCCGCCAGTACCTGCTGGTATGGCTGCCTCCTTTGACGCCACCGCCAGCGGCCCCGGTGGTGAAGCATGTTCCCAAAATCGTCCGGGTGGTGATTCCGAAACCGAACTCCCTTGAGGTTCCTCCGCCGCCCCCTCCCGTGGTGGCCAAGCTGGAACTTCCCAAGATTCCACCCAAGGTTATTTCACCAACCCTTCCCCGTATCCCGGAGCTGCCCTTGCCGGTGGCGGTTCGCGTTCCACCCCGTCCGGCGCCTAAGGTGCAAGCTGTCGTAAAGACCGGCACTTTCGGCGGGGCCCCGGAACCGGTCACCACCAAACGTCCTAAGGAGCAGGTGCAAACCGGCGGATTTGGCAGCCCGCAAGGACTGCCCGGCCACGCCCAGGGAGGAAACCCCGGCAATGTCCCGATTTTGGGTTCCTTTGGTCTCCCCGAAGGCCCCGGCGTGGGGAACGGGACGGGCGGCCGTCATGGCATTCAAGGTGTGGTAGCGAGCGTCGGGTTCGGAAGCGGCATCGCGGGTAATGGCTATGGCCGCGGAGGTGCCGGAGGCGGTGGTGGCGGGGGCGGGGTGTCCACCGGGGCGTTCGAAAAGGTGGCCCAGGTCCAGGAATCCACGCTATCCAGCAACCGCGTGGAGCTGCCGGCCGAGTTCCAGGCCGTCGAGATTCTTTCCAAGCCTGCGCCGGTCTATACGCAGCAGGCGATCCACCTGCGAGTCCAAGGCGATGTTGTACTTTCCGTGGTTTTCCAGGCCAATGGGGTTATCCAGGTCAACAGCGTGGTCAAATCTTTAGGTTATGGGCTTGACCAGGCGGCCGTGCAAGCCGCCAGCAAGATTCGTTACAAGCCGGCCCTGCGCGGCGGGCAACCCACTGATTTTCCGGCGACCTTGCGCATCCAGTTCCGGTTGGCGGACCAATCCACTTAAACGGAGGAAATGTTATGTCAAATCTTAACTTCAGGCGGGCCGCATGGTTGCTTCCCATGCTGATGCTCGCTACCCCCATCCTTTTGCCATTGGCGGGGCGGACCAAAGCGACTAAACCGACTGCCCCCGTTGCAGCAGCAGATGATCAGCGGGAATCACCGGAGTTCTCCAACATCGTCAGGCAAATCATCATCGGTGAGAACCGTTACAATATCAGGCTGATGGATTTCTCGCCACGCATCGAGACGTATGTTCAGCACTATCAGCCCGATCCCGAATTGGGCGATGTGGTGAAGAGTGACGGACTCTTTTTGGGGCGCTTGAAGTTCGGCGGCCGGACCCATGAAATATCCTTCACGGCGGACCCGGGCGTCGAGACGTTTTCTCGTCGCTTTGGCAAGCCGACCGGCACTCTTAACCTGAACTATTTTGCGCTGGAACCTCTGTCTGTGGATTTCGAAAACTTTGACCAGCGGCATTACACCTTCGAGCCAGTTCGCTGGGAATACCTGGGAGATGTCCGCTGCCTGGCCATTGACGTCCGTCCCCGCGCACCTGCGGGGGAGGGAGCGTTCCAGGGCCGCATCTGGGTTGAGGATCATGACTACGCGATCGTGCGCTTGAACGGCACGCGCGTCAATCCGCCGCCCAAAAGGTTCTTCGTTCACTTTGATTGCTGGCGCGAGAACCTTCAGCCCGGAGTGTGGCTGCCGGTTTACATCTACAGCCAGGAATCCGACATCGGTCAGGATTTGCGCTACAAGTCGGAGACCCGCATGTGGGGCTATGACCTCAACCCCCATCCCCAGCAGCAGGAGTGGACCGCGATTCAGGTGGAGGCTCCCGCCCCCGTCCGCGACAACAGTGAGCAGGGTGCGGACTTGTCACCCGTCGAGAGCCAGCGGCGGTTGAGTATGGAGGCCGAGCAGAATGTGCTCGCCCGTCTGGAAAAAGCCCGCCTCATCGCCCCTTCGGGGCCGGTGGATAAAGTATTGGAAACGGTGGTCAACAACTTGAAGTTGACCAACCATCTCGACAGCGTGCCTCCCATCCAGTGCCGCGTCATGTTGACTTCATCCCTGGAGTCGTTCAGCCTGGCCTACACCATCATCCTCAGCCGGGGGCTGATCGACGTCCTGCCTGATGAGGCGAGCCTGGCCATGATTCTTTCCCATGAACTCGCCCACATCGCGCTGGGGCACAAGTTGGATACCAAGTACGCTTTCAACGACCGCATGATTGTTTCCGATGAGCAGCTCATGGCCAGCCTGGACCTGGTCCGCAGTGCTCATGACGAAGCCGAAGCGGACGCCAAGGGAATTGAGTTCCTCCAGAATTCGCCCTACAAGGACAAACTCATATCGGCGGGTCTGTTCCTGCGCGCCGCCGTTGACGCCGCCCCCAACGTTCCCCACATGTTCGGCGCTCACCTGGGCAATGGGCTGACCCAGCCCAATCAAGCGATCCGTATGGCCGCGTTGATGAACGCCGCTCCCAAGCTCAATCCCCGGAGCCTTGACCAGATCGCCGCGCTGCCCCTGGGTACGCGTGTGCAGGTCAATCCCTGGGATGGATCTATTGTCTTCACGGACCGGAAGGCGGTGCCCATCGTGGCCGCCACCGAGAAGATGCCTTTCCGGGTGGCCCCCGTGATTCCTTATCTGCGAACTTGCGCACCCAAGCCCAACGTCGAGGCGTCGGTGCGAAACTAGCCGTACGGAAGGAGGTGAATTTGCAATTTGAAGTCTGAAGTTTTCGGTCTGCAATTTGCAATGTAATGTGCAATCGGAATTCCGCAAGCGCGGGTCTGGGATCTGAGATCCCCCCAAACCCGCGCTTGCCGTTTGAAACCCGCTGCCTTCTGTTTTTCGCCTACCGACTACGGCCTGCCTTACGCCTCTTACTGCTTTCTGCTTACCACTCTTCCGAAATGGGCAGCGGGTTCAAACGCTTTCTCCAGGGCCTTCGCGTAAGCTGCCACGTCGTAGCCCCGCCAGCCTTCCCACAAAGTCCAGGCGCGCACGCGATCGTCAATCAACGCTGAGTCCGCATCGGTGATGATGAACTCAATATTCTCGCCCGGCCGCAATTTCACCCCGGCGCGATCCAGTTGCCGCGCGGCGATGGCGGTGGAGCTGTTTTTCTGATAGCGGGCGGGAGCTTGGGTAAGGCGCTTGCGAATGACCAGTTCTTCCGCCGCCACACTGCCGTCGCGAAGCCGCTCCTGGTAGCGTTCGTAGACTTCCCGCGCCTCGTGGAGCTTTTCGCAATAGGTGGAGAAGTCCCGCGCCTCGGCCAGAATCCCCAGCACCTCGCGCTGCATGCGGGTGACGTAGGGGGGAGTATCGTGCCGGCGGCATTCCAGCCCCCGCACCTTCAATTCGCCTTCCTCCGACACGCAAAAAAAGCGGTTGGGCACGGGGATCTCCGCCGATTGCCGGGATGGCAGGAAGACGGCAAAGCGATAGACGGCTTCCAGCGCCAGCGGCAGCCCGGTGATCTGCTCGATTTCCGCCGCCAGGCGTTCGTAGTCTGCGCGCGGACCATTGCCGATTGTCGATGGTCGATTTTCGATGGGGTCAATCGGCAATCGGCAATCGACAATCGACAATGGGAAGGCTCCTGGCTCCTGACTCCTGACTCCTGACTTCTGCACATAGATCGAATCCACTAGCGCGTGCAGCACCCGGAAGCCGCGCTGCTCCGCCGCCTCTTTCGCCACCAGCAATTTTTCCCGCGCCAGGGCATTGATGGCCTCATGCGCTTCGATTTTGCCGAAGCGGGCGTTTTTGTAACCGGTGTAACCGAAGCAGCAAACCAGCAGCCACTTCAAAACGTCGCGCCGTTGTTTGCAGGCGGCAGGATTAGGGGTTAGGGACTCGGGGTTCGGGGTTCGGGCGTCGGGGCTTGCGGCAGAATTATCGATTGCTGATTGTCGATTGTCGATTGAGGATGGGCCGTGAGGCTCGGGCTCCGAAATCTTGAATCTTGAATCTTGAATCGGCGATCCAGCCCCGAATCCCGTGTCCCGTGTCCCGTACCCCGTGTCCCGGGCCCCGAGCTCTTTGTACTTCCGCCGCTTGGCGATGAGGCGTTCCACCACGCGGCTGGTGATGCCGCGATGCTTTTGGCACACGCGGTAACCAAGTTCGGGCAGGCGCGGCGCCTGCGGGCAGCACGGGCAGTTGATGGTTTCCGGAGAAATGTTGAAGCGCGCCATAATGCTGGGAAACTCGCTTACAAAATCCAGCTCCGCTACGTTTTCAAAGAAGCCGAGGCGCGGGGGAAACACCAATCCGCCGCGATCCGCCCGCAGCAGTTCGTCCGGGTGCTTCAGGCCTTCCGGCTCGGCCTTTTGCGCGGGAATCAACACGCCGTCCCGCCAGGCCGTCTCCATCTGCAGGTAGGAGATTCCCGTGCCGGGCGAGGTGCGGCAGGCGTATTGCACCGGCATTTTCGTGACCCGCACCAGTTCCCACAGGCCTTCCATCTCGCACTGGTCGGCGGCAAAGGAATTCTGCGTGTCGATGTGCAGCCGCCCGAACAGGGCGGTGGTGCTTTCCTTGAACAGGATGCGCCCGTAGCTCATGTAACTGCGGGAGCGGGTTCTTGCCACCGGCAGGGCGTCGCGGTTCAAGGGCAGGCGGATGCGCAAGCGTTGCGCCTGGCGCAGCAATCCCGGCAGCAGCACGTCATCGCCCCATTCGGTCACCAGCACATCGGGGTCGTGCGTGCGCAACAAGCGCTCCAAACCCTGCGCGGCGGGTTCGTAGGTGTCATCGAGCGTCTGCCAGTCGTTTTCGATGGCCACCTCAATTGCGCCGTGCCGGCCGTGCTTGGGGTTGACGTCGGAAATTCCTTCCAGGCGCAGGCGCAGGGTGCGCAGGGGCGGATGCTCATACTCGGTCAGCCACTCATCGTCGCGACAGGTGATGGCATGGATTTCGAACGTGCTGTAGGGCCGAACGGCGTTCGGCCCGGGGCCAGCGCCGCTGGTCCCTACAAATGCCGGGCTAAAGCCCGGCGCTACATTGGCGCCGGCGGGGCCGGCGTCAACTTCCACGCGCGCCAGGGGGAAAACGTTCTTTTCCCAGCAGTACATCGACGCCAGCATCAAGTCCGAGTCGTACAGCGCCAGGCTGCTGTCAAAGCGGCGGACGAAACGCGCCAGCGGCGCGAACAGCGTGGGATGATGGGCGCGCACTTGCAGGACGCGCACGAGGCGCCGGTCCCAGATGTTCTGCCGCTCGGTGAGCGCGCAACTCACCGCCGCGCGGGCGGGAAGCGTTTCCGCGAGGCGCGCGAGCTGCTCTTCCGGCCCCTGCACGTAAAAGCAGGGCCGAAAAGAACCGTCAATCAGCCGGCGGCGTTGCTGGCTCGATTCGATCAGCCACACGATCATTCCCTGCGGGCAAGGGTAAAGGTCGAGAATCCATCCATTGAGTTTCAAGGTTTATTCCTAACGCGGCCTCAATTCGGCGCAGCCGGATTTCGTGGTCCAGTTCCACCGCCACGTGAATGCCGTGCATCGCGTCCACCGGGAAGTGGTAGGTGCAAGCCTGCACGTACAGGCGCACGCGGTTGAACATGGCCTCCAGATGCGCCTGCTCTTCCTGCCGAAGCGCCCGGCCAAAACGCTGCTTCCAGCTTTGTAATTCCTGCTCGATCAAGTCGCGAAACGTGGCAACCGTTCGTCCCATAAGGCCTCTAAGAGCAGTGGCTAGTGGTTAGTGGCAAGTGGATAGTGAATTCGGAATTGTCGGCGATCAGCGATGATCCCGGCGCGCTCTAACCACTATCCACTATTCACTATCCACTGCTTGTGTCAGACAAAGCCGGCCCTGGCCATCCTCCTGAAACCTCCAAATCTCCGTCGCCGCGGCGCAGGTCTGGGCGAAAAAGCGCTTGCGGCCCGCGGGCGGCTGGAAACCGGTGGCGGCAGAGAAAAGCGCGATGGTCAGCGCGGGGTTCTGGACGGCAGAATCGAAAAGCGAAAAGCGAAAATCGAAACTCGGCGCCCGCTCACGATTTTCGAATTTCGTATTTCGTATTTCGTCTTGCCCCCAGCGGCGCAGATGCCCCAGCGCCTGTTGGAAGGCGGCGCTGGCGTCGGCGGGGCGGACGTCCTCATCGAAGTAAAGCTCCGGGAAGGCGGTGACCATCAGCACCTGGGCAGGGAACTCGGCGAGGAATTGCGGCACCCGGCTGATCAGTTCGGTAAGCTGAAAACACGTGAAGGCCCGCGCCATCATGATTTGCTGGTTGAACTGCGCAAAGGGCATGCCCCGGCGCTCGGCCAGGCGCGCCATCAGGCGCGGGTCGGCGCAGTTGGCGCCATCGATAAACAGAATGCGCTTGCCTTCCAGCGCCAGGCGCGGCATAAAGTAATGGCTCAGCCGCGGCGCATGGCGCTCCCCATGAAAGACGGCCAGACCGCGGGGCGGCAGACGCCACGGCTGCGTCAAGGCCCCAGCCGGCGGACTTTGCCCGGGCATTAACATGATTTCCTCCCCCCCAAAAACAGCAGGCAGTAGGCGGAAGGCAGTAGGCCCACCGCGACAACCGCCCCGCCAGCAGGCAGTGGGCAGCAGGCAGTAAGCCCCCCCAAACCGCCCTCCGCCATCCCAACGCCCCGATCATAGACGAATAAAAAGCGAAAGTCAAGACAGCAAAAAAAAGGGGAAATAGTTGTAGCGCCTCCGCCTTTGAGGTCTGCGGTTCTTCCTTGTCAATCGGAGCGAAACTGGCGTATAGCATGTCCCGCGCCCCTCCTCAAAAACTGCGTGCAAGCGTCCGATTTGTGCCAACGCAAGTGAAGAGCTGCGGACCCCAAAAACGGGGGCGCTACCACTAAACACGGCCCGCCGAATCATATGGACGAAGTTGGGCGCGCATGCGAAAATTTTAGGAGCAGGGAATTTCGCGCAATCGACCGGTTTTTCCGCCTCGGCAGGGGAATAGGAGCCGGAGGCGAAGATGGGGGTGGAACTTTCGCATGTCCTTGAAACGCATTTTGGTCACCAACGATGACGGCATCACCGCGCCGGGCATTGTCGCGCTGGAACAGAGCCTGGCCCCGCTGGGCGAAGTGACGATCATCGCTCCGGAGCGGGAGATGAGCGCCACCAGCCAGTCGATCACCCTGCATACGCCCATCCGCATCCACCGCATTGACGAACGCCATTGGGCGGTTGGCGGCACGCCCACCGATTCGGTGATCATGGCTCTCTACAAAATCCTGCCGCAGCGGCCTGACTTGGTGGTGAGCGGAATCAATCCGGGCGGCAATATGGGCGAAAACGTGGATTACTCCGGAACTGTGGGCGGGGCGCTTCAAGCCGTGGTGCATGGTGTGCCGGCCTTCGCCATCTCCCTCGCATCGCGCAAGGATCACGACTTTTCCGCCTCGGCGGCTTTCGCGGCACAACTGGCCGCCCGCATTCTGGAAGAGGGCTTGGAGCCGGGAGTGTGCCTGAATGTGAACGTGCCGCGCGGGGAAGTGCGCGGGGTGCGCGCGACCAGCCAGAGCCGCAAGATTTCGCAAAATCTCGTCGTGGAACAAAAAGACCCGCGCGGACGCTCGCACTATTGGTTTGACGAGACGGCGGAGCTCACCGACGTCGAGCCTGATTCCGATTACGCCGCCATCCTCGCCCACGAGATTTCCGTGACCCCTCTGTACGTCGAACGCACCCATTACCCCAGCCTCAACCATCTTTCCTATTGGCTCCCGGCAATGCAGGCGGCGAAGAAGTAGCTGCGGCCCCACCCAGATTGACGGCGGCGGTTGCAGTGTGGTATCGGGCAAGACAAAAGCCCGCAGTTAATTACTGACAGGGGCTACACGCTACACTCGCGACAGCTACACTCGCTCGCTTGACAGTGGCCACGAGCCTGAGGTAGACTGCGCTGCCCTAAGATAATAGGGGCTGATGATGCGCAACTTCAAATGAGGTCACTTCATGTCAGCGGATCCAAGCCCGATGCTGGAGGTCGCGCATGTCCTGTTTATGGACGTGGTAGCATATTCTATTCTGCCCATGGAAAAACAACGGGAGACTGTGCAAGACCTTCAAGATCTTGTACGTAGAACACCCCAGTTCACAAGTGCGACCGCTAAGAAACAAGTGATTTCGTTGCCAACCGGAGATGGGATGGCGCTTGTATTCTCCGATAATGCAGAAGCTCCCGTTCAGTGCGCATTGGAGATTGTTTATCTTCTACAAAAAAGCGGATCGCAAATAAAGCTACGCATGGGGATTCACGCGGGACCTGTATACAGGGGCGAAGACATTAATCTGAAACAAAACTTTACGGGCGCCGGTATTAATCTCGCACAAAGGGTAATGGATTGTGGTGATGCCGGACACATACTGATTTCTAAAGCCGCGGCTGATTTGCTCAATCAAGTGAGCAGGTGGAGAACTGGTCTTCATGACCTTGGGGAGGCAGAGGTCAAACATGGTGAGCGGATTCACCTCTTTAACTTTTACACGGAGGATGCAGGTAATTCTACTCTTCCAAGGAAGCTCCAGGCGGCGGAAGTATCTACCGCAAGCGAAACTCCGAGGATGCCTGCTGGTCGTATGCGAGTAGCCAGTGATGCCGATGAGCATTTCGTGAAGCAAAATCAGGGGCGCTCGATCGATGAGTGGTATCGAGTGATCAATGCAATTTACTGGAATCGAAATCTCTATCGGGATAACAATTCAATCTTTGCGCATTTCATCGAGACTATCGGGGGCCTGAGCCTACTCGCCAGCCAAAAGAAAAAGCCCGGCTTGGTGGCGGAAGTGTTTGTTTCCAAGGCTACGGCATGGTGGATGGCTCTTTGCGGAAAGCTGAGAGTCAAGAGCGTGGCGGAAATGGTTTGGGCCAAGTTCCCACACGTTTGCCCATACTGCCTTCGGTGCCCTCACGAGCCTGACGAGTGCTCGGAAAGAAAGATGGCGGGTACGGGGCTTGACTGGGATTGGCTGGAGCGAGCCGGCCGGGACAACGTCGGAAAGCGGCCTGTTAGCCTTGGCGCGTGGCAGCGGATGTTTTCGGCGATATATCCGGTGCAACAAACCGAGGAATATTCGTCTAGCTTTGCCCGATGCACCGAGGAACTCGGTGAGCTAGCGGAGGCCCTTCGTGTATTCCCAGAAGCCCCGGACTATTTTCTCAATGAGGCGGCAGATGTGTTTGCATGGCTAATGCACATAAGAAATCTTATCGACTCCAAGAGGGGAACGCCGAAAAGGGATCGGGGCGTTGAGTTGGAAACGGAGTTCTGCAAAGCATATCCGGATCGCTGCCTCGACTGCGGTCAAGCGACTTGTGACTGTCCGCCAATTCTGAAGAGGACGATAGGCCGCCTAGCACACGAACTGACAGGTGGCCGAGAATATTTTATGACTCCCGACAGGGCGCAGGCCGTATTCCAGCCGAGACGGTGATCGGCCTTGGTCAACCGGGGGACGAAGGGAGCACTAAGCGATCGCTGTAGGGCAGCTTAAAGTACCTTAGGGTTTGATTTAGCCGAAAAGAGGACGAGGGTGAAATCCGATCAGAAATGGTACCTTATTGATTTCGTTGACTCTTACAAACACAGGCCGCGAGCGTTGATGCTTCGGGTACGAAAATCCGCCCCGCTAATGGCCGAGATACGCAAAATCCTGGAGCCGGCCGTAAAGGACGCAGAATGGCCAAGTGAATTCCAATCATGGGAGGCTGCCTTACTGGGCCTTCTCGGCAGCCAGATCGGTGGAATTGCCAGTCCGTTCTTACGGCAACACGCTGCCGAGGAACTCTTTAGAGTTGGTAAGAGGGTCGGGCTAAGTCGGAGTAAGATGCTTATGATCGCGGGTGACGTTTACAAAATCGAGACCAAAATTAAACTCGCCAAAATTTCGCTCCAGTAACGCTGACCTACCCTTCCTGGTGAGAGGCGATCTCTGCTTCCGATAGCGGTTCGGCCTCCGTCAGCAGCCCCAATTGCTGCTTAGAGTCCCGGAGTTCAGCCTTATTTGGTTCAAGGGCAGATTTCAAGAAGTTCTTGGTCATCTGAACGACAATTTTGTGAACATCCTTAGCAGGCTGGTTCGAGTTGACTATCTCAATCCGTTCACCTTCACCTCTCAGTTGCCCGATAGCATACATGAAGCTGTCGTGTACCCTTTCTAGTGTTGTTAGATCCTCATACAACTCCACGTGCCAACGTTGCGCTTGCATCCTCTTGACGCATATTGCGGGCGGGGCCTCGAGAAATACGGTAAGGTCCGGGCGTATTGCGTGTTT
>Ga0326728_10025592_pt1 | contig 10543 bp, 1 predicted proteins | sample MB3enrmetagenome_FD_207602 | JGI IMG/M metagenome (GOLD analysis project Ga0326728, IMG submission 207602) | Lab enriched peat soil microbial communities from McLean, Ithaca, NY, United States - MB31MN | ecosystem: Environmental > Terrestrial > Soil > Wetlands > Peat | place: USA: New York...
CATAGCCTCCGGAGTGCAACGGCGTGTCCGCCAGGCTTATCCGGTGAAGCGTGTGAACTTTAAAGTCGCTGAGGTACAGGTAGTTGGTATCAATGGCCATGTCGCGGACATCCACCAGGTAAGCATTGCTTGCCGGACAGCCGTCGCCGAATTTGTCCCCGGCGCCGTTGACGGTCATGTCCGGTTGCGGACAACTCGCTCCCTGAGCGCCGCCGCCCGCAAACTGGGTCATGACCCCGGTCACCGCGTCGATTTTTACTACCGTAGATAGTGTCCCAGACTCATAATAATCGGCGGCCGCGACGTACATGTTGCCCTGCTGATCAATTTGTACGGACGTGGCATTAGGGTAAGACGCCGCTATGCTTGTCGTGTAAGGAATTGGTTGCATCGTGCGCTCTGTGATATTGGCGGTGGTGATGGCCGTAGTGGACGACAGCAAGTAGTTGCCCGCCGCCGAGCCGCCCAGCGTAATACCGGTTGCCGTTACCGTAATATTGGTTCCTACCCGGGCCGAGGCGAAGCTGGCCGAACCTATCGAACAAGTCACATCGTCATTAGTCACCGCCCCGGACAAGGCACAGACAACAGACACCGCTGTCGTACCGTCATAGGTCTTGTCGGCCGCCGTCACCACCGGCGTCACCGTCCTGGCGGTGACCGTCAGTTGTCCCTCGTTGCAGGTGAACGGACCGGCGCCATTCGCCGCCAGACTGGCGCAGTTGCTGACCGTGATGGCATAGGGAGAGCCGGAAATCCCGCCTTCCGGCGCCACCGCGCAGATGGGCGGCGTAAGCCACGACGAAACCGGCGGGCTCGCGGTGAAGGGGAACGCCGGGTCCGGATTGCCATACGTCTTCGATTCGTTATCGCAACTGACGGTTACCGGATTATACCCGTCACCATCCAAAGGCACGATCGCGGTTTCGAAACTCAGAACTCCGGTTTGCAGGCCGCCCAAAATCGGAGTGAAGGCCGTCGAGACCACCCAGTCATTCAGCCCGTCGGTCCCCGTGCCGTAGCTGCTGCACGTGGTTGGCGGAACGCCAATCGAGAACGGCGCCGCCGTCGAGAGAAACGGCGCCGAATCGCCCGAACACACGCCGGGACCGTGGATCAATACCGGCTGGGTCAGCGAGTCGCCGGCACTGACCAGAACCGCGGGCGCCACTCCCGTGAAGTCCGTGCCCAGGGCGATTTTGGTTATCTGGCCATCGTCGTGATCGGCCACGTACAAGTTGCCGTACTGGTCCACCGACATGTGCGCCCCGTACTCCGGGCTCGCAAATTTTGCCACCGGGGCCGGGCAGCCGGTATAGGGCGGCGTGCTATTGGCCGCGCAGCCCAGGTTCGCCGCCGTCTCTGTCTTCATGATGCGGTGCGCCCAACCGGTTTGAGTGTCGTAAAACCATATGCCGTTGGTGGTCGAAATATAGAGATCGCTGCTGTTGGAAAGCAGGGTATTGGGATCACGGCTGGCGGTGGTTATGCCCCGGAGAGAACCCAGGTAGGCGGGGGTCCCGTTGGTGTTATACCACGGATCGCCAAAGAACTGTTGGCTTACCGGCGGAGCCGGATACCAATACCCCGGGTCAGGGTCTGGTTCCCACAGTACGGCTACCCCATTTCCCACCACCGTCGTAAATACGCCGTTGCCGCTGCCATCGACTATGCCGGTGGCGGGATTGGGCGTCACTTTGCGTACGCTGCGGCAGTTCTTGTCGACAAAGTACAGGTTGCCGTCCTGATCGAAGGTCATGCTGTAGCCGTTGCTGAACGAAGCCGTGGTGGGGCTGGCCGGATAGGCCCCCGTCCCCATGCATGTTCCGATGCTGCTATTGCCCAGTACCGTGTGAATCTGCGGAGGATTCACGGAATAATCGATCATGCGCAGTCTGCCGCCGAAACTGCCCTCGGCCCAGAAAACATTGCCGTGCGCATCCACCGCTATGCCGTAAGGATTGTAGATACTGGTGGTGGCCTGCGGTCCGTCCCCGTTCCAGCCGCCGCCGCTCTGCACCCCGGCTACCACTTCCATTTCGTGGACATAGCCTCCGGAGTGCAACGGCGTGTCCGCCAGGCTTACCCGGTGAAGCGTGTGAACGGCAAAGTCGCTCAGGTACAGGTAATGGGTATCGACGGCCATGTCGCGGACATCCACCAGGTAAGCATTGCTTGCCGGACAGCCGTCGCCGAATTTGTCCCCGGCGCCGTTGACGGTCATGTCCGGTTGCGGACAACTCGCTCCCTTAGCGCCGCCGCCCGCAAACTGGGTCATAGCGCCGGTCACGGCGTCGATTTTCACTACGGTGGATAGTGTCCCACTGTCACTATGATCGGCGGCCGAAACATACATGTTGCCCTGCTGATCAATTACCACGGACGCGGCATTAGCGTAAGACGCCGCTAGGCTGGTCAGGTACGGAAGTGTTCGGACCGCGGGGGCCGTGATATTGGCGGTGGTGACGGCCGAAGTGGACGACAGTGCGTAGTTGCCCGCCGCCGAGCCGCCCATGATAATACCCGTGGCCGTCACCGTAATGCCTGTTCCTGCATGGGCGGAGGCGAAGCTGCCCGCGGTCACGGAGCACGTCAGGTTGTCGCCGTCCACCACGCCCGCCAAGGCGCAGCCGGTGATGTCCGCGTTCGTAGTGCCGTCATACGGCTTGTTGGCCGCCGTCACCTCCGGCGTCGCCGTCCTGGTGGTGACTGTCAGTTGTCCCCCGTTGCAACTGAACGGACCGAAGCCCACTGCGGCCAGACTCGCGCAGTTGCTGACTGTGATGGCATAGGGAGAGCCGGCAACCCCGCCTTCCGGCGCCACCGCGCAGATGGGCGGCGTAAGCCACGACGAAACCGGCGGGCTCGCGCTGAAGGCAAACGCCGGGTCCGGGTCGCCATACGTCTTCGATTCGTTATCGCAACTGACGGCTACCGGATTATAGCCATATCCGTCCAGAGGTAAATCCGTGGCGCCCGCGTGCAGAATTCCGGTTTGCGGGCCGCCGATAGTAGGCGTGAAGGCGGCTGAAACCACCCAGTCATTCAGCCCGTCGGTTCCCGTGCCGTAAGTGCTGCATGTGGTTGGCGGAACGCCAACCGAGAAGGGCGCATCCGTTGCTATGTCCGGCGCCGAACCGCCCGAGCAAGCTCCGGGACCGTGGATCAGTATCTGCTGAGTTACGGAGTCGCCCAAAGGAACCATATCTTCCGGCGCCACTCCCATGAAATCTGTGCCGAGCGCGATCTTGGTAGTCCCATTGTAGGTGGCTACGTACAGGTTGCCGTACGGGTCCACCGCCAGGTTTTCGCCCAAGGCTTCCCCACTCTCGAAGGTCGCAACCGGGGCCGGGCATCCGGTGTACGGCCAGTTGCTATTGGCCGCGCAGCCCAGGTTCGCCGCCGTCTCCGTCTTCATGATGCGGTGCGCCCACCCGGTTTCACTGTCGTAAATCCATATGCCGTTGGTAGTAGCGACGTAGAGGTCGTCGCTGTTGGGAAGCATAGTGTTGGAATCGTGGCTGGCCGCGGTCACTGCCCGCAGGGAACCCAGGTAGGCGGGGGTCCCGTTGGTGTTATACCAGGGATCGCCAAAGAATCTTTGACTTACTGCCGGAGGACTGTAACTCGCCGGATTACCCGGGTAATTTTCCATAATCGCAACGCCGTTGCCCATCAAGGTAGTGTACTGACCGGTGCCATCCACCACGCCGGTAGTGGGATTGGGCGTTACTTTCCGCACACTGCGGCAGTCCTTGTCGATAAAGTACAGGTTGCCGTCCTGGTCGAAGGTGAGGCTGATAACTTCGCTCACCGTAGCGGCACTGGCGGGGGATACCGATAAATTCGTGCTGCAGGATCCGGCAAAATACGGATCTTGGTTCGTCACGCCGAGTATCGTATGGATTTGCGGCGGCTGAGCCGAATAATCAATCATGCGCACCGCGCCGCCTCTACCCGCGCCCTCGCCCCAGAAAACATTGCCGCGCGCGTCCACCGCAAGGCCCATAGGATTATGGATTTTGGTGGTCGCCTGGGGGCCATCGCCATTCCATCCGCCGCCCGAGTGAAATCCCGCCACCAGCTCCAGTTCGTGAACATAGCCGCCGGCGTGCAAGGGAGTGTCCGCCAGGCTCACCCGGTGAATCTGGCTTCGATTAAAGTCGCTGATGTACAGGTAATTGGCGTCGGTGGCCAAACCAACGATAGAGCCGAAATAACCATAGGTTGCCGGACAGCCGTCGCCGAATTTGCCGCCACCGCCGTTGACGCTCCTATCCGGATTGGGACAACTTGCGCCCTTCGCGCCGCCTCCCGCAAATGCGCTCATGGCGCCGGTGACGGCATCAAATTTGTTCACCACCCCCGCCCAGTACCAGGCGACATACATGTTGCCCTGCTGATCGAATACCACGCTCGTGCCCGGGTACGCCGCCGCCGTGGGCGGGGAGCTGGTCATATAGGGAATTGCCGTCAGTCTGTCTGTAACCGGGAGAATGTTGGCGGTAGTGGTTGCCGTAGTGGATGACAGCGCGTAGTTACCCGCTGCCGACCCCCCCAAAGTAATACCGGTTGCTGTCACCGCAACGCCATTGCCCACCGCCGGGGAGGCGAAGCCGGCCGAGCCTACCGAGCAGGTCACCGTGTCGCCGGCAACCACGCCTGACAGGGTGCAGGTGCAGTCCGCCGCCGTCGTGCCGTCGTAAATCTTATCCCAGCAACTGGCCAGCGGCGTTACCACTGCGGCGTCAATCTGCAAGGTGCTCGAGGCCCCCTTCCCGCTCACATAGTTCGGGTCGCTGGTGGTGAAGGTGCCGTCTATCAGGTAACTGCCCACCGCCGTCTCGCTGGCCGGCCGGAAACTCCAGGTACCGCTTACCGGCACTCCGCCTACGCCCGTGGCCGAGCCGGTACAGGAGTGCGGCTGACCATCATACACGGCCGTGGGACAAGTCAAGGCCATCACCGGCAGGAGTCTTTTTATGGTCAGGTTCCCATTGACAAAAGTGAAGGTGTAATTGGCCGCGGACAAGCTGCCTTGGGATATCGTAATGGCATAGTTGCCCGCCCCGCTTTGTGAAGTCGCCAAGGTGCTGATCTCCGGAGCGCCGGTCACGATGCAGGCCGTATCCCCATTGACGAAATTGGTAATGGCGTACGTCATCAGCGTCGGCAGCGGATCACCATAGTATATGGCTGCATCCTGGGCGGTAACCTGAAGGACAGCCGGGTTCACGGTGATCGTGTCCGTTACCGGCGCGGCCGCGAGATAGTAGGTGTTCCCCGGCTGACTGGCGGTCACCGATACCGTGCCGGCGCCCGTTATCGTCAGGACTGAGCCGGAGACCGTGGCTGGTCCCGAGTTCACCTGGTAGCTCACCGGCAAGCCGGAAGTGGCGGTGGCGGTTAGTGTGATCGGCGTGGTTCCGTAAGTTGGAGTTCCCGGACTCGGGAAGGTGATGGTCTGCGCACCCTCTGCAATGAACGTGTCCGTCACCGGTGTGGCCGCGAAGTAGGTAGCGTTCCCCGGCTGACTGGCGGTCACCGAAATTGTGCCGACGCCGGTTAATGTCAGGACTGACCCGGAGACCGTGGCCGGTCCCGAGTTCACCTGGTAGCTCACCGGCAGTCCGGAAGTGGCGGTTGCGGTCAGTGTCACCGGTCCGGCGCCGTAGAGTTGAGTTCCCGGATTCGGAAACGTGATGGTCTGCGGCAACTGAAGCACGATGAAGCTCACCGACTGGGGCGCGGCCGGAGCATAGTTGTCGTCGCCGCTATAGCTCACGGTGAGGGTGTGGGTGCCGATACTCAGGATTCCTATAGGCAGTATCGCTGACGGCCCGGACGGCAAAGAAACGGTATTGGTAGGGCCATTGGGCGGGTCGATTTGATAGCTGAACTGCCCGGTGGGCGTGGGCGTGGAGGGCAGCGGCTGGCCGTTTGCTTGCTCCAGGGTTACCGTAATGGAAGCGGAAGTGCCGGCAGGGAAGCCGTTCGCCGGATAGTTGAAGCTGAGGGCAGTGGGAGTAAAGACCGGTGCGTTCCAGGCGTTGAACAGATTAGCGATATTGATCGATCCTAACCCCGTCGTCAGGTCGTATCCCGCAGTGGCAGAGTATCCCGGCAGTGTTCCCCGAACGCCCGGAGTGGTTGACGAACAGTTGGGTGTGCCGCCATAGCAGGGCACATCATTGTTTCCTGTCGTAATGTCATAAAATAGGCAACTGTTACCGGTAGGGGGTGCGGTATAAGCATTGCAGGCAGTCCCATTGCCGTAATCTTTTGCCGCGAGCTGGTATAGGGTCCAGTTAAGCTGGCCCTGCCGGGAACCCGTCATCGAGTTAAGCAAGGCCACGATACCGGCGAAGGCGGGAGCGGTAGCGGAGGTCCCTCCTCCCAACCCGGCGATTTGCCCGCCATAGCCCATCATGTAAGGAAATCTCTCGGATGCCGTAAAGGAAACATCGGGCAGGTCACGGGCCCCGTCATTGGGAATGCCGGCGACTCCGGTTTGCCACGCGGGCTTGGGCCACAAAGCGCTTGCCCCGCCACCACCTTCCCAGATGGCGCCGCCGTACAAGGCATAATCATTCCACGCCAGTTCGTCCTGATAACCCAAAGCACTGGTGCCCGGCATTGGGTTGTTCGTATTGGAACCCCACCTCGCCCATGTCCAATAGAACGCGGTGCCGCCGGCCGCCACATTATAAGGGGTGGAAGCCATGCCGCTGACGCTAAGCCCAAAGGAGGCAGCCGGGCTGCCCATATCACAATCGGCAGAGCCGCCATCGCCCGCGGAGACCACGCCGGTAATTCCTTCCGCCGCCGCTTGCTGCCACACGTTAAACCAAGCCTGACTGTAAGCTTGGCCCATAAAAGGCTCACACATACCATAGCTTGCGCTCATAACTTCGGCTGGCTGGTTGTGCAGGGTATCCAGATTGTGGTCCACGATATATTCCGCCGAAAGCAACACGCCATCCGTCGGACCGTTGAGCTCCGAAACTACCAGCACCACGGTGGCGCTCGGCGCCGCCCCGCCCGACACCTCCACATCCATCGTGTTTTCTTCCTGGTAGACGTCGTGGGTTTCGCCGGGATCGGTACCATTGATAACTTGCCGGAAGGTCCCGCCGTACGCTGCGGGAATAAATGTCGAGCGGTACAGGCTGACATCAGTTGGGCTGACGTCGCTGGTTCCCACCACGGCGATGGTTACGCCCTTGCCGGTTGTCAAATTGGTGATCGGCGTGGCGTTGTAAATCGTCCAGAAGTCCCCGGGGGAAATCATGTAGTTGCTGCAACCGTTACACGGATCGTAATCCGGCGCCAGCCACGAATTTTCCGTCGTCGCAATTTCCGGGGCGATCGTCGGCTGGGCATGGAAGTCGTGCAGTGCCGACACTCCCGTCACCACCGGCGCCAACGCGGCGGGAATCTTCGGATCGCTGGTATTGGCAATATGCTCCTCGCCGTTTACCAGGTACTTATGAATCTCCGTATGAAACGCCTCGCGCACCTGGCGGTGTATGCCTGAAAACTCAATCGCGGTGCGCCCCTTCGAGACCCCGTTCACCTGAAAACCGTGAGCCTGAAGCCACTGCGTGACCTTGTCGATGTCCCCCTGGGCAGTGCCGAATTGCGCTCCCAACTGCTCGGGCGTCAGCCAGTGATGATATTCAGCCGACTTGGGATCGTGCATGGCGTCGATCAACTGGCGTAAGGCCGCCTCCCGCTCCGGCGAGCGCTTCAATACCAGCAGCAGGCGGTTCATCGCCAGGTCGTCCGCCGCCGCTCCCTGATCGTTTTCGGGGCGCGCCAGCGGATGCGTGTTGCCCCGCAGCGTTACCAGATTGTGATCATCGACGGTTGTGGTAACCATCTGCGGCGCTTGCGCGCAGAGCGCCGGCGTCATCAGCAGCATTACCAGTAACGTTGAGAAAGCGTATCGGACAACCAAACGGGCGCGGAAAGCAACAGCCAAAGATGCCGGCATCGACGTAGTCCTCCTGAAGATTGACTACCTGGGCCCCACTCATGTCATAAAGGTAAACCCTGGCCGCCTGACACTACTGCCCCCGGCGGCCACACTACCTGACGGCTGTACGGCAAATCTGGATTCAACCGTGGAACTGGAGTGAAAAGATAGCGTGCCCGGCGCCGTAAGTCAAGACGTTTCCTCTGCCGTAACCATCCCGGCTGGTCTCGTGTTGCTGGGTTCGGGCGCTGAAAGCTGGGGGTTTTTGCCTGGCGAAATGGTAGCGCACGCCGCCTGCCCCGGCGTGCCGTGGGGCCCCGTCGGCGGGCCCGGTTTACCGGGACGAAAAACGCGAAACGGCTCGCTCACGGGAGACGGGGACGGGAGACGGGGGACGTTCTTGAGGTGTAGCGCCGGCGTCCACGCCGGCTGTCGTGGGGGCGTCCACGCCCGCACACCCGATCCACACCCAAAAACGCAGAGGACGCGAAAGCCCAGGGGTCATCGACTGCCAACCCGAACTGCAACGTAGAGCCCATGCGCAGCCGGAACGTCAACCTAAGCGCCGTAGGCGCGACGAGATGGGAGCCCCGGGTGGAGGCCGTCCTACGGCCGCAACCCGGGGTACCTACAGGAAAAAAGGTCAAGCCCCGGAGGGGCGGCAGACGGCCGGAGGGAAACAAGTTCCGAGCGCAATGTTCATGCACAATCAAGACGCAACGGACGACAGACAAGCTCACCCCGCGCCATCGGTCGATCAATTCCACGATGAAATATATCGGCGCCACGCACGGCCAAGTCGATGCATGACGCTTGATTTTCCGGCCGGCTGTCGGCGGCCAACGGCCGACGATCCCGCTAAGCGGGAACCAAAAACCGACGGCTTTTGGCTAATTGCCAATAGCCAATCGCCAATTGCGGGGTTCACCCCAGGGGTTTTTCTGGCCAACAACCGACCTGGTTACTTGGCGCCTCCCGCCGTGGCGCTTTTGGGCAGGTCTTCATTCTTGAGATCGCGCAGCAACCGCTGAAACGCCTTCTGGTAGGCGTCGTGATCCTTCCAGTTGTGAAAGTCGCCGATGTGACGAGCGCGGCGCAGGCTGGCCGCCCAGGCTTGCGTTGCCATCATCACGCTGTCGTCCAGGCGAATAGGGAAGAGCACGAGCCTGTTCTGGAGGCGTTCCCTTTCCAGAGCGGCTTCAACTTCCTCCTCGACCCATGAACTCGCAATGGAATTCTCCGAGAGAATCAAAAGCAACTTGTCGTAGATGCGAATCGATTCATCAATCCGAGTGCGGAACTTGTCTCCAATCTTCAAATCCTCTGGGGCAAACCAGCAACGGACGCCGTTGGCTTGCAAATCGGAGTGGAGCCGCTTGGCGAACTCCTCATCCTTAGTCGAGTAGCTTATGAAACACGAATAGTAGTCAAACGGGTTCCCGACACACGATGGCAGATAACTGATTAGGGTATCGGGAACACCGGCGCCGTGCAAGAATACCTCGGGAATCTTGCCCTTAGACAGGAAAATGCTGTCAATGCCGATTGTTGAGGGACCCGCATGTCGGACAGTATCAAGCCCGACCACGGTGCTGAGGTCATTGCCTCCAAACACCGTGAAACCAACAATCGCCCGCGTGAGGTCGGTACCGCTGAGGTCCGCCCGGCTGAGGTTCGCCCCGTTGAGGTTCGCCCTGCCGAGGCCCGCCCCGCGGAGGTCCGCCGCGCTGAGGTCCGCCCGGCTGAGGTCCGCCCCGTTGAGGTTCACCCCGAAGAGGTTTGCCCCGCTGAGCTTCGCCTCGCTGAAGTTCGCCCCCCTGAGGCCCGCCCCGAAGACCTCCGCGCCGCTAAGGTTCGCCCCGCTGAGGTTCGCTTCGAAGAGGCCAGCCTCGCTGAGCTTCGCGTTGGTGAGGTTCGCTCCTCTGAGGTTCGCCCCGAAGAGGTCCGCGCGGCTAAGGTTCGCCCTGTGCAGGTTCGCCCCGAAGAGCTCCGCGCGGCTAAGGTTCGCCCCGCTGAGGTTCGCCCCGCGGAGGTCCGCCCTGCTGAGGTGGGCTCTGGAGAGGTCCGCCGGAACCATCGGATTCTCCCGCCTCCACTCATTCCAGGCCTTGACGTCTTCTTTCAGCTTTGCCAGATGTTCAGGGTTTGCCATTTCGATGATCTTCTCCAGCGCGCGTTCGGCTACAGGTATTCTGCTTGATCCCGCACAGCGGGACAACGCGAAACTGGCGGTGCTCCCGTTCCGGGAGTTCTCTTCTGTTTACCGAGCCCGGCCACGGAAACGCTCGCGCAGGCAAGTCGACAAAAAGTCCGAGAAATGTTTTCGGGGAGACGATCCGGAAATGGCCGATCCGGTATGCAAGCCCAACTTAACGGACGGGAAAGGTGCTATATTTCCCTGGGCTTCCCCGCGTCTCTGCATCGGAAAATACTGCGGCTGTTGAACCTCTTTGATAATGTCCCCTTTTCGCCTCGATAGAAATGTCCCCTTAGACTGAGACCTTTTGCGGAGGTCTCGTTGAAGAGGACAGCTATGAGCAGCCGAGAGCTGCAGCGCGTTGAGGT
>Ga0326728_10025593_pt1 | contig 10543 bp, 7 predicted proteins | sample MB3enrmetagenome_FD_207602 | JGI IMG/M metagenome (GOLD analysis project Ga0326728, IMG submission 207602) | Lab enriched peat soil microbial communities from McLean, Ithaca, NY, United States - MB31MN | ecosystem: Environmental > Terrestrial > Soil > Wetlands > Peat | place: USA: New York...
ATCGAGCGCGAGGCCGGCCACGCTATCGCGCCGGAGCAATGTGCGTGAACCACTGGATCCAGGAGTTTTTGAAGACGGGCCAAGCGCCCGCTGGAGTGTAACCATGATCGAACGCCGCAATCTGCTGAAAGCCTCCCTCTGGACGGCTGCTTCCTACAGCCGTGTCTTCGGGGCAAACGAGCGCATTCGCATCGCCGGTCTCGGCGTGGGCGGACGGGCGACCTACCTGCTGGGCCTGGTGGCCAAGGCGGAGAATACGGAGATCGTAGCGGTCTGCGACGTTTCCGAGCCCCGCCGCCTGATGGCGAAAGAGAAGTTTGCTCCGGATGGCAAGGAATATTTGGATTACCGCGAAGTACTGGCGCGCAACGACATCGACGGTGTCGTGATCGGAGCGCCGGACCATTGGCACGTGCCCATGACGGTGGACGCCGTGAAGGCGGGCAAGGACGTGTATGTCGAGAAGCCGATCAGCCACACTATCGAAGAAGGCGAGCAGGTAGAGAAGGCCGTCCTCGACTCGAAACAGATCGTGCAGGTGGGGTATCAACAGCGAAGCTGGCCGCACTTCCTTCAGGCGAGGGAGACGGTGGCCGAAGGCAAGCTTGGCCCGATTTCATTGGTGCTGACTTCCTGGTATCAGGACTACGTGGTCAACCTGCAGACGCCGCCGAAAGTGGATGCCTCGAAGGTCGATTGGAGGCGGTTCCTGGGCTCGGCGCCGGATCAGCCCTTCGATGCGCTGCGCTGCCTGCATTGGCGCTGGTTCTGGGATTTCGGCGGCGGCCATTTGACCGACCTGTACTCACATTACGGCGACGTGGTGCAGTGGTGCATGGAGCAGTACGCCCCGCGCACCGCGCAGGCCACCGGAAACCGCAACGCGCTGCCGCAGTTCGAGTGCCCGGACACGATCAACGCGGCTTGGGACTACGCGGGATTCACCATGGTGTACAACGGCGCGCTGAATGGCTCGCTCGACGGCGGCAACATCATTTTCCGCGGCCACCGCGCCACCATGAAGTTGAACCGCGATGGATTCGCGGTGTACGCCGAAGGCAAGGTGCGGCGCGAATTGACGAATTGGCCGGAGCCGGAGATGGCCGTGAAATCGTCCGCCGACGGCACCATTGCGCACATGCAGAACTTCCTCGACTGCGTGCGGAGCCGCAATGCGCCGAACGCCCCGGTCCGGTCCGCCGTAGCGATTGCCCGCGCGGCTCACCTGGCCAACACGGCATGGCGCAAGGGAACGATCTGGACGGCCTGAACGGATAACCGGCAGCCCCGGCTTAGACGCGCCACGACTGGCTGTGCGGGCGCTCGTCCGGGCCGCTAGGCCCACACGCAAACCTGGCTCCTGGGGCAGCAAACTCGCGCGGCCCGCGGCGATTGGCTGACGGCAGGGGCCGGCCGAGTACTCGAATCAGGGCGGCAGTTGCGAGAATGGGTTTGTGCAGAAGAACAAATTCTCCAGGCGTAGCCTGATTGCGCTGTCAGCGGGCGTTCCCGTTGCCGCAACGGGTCAGACCACCCGTTCGACCTACGAATATGTCGATATCTTGCGTTCGCCGGATCTGGTAACGGCATTCCTGGAGAACGACACCGTATCGCTGGCTCGCGACGGCCGCCGATGGACGGCCCGAGGTATCGCGGTGGAAACCGAGCCGCAGGGGTCTAGCTTGCCGGTCCGAATCGAGGCGCCGGAAGCCCCGATCATGCGGATCCGTCTACGCTGGAAGGCGAAAGTGCCTGAACGGTGGCGCATCCTAAACGATCATTGGGAACGGAGTTATGGCGACCTGGAATGGCGAGGCATCCTCGGCGAGCGCATCCTCCCGTGGTACTTCCTCGCATGCGACGGCCAGGCTACGCACGGGTATGGCGTCTCTACGGGCGGTTCGTCTTTCGCGTTCTGGCAGGTGGACCCGGTGGGCATTTCCTTGTGGATCGACCTGCGCAATGGAGGCGGCGCCATACGGCTGGGCGATCGTACACTGGAAGCCGCCACCGTGCAAATACGGCGTGGCAGCCAGTACGAGAGTGCGTTCGAATCGGCGCGCCGCTTCTGCCACACGCTCTGCGCGCAGCCACGTCTCCCGCCGGCGCCCGTTTACGGTGGCAACAACTGGTATTACGCCTACGGCCGGAATTGCTCGGCCGACGACATTCAACGCGATTCCGATCTGATGGCGGACCTGGCGCCCGCGGGCCGGAATCGGCCGTACATGGTCATCGACGACGGTTGGTCGATAACGAACACCGCTGGTCCCTGGGAACGCGGCAACGACCGGTTTCCCGATATGCCCAACCTTGCAGCAGCCATGAAGAAGCGGGGCGTTCGCCCGGGCATCTGGCTGCGCCCGCTGTCGACGACGGCCGCCGTGCCGGACAGTGCGCGGCTACGTGCCCACTCCGTCTCGAATCACAGCATCGTCGACCCCACGATCCCCGAGGTGATGGAGATGGTCCGCCAGGATATCGGCCGCATGGTGTCCTGGGGCTTCGAGCTGGTAAAGCACGATTACACGAGCTTCGATCTGCTGGGCCGCTGGGGGCCGGGTATGGGAGCGGACCTGACCGACCGGGAGTGGCATTTCACGGACCGGAGCAAAACTACCGCTGAAGTCACGCTCGCTTTGTATCGTACGATTCGCGAAGCGGCGGGTGGACAATCGATCATTGGCTGCAACACGTTCGGCCATCTGGCGGCCGGAATGTTCGAGTTGCAGCGTACCGGAGACGACACCAGCGGCCGCGAATTCGATCGCACGCGGCGCATGGGCGTCAATACGCTGGCGTTCCGTGGGCCGCAGCATCGAGCGTTTTTCGATCTGGACGCCGACTGCGCGCCTGTCACGCCGCAACTCCCTTGGAGCCTGGCATCCCGATGGCTGGATCTGGTGGCTCGCAGCGGGACCGCACTGTTCGTCTCCCCCGACCCGAAAGCGCTGAATCCTGAAACGAAGCAGGCTGTCCGGCGCGCATTGGCAGTGGCTGCGACGTCGCAGGAGTTGGCGCAACCGCTGGACTGGATGGACACCACGACGCCAGGCCTTTGGCGGATCCACGGCCAGACGGTTGCATATGACTGGTACGGACCGGAGGGTGGGACTCCGTTTCCGCGCTAGCGGTCGTAGCCTCGAAACATTATCCGCCCGGAGGGTCTCGGTGGGGTTGATCGCTGCCGATCAAGCGGTGGGCCAACTTCCCGACGGCCGACGAGTGGGGAGTCAGGTGAAGTGACGCAAGGAACCCAAAAATGGATACGCTGGAGCGCCGGCCGAACGCCGCTTCCGGGATTCCTGGGACGTCGATTTCCTCTTATCGGTGTATAATCTCGGATATCCAGGTGCGAAATCAAGCTGCGAGGTAGGTACGATGAAACGAAGAGAGTTTCTGATCGGCTCTGTCATGGCCGCCGGTTCCCGCGGGCTGTGGGGACAACGCCCGGATCAAGCCAAACTGGATCGCATCTCGATCATGAGCTTGGACCTTGGCCGTATCTTCAAGAGCTCCGCGCATGCGGACGATCCGAACAGGACCCTGGATGTCCTGGACTTTGCCGACACGGTGGCGGAACGCTGGGGCATTCACCATGTGGAAATGCAGCATTCTCACTTCCCCTCGACCGAGACGGCATACCTGGAAGAGTTCCGCAACCGGTTGAAGAAGGCCAAGTCGCAGATGAACCAGATCAACGTGGAATTCGGCCAACTGAACATTTCCGCGCCGGATCCGGTGGTGCGACTGGAAACCATCGACCTGACCAAGAAATGGGTCGACCACGCTGTAATCCTGGGATGTCCGAGGGTTATGGTGAACCAGGGCACGCTGGCGCCGGATGTGCGCCAGGCCGCCATCGACACGTTGAAGACGATCAACGCTTACGCCAAGACCAAGAAGGTGTTCATCACGATGGAAAATCGCGATGACGGACCGTACCAGGGCCGAGGCCGGGGAGGCGCTCTCCCTCCGGGTGTCACCGCGGAGGCCCTGGCTGCCCGCCCGCGCTCGCCTTCCTGGGAGGTATTGGTGGAAGTGATCAAGGCCTCCGGGATCTGGGCGAACCCCGACATCGGCCACTTCCCGGACGCAGCGTCGCGCGCCGCGGGACTGCGCGCCATGTATCCGCTTTCCTCGGGTGGCAGCCATTGCCGCTACGACCCGGAGCGCTATAGCCAGGCCGATGCAATCAAGATTTCGAAAGAAGTAGGCTACAAAGGACTCTTTTCGATCGAAACGGGAGGCGGCAACGGCGCCGATCCCTATGCGGGAGTGCAAGCCGTTCTCGACCAACTGCTCCAGAATCTTTAGCGGGGCGGCGCTTTCCCGTCTTAAGATCTGACCGCGCTGGCCGCCTCTTTTACGAAGTGCCAAAATGAGGCCGCGCTGTCGCTCTCTTCGACACAATCTGACACCTCGACGCGCGCTTTAGGGAGAAAAGGCCAACTCATAGCCTGGTTGCCTACGGGACTGCAATCTCATATAAAGGAATGGGCGACACCGCGGTATCGGCCGGGTCCTGGAACGGGCGATTGGCGTAGTTCTTAGGGCCGGCGCGGCGTGGAGGAAATGGAGGCTTTGGCTGCCTGCGAGGCCCACGCGCGCGAGGCCGGTTCGACGGGAACTAACGAAGAGGCGAAGGCAAGCCACAATTGATTCAAGCCGTCGAGCTGAATCCCGATCTCCTTTGCGCCAGACCGCTCTCTGGCCGTCCCGAAGAACCAAGGACAATCCTGGAATTCGGGTAGTCCACTGGCTGGCGCTTCTGGCTCTTGTGGGGCAGGAACAGTGATCGGCAGGAACGGCGTGCGGAGTACATTTCGAAGGAGAACCTATGAGGTCAACGTTGACACTGATAGTGCTTGGTTGTGGGTTGTGCTGGGGACAGGCTGCAGACGACTGCAAGCCTTCGACGCTAAACGTCCCGGGCGCGAAGTACCCCTGTGTTTATTCCGACAATCGCGTAACGTTCCGCGTGGCGGCGCCCGATGCCCAAAAGGTGCAAGTCCGATTGGGACGGGTCTATGACATGACCCGCGGCGCCGACGGAATGTGGAGCGTCACCATCCCGCCGCAGGTGGTGGGCTTTCATTACTACACAATCATAGTGGACGGCGTGGTGGTGGCTGACCCTGCCAGCAAGACGTTTTTCGGATCCGGATGGGAGAACGGCGGGATCGAAATTCCCGAGCAGGGTGTAGAGTACTACAATGCCAAAGATGTGCCGCACGGGGAAGTGCGCCAGCGGTGGTACCTCTCGAAGGTTACCGGCAAGTGGAGGCGCTGCTACGTCTACACGCCGCCGGACTATGACAAAAACGCGAAGGCGCGCTATCCCGTCCTATATCTGCTGCACGGCTGGGGAGAAGACGAGCAAGGTTGGCACGTTCAGGGCCACGTGGATTTAATCATGGACAACCTGATCGCGGCTAAAAAGGCCAAGCCGATGCTAATCGTGATGGACAACCTCAACGCTGTCAAGCCGGGCGAGGACGCATCCCTGTTTGCGGCCCGGGGGCCAGTGGCCCAAGCGAGACCCGATGCCGGGCGGGGAGGGACGGCGGCGCCTGGCGGGCGGGGTGCAGGATTTCCAGCAAATTTCGGCGCTACCTTCACAGAGATGATGCTAACCGACCTGATCCCCATGATCGAACGGACCTACAGAGTGCTTGCGAGCCGGGAAAACCGTGCCATGGCCGGACTCTCGATGGGAGGGATGCAGACGTTTACGACGGCACTCGCCAACCTGGACAAGTTTGCTTACATCGGCGGATTCAGCGGAAGCAGCGGCGGCCGGGGCGGGTTCGATCCGAAGACTTCCAGTAACGGCGTCTTTGCGGATGCAGCAGCATTCAATAAGAAGGTCAAGGTGCTCTTTCTGGGAATCGGCTCCGCGGAAGGACCCGGCACGAAGACTTTCAGCGAGGCGCTCACTCAGGCCGGCATCAAGAACGTCTACTTCGAGTCGCCCGGAACGGCTCATGAGTGGTTGACGTGGCGCCGTTGTCTGAACGATTTCGCTCCGCGGCTTTTCCAATAAGCCCGAACGGCGGCGCCTCGGCGCACTAGATCTTCTTTTCGTACGTCCTCGATCGGGAAATGAAGGGAAACTGCGTTTATCTGGCCGCAGCGTATATGAGAATGACCATAGCCTGGTGAGATAGCGCCCCTGCACTAGCCGATTGGCGGCAGTTCGAAGCCCTTGCGGCGCGGACGCGAAAGCAGCTTGTTGGCTTCGTCGTCGCCTTCAAACTTCTCGGCCTTGGGATTCCATTTGAGTTTGCGGCCCATGTCACGGCAGATGTTCACCAGCGAGCACACGGTAGTGGAGCGCTGCGCGATCTCGACATCCGCGTTCGGCTTTTTCCGCGACTTGATGCAGTCGAAGAAGTTGTTGAGATGGAACACGCACTCGCCCGGGCCTTCCTTGGTGACGTCGGGCGCGCCCTTCTTGAGGGATTCGATGTCGGTCGAGAAGTCGCCGCGCACGATCTGCATCTTACCCTTGCTGCCGATGAAGATCGCGCCCAGTTGCTGATGGTCCTGGATAATCGGCTGTTCCAGGCTGACGACGGCGCCGTTGTGATAGCGCATCTCGACGGGCTTGTCCTGGCCCGGTTCATCCTGCCAGATCTCGATCGGCCCGGTCTCGGAGGTCCCCAGCGCCGCTTGCACCTGGTCCAGTGAATGCGTGCCCCAGCCGGAGACGCCCCAGGATTGCCCGCCGCCATCGTAGTCCCACCAAATAGCCCAGTTGCGGTGCAGTTGCGTGTGATAGGGCCGCAACTCCGTCTGGTTGCACCACTGGTCCCAATCGAGTCCTTCCGGCATCTTCTCTTCGGGCAGCGGCTTCCAGCGTGCGGGCGCGAGGAAGTTGCAGACAATCACCTTCTCGATCCTGCCCAGCTTGCCGCTTGCCACCAGTTTGGAGGCATAGATGTTGATGGGCATCGAACGCTGCTGCGTGCCGGCCTGCACCACTTTCTTGTAATAGCGGGCGGCCTTCACCAACGTACGGCCTTCTTCAACGGTCAAGCACACCGGTTTTTCGGCGTACACGTCGAAACCCGCCTGCATCGCCTGAATCGAGATGAGGACGCGTGCGTGCGTGGTGGTTTCGACGAACACCGCGTCCAGCTTTTCCTTCTCGAACATCCTGCGGTAGTCGGGATACTGGTTCCAGGTGATATTCGGGGGCTGCAAGGCCGCGGCCTGCGCCATGCGCTGAGCCCAGCAGTCGGAGATCGCCACAATGCGGTTGGCCCCGAAATCTTCTTTGCCGATGAGGTATTGCGCGCGGCCGCCCAGGCCGACGAAGCCGATATTGATCCGGTCGTTGGCGCCCAGCACCGTGGAACGCGCGACAAACGGGAATGCCGCCGCACTCTGCAGAAAGCTACGTCTGTTCATGGATTTCTCCCAAGGCTATAGGGGCCGCAGCCGCAGCTTGCGGACGCGGATTTCCATCTGTTCGAACTGCTTGCCGGGATGTACCTGAATCCCAATGCTGCCTGGTCCGGGGAAGGTATGATCGCGGACGTCGACCACCTGCTTGCCGTTCAAAACGATGACCAGACGATCGCCGATGGCGCGAACCACGAAGCGGTTCCAGCCATCCATCTTCACGCTGGAGGCGTCGGCGTTCCTGGCAATGAACGCTTTCCCCATGCAATAGAGCGATCCCGATAACGCATCCGGGTACGATTTCGGCTCATCCAAAATGTCCGCCTGATACGCCGAGTTGGCCCCGCGATAACGGAACCAGACGCCGCTATTGCCGGGCCACTTCATCTTCCACTCGCACTCCAGCTCAAAGTCGCTCCATTGCTGTTCGGTGAACAAGTCGCCGGCGGCCCCGCCCGGTCCTTGTTTGCCGACGAGTTCGCCGTGGTCGACAGTCCACGCCGCCTCGCCCGATGGTTTCCAGCCCTTCAGCGTTTTGCCGTCGAAAAGCGAGACCCACTTGCCTGGCGCCGCCAGTGCGGCTGCCGGAAGCGCTATCAGAAACGCTCGACGGGGCAATCCGTCTTTCATCGCGCTTCGCATCATGCCCGTAGTGTCCTTTCTGGCGATCCACCGCCTTCAGTACCATGGACCGAGCCGCTTTAGCAAGGGTTCGGCATTTGTCCCGACGTAGTCGTAACCCGGGCCGAGCGAAGGATCGACATGTCCAGGCTCCGCCAGATTCGGCACCTAGTCGCCATTGTAATAGACCATTGGATCATGGTCTCGACCACGCCGGCCAGACCTTCCAATTCCACCGTTCGAGGACAGGGTTACTTCTTCGGGAGGCTCCGGCGGCCTATAGCGTTGGAGAGCGGCCTCGGCCATTTCATCTTCAGTGGCGATCATGTCGGCCGGCAAGTAACGGGGTCCCGATGGGACTCGACGCAGCCGCCGACGGCAAGGTACAGCACTATCCTGGCAGTTCCAGGAATCGGGCGTCGACAGTTTACAGAGGCTCGCATAATACAGTGACACTCATGCCGCCGCGAGACCGCTCCCTCACGGTCGCGGCTCCGATAGGGCCGTCACTGTAATATGCGAAGTTCAGTAAGCCGCCCGGCAGTAGTAATCGAAGCGGGCCGCCGAGGCATTCGCGGCGGCGGACGCTTCGACCAGGCATGTCCGCCACCGAGATATTCTGAGACGTACCATTGTGTTGAGCAGGAGGAAAAAGGTGATGTTGAAAGGGAAAGCGGCATTGGTTAGCGGTGCGGCGGCAGGAATCGGCGCTGGGATCGCAGAGCTCTTTGCGGAAAGCGGCGCGCATGTCGCCCTCCTCGATGTGAATGGCCCAGGCGCGGAGGCAAAAGCCGCCTTGATCCGGCGGAAGGGTGGCGAGGCCGTCGCCTACACGGCGGATGTCCGTAATCGCGATGCGCTCGCATTCGCGGTTGACGACACCGTCGCGCGATTCGGCGGCGTGGATATTCTCATTAACAATGCCGGCGTCTATCCGCGTCATTCGTTTCTCGAGATGACCGAGCAGCAATGGGACGAAATGCAGAATATCAACCTGAAAAGCATGTTTCATCTCGCCAAGCTTGTGATTCCCCACATGATGACGAAACGCTCCGGCCACATCGTGAACATTTCCTCGGTAACTTTCTTTCTCGGTCTGAAGAACCTCACTCATTACATCGCCTCCAAGGGAGGTGTGATCGGGTTCACCCGGGCGCTGGCGCGTGAGATGGGCGAGTATGACATCCACGTCAACTGCATCACGCCAGGCGCGATTGAAACGGAGGGTGAGAAGGCCCTGGGCGTTTCGCAGGAAGAGATCGACACGATGGTCAATTTTCAGAGCCTCCATCGGCGCATTCTTCCCTTGGATATCGCGCGGGTATGCCTGTTCCTGTCGAGCGGCCTGAGCTCGGGCATGACGGGTCAAACGCTGAATGTCGACGGCGGATGGGTGATGTACTGATGGGCGCAAATGCCAATGGAAGCAGGAGCCGGACCAGCCGGGTGAAATCTGGAGGGCCTCCCGGTGCGGTCAACCTATCGATCCGCTCGGGACGCCGCGTATCGCTCCCGGCTCTCCGGAGCGGGATTCCGGGATTTCGAACGCTCGAGCCGGCGGGCGACGCCTTAGTAACCTGCGCTCCCAGCCGGAGGCTTGACACGAAGTGCACGTCCGTTGACACTGGTTCTGGCCGATTATGCATTCGTTCGCAGACCGCAACATTGCCGACTGGAACACGGTGGTGGCGTATCCCGTCGTGCCATTCCGCAATGGCGCGCCCAATTACGCATCCTTTCGTAAGAACGCGGAATACCTGATCGCCCGCAACCGCCTGGACGGGGGGCGGCCGCGGGTGCTGGGTTTCGGCGGAGGGAGCCTCATCCACCATCTAGCGGCCGAGGAGCAGTTGTGCCTGGTGGACCAACTGTGCCAAACCGCAGGCGACCGCGCCATCGTGGTGAGCGGCATCGTGCCGAACCCGCTGGGCCAGGCCGCCGAGCTGCTCGAGCGGCAGGTGCGGCTGGCGCGCCGTCCGGACGCTTTCCTGCTGCTGCCCGTGAACGGTATCGCCAATCCGGAGGGCATCTACCGGGAGTTGCTGGGCTTCTGCAACGAGCAGGGCCGGCGGCACGGCGCGCGGTTCTTTCTATACCTGCGAAGCAGCGCGCAGCGCGTCGCCCTGGCCCGTGTGGCGCGGGACTGCGACTGGGTGGAGGGTGTCAAGATCGGGACCGCGGCGAGCGATATCCGCCCCGTGCTGGAGATTCTGGACGGCCGCGGAATCGCCATGTGGGGAGTCGGCGACTGCTGTCTGGACGGCATCGCGCAGGGCGCCCGCGGGCACACCTCCGGAATCGCCACCCTGTTCGCCGGCGCTTCCGACGAACTGAACAATGCCTATCGCCGCGGCGATACCGCCGCCGCACGGGAGATCGAGAGCGAGTTGGCCGGCTTCGAGCGCATCCGCTTCATGGAGGAGCGCGCGTACAATTACTCCGCCGTAGTGGCGGCCGCGCGCATGGCCGGCTTCGACGACATCGACTGCGGCGAGGGTGGGCCGTTCAATGC
>Ga0326728_10025596_pt1 | contig 10542 bp, 9 predicted proteins | sample MB3enrmetagenome_FD_207602 | JGI IMG/M metagenome (GOLD analysis project Ga0326728, IMG submission 207602) | Lab enriched peat soil microbial communities from McLean, Ithaca, NY, United States - MB31MN | ecosystem: Environmental > Terrestrial > Soil > Wetlands > Peat | place: USA: New York...
GGCAGTGGAAAAAGTACGTTTTTAAAGTCTATTTTTGGCCTTGTTACCATCCAGTCGGGCAGAGTTCTTTATAAAAGTAAGGATATAACTCTAATTCCGCCATACAAAAAGACCATGATAGGTATAGCTTACCTTCCACAGGCAGAGAACATCTTTACTAATCTAACAGTTGAAGAAAACCTCAGAATGGCTGGCTATACTCTTAAAAATGAGGAATACAAGGAGCGTCTAAATTTAGTAAAAGAGGTATTTCCTGAGCTAAAAATGAAATTAAAACAAAATGGAGGGACATTAAGCGGTGGCGAGAGACAATTTCTTGCAATAGCCTCGGCTCTTATAAAAAAGGCAGAACTTCTCATGCTTGATGAACCCACAGCCATGCTTTCGCCGAGACTTGCAAGTGATACCTTCAAGAAAATTTTGGAAATAAAAGAAATGTTTGGACTTACAGTACTTATAGTTGAGCAGAACGTCAAAAAGGCACTGGAAATAAGCGATAATGCATACATGCTGATGAATGGAAGGATAGTTTTCGAAGGCAAATCAGAAGAACTACTCAATCATGAAAAATTCGAAAGATTTTGCATAGGAATTTAACCTATTGGCTGTCGGCTGGTATCAAGTGCCAATATCCAAACGTTTTCTCATTCATTTTAGATCTAATAGAACTTGAGACGTTTTGACATTTTCTGGATTTTTGATTGATTGTAGCCAATTGCCAGTCGAATTAATGGTAAGTTTCAGAGATCCCAGAATATTAGGACTTACTCCTGTTAGGTATAAATCAAATACAATAGACGTTGTGATCCAAGATTTTTTATACAGTTACATGATTAATTTCATTGGATAATATGATTCAGCATCAAGAGTTTTCCTAAAAGGTCATAGAGTATTTTGCCTACACATTAGGTTCCGTCATAAATTTGTACAAAAAAATAGATTTAAAAAATGAAACTAACTTATTTCGCACATGAAATGTTTAACCTAGATAATTGACTGAAAGACAATTTTGGCAAGAATTATAGACAAATTTTATCGGAAATCTCTTTAAGTAGGAGTATTGATCAGACCATAGCAGACCTTTATCCAAATATTCATAAAAAACTCCTCAGATAAGAGAGATGCTATATTCTGCAGATGCACATCTAGTGTAATTTGTTTGTCTACTTGCTCAATATTACTCATTGAAAGTTAGATTAATTCTTAAGCTACTGCAATATTGAGAAAATAGATGGCATTCTTGTGTACATCTGCTGAAAATGGACTGTAAATTCAAAATCAAATTTTGCTATGTTTTATAAAAATCGAGTCTCAAGATGTGTAATTTTTCACATAATTATTTTTAGAGATCTGCTATTTTACAAAAAAAAAGATACATATATAAAAATCTATTATGTGGTAATGTATTTTTTACACATTGTCAAATTACGAACGAATTTTACTTTTGTCATCATATTACATCTTGCGCACGAAGTCAAACTCGGGAATTTTGAAAAGGTGATTTATTTATGTTTAGTATCTAGTTTAATTATTTTCATATCACTAAAAATGGTTTTTGTTTTGAACTGCTCTTCCTTAGAAAGGCTTTCAATATATGTAATTCATATTTACTTCTTGTCTTTAGTTTGTTTTTTCAGTCCAAACGCACAATTCTTACAAGAGATTGAATCGGAACATTAGCTATCGTATCTGCACCTTTCTTATCAACCAGAACCACTACAACTCTTGGTTTTGCATCCATTTCTCTTAGCTGCTCAATAACTTCCATGGTGGTGGAACCGGTGGTGATAACGTCGTCCACGATTACACAGTTTTTACCTTCAACAGTACCGAAGTTTCGACTTATAGTTCCTTTATGGCCTGGCTGTACTGTGTCTTGTCCTTTACGTGAATGATAGATGACTAAGTCGGCCCCCAGTTCATTTGCCATCATACTTGCTAGGGGGATACCACTGGCAGCGACACCAACGACTGCGTCCACTTTAGTATTTGTTTTACCTAGTGTCTCAAGTACCATATCACAGAGTGCAAGCGAGATGTAGTGGAGCCTTGCAGCGCTTTTCCCGATACTGCTCCAGTTTACAGAAATATCTCTCGGAGCTGGGGCAGATGCTTCTTTTTTTGAACGGGTTAAAAGCCATGTGACGGTTTCTCTAGAAACATTGAGTTCATCGGCAATCTGACCCGTTACAAGGCCATTGCTCTGCAATTCCAAAGCTTTCTGAATTAAATCCTCTATATTTTTCATGCCTCCATTACCACCTGAAGTTTTTATCTGGCTGTATTTCCAACTCAGTTTTGCAGTTAATTCTACGCACAATTCTTACTTGGAATACTGCTCAAAAAATTAGGTTCAATATACATTCTCTCAATTAAGACAGTATGAGACCATCAAGCTTTATATCTTTTTCTTTAAGCTTAAAATTAACTTTTTTCTCTTATTATCCTTTTCCTTTTTTTTTTAAGAGAAGAACCGCAGATATTACAGACATTCCCCTTATCAAAAGTTTTTTTGCAGCCAGTACACTTTTTTTGCCAGATAATAATGTCCTTAATTTTTTTCTGGGCAAGAGGTTTAATCTGAATCCCAAGTTGCAAAGCAACATTTTGGATTGCATAATCATCTGTAATCAGTACTCCCCTGTCCCTATACTCAAGAGCTTTTGCAAGAATCTCTAGGTCTGTTTTTGAGAGTTCTTCTGAATCCCTGGTATGCTCAGCCTTTCTCTTAATCTCTTTTACCATCTCAGGTTCTGGCCATTCAACGCGTAAACCCCCTTCTTTTGCGAGATAATAACAAAGCACTGAGTCACTGCTTTTTAATTCATCCACAACAGAAGGGACGGTGATCATCAGTGAACTGTCTAAATTATAGTTCCTCATTATAAAGACTGCTGAATCTACTATGTAATAGGTCATTTTCCTTCTCTTTTATTTTTAAGTATATAATCCCTTGACCCATATAATTGTATAAGCAGAGTTGCAGCTCTGTAGTATGCTGTCCTTCTAGCTTCGCTCGAGAGGACTAATTAGATGTTTATGAGTGCTCTGCTTAAGGGGTCTAGATTATATCTCATACATCCACAAATTTCCACAAATGAACAAATAAATTTATATCTATGTCCATATACAGAATGGTTGATCGAAAAGCAGCTCGATATATTTCGCTTTTGAACTTTTCTTTATTAATTTTTCTTTTATCCACCCCACATTATGGGAAATTTGCTGTTAAATATAACTTTCTGGTAATTCATATCCATAATTTACCAGCAATATAAATATGGTAATGTAAATGTGCTCAATTTGAGTTATAGTGAACTACCCCTTAGCTAAAGACTTCGGGACTTCGTTTACTAGTACAACTATTTCGCAAGTATACCTAAGTATCCTTGGTCATTAATAATGCCTTTTTTTCTAAGTTACCAGCAAAAAGCTGATAGCCTGTCACAAGGCATTTTGCGATAGTACATAATAAAACTTAAATATCAAAAATCAGTAATTCTCAAGCACAGAGCTGACAATGTTTCTATAACTCCCTTTAAGGGAATACACATTATGATCCCCAGTGACATTTATGCTCAGGATTCCGAGCCTTGTATTCATGAGCCCGACCATGGCAGAAACTCCACGGTAGCTTACCTTGAAATTTCCTTTATCGAGAAAGTCATAAACTTCACCGGTGGTAAACTTTTCTCCAGTCAGGAAGAGATTGAGCACAACCTTGCGTATCCCGTCTTCGTCCCTTCCGAGATACTTTATCAATCTCGCTCTTACCCTTTCTTCCGCAGTCTGCAGTTTCGTACACCTCAGTTAACGATATTTTGAGTTATAAATACCTTGTATTATACCATAGAAAATTTCAATAAATCTCTGAATTTTGTTATGTATATATAAATGGTATATAAAATGACTCGTGAAAATTGAAGGTTTATCGAAATCCTCTATAATATCATGATTATGACTGCTAAATATATTATTACTCCCATGTAGAGTCGCTAAGGACCGAATACCCTATATCTTTATCGTTTATATATTTTAGGTTTATTTCTTGAGATATTTATATTGGAGTTCAAAACTGATATGTCAGATAACTACGAAAAATCAGTCTTCAAAACTCTAAAAATTATCAGCAATATTATTCATCTTGTAATTCCATCCAGGCCGTAAGCTTCATGAAATATCTTGCTGGAATAAAGACCTATGGCTTTTAAAAACTCATTCAGTTTTATTAACCAGAGTTTATATACAGGTTGATCGTAGTAAATATATCGTGAGTTGTAATGTTCATTAGATATTTAAATTCACCATGTCAGGTTTCTCTGAAAAACATACCTCATTTATGGAAACAGAATAATATACTTATCTTGCTGGTTGATCTGGATAATTATAATGTTTTAAGTACTGAGTACCTTGATGAAACCGAAAAGGAAGAGATGGATATATTTAAAACGAGCTATTTTAAGAAGAGGTATATAGTTTCTAGAAAAGTTTTAAAATATATAATATGTTGCTTATTTAATGAACAATCCATCTCTACCATAAGTACATATAAAGATGAATATGGGAAGGTTCATGTGCGAGGTCATGAAGAGCTACATATATGCCTATCATATGCTGGGAACATTGCTTCCTTGGCAATATCAAAAATAAAACTTGGTATTGATATCGAGCTCAAAAAATTGTTTTCTCCTAAAAAAATATCGAGGTACTTGCACAAACCAATTTTAAGAACCAACGATTCCGAAAGTGATCATGACCTCATAATTGTATGGACTCTCAGAGAAGCATATAGTAAGTTTTCGAATAAAAGTATGCTAGCCAATCTTAATAAAGAACTTGATCTTAGCAGTGTATTCCATTCAAGTTATATTTTGAATGAAAAATATATACTTTCTGTCATTACTTGTGTGGATTCACATGACCTAAATATAAGTTTTCTTCCTAAAATAGCATTTAATAACCTAAATTATATAAATTACATTAATTGATATAGTATCCGATTATAATAGGCAGATTCTTTATTAATGAACCATAAACAGAGTCCCAAAAATCACTTGTTGATTCACATGCAACAGCATCATATTTTTCTGATATAACCCAACTTTTTAGGGCTAAAATACCATAATCATCTCTAAAGAAACTTTGCTGCTGTTTTTCACTGGATATTCAGAGAATAGTATGAATAAAAAAAATTTTTGTGAATATCCGAACTACAAAACTTGTTCACTACTTCTACAATTTGAATCACCAATTAATTGGGCAGTTGAATTGCCTAAAAGATCAATTTGACATCCGTAATCAAGTCATATTTGAGCCTTCTGTAGTAATCTACTGATTGTTTTTTAGACTTTTTTGAAAACCAAAATTAGAACAGACTTCCTACCCAAAATAACGATGAAATTAATGTTCAAAAAAAAGTAAATTGTAGAATACTTCCATTAATTTGAGCCTTTTATTCGAAGAACTTCATATTTAATTTTATAGAGTATAGAATTTGAGATGAAAAATACTTGAGAGTGAGATTCTAAATTCCTTAAAGTAAACATCAAATGGGCTTTTATTATTGAAATTAATGATAGTACCCATTTTCTACAGATGTACACAAGAACACTATCCATTTTCTCAATATGATAATATCTTAAAAAATCAATCCAGCTTTCGATGGATATTAATGAGCAAATAGGAAAACAAAATCTACATCTGCGTTTATCTTCAAAATATCAGATAGTAACAAAGTATTCTTGAGATTCACAAAAGTTTCCCTCTTACCACCAACAACTCTTCGAAAGATACCTTTTTCTTCCCTACGATATCAGTCTTGAATCCCACATTTTTCATCTTTTTTTTAACGACTTCCAACCCGGTAATTGAGGATATTAATACAAGAATTTTTCCCCCTGGCCTGGTGTAACCCCTTACTTCATCCAGAAATCGGTACAGGGTCTCTCTCCCATTGATACCGCCGTCAAAAGCATAGTTCAACCACCCAGGAACCTTTTCTTCCTTAGACGTGGGAAGGTAAGGTGCATTAAAAAGGATAAGGTCAAAGCGATTTTCCGAGCTTTTGGATCTTATTCCTCTGAAAAGGTCTGTACGAATCAACTCCAAGCCATTTATTTTAGCACAACGAGCTGCATGAGGATTAATTTCTGTTGCAATTAGGCTAATATCCTTTAGGTTGGCAAGGAGTACAGCAGATACAAAGCCTGAACCTGTCCCGATTTCAAGGATGCGCATTCCTTGGTCTGCTTCCTTAAGTGCTACATCGGCAAGTAAAAAAGAGTCTTCTGCTGGTTCATAGATAAGATTTGTATCCTCGAGCTTGACCCGAGCTTTTCTGTATCCTATTTCGACCATAACATATCGGTTTTGAGAATTTTGTTTTCTCTCTGGACTTACGCAGTTGAACTGGAAACAAACAGCATTAAAAATCGAAATATTTAAACTACTGATTTATTCACAAAGTATGTTGTGCTTGATTCTGGACCTTAAGTACTTAAGTCTTATTTTTTAGTCTTCCATTTTTATCCGGTTAATATTTAAAAATACCGAAATGTCAGTAATTCTCTTGATGTCCACTTTGAATCTACAATTAAACATCCAGTGTATGTGTAATATACCCTTAATAAGAGTAGGATGAAATCTGGGGTTTATCGAACTCCTCTAAATATTTCCCAGCACTACTTTTAGTAGCAAAATTAAAGCTACGATCAAAATGAGCAACCACAAAAGCGGCAAAAGTATCCGTATAAGGACGTACAGTATCAATGCTATAAAAATTAACTGGACCAGAGAGAGTCTCTTTTTCCCAATACACAGGAAGCGACGATCCAATCCACGAACCATTTATAAACCCTTCATACAGCGAGCCATTATAAAACCCCTCAATAATTATACCTTTTTTATCCCGTGTCTCGCAAAGCCTATACAGAAAGTGACTTAATTGCTTATAATTACAATATAATAAAAGTACTGCAGCCTAAAGTACAAAAGATACAGCTTATATTGGGTCGCAAAATCTGACTGTTTCCAGTAACAGGTCTGCTGGGAATCGAACCCAGGTTCAGAGCTTCGGAAGCTCCAGTGATATCCTCTACACCACAGACCTTCATTGTGAAAAAGTTCGAATAAGTTAACTGACAGACAAACTACATTCAATTAGCTGGTTATAATGTTAAATGGCTTATAAATTTAATCCTTAATGGGATAATGTGTTTTCACGGAGTGCAGTTAAAAAAGAAAATCTTCCAGAAGCTTAGCTTGGGAATTCACCCAGTTACTAACATGTGTTTCAGCCGCCCATAGCATGATTTATTCTTCCCATCTCGTTCCATACTTTTCATCAAATGCAATTTCATTAAGAGCTTTGCGTGTTGAAGTCCTATCCTTTGGAAACGGTTCTCCGATTGCGAGAGCTGACATCAACTCAAGATTTGAAGGGCATTCAAGAATAGAATTTACTTTCTCTTTTTGATTCAGAATTTCTCCAAGCCAGACTCCACCAAGGCCCAATTCACAGCACGTAAGGAGCATATTCTGGATTGCAGCTCCGATAGCCTCTATATCCTTTGTCCTGTTGTAGGAATTTTCGGTGTCCAGAAAAGTTGCAATAAGCAGGGGAGCCCCTGCTACGATACCGGAATAATGAGTGCATTCCGAGATTCTCTGAATAGTTTCCTGGTTCCGTATAACAATAAAGCGCCAGGGCTGATTGTTCAACCCGGAAGGAGCCCAATGCCCTGCATTAAGTATTGTGTTGATACCTTCCTTGCTGACAGGTTTATCCATAAACTCTCGGACACTTCGTCTATTGAGGATAGTGTCAATGACTTTGCTTTCTCCCTTTTTTGGCATTATTTTCCCTTTGAAGTTATTTTTTTGTTTTCGGTTTATGAACTTTATGTTCAAAGAAGATCGATTGAGTATAATCAATCATCGTCAATTTTTTTGTTGAGCCAGGGGATACATTCCCGAACTTGCTTCCCAACAATTTCAAGCTGGTGCTCCTTTTCCTGGCGTTCCATAGCTTTGAGCACAGGATGATTGACCATGCCTTCAAGAATGAATTCTTTGGCAAACTCACCGTTCTGAATTCTTTCTAGCGCTTTGCACATAGCTTCGCGGGAATACCCATTGATTACCTTAGGACCGACTGTCATGCCCCCATATTCTGCAGTGTTGGAAACAGAGTGCCACATTCTCTCAAGCCCCCCTTCGTAGATGAGATCCACAATGAGCTTGACTTCATGGCAGGTCTCAAAATAAGCCATTTCAGGCTGATACCCTGCTTCTACAAGCACTTCAAACGCTGTCTTGATAAGCGCTGAAAGCCCTCCGCAGAGATCCACCTGTTCCCCAAAAAGATCGGTTTCTGTTTCCTCACGAAATGTTGTCTCGTAAACGCCTGCCCTGGTTGCACCAATACCTTTAGCGTAGGAAAGAGCAAGATCCCTTGCTTTTCCGGTTGCGTCCTGGTAGACTGCAATAAGACCCGGTACTCCGATACCTTCGGTGTAGGTCCTTCTTACGATATGACCTGGACCTTTGGGAGCAACCATTAACACATCCACATTTTTAGGGGGTACTATCTGGTTATAGTGGATGTTGAAGCCGTGGGCAAAAACCAGTGCATCCTCGGCTTTCAAGTTGGGCTCAATTTCGGAGTAGTAGACAAAAGCTTGCTTTTCATCCGGGAGCAGGATCATGATGACATCTGCAGCTTTTGCAGCCTCAGCCACAGTCATTACCTTAAGGCCGTCACCTTCGGCTTTTACCCAGCTGGAACTGCCTTTCCTGAGTCCAACAATAACATTGAGGCCGGACTCTTGGAGGTTTCGTGCGTGAGCGTGACCTTGGCTTCCATAACCCATTACTGCGATGGTTTTATCTTTGAGTGCATCAAAAGTGGTTTCATTATCTTTAGTTATCTTTGCCATTGCTTGATTCCTCTGAAAAATTATTTAGTTTTTGAGCAGAATTCCTCATATTATTTTGAGACATATTCGAGATAATTTCGATAAACCTCTAAATTTTGTCATATTCTTATAAATAGTATATTAATGACTCGTGATAATCAGAAGTTTATCGAAATTTTCTCTATATACTCAACTTTCCTGAAAATTAAATTGATTTAAACTGATTAAAAGTTTCTTTCTGTTGGTAAAGGCAGCATTTTGAAGCTTCAAGATGGTTCTGAAAACCCATGCCTACCATTAGTGAAGATTTTCAGGGAATTATAAGGCTTCAGACTGCCTTAATCTTTGAAAAATAATTATGCAGCTAACTCCTTTACTTGTTCTTGATATTTAATCTTTCTTTGAGCTGCGGATAAGGGCAATTTTGCCTGTTCTAACCATTTCCTTGATCCCAAATTGGCGGAGGAGTTTTTCGATTGCCTGAACCTTGCTTTCATCTCCAGTTACTTCAACAATCATTGACTTGGGTGCCACATCCACTATCCTTGCCCTGAATATATCTGCAATCTGTATAATTTCAGCTCTTGTATTCACATCAGCTGCAACTTTGATGAGAACAAGTTCCCTTTCTACAGTGTCCTCTCCTCCTATATCCGAAACTTTGATCACGTCTACTAGCTTATTCAGCTGCTTTGTAACCTGTTCAAGGACATGGTCATCTCCATGAACAACAATTGTTATTCTAGAAATATCGGAGTCTTCCGTAACCCCCACCGCTAGGCTGTCAATATTGTATCCGCGCCTGGAAAAAAGTGAAGCCACCCTGGAGAGAACTCCTGACTTATTTTCCACAAGAACTGCAAGCGTGTGTTTCATCAGCGTTCCACCTGGTCAAGTATCTCATTTATTGCAGCCCCTGCAGGCACCATAGGATAAACATTTGCCTCGCACTCAACTATCACATCCACAACAGCAGGCCTGTCTGACCTAACAGCTTCCTCAATTGCAGGCCCAACTTCTGATGGTCTTTCTGCGCGCAGTCCAAGGGCTCCGTAAGCTTCAGCCAGCTTCACAAAATCGACACTTCCTTTTATGAAAGTGTAGGAGTATCTTCTTTCATAGAAGAGTTCCTGCCACTGCCTGACCATGCCCAGATAACCATTATTAAGGATCACGACAACAACAGGAATTTCATTCTGAACCACAGTTGCAAGTTCCTGAGAGTTCATCTGAAAAGAGCCGTCTCCTGAAATGTCAATAACAGTTTTTTCAGGCCTTCCAACTTTGGCCCCCATGGCTGCAGGAAATCCATACCCCATTGTGCCCAGACCACCTGATGTAATGAAAGTGCGAGGCTGTCTGTAATTGAAGTACTGAGCTGCCCACATCTGGTGCTGCCCAACTTCCGTAACTATGATTGCGTCATTACAGATTTTGGATATTTGCTCGATAACAAACTGAGGCATCACAACATCTGGTGACATCTGCTTATAGGTAAGTGGATACTCCTTTTTCCACTTGTTTATCTTTTCAATCCAAGCTCCGGAATTGCAGCGCTTAACATATTTATTCAGGGACTTTAGTACCTGCTTTGCATCCCCGACAATTGGAATGTGAACCTTCACGT
>Ga0326728_10025597_pt1 | contig 10542 bp, 3 predicted proteins | sample MB3enrmetagenome_FD_207602 | JGI IMG/M metagenome (GOLD analysis project Ga0326728, IMG submission 207602) | Lab enriched peat soil microbial communities from McLean, Ithaca, NY, United States - MB31MN | ecosystem: Environmental > Terrestrial > Soil > Wetlands > Peat | place: USA: New York...
CGCTTCTCGAGGGGATGAAATTCCAGGGATTCTTGGTTACACTGTGTAGGCAAAAGGCTGTCCTCCTTCTTCGGCACAAGTCTTTCTCGCAAAAATACTTATGCCAGAAAGGGGCAGCCTTTTTCAATTCTTCCGTGAGATATCCGGGCTAGTGCCTAGTGGCAAGTGGCTAGAAATCGAAAAAAACCAGGGCGAAATGCGGGCAACCCTGCACTTTCACAATCAAGCGGGCGGCCCACACTCCCCCGCATCGCTTATCGACAGTTTCCAGTAAGAGGAGGATGAATCAATTCAGTGAGCGGCGTGGGGGTGAGCGCCCGCTTGCCCGAAGGCCGAAGGGTCGCGGCGGCGACCCCCATACCACGCTCCCCCCGCCACTCCTGCGACGACGGCGAAAACGGCGGCACTGGCGACCCAACCCCCGCGTGACAGACTCCCCCGCATCGCTAATCGACAGTTTCCAGTAAGAGGATGAATCAATTCAGCGAGCGGCGTCGGGGGGGAGCGGTCGCTCGCCCGAAGGCCGAAAGGTCGCGGCGGCGACCCCCATACCACGCTCCCCCCGCCACTCCTGCGACGACGGGGAAAACGGCGGCACTGGCGACCCAACCCCCGCGTGACAGACTCCCCCGCATCGCTAATCGACAGTTTCCAGTAAGAGGATGAATCAATTCAGCGAGCGGCGCGGGGGCGAGCGGTCGCTTGCCCGCTTGGCGTCACGGCCAGGACCCCGATCCATCGGGGCAGGTCGGCCGCGCTGCGGCTCGGCGCACTTTGCGCCGCACCCCCTCGCGCTCCGGGTTCCCAAACGGCTTGCCACGGTGTAAACTCCTACATTCGACCGAGTAGGGGGACGGCTTGCCGCCCCCCTGCGAATTATGCGGGTTATCGACAAGGGTAGGGCAAGGCCTGCCCTAACTAATTTCAATAATGAGGGTAGGGCGAGCCCTACCCCTACAATCTCATTCATAAGGAGCAATCATGGCGGCCAAACGCATTGGGATTCTTACCGGGGGTGGCGACGTTCCGGGCCTGAATTCCGTTATTAAGACCGTAGTTTATCGAGCCACTGACGCGGACTGCGAGGTCATCGGCATCCGGCGCGGGTGGGAAGGGCTGACGCATCTGGATTTGAACGATCCGGTCAGCCGCGGGCACTACATTCTCCCCCTCGACCGGAACAATACGCGCACCATCGATCGCACGGGTGGCACGTTTCTGCACACCTCGCGCACCAATCCGCAGAAGATGAAGAAACTCCCCTACGTTTGCGCGGGCGGCGACTTTCCCAAAGTGGAAAGCACCAAGAAGGGCGTGACGTCAAGCGTCTACGACATCACCGCGCAGGTGTTGAAGAACATCGGTGCGCTGGGACTCGACTACCTGGTGGCGATTGGCGGCGACGACACGCTGAGCTACGCGGCGCGACTCGACCGGGAAGGCATGAAGGTGGTGGCCATCCCCAAGACCATGGACAACGATGTGCGCAACACCGAGTACTGCATCGGCTTCTCCACCGCCATCACCCGCGCTATGGACGCCATCGACCGGCAACGCACCACGGTGGGCTCGCATGAGCGCATCGGGGTGTTCCGCGTCTTCGGCCGCGACGCCGGTTATACGTCGCTTTACACCGCGTATGTGTCCGCCATCCGCTGCGCCATTCCGGAGTACAAGTTCGATCTGAAGAATATGATCGAACTCCTCCTCCAGGATAAGAAAGATAATCCCAGCAACTATTCCATCGTCGTCCTGTCAGAAGGCGCGCAGTGGGAAGGCTACGAGATTCGCGAGTACGGCGAGGCCGACGCCTTCGGGCATCGCAAAAAGGCCAACGTGGGCGAAGACTTGAGCGACGAGATCAAGAAGGCCAGCGGGCAGGAAACGGTGGTGAGCGACCTCACCTACGAACTGCGCAGCGGCAGCCCGGACTTCGTCGATAAATTGGTGGCTTCCACGTTCGCCAGCATGGCCATGGATTGCATCGCCAAGGGCGAACACGGTCTGATGACCGCCATCAATAAGGGCTGCTACGCCATGGAGCCCATCCCCGATCCTAAATTGGGGCCCCGCCGCGTGGACGTGGCGAATATGTACGACACTAAAACCTACCTGCCGAAGTACGAAGGAAAGATGGGTCTGCCGATCTTCCTGACCCAGCCGTAGGGGAGTAGGCGGTAAGCAGTAGGCAGAAGGCAGTAAGCGGCAGTAGGCAATCGGCAGTGGGCATTGGGCCCATAAGCGGGTATCTGCGACGTCATCAGGCAGGCTCGTGCGAAAGTCCGTCTGCTGAGAGATTTCGCATGAGGCCGCCGCCCTTGGGTCAACACCCATGGGGCAACGCTCCCGATTACTGTCTTGTGCCCGGGCGGGGCGCGGAAAACCCATCCTTTGGTGAGCGTATCAACATCGCGGAGAACTGCCCTTTTGCCAGCGGAGCACAGGATGGCTGCGAAAGGCTCTGTATGACAGAAGGGCAGGCTCCCGCTTCCCCCGTCGACCTCGTGGCGCTGCTGCAACGCGCCTTCGGATTCAACACCTTTCTTCCTAATCAGGAAGCGGTCTGCCGCGCGGTGATTGAAGGGCGCGACGTTTTGCTGGTCATGCCCACCGGGTCGGGCAAATCGCTGTGCTATCAGTTGCCGGCCATCGCGCGCGGCGGCACGACGCTTGTCATCAGTCCCCTCATCGCTTTGATGGAAGACCAGATGGCCAAGCTCAAGGCGCGGGGCTTGGCCGTGGAGTGCATCCATTCCGGGCGCCGCCGGATGGACTCGCGCCAGGCTTGCCGCGACTATTTGTCTGGTAGGCTACAGTTCCTTTTCATCGCCCCGGAGCGCCTGCGTGTGACGGGTTTCCCCGACATGCTTTGCAAGCGTCAGGTTTCGCTGATTGTGGTTGATGAAGCGCACTGCATCTCGCAATGGGGACATGATTTCCGGCCCGATTATCGGCGTTTGGGCCAGTACGTGCCCAACCTGCGGCCGGCGCCGGTTATCGCCCTGACGGCCACCGCCACGCCGCCCGTTCAGGACGACATCGTGGAGCAACTGGGCCTCGTGCGGCCGGCGCGTTTCATTCACGGCTTTCGGCGCGCCAACATTGCGATTGAAGTGGTGGAGATTGCCCCCTCGGAACGGTCCCAGCTCACGCGCGAACTGTTGGCTGACCCGCAACGCTGCCCGGCGATTGTCTACACTCCCACGCGCAAGCAATCCGAATCCCTGGCCGACGAGCTCAGCCCCTACCATGCGGCGGCCGCTTATCACGCCGGCCTGGACGCCGAGCGCCGCAAGCAAGTCCAGGAGGAATTCCTGGCGGGCAAGCTGGAAGTCATCGTGGCGACGATTGCGTTTGGCATGGGGATTGACAAGCCCGACATCCGCACCGTCATCCACACGGCATTGCCGGGGAGCATTGAGGCGTATTACCAAGAAATCGGCCGCGCCGGGCGCGATGGCAAGCCCAGCCGCGCGCTCCTGATGCATTCCTACGCGGACCGCTACACGCACGATTTCTTCTTCGAGCGCGACTATCCCGACGTGGCGCTTCTGGAGAAAATATTTGCTCTGCTGGAGCTCGAGCCCCAGGAAAAGCGCGAACTCCAGAAGCGCTTGCCCATGGATGCTGAGGTGTTTGACCGGGCACTGGAGAAGCTGTGGACGCACGGCGGCGCGGTGGTGGACTTTGCCGAGAACGTCAGCCGCGGCCACGGCGACTGGCGCGAGCCTTACCTTGCACAGGCCGAACACAAGCGTGAGCAGATTGAGCGCATGATCCGCTACGCCGAAGGCAATCAGTGCCGCATGGCCGGCGTGGTGCGCCATTTCGGCGACGTTGCCGACGGCGAGAAGCCCTGCGGGATCTGCGACTACTGCGCCGCGTCAAAGTGCACCGCGCAGAAGTTCCGCGCCGCCACGCCGGCGGAGCATGCCGCGCTGCAGCGTGTGGCCGCGGTGTTGCGCACAAGCGGCGGGAAATCCACCGGTAAGCTCTACGGCGAATTGTTTCCCCACAAAGAGATGAGCCGCGATGATTTCGAGGACTTGCTGGGAGGCATGGCGCGCGAGGGAATTGTGCGCCTGGACGATGCGGTTTTCGAAAAGGCGGGGCGGCAGATTCCTTATCGCACCGTCCGGCTGACGCGCGCGGGCATGGATGTGAACGCCCAAACGCCCCTGGACCTGGTGATGAAAGATCGCGAGCCCCCTGCCACCCCGCGCAAGCGCAAGAAGAAGGGCAAGCCCCCGGTGAGCGAGAAACCCCTGGCGGCATCAGGCACTGCGCCCTCGGCGGGTTTGGGAAAGAAAGCCCCGCGGCAAGCGGATCCGCAGGAAGACTTACGTGTGGAAGAGGCGCTGCGAGCGTGGCGGTTGGCCGAGGCGCGGCGGCTCCGGGTGCCCCCCTTCTTGATCTTTACCGACCGGGCATTGAGAGGGTTGGTTGACCTTCGTCCCACCACCACCACCGAAATGCTTGCCGTCCCCGGCATCGGTCTGCGCATCGCCGAAAAGTACGGTCAAGAAATTCGTGGGATATTGCATGCCAACAGACGCGATCCTTAGGCCGGATTATGGATAAAGGGCAAATCCCCAAAAGTCCTAAGCATTGCCGGGGGACAACGGTTGGCCCTGCGGTTCTTGACAAATGGACATTTTATCCATGTAGGTCGGCGCCGTTCATGCCGGTTTCAGGGTGGCCAAATTGTCAGGCCTCCGGCCAAGGGGTATGCAGCACAGGCAGTTTGTCGTAGGGTCCGAACCCAAAGAGGGCTAATGGTCCGGGGCTGGGAAGGGCTGTTTCTTGGCGATCTGCGGCCCCAGCTCAGACTTTTACCCTCACCCGCCCAGTTTTCGTTTAGGGGTCCGGTCCGGGCGTTGAAGGAGAAAGGGGGTACTAGTACCTCGGTACCTCCCCTTTTGTGACTTTAGTACAATTGTAAGTTCCTTGCGCCAAGGATATTTTGTCAGGGCAATTTTAGTCAGAATAGATTCAAGCTATTGCTAGATATATCAAGCAGTTAAGGAGAAAGTACACACCGAAAGTTGTGCTTGACAAGATGTGGGGCTTATCTGTAACTTGTTTGACCAGTGTAACCACTTAAAAGAAATATGAGCAGGGTGCGAGATTGTGCGCGGGCCTGACGCTGCGGGGCGGCGGGCTAGGAGCCTTTGGTAGTGAATTTTCCATTTCAAAGTTTTCGGCAGAGCCGAAGGGAGAGATTTCCCATGAAACGCAATGTACTTTTGCTTGCGCTGTTGTGTGCAGTCGGGTTGGCGATTTGTTGGCCGCCCTCGGGGACGAAGGGAATTCGTCCGACCGGAAGTAAAGAGGGCCGCGCGGTTGTGAATGCCAGCCTCACCACTCCTCGAACCAACATCGGAACTCTGCTGGGTGGAGCAAGCCACTCGCCCGAGGCGACGACTGCCGCGGTGCGCAAGCAAGTGGCGCAAAATTACGGCAAGCTACCCTTGAGCTTTGAGCCCAACGCCGGGGAAATCAACGGCAACGTGAAATTCCTATCGCGGGGGCACGGCTACGAACTGTTCCTGACCGCCGACCAAGCGGTGCTGGCGTTAAGGGAGCCGGGCAAGCCCGCGCCCGCGCTCAAGGGGGGCAAGTATGCGGGGCCCCAGGGCCCGAAGGCCGCCCTCCTGGCGAAGCACGCCGCGGCGCCGACGCAGGACTCCGTCCTGCGCATGAGCCTGCTCAGCGCCAACCCCAACGCCCGCGTGGTAGGCATGGATGAGCTGCCCGGAAAGACCAACTATTTTATCGGCAATGATCCCAAGAAGTGGCGCACCAATGTGCCCACCTACGCGCAGGTGAAGTACGCCAACGTCTATCCCGGCGTCGACCTGGTTTATTACGGCAATCAAAGTGGGCAATTAGAATACGACTTTGTGGTGGCGCCGGGAGCCGATCCCGCGGCCATCAAGCTGGGCGTGCAAACGGACCGTGTGCACGCCGCAACCCAACACGCCTCCGCCCTGCGCCTGGCGGCGAATGGCGACGTCATGGTTACCGCCTATGGCGGTGAGGTGCGTTTCCACAAGCCGGTGGTGTATCAACTGGGCAGCGCTCCCTCCGCCTCGAGCCGCACCCAGGTGGACGCGCACTACGTGCTGACGGCTTCCAACGGCGTCAGTTTCGCCTTGGGCGCCTATGATCGGACTCGTCCCCTTTTCATCGACCCCGTACTGACCTATTCAACCTACTTGGGTGGCAGCGCTAATGACGCCGGCTATGGCATCGCAGTGGACAGCCAAAACTACGCTTACGTAACGGGAACAACAACGTCGCGCGACTTTCCCACCAACGGTACGGATCAAAACTTCAGCGTGGGCGGCGCGCCGAATTCCAATGGTCTCGGTTCCGCCTCTCAAATTGCTTTTGTCACCAAGCTCGATCCCAACGGCCATTATCTCGCTTACTCCACCTACCTGGGGGGCAGCCTTATCGACGGCGGCAACAGCATCGCCGTCGATGCTGCCGGCGAAGCTTACGTGGCGGGCTCCACACAGTCGTCAGACTTTCCCGTTACTTCCAACGCTTATCAGCCCAGCTTGCTCGGGTTCGCCAACGGCTTTGTCACCGTCCTGAACTCCGCGGGGGATTACTTGAAGTACTCGACCTACCTGGGTGGGGGCGGTTATGACAGCGCCGTTGCCATCGCTGTAGATACTAGTGGCAACGCCTATGTGACCGGATATACTTCCTCAACCAATTTCCCGACCGCGAACCCGATTCAGGCGACTAATAATACTTCAGGGGGAAACCCCACGGCGTTTGTGTCGGAGTTGACCGTGCCTGCTTCTTCCTCTCCAGGTGCCTTGCCTTTCTCGACCTATTTAGGTGGCACTAGCTCCGATAATGGCTTTGGCATTGCCCTTGACTCCAGCACACCGCCTGGCGTTTACGTGACGGGAATTACCACTTCCAGCGACTTCAACGGGGCCAACAACACCTTGAACGCTTCGGGCCAGCCGTGCGTTTCGAACCCTTCGGTTATCGTCCAGAATGCCTTCGTGGCCAAACTGCACACGAGCCCCCCAACGCTGAATTATTCCACCTACCTAGGTGGGGAATGCGCCGATAATGGTTACGCGATTGCCGTGGACAGTTCCGGCGATGCCTACGTGACGGGGAACACCACCTCCGAATACTTTCCCATCCCGGCCGGACAAGGCTTCAACAATTGGGGTTATACCAGCGGCCCGGACTTCGCAGTCAAAGTTAATACGGGACTCGCTTGCCCCACCTGTCAAAACGCCTTTGTCAGTGAACTCAATCCGACCGGCACAGGTCTGATTTTCTCGACCTATCTGGGTGGCAGCGGCGTAGACTCCGGCAACGCCATCGCGGTGGACCCATTGGGCAATATGTACGTTGTTGGTAATACCACCTCGAGCGACTTCCCGGTCAACCCAACCTCCTCCTGATCAGCCCATAAGTGTCGGCATCCAGGCAACGTTCGGAGGGTGCGAAGTGCCACCGGCAACATGCACGCCCGCCAATTTTGATACCGGCGATGCCTTTGTCGCGGAAATCAGCAGCGTCACCAACAGTTCCGTGCTCATGTTCTCCACATATATGGGAGGCAGTTTGAATGATGCGGGGTACGGGGTCGCCCTCGACTCCTCGGGAGACGTTTACCTGACCGGCTTCACCGCTTCTTACGCTTCGTCGAGCCCCGCGCTGACGGGGTTTCCTATCACTCCCTTGGACAATCTTAATAATCATGCCAACCCGACACCCTATCAGAGCGCTCCCGGGTTTGCCCCCGGATCAGGGCAGAACGCTTTTGTGGCCCAGATCGGGGCCTCTCCCTACGCTTATGTCTACCCGAGTTCCCAGGATGGTGGGTCTTTGTATGTGGGCACCGGCACAACTTTGAATGATGTGGTCTTCACGGTGCAGAACCTCGGCAATTATCCGCTCATTTTTGAAAATACCCTCGGATCGAGCAACGCCGCCGTGAATCCTAATGACTTCATCATCGACTACAGCTATTCGGGAGCGCTGCCCCTTTGCGCTACCTCATTCAACACGTTCATCAATAACGGCCCGCCGAACAATGGCTATCCCAGTGCCCTGATGCCGGGCACCAAATGTGTGATCGCGGTGTACTTCAACCCCTCGCAATTGGGCCCCGAGTCCTCCCAGATTGAGATCCAGGACAATGCCCTCCCCGGCGTGTATACGGGCAACGATCCGCCGCAGTATATCAACCTTACCGGCACGGGTGATCCGGACCCCACCTACATAGCGATTGGTGCGCCCGCCATAACTTACAACGCCAACGGCAGTGTGACCTTGACGGTCACGTCCGTGGCGGGAGCCGGGACGCCAACCGGTAATGTGTCCCTAAGCGTAAATGGCGGACCGCCGGTTTCCAAGCCGCTGGTGGCCGGGGCGGCCAACTTCACCAACACCGACATTCCCGCTCTCGGCAGTCCGAACGCGGGCACCCTCAGCCTCAGCGCCAGCTATGCGGCCCAGGGCAACTTTGCGGCCAGCACTGCCACAGGGAGTCTGACCGTGAACACGGCGGCGATTACGGCGACGTTGACGGCGGCGAACAAAACGTACGACGGGACCGCCACGGAACCGAACGCCAACATGAGTTGCACTCTGAACGGGGTGATCGCCGGCGATACCGTCATTTGCACAGCCAGCAGCGGCTCCTTCAACTCGACGCAGGTGCTCACCGCCAACCAGGTGACGGCGACGGTGGCCATCAGCGGGTCCTCGGCGGGCAACTACACCCTGGGTGCGGTGGGAACATCGATAACCTCCACCAGCGCCACGGCCAGCGCCAGCATCACCACGGCGGCGCTCACCGCCAAGCTGACGGCGGCGAACAAGACGTATGACACGACCGCCACCGAACCGAACGGAAACATGAGCTGCTCGCTACTGGGGGTCTTGGGAAGTGACGCGGTGACCTGCACGCCCAGCAGCGGCTCCTTCAACTCGACGCAGGTGCTCACCGCCAATCAGGTGACGGCCACCGTGACGCTCGGCGGGGCGGCGGCAGGAAACTACACCCTGGGGGCGGCGGGATCAACCGTGCCCTCCATCAGCGCCACAGCCGCGGCCAACATTACGACGGCGGCGATTATGGCGACGCTGGCAGCGGCGAACAAGACGTACGACGGGACAACCACGGAACCGAACGGGAACATGAGCTGCTCACTCACAGGCCTGCTGGGCGGCGACAGCAGCAACGTTAGCTGCGCGGCCACCAGTGGCGCATTCAACACCTCGCAAGTCACCACGGCGAACCTGGTGACGGCGACGGCGACGATCAGCGGGTCGGCGGCCGGCAACTACACGCTGGGGGCGGCTGGAAGCTCGACGTCCTCCACCAGTGTGACGGCCACGGCGCACATTACGCCGGCCACCGTGACCCCCAGCGTCACGGCCAGCAATAAGGTTTACGATTCGACTACCACCGCCACCACCGCTTGCACGTTGAGCGGGGTGATCGGCAGCGATGCGGTGACTTGCGCGGCGAGCACCTCCAATTTCGCCACCGCCAACGCCGGAAACGGGATAACGGTGACGGCCAGCGGTATCACGCTGGGTGGTGCGGCGGCGAGCAACTACCAGCTCTCCACAACCACGGCGACGGCCACAGCCAACATCACGCCGGCCACCGTCATCCCCAGCGTCACGGCCAGCAATAAGGTTTACGATTCGACTACCACGGCCACCACCGCCTGCACGCTGAGCGGGGTGATCGGCAGCGATGCGGTGACTTGCGCGGCGAGCAGTTCCGCATTCGCCAGCCCCAGCGCCGGGAACGGCAAAACGGTAACGGCCAGCGGCATTGCGTTGAGTGGCGGGGCGGCGGGCAACTACCAGCTCTCCACGACCACGGCGACGGCCACGGCCAACATCACGCCGGCCACCGTCATCCCCAGCGTCACGGCCAGTAATAAGATTTACAACGGGAACACGGCAGCCACCACCACCTGCTCGCTGAGCGGAGTAATCGGCAGCGATGCGGTGACCTGCGCGGCGAGCACCTCCAATTTCGCCACCGCCAACGCCGGAAACGGAATAACGGTGACGGCCACCGGCATTACGCTGAGTGGCGGGGCGGCGGGCAACTACCAGCCCTCCACGACCACGGCGACGACCACGGCCAACATCACGCCGGCCACCGTCATCCCCAGCGTCACGGCCAACAATAAGGTTTACGATGGCACCACCACGGCCACCACCGCCTGCTCACTGAGCGGGGTGATCGGCAGCGATGCGGTGACTTGCGCGGCGAGCACCTCCAATTTCTCCAGCTCCAGCGTGGGGAACGGCAAAACGGTGACGGCCACGGGCATTACGCTGAGCGGCAGCGCGGCGGGCAACTACCAGCTCTCCACGACCACGGCGACGGCCACGGCCAATATCACGCCGGCCACCGTGACCCCCAGCGTTACGGCCAGCAATAAGGTTTACGATGGCACCACCACGGCCACTACTGCCTGCACGCTGAGCGGGGTGATCGGCAGCGATGCGGTGACCTGCGCGGCGAGC
>Ga0326728_10025598_pt1 | contig 10541 bp, 6 predicted proteins | sample MB3enrmetagenome_FD_207602 | JGI IMG/M metagenome (GOLD analysis project Ga0326728, IMG submission 207602) | Lab enriched peat soil microbial communities from McLean, Ithaca, NY, United States - MB31MN | ecosystem: Environmental > Terrestrial > Soil > Wetlands > Peat | place: USA: New York...
CAGACCGCTTAGTCAGGAGAAATATCGCCCTCGCGAAAGCGGGGGCCCAGGGGATGGGCGACGGCTGCACCAAGGCGGATGCCGCTGCAAGTCACTGGATTCCCGCGTGCGCGGGAATGACGATCCGCTGTGTCGCCCTCGCGAAAGCGGGGGGGCAGGGGATGGGCAACGGCGGCGCCAGGCGGATGCCGCTGCAAGTCACTGGATTCCCGCGTGCGCGGGAATGACGATCCACTGTGTCGCCCTCGCGAAAGCGGGGGCCCAGGGGATGGGCGACGGCTGCACCAAGGCGGATGCCGCTGCCAGTCTCTGGATTCCCGCGTGCGCGGGAAGGGGGATTGTTCTCTGTTATTGCTGTAGCGGAGGGTGCCCCCACCTGTTTAGCCTTTTAATACCGGATCAGAAATCATGAGCGCTTTAACCAATACTCACGCCTGGCAGGCGCTGGCGCAGCACTATGCCGAAACGCGCCCGACGCATATGCGCGATCTGTTCGAGTCGGACCCGGAGCGTGCCGAGCGTTTTTCGCTCGAAGTGGGCGACGTGTTTCTCGATTATTCGAAAAATCGCATCACCGATGAAACCCTGCGTCTGCTGATGGCGCTGGCGCGCGAAACCGGCCTGCCTGCCCGCATCAAGTCGATGTTCAAGGGCGAGAAGATCAATACCACCGAGAACCGCTCGGCCTTGCACGTGGCGCTGCGCAACCGTACCAATTCACCGATCCTGGTGGATGGTGTCGACGTGATGCCGCAGGTCAACAGCGTGCTGGAGCGCATGGGGCGCTTCTCCCATGCGGTGCGCAGCGGCGACTGGCTGGGCTATACCAACCAGCCGATCACCGACATCGTCAATATCGGCATCGGCGGCTCGGATCTGGGTTCGCTGATGGTGTGCAGCGCGTTGAAGCCCTATGGGCATCCGCGCATGAATATGCACTTTGTGTCGAACGTCGACGGCGCCCAGCTCAAGGAAACGCTGAAAAAGGTCCACGCCGAGACCACGCTGTTCGTCATCGAGTCCAAGACCTTTACCACGCAGGAAACCCTGACCAATGCGCTGACCGCGCGCGAATGGTTCGTGGCGCGCGCACGCGATGAAAGCGCCGTGGCCAAGCACTTCGTCGCGGTCTCGACCAATATGAAGGCCGTGGCCGACTTCGGTATCGACCCGGCGAATATGTTCGAATTCTGGGATTGGGTCGGCGGGCGCTACAGCCTGTGGTCGGCGATCGGCCTGCCGATCATGCTGTATCTGGGCGAAGAGAATTTCGCCGAGCTGCTCAACGGCGCGCACATCATGGACCAGCATTTCCGCAATGCGCCGCTTGAGGCGAATATGCCGGTGCTGCTGGCGATGATCGGCGTGTGGTATATCAATTTCTACGGTGGCGGCAGCCATGTGATCGCCCCGTATGACCAGTATCTGCACCGCTTCCCGGCGTTTATCCAGCAGCTCGACATGGAGTCGAACGGCAAGCAGGTGATGCTCGACGGCACGACGGTGGATTTTGAAACCGCGCCGATCATCTGGGGCGAAACCGGCATCAACGGCCAGCACGCGTTCTTCCAGCTGCTGCATCAGGGCACGCACATTTCGCCGATCGACCTGATCGCCTCGCTGGAGCGCCGCTCGTCGCTGCCGGGGCATCACGAGATCCTGCTGGCCAACGTGTTCGCCCAGGCCGAAGCCTTCATGCGCGGCAAGACCGCCGAAGAGGCGCGCGCCGAGCTGGTGGCGCAGGGGCTGAAGGGCGAGGCGCTGGAGCAACTGGTGCCGCACAAGGTATTCGGCGGCAACCGCCCGACCAATACCCTGCTGATGTCACGCCTGGACCCGCGCAACCTCGGCTCGCTGATTGCGCTGTACGAGCACAAGATTTTTGTGCAGGGGAGCATCTGGAACATCAACAGTTTTGACCAGTGGGGCGTGGAGCTGGGCAAGCAACTCGCCAAGACGATACATGGAGAGCTGAGCGGCAAGGTGCCGGAAGCGCATCATGACAGTTCGACCAAGCGGTTGATCAAGTTGTACCGGCAGTTCAACCACTGAGCCGACTCGGTCGGCTATCGCGTTAAATACAGAACCCGGCAGATGACCTCTGCCGGGTTCTGTGATTTTTACAGCACTGTGTTCGCCATTTCCAGTTGTGGCATCAGGGTTTGATAGTAGCTCGGCGCCTGGGAAAAAAATTCGGCAGCGTCGTCCCCGTCGTTGCCGGCCTGGGTTTGCAGACCGGAGGTCGGTTCGCCCACACCATTGATCGTGACCCTGAGGACCAGGTACTGATTGAGCACACCGTATTCGCTGTCCGTGAATTCACCGAGGCGGACGGAAAACCGCTCCATGGTGGATGTCCCCTGGTGCAGGTCACGCATCGCGTTGCTGTCGTTATCCAGCGTGAAGGTAAAGCGCCCGTTTCGGTGAACAGTCAGTTGGCCAAAATCGGTCAACGCGCTTCTGGGGGCAAAGCAGAACCCTGTACCAGGCGTTGTCAGCCAGCCGGTGAAGGTGCGGCTGTCGCCTTCGGTGAGGGTGGCCTCCAGATAGATGGACGCGCTGATTTCGGTATTCCCGGCGGATTCGATCATCAGCATCGGATCGCTGCCGGTCGGGGTGAAGCTGTCTCCATGGCTAAAACGAGCGAGTCCAGTCGTGCAAGCGGGTTGGGTTGTTGACATGGTGTTCTCCATTTCGGGTCGGTGAATCCTGCTTTGTCCTTGGAGAAACCAATCCTGTTCTTCGGAATCCGGCACTTATGGTGCAAGATTTTTTCTTGTTGTAGGGTCAGGCCCAAGTCCGCCCGTGGCGTCCCGGATGTCCTTTAGTCTCATTGGCATGACGTAGATATGTAATGTATTCATTTAGCATTTCTTGAAATGAAAAGAAATGGCATTGAATATGAATGCATGCAAATGGATCCCTTGCACGTTGATGGCTGCCGGATGGGCCGGGCTCTGTTTGCATGGGGCCGTCCGGGCCGATCCCGCGCCGGTTCCGGGGCGCGACGCCCGTACGCTGCTGCGCGACAACAACGAACGCCTTCGCGAAGAGATCGATACACTCAGGTTGCGCCAGCTGCAGCGCGGCAGCGCGCTGACCCCCTCCCCCGAGCAGGCAGCGTCCGATCCCGGAAACGAATGCCTGCCGGTCAAGGCGGTCCGCGTCGAGGGGGTCACCCTGTTATCCAGAAACGAGCTGGCTACGGTGCCGGTTCCCCGCCGGAGCTGCTTCAGCCGCGCCGAACTTCAACGTCTCCTCCATGATCTGCACGCACTCTATCTGGCACGCGGGTTTATCGAAGCGCGTGTGCTGCCCGAAGCGCCGCACGACGGCGTACTGACCTTGCGCGTGATCGAAGGCCGGCTGGAAAAAATCGCCGGGGCGCCCGGCGCGGCAACCTGGCTGTTTCCCGGGCTGATCGGACAAGCGGTCAATATCCGCGACCTGGAACAGGGGCTGGATCAGGCCAACCGGCTGCAGTCGGAGCGGATGCGGGCCGAAATCCTGCCGGGCGAACAGTTGGGCGGTTCGAACCTCTTTCTGACCGATGCGGCCCTTTCGCCCTGGCATGGGGCGGTGTCGCTGACCAATGCGGGCTACGACTCGACCGGGCGCACCGATGCGGCGTTGAGCCTGGGGCGGGACAACCTCACCGGTCGATACGACTACCTCAATCTGGCCCTCGAACGCAGTCAGGGCCCCGCGCGTCACAGTGTGCGCGGCTCGATGTTCTATTCGATTCCCCTGGGTTACTGGACGGGCAGTGCGTTTTACAGCCAATCGACCTATCTGAATACCCAGCCGCTGGTGTTCAACACGGTCGAGCTGAGCGGCGAAGCCATGCAGAGCGGGGTGCGGATCGACCGTGTGTTATCGCGCGGACAGACGCGCATCGATAGCGCCTATGCGCAACTCGCGCACAAGCGGGTGCGCAATTATTTCATGGGCAGTCAGCAGGACATCAGCAGCCCCTCGCTGACGGTGCTGGAGGCGGGGCTGGATCGCCTGGTGTACTTCGCCAACGGGGTGTGGTCGCTGGAAATGGCCGTGGCGCAAGGTGTGCCGTGGCTGGGCGCCGATCGCGACACGGACTCACCCTATCCGGATCCGCCGCATGCGCAATTTACCAAGGCAAGGCTGAGTGCGAGCTGGCAGCAGGGGGGACACTCATTCGTGCTGGACAGCCGTTTCGTGTGGCAAGGGTGCCGGCAGGCCTTGCCCGCCATCGAGCAGATCGAACTGGCCGACAACAGTATGGTGCGCGGCTTCAGGCATAACGGTTTATCCGGAGAAACCGGCTGGGCGTCTCACAACACGCTGTCGCGGCCGGTGGCGCTGCGGGGGTGGTTGGCCAGTCCCCGGCTGGGGCTGGATGTCGGGCGCGTGCTGATGCGCGCGTCGTCGCAAAACTATCAGAGTCTGGCCGGGGGCGGGGTCGGGCTGGCGTTGAGCCGAGAGGGCATGACGCTGGATGTGGAGTATAGCCGCCCGCTCTATCAACCCGATGGTTTTGCCGGCGAAGCGCACCAGGTTCTGGCACGGCTGAGCTGGCAGTTCTAGGGCGAGGACACGCCCGTCACGACACGCGCCAGAGCGCGGACAAGACTGCAATCAACGACAAAGAGGCACACCATGAACTCATGCTTTACCTTATCCAGCAGCGGCCGGATCGGCGCCGCCATCACGTTGTCCCTGGTTCTTGCGCCGTCGCTCTGGGCGGAGGGCATCATTGCCGCCCAGGGCTCGGGCGTTCAGGTGACAGGCTCGGCCGGTGGTCCGGCCGTGGTCAATATCGTCAAACCCGACGAACGCGGGTTGTCGCATAACCGTTTCAATGATTACAACGTCGGCAAGGAAGGCGTTCTCGTGAATAACGGCGTGGCCGCAAGCATGTCGCAGCTGACCGGTCAAAAGCTGGAGGGAAATGCCCAGTTGAGTGGCACTGCCGCATCGGTGATTTTCAGCGAGGTGGTGTCGCGCAATCCTTCGTTGATGCTCGGCAAACAGGAAATCGTTGGCCGTGCCGCGGATTTTGTACTGGCCAACCCGAACGGCATCACGTGCAACGGTTGCGGCTTTATCAATACACCGCGGGTATCGCTGGTGGTCGGCTCGGTGCAGTTGGACGATGGGCGAATCAAATCGCTGCGGGCGGCGAATGATGGATCGGTGTTGAGTATTGGCACGGGGGGAATGCAAGGCGGCGACGTCGTCGACCTGATTGCACCCCGGGTCGATGCGGAGGGCACGCTGGTCGCGGTGAGCGGGATCAACGCTGTCACGGGCCATGGAAGCGTCGAATACGCCAGCGGCATGACCGACCCGGTCAAGGTGGCCGCAGCCAACGGGCAAGTCGACAGTGCCTATCTGGGGGGGATGCAGGCGGGCAGGATCCGCATTATCAGTACAGATCAGGGCGCGGGGGTCAATCTCGGCGGGGTGGTGCGTGCGACGGAAATGGTCCTGGCTGACGTTCAGGGCAAACTTGACCTGAATGCCGCCGATATCAAGGCAACGGCGGTTGCCCTGGCCGGGGATACGGTATCGGCGCATGCCCGGGTGACCTCAAAAAGTGAAATGACCGGCACGCACGACGAGAGCTGGTTTATCTGGCAGACCGGCGCGACCGATACCACGCAAAGTGTCAGCAGTACCGAAGTCGATCGGACGCGCATCGAGGGCAAGCTGCTCAAGGTGATTGCCAACCATGACATCGACTTGCAGGCGACGGATATCAAAATGGGCGACATTGCCTTGCATGGCGAGAACATCACACTCGATGGCGTGGTGGATCAGGCACGTAACAGTGCCGATCTGGCCGCCTGGAAAAATTCGTGGTCTCGCAATCAGCACACCGAGCTGGATCGCCAGCAACAGATCGGGAGCCAGTTGACGGCAAGCCACAATGTCGATCTGGAGGCCTCCGGCCGTATCGATGCACAGGGGGCCAGTGTGACGGCGGGCAATGATGCCGTGTTTCACGCCGGCAAGGATCTTCGCTTATCCGGGGTGGTCGAGCAGGACAATCAGATCGATCGCGGTAGCCGTTATCTGGAAGGCGATGGCCTGATCACCGGGCAGTGGGATAACGAGCAGCAGACCCAGCGAGTCAAGGCAACCGCCGTCAACGCCACGGGCAAGATCGACCTGGATGCGGGCGGAAATCTCGAGGTGCAGGGGACCCGGCTGCAAGCCGGGGGCGATATCGCGATCCATGCCGGTGGCAGCGTGTCGATCGGCACCCAGATCATCAACAACAATCAGGTGAGCAATGATGCGTTCACGCGCTGGGGCGGGATAGCGGGGGGCGAAAGCAAACATGAGCGTACCGAGCAGTTGCAGAACGTGGCCTCCGCCGTGCTGGCGCAGGGGGCGCTGAAGGTGGCTGCCGAGCATGACATCAAGATCGTCGGCAGCGAGGTGAGCGGCGGTCACGGGGCGATGGCGCAGGCGCGCAGCGGCGAACTGGAGGTGAAGCCGGCCACGGATGTGCTGAGTCGCAGTGTGGATGATCAGTCGCGGGGCGTATTCAGCGTGCCGACCCATGGGCAGAAGGGGTCGAGCACGCAGCAGACGGTGCAAGGCGCACAGGTGGCGTCGGCCGCCGATCTGCAACTGGACGGGCAGGGCATCGGGGTCGAGGGGAGTCGGATCGAGGCGGCGGGCAAACTGTCCATGAACGCTGGCGGCGATCTGAAGGTCGCGGCGGCAGAACAACAGGCGCATGCGCAATCGGATAAGACCACGCTGAGTTTCAATGCGAATGCGGGCCTTTCCAACGGCAAAGGAGGCGGGGTGCAGGCCAGCATTGGCCTCACGCATCAGGCCGATACCACGCAGCGCGATCAACTCACGCATGTCGCATCGAGTCTGTCGGGCGGCAGCGTCTCGCTGGAGGCGACTGGCGCGGTCGCGCTGACGGGGAGCGAGGTGATGGCGAAAAGCGGCAGCGCATCGCTGAGTGGCCAGTCGCTGGCGCTGGATGCCGCCTATGACCAGACCCTCACGCAGAGCAATGCGACGACACTCAACGCAGGAGTGCATTGGGATGCGAGTCTGAAAAAAGCCGGCACCGGGATTGGCATCGGATTGGCGCAGCAATCCGACCGGGTGGACAGCACCGCGGCGCTCGGGACCCGGGTGAGCGCAGCCGAAGAGGTGAAACTGGACGCGGGCAAGGGCGCGTTGCACAGCGAGGGCGCGACGGTGAGCGCGGGATCGGTGCTGACGGTGAATGCGGGGCAAATCGACAATCTGGCGGCGCAGACCCGGCGTGACGAGACCCGCACGCAGTCCCACTGGAGCGGCGATTCCACGGTCAGTGTGGACTATCAGGCAGTGACGACGCCTTTTGGCAAGGTGGTCAGCGATCTGAAAAGCGGCTCGCTTTCCGCGGCTAAAACCGATCTGTCTTCAATCGTGGATGTGGTGAAAGGCGGGGTCGACAAATTGCGCAAGAAAGACTGGAAGGGCGCGTTCAATGAACTCAAAAAACTGGGCATGCCGAGCGGCGGTGGCGATGTGACGCTGCAGGGGGATCATCAGACATCGGTGCAGCATGCCGAGGGCGCCAGCGGCAGCCAGTTTGCCGGTGCGTCGGTGCGGGTGCGGAGCGCGGGTGCCATGCATGACCAGGGGTCGGTTTACCAGGCCGGCAGCGGATCGGTGGCGATTGCCGCCAACGATCTGAAGTTCGATGCCGCAACCACCCGGTCGGACAATAGCGTGCAGACGCAATCCGGTGGGGGCGAGTTTCATGTCAGCACCACGACCGGCCGGGACCCGCGTTTCGCCGGAAACCTGAAGGCGACGAGCGAAAGTGACGATCAGTCCGCGCTGGCCGTGCAAGCGGGCGCCATCGTGGCGAAAGACGGGATTCAGCTGGATATCGCCCGGGACGCGCGTTTCCAGGGCGGACGGCTGGATGCCGGATCGGGGGCCGTGTCGGTTGTGGCGGGGAACGATATGCGCTTTGACGAAGTCCGCCAGCAGTCGCAGGACAGCGTGTCCCGGTACAGCGGCGTTGCGACGGGCGATGTGTCGGAGATCCCCGGCGCCAATGCAAAAGCGGCATCGAGCCTGGGCGGAGGGGGGCAGCTGGGATGGCGGGTTTCGCGGCAAAACACGCAGAACAGCGGCGCGGAGGTGGCACAGGTGACCGGCGCGGCCGGCGTGCAATTGAAGGCCGGCCATGATCTGTCGGTTTCAGGCAGCCATCTCGGTACCGGGACAACGCCGGCCGCCCAGGCAGAAGTGGCACTCCAGGCGGGAAGGCGCATCGATATCCAGTCGGTGAGCCAGTCCGGCACGCTCAGTGTCTTGAGCAGTGACGGCAGTCTGTCGGGGCAGGCCCGCAGCAGCGGTCCGGTAGCGGGCAAGATCGAGGGCAAGATCGCAAGCCGTTCCACTGCGCGCGACGGACAGTCTCAGGCCACCATCGAGGCGGCGCGCGTGACGCTGAACAGCGGCTCGGATACCCGGATCGATGGCGGGGTGATCCAGGCGGACACCGTGGGTGGACAGATCGGTGGCCACTTGCAGATCACGTCGCCGCGCGTGCATGAGCAGGCGCTGAATGTGACGGCGGATCTCGGTGTCGCAACGCCTGATCTGACCAAGGTTTTCTCTAAAGAAGGCAGTGTTCTGCAGGGCCATGTCCAGTTTGAAAGCGATACGCTTGATGCGGTCAGTCAGATCAGCCGGCTGACCGGCTCCAGGCAGGTCGATTTGCAAGTGGCGGGCAAAACGATGCTCGACGGTGCGCGGATCGAATCGAACGACTTGAGTTCGCCCGCTGCCGGTAAAGTGGTGATGCAAACCGTGCCGGGAAAGCTCGAACGCACCGAGGCCGCCATGGGGGCGGCGGGTTCGCCGGTCGAGATCATGACGCAAACCGCGAAAGATGTGCTGACCGGAAAATTACCGTTCGGGATGCAGCATCAGCAGACCACCGAGGATAAATCGGTGGCAGGGGGCGTGGGGGGCGTTTCTCAAAAGCCATAAGGTCCAGGGCGGTATGGCGCCGCCGCCCGTCGAGCGCGGCCAGGGGCGTATGCCCCTGCCTCCTGCTCCTGCCTTAATCGGCGCTCAGCACCATGACGCCGGCCACAGACCGCGCACGTGCGGCCTCTGGCAGGTATAACCACGACGAGCTGCCATCGACCGGTTCGACCGCCCAAGACAGGCGGCTGTCGACGATCAGACGGCACAGGTCAGACTCTGGAATGCACTGACGCGGCGCGCACAACGTGGAAATCAGCGAAAACAGCTGCTGCTGGCGGAGAGGCTGGTTTGAAAAAAATGAATGGACTGAATTACACTCGACCTTAGCCATTTGGGCTCCCTTTCAGCTTGAGTGGTTAGCGGGTTCGGGGTGTTCCTAGCACCCCGGGCCCGCGCCTTTGCGGAAAACCGCACACAAAAAGATACCCAGCAGTGGCACGCATGGCAACGGAGAAGGACCGTCAGAAAAGTCTGAAATTGGGAGTGTCCGCTGCGCGGATGTTGATTTTCATAGCCGGTTCTTCGCCGGACGGCGCGGCCCGATGGGACCCGGAAACCCCGGGAGTCACCTGCCTGCCAAAGAACACCACCTTCGTGAACTACCTCCCTACGTGCTGGGGTAGTGGTCGGTAGGCTGGGGTCAACGAAGCTCCGTAGGGCGGGTTGGCCCTTGGGCCATACCCGCCGTTTAAGGCGTCAACATCCTGCCGCTCTATCGTCGGTTGTCCGCTGCGCGGATGTTGATTTTCATAGCCGGTTCCGCCCGGCGGACGGGTTACTTATCTTTGCTTCGCCAAAGATAAGTAACCAACAGAAAGGCGACCCACGTCCCGCTTGAATCCGCCCGCCAAGGTCCGGTCGGGGCGCCGCAGCCCGACGGGACCCGGAAAACCCGGCAGTCGCCGGTAATCAAAGAACAGCGCCTTCGTGCACCACCTATCACCCTGTCATCCTCGCGAACGCGGGGATCCAGGCGATTGGCGAAAGCGATGACTGGGACGAGGACTCCCGTCAGGCGCGAGCCGTGGAAAAAGTCATGGGCAAGGTTAGCGTGAAAGAGAGCCCTTCGTGGACGCGACTATCCCTGGCTGCATTACCGCCAAAGTCAGACATTCATTCTGCTGTTACCCCGCCAGTTATACGTGGCCAGGCAGCAGTTTGTACTTCAGCAGTGCCTTGATCCAGCGAGGGGCATTGCGTTTAACGGAAAGCGCTTCATGGTCGATAACGGAGTCCCGGTAAGGTTCACGTCGTTTGAGCATGAAGAAGATGATGCGCAGTATCTTGTGTCCGAGAGCGATGATGGCTCGTTTGTAACCGCGTCGCAGGTGAATTGACTGGAATATTGACTTGAGGGCAGACCTCGTATGCGTACCGGCGTGAGCAAATTCGCACAACAGACGACGGACGTAAGGGTTTCCCTTTCGAGCTTTTCCTGGTTTACGTTTGCCAGCCGATTCATTATTGCCAGGGCATATCCCCACCCAGGAAGCTAAGCGATCTGCGGAGCCAAAGACGTCCATATCGGTGCCAAT
>Ga0326728_10025599_pt1 | contig 10541 bp, 9 predicted proteins | sample MB3enrmetagenome_FD_207602 | JGI IMG/M metagenome (GOLD analysis project Ga0326728, IMG submission 207602) | Lab enriched peat soil microbial communities from McLean, Ithaca, NY, United States - MB31MN | ecosystem: Environmental > Terrestrial > Soil > Wetlands > Peat | place: USA: New York...
GCGAGCCCGGGCGTCATGAGCATGACGAGACCGGTTGACATGAGTACCCACGCAGTATCACCTGTGTTCATCTCTCTCCTCCCTTGCCCCGTATGAATATAAAGACGTCCCTGTTCCATTGCAACTGCCATGGAGCAAGGACGTCTTCGTCCGGCCTGGTTCCGGACAAAAAAATGGCGTTCAAAAGAGGAACGCCATCGTTTCTTACACATCAATGTGCAAAAAGCCGGCTAACCAAGCTTACGTTCCTACAAGTATGGAGGCAGGCCTGCTGGTAACCGGTACCGCCATTTTTTTGCCGTCCTGCGAAAAAGTGCGAATTTTGAAGGAAGGTCCAGTGTCATGTCGTCTTGTAATGTCGTCTCACCTTCGTTCCAGCGAAGAGAAGTGCGGTTGGTTCACAGACTCAAGAAACGTAAACCTACGAGAGTCCTTTTCCCCTACCGGCAGGCGGACCGGCCTTGACCTGCATGTTGACCCGAAGCCTTTTACTTCCGCTCCTTCCGCGCCCAAGGATCGGCTCGGCCTTCCTAGCACGCCTTTGATGATGCACGCGAGAAAGCGAGCATTTCCTCAAGATCGGCATCGCTTATCACCTTTCGGCTGTCCGCCCACTCCTTGAATACCGGAAAGAACCTCTCCATCTCGGACGAAGTGAGTGGATGGCCCATCTGCGTGAGGCGCTCGTTGAGGGCGCGCCGGCCCGAGTGTTTTCCCAGCACCATGCGGGTCTCCGCCTCGCCGACGGATCGGGGCTCGATGATCTCGTACGTGATCTTCTTCTTCATCAATCCGTCCTGATGGATACCCGACTCATGGGTAAAGGCGTTGGCCCCTACGATCGCCTTGTTCGGCTGGACCGGTATGCCCGTCACCCTCGTGAGGAGCCGGGACGATTCGCGAATCTGCTCTGTGCGAACATTCGTCGTGCATTTGAAGGAATCCTTGCGCACCTCCAGAGCCATCACCACCTCTTCCAGCGCGGCGTTCCCGGCCCTTTCGCCGATCCCGTTGACGGTACATTTTACCTGGCCTGCGCCGTGGCGAACGGCCGCAAGGCTGTTTGCCACCGCAAGGCCCAGGTCATCATGGCAATGGACGGAGAGCACTACCCGGTCCATGCCCGATACGTGTGCCTTCATGTGGGCGACGAGATCGCCGAATTCGTCCGGCACGGCGTATCCTACCGTATCCGCGATATTGACTGTCCGGGCGCCCGCCGCAATGGCTTCCTCCAGCACCTGCACCAGAAAGGCCCTCTCCGACCTCGTGGCGTCGGTCGCGGAAAACTCGACATTCGTTGTGTAGGCGCGGGCGCGCCTCACCGCCTCCACCGCCTCCTTCAGCACCTCGTCCCTCGTCTTCTTCAACTGGTATCTGAGGTGGATATCGGATGTGGATATGAAGACGTGGAGCCGGGGGTCGGCCGCGTCTTTCAGCGCCTCCCACGCACAGTCTATGTCTTCGGGCTTGGCCCTGGCTATGGCCGCTACCTGCACATTCCTGATCTCCCTCGCTATCTCCCGGACAGAGACGAAATCTCCCTCGGACGCAATGGGGAAACCGGCTTCGATGACATCGACTCGGAGTCTCTGGAGCTGTCTCGCCACGCGCATCTTCTCGCGGGGGGTCATTGTCGCCCCGGGCGACTGCTCTCCGTCCCTCAGCGTGGTATCGAAGATAAGAATCCTCCTGAGCTCGGAATCCATCTTTTTCTCCCTTGTGGAGCAGCCCCTGAGTCGCTGCCTTCTCCCACCGTCTCCCCTACCCTATCAGAAAAGCTTGGGCTGCTTTTCCCGACTCGAGGGAATCTATGATCTCGTCGACGGCGTTTTCGTCTTCCACCCGGCCGTACCACCAGTTCTCCGGATAGACGATCATGGCAGGACCCGCCTCGCATGCCTTCAGGCAGCCTGCGCTCGATACGACAATGTCCATAAGGCCACGGTCGGAGAGCTCCTGCTCGAGGTACTGAAGGAGGCCCATGGAGTTCTTTTTGCTGCACACACCCTGAGGGGCGCCGTTCGCCCTGAAACTCCCGCACACGAAAATGTGGTGTTTCGGCTTTTTCATCATTCGCTCCTTTCATTCACGGGATACTGTCCATTCAAACGTTTCTATCTGTCTTTCTCCGTCTTCGCTCGCCTCCGACTTTACCCGCAGCCCGTGCCGCCTCCTGTGCACTGCTTCCCTATCCCGCACCCATTGCTTGGGCGCAGCAGCATCTTCGGCACCTCCCTTCCCGCGAGCACCGCTTCCACGCCCTCGGCTGCCAAGCCTTCCATGACCACGACCCTTATCCCGGCTCGTTCGAGAGCATACTGCGGGTACGGCCCTATCCCACTTACGAGGACCGTGTTGCAATCTCCGAGGCGCTCCACCAATTCCTTCCAGCGCTCTGTCCCGCCCCCGGGGGCCGGGGTAGGCCGGCGCTCGACAAGTTGGGCCCTGCCCTCCTTCTCGCCGAAGATCCAGACCGCTGCAGCCTCGCCCAGATGCTGGTTGACGAGAAGGCCCTCCATGCTCGCCACTCCCACGTAGGGCCGCTCCGCGGTCACCCGCGACAGGGACGCCTCTCTCAAAGCTTCCGCGATCTCCCCGCTCAGCTCTTCTCCGATCAGGCCCGCCGCATCTGCCCGGCACCGGCTGCAATGGCTCATCTGGGGCAGGTATGCGCCTGCTTCCCGTCGTATGGATTCCATCTGCTCCTTCCCCAGAGGCGGCACGTGCTCAAGTGGGGTCCCTGCCACGTGGTAGAGGGGTATGCAGTTGAGTATGTCCACGCTCATGGCTGACACGCTTCTCGCGATCTCGACCACATGCGTGTCATTGATGCCTTGTATGACCACCGTGTTGACCTTGACGATCACGCCCCTCTCTTTCAGGGCCAATATGCCTTCCCGCTGCTTTTCCGCTATGATCCGCGCAGCATCCAGGCCCCTGTAGATCCTGCGATTAGTCCTGGCCCACGCGTAAATCTTCTCTCCCACCCTAGGGTCGATTGCATTGACCGTGACGGTGACATGACTCACCTTCATCTTGGCGAGATCATCCGCGTACTCGGCGACCTCTAGGCCGTTCGTGGCTAGGCAGAGTATTATGTCCGGGTGTCTCTCCCTTACCGTGCGCAGTGTCTCGAGGGTCTCGGCGGCGTTCGCGAACGGGTCCCCCGGCCCTGCTATGCCCACCACCTCGATGTTCCCGATTTTTTCGAGGACGCGGTCGAGGTAGTTCACTGCCTGGAGGGGTGTGAGAATGGTGCTCGAGACCCCGGGCCGCGACTCGTTGACGCACTCGAAATCGCGGTTGCAGTAATTACACTGCATGTTGCACTTGGGCGCTACGGGGAGGTGTATCCTGCCTGCCCGGTGTCGCGCTCCCTCGCTGAAACAGGGGTGAAGGTCGTGGTTCATGGGCCCCTCCTCATATATAGCTGTAACCCACTGTCGAGGCCTCCTGCTTGACCTCGATGAGGGCGTTGGCGATCCTGTCGAAGAGTTGCTGGGTGCCCCTGTACCCCACATGGAGAATACGCTGCCCCCCGACGCGGTCGTGAATCGGGAAGCCTACCCTGACGAGCGGCACGCCGAGGCGTCTCGACAGGTAGTAGCCCTTGCTGCTGCCGATCACGATGTCGGGTCTGGCGGCCTCGCACTCATCGAGCATGCTCGCGAAGTCCGTCCCTTCCCTGACGCGCGCTTCTTCGCGGGTGTGGCTCAAAGACCTCTTAACAGTCTCCTCGAAGCTCCCGGTTACCGCCCCGGTCGCGCAAAGCACCGGTACCATGCCGATCTCGTCGAGGAATGACGCCATGGAGGCGACAAGGTCGGCTTCGCCGTAAATGACCGCTTTTTTACCGAAAACGTACTTATGACCGTCTATGTAAGCATCGATGAGACGGTATCTTTCCCGTTGAAAAGCGGAAGGCATCTCCGCGCCGGAGGCCGAGCCGAGGGCCTCGAAGAACGCGTCGTTCTCGCGGATGCCGATGGGAAGTCCGCACGTCACCGTGGGCACGGCAAACTTCTCTTGGAGGCATGATGCCGCCGTTTTGAGGCCTTCCAGGCTCCTCCCTAATTGAATCGTGGCGATTGCCCCGCCCATCTTCCTGATGGATTCGATGGCAGTGCCCCCTCTGGAGAGTTTCTGATAGTCCGCCCATGCCTCGCCGTCGAGGGTCTCGGAATAGTCTGGGAGCATGGTAAAGGGAGCGCCGAAGGCGGTCAGTATCTCTTTGAGATGCCTGAGGTCCTCGGCGGAGAGGAATCCCGGAATCAGGTTGATCCTCCCATCACGCTCGCCTGGTGCGGCAAGGGCTTCCACGGCAGCCCGGACAGCCTCGTGATAGCCCTCCATGTGGGTTCCCCGGTAGCTCGGAGTGGAGGCATGGATGATGGCAGGCATTCTCTCGCCCTTCTTCGATTTCCGGTACTGATCGAGGTAGAGACGGACGTCATCTCCTATGGTTTCCGAGAGGCAGGTGGAGGCAATGCCGATGGCCTCCGGGCCGTATTGGCGAATGACGTTGTCGAGGGCTGTTTTCAGGTTATCGCCGCCTCCGAACACGGCGCTCGACTCGCTGAAGTTGGACGACGCTATGTCGATGGGCTCCTTGAAATGGCTGATCACGTAGCGGCGGATATAGGTTGAGCAGCCCTGAGAGCCGTGAACGAGGGGGATGCAGCCCTCGATCCCCCTGAAGGCAATGCTCGCACCCAGGGGCGCACAAAGCTTGCACGCGTTCCGTGTAGAGACGAACGGCTCCTGCCTTTCTTCACCGCGTTTCTGCGCTTCTGCTGTTCTCATCTTCCACCTTCCCCGTCGCTCCGGGAGCAACATCCATGCGTTTTTGCCAGGCAGGGGAGAATTCCCACACCGGGCTCATGATCGAGTCGTGGACCTCCTTGCAGAAATTGAGCATGCCCTCAAAACCTGCAAGGGCTATCTTGCGCTCATGGTTGTGATCGCAAAAAGCAACGCCCATTTTGTACGCTATGGGCCGCTCCTTTACCCCGCCGATGAGGAGATCCACGCCCTTTTCCTGGATGAAGCGCGATAGCTCGAGGGGATTCGTATCGTCCACGATGATGGTGCCTTCGTCGCAGATCTCTTCGAGGTACTCGTAGTCCTCCTTGTTTCCCGTCTGGGAGCCGACCACCACGCTTCGTATACCAATGTGGCGCAGGGCTTTTACGAGCGAGAAGGCCTTGAATGATCCACCCACGTAGATGGCTGCCCGCCTTCCATCGAGAATGCGCCGGTACTTGGCCACTTCGGGATAGACGCGCGTCACCTCGGCCCGCACCAGCTCTTCTGCCCTTCGAAGGACCTCCGGGTCGTCGAAAAGGCGGGCGACAGTGTAAAGGGCTTCCGCCGTATCTTCGATGCCGAAATAAGAGACCCTCCGAAAGGGAATCCCGTAGCTCTCCTCCATCATCTTCGCAAGATAGGTCATGGAGCCGGAGCACTGGACCACGTTGAGGCCCGCCCGGTGTGCGCGGCCTATCTCATCCACCCTCCCGTCGCCGGTGATACCGGCGATGACTTCTATGCCCATCTGCCGGTAGTATTCCTTGATGATCCAGGTCTCTCCGGCCACGTTGAAATCGCCGAGGATGTTGATGGCGCGGCTGGATACGGTTGTCTCGTCATCCTTGCCGATGAGGCGGTACAAGGCTTCGCAGGCAGCCCTGTACCCATCCTTCTTTGTTCCCTTGAATCCTTCGGAATGGACCGGTATTACCGGAATCCCCTGCTCGGTTTGGACTTTCGTGCAGACCGCCTGCACGTCATCCCCGATGAGACCGACGATGCAGGTGGCGTAAACGAAGGCCGCCTTCGGACGGTAGGCGGTGATCAACTCGGTGAGGGACGCATAGAGCTTCTTCTCACCGCCGTATATCACTTCCTTCTCCTGGAGATCGGTGGAAAAGCTCAAGCGGTGCAGCTCGGGCCCCGAAGAGAGGGACCCGCGGATGTCCCATGTGTACGCGGCACATCCGACTGGACCGTGGACGAGGTGGACGGCGTCCGCAATCGGGTAGAGGACGACCCGGGAGCCGCAGAACACGCAGGCCCGCTGGCTCACCGATCCGGCAAGGCTTGCCTTTTCGCAGGAAATCTCTCCGCCCTCTCTCCCCTTCTCGTAGACCTGCTGTTTTCTCGCGTCAAGGACCTCTATCATGAAACACCTCCTTGCATCCGAGCTCGCTGATCCGGACGAAGTCCGGAGTGGTATTGGTTTTTCTTTCCCGAGCCTCCCCGCTCACGTAAGGCCCTTTCTTTGCTCTACATGACCAGCTCAAAGCTCTCCTCCGGGGCGTCTCGGTCCTGACGGTCCAACACTGCGTTGAGTATCTTCTCCAGGAGGCGCAGGGCGCCTTGGTAGCCCGTGATGGGAAAGTACTGGTGGCCGACCCGGTCGTATATGGGAAAGCCTATGCGTATGAGAGGGATGTCTTCGTCGCGGGCGATATACTTCGCATAGGTGTTGCCGAAGATGAGATCGGGCTTGCCGCTCTTGATCATCTGATGAAACCGGAACATATCGGCCCCGAGCCCCTGCACGACCCGCGTCTTCTCCCCTGCAAGATCCCTGATCTGTCTTTCGAACTTCGGTCCCGCGGGCGTTCCCGTGACCACGTAAAGCACCTCCATGTCGATATCCGTCAGGAATTGGACCAGGGAGACAAGATGGTCGGGGTCCCCCACCAGCGCCGCCTTCTTCCGGTAGAAGTACTGGTGCATGTCCGATATCATGTCCACGAGCCGCCCTCGCTCCATCATGAGGCTCTCGGGCACGCTCGTGCCCGCCGTCTTCCTTAAGGCATCGACAAAGGCATCCGTGGCACGCAGGCCTATGGGAAGATCGAGGACCTCAAATGGCACCTTGCACCTCGTGTCGAGCAGCTTTGCCGCACCCAGGGACGCCGTCCTGCCGAGGGCCAGGGTGAACATGCTGTCGCCGGCGCTCTTGATCTGCTCCACGGTGGCTCCCCCTTTTGGATACATGTGAAACTTACCGTCCAGGGGGCTGTTGACCACGCCCGAGGTATCGGGGAAGACGATGCCCCTGATCGCCATCGCCCCTATGATGCGCTTGATTTCCTCCATGTCCGAGGGCTCGACAAAGCCTGGGATGATATTGATCTGGTCGGTCCTTCGCCCCGAATGCTCGGCGAAGTACTGGACCATGCTCTGGGTCATGGCAGAGAACCCCGTAATGTGCGAGCCTTTGAAGCTCGGCGTATTGGCATGGATCACCCTCTTGCCTTTGGGGATCTTCCCTTCGGCCTGTGCCTTGTTGATGATCTGGGGCAGGTCGTCGCCGATCACTTCGGAGAGGCACGTCGTATGGACCGCGATCACGTCCGGCCCGTAGATGGTGAAGATGTTGTTGATCGCCTCGACCAGGTTAGCCTGTCCTCCGAACACGGAGGCGCCTTCCGTGAATGAGCTGGTCGTCGCCATGATGGGGTCTTTGTAATGGCGCGTAAGGGCACTGCGGTGGTAAGCGCAGCAACCCTGCGAACCGTGGCTGTGAGGAAGGCAGCCGTGAAGGCCCAGGGCCGCGTACATGGCCCCCACCGGTTGGCACGTCTTTGCCGGGTTGATCGTGAGGGCGTGGCGGTCTGCGGTCTGTTCTCGTGTATGTCTCAGCAGCATGGCTTTCCTCCTTCAGTCTTTTCCGGTTCCTTACTTGTTCCACACGTAACTGCCTGCAAGCTCCGGGTTTTTGTCCCACGGCGCCTTGATGTAGCTGAAGATCTTCGAATTGACCAGACGATCGATCTCCCGGTAGAAGTTGATCGCTCCCTTGAAGCCCGCGTAAGGGCCGCTGTAATCGTAGCTGTGCAATTGCTTGAGGGGTACGCCGCTCTTCTGGATGACGTACTTTTCCTTTATGCCTGCGCAGAACACGTCCGGCTTGTACCGTTCCAGGAGTATCTCGGCCTCGTGGTGGTTGAGATCGTCGATGATGAGGGCGTTATCCTTCATCTCGGCCATCATGCCCTCGTAGTCGCCCAGGCGCAGGTCCTTATCCTGCAGGCCGGCAAGCGCCGCTTCGTTCTTCCGCGGCCTGTACCGGGCGGGATCTGCCTCGACGGTAAGCTCCTCGATATTGCGCGTGTCGGCGTCTACGGTTATGCTGGGGAGTACCTTCCGGCCTTCGTAGTCGTCCCTGTGGCCGAACTCGTATCCCGCAGACATAGTGGTCATCCCTATTTCTTTGAAAAGCTCCTGATAGTGGTGGGCCCGCGAGCCGCCGACGAAGAGCATCGCCGTTTTCCCCTTGCACCGCGCGGCTATCTCCGTCCGGACGCGCTCCACCTCGACCATCTCCCCGGCTATGAGCGTCTCCACCCGCTCCATTAATTTCTCGTCGCCGAAATATGCCGCTATCTTCCGGAGCGATTTCGCGCATGCCTGGGCTCCGATGAAATTGATCTTGAACCACGGGATCCCGTACTTCTTCTCCATCATATCAGCCATGTAGTTGATCGACCTGTGGCACATGACCACGTTGAGGTCGGCAGTGTGGGCGCTCGCAAACTCGTCATATTCGGAGTTGCCGCTGAAGGTGGAGTGGAGCGTCATGCCGCAGGCGTCTATGATCCGCTCTATCTCGAAGGCATCGCCGCCGATGTTGTACTCGCCGAGGATGTTGAAGCGGAATTCGCCCTCCTTAGGCAATTCCTTCTGACCCACCACGTCGGAGAAGACCTTGTTGTTCGCAATGTGATGGCCGGCCGACTGGCTCACGCCCTTGTAACCTTCGCAACTGAAGGCGAATATGTTGATATCGGGGTATTTCTCCTCCATCTCCCGAGCAGCCGAATGGATGTCGTCTCCGATCAGCCCGACCGGGCAGGTGGCGAATATGCCGATTGCCTTGGGATGAAAGAGCTCCACCGCCTCCTCGATCGCCTTCTTCAGCTTCTTCTCGCCCCCGAAGATGATCTCTTCTTCCTGCATGTCCGTGGACAGGGCATACGGCATGTAGTTCGGAAGGCTGTCGCTCTTCGGCCGCGTCTGGTTGCGCCTGGTGAGCCAGCTATAAAAGCCGCACCCTATCGGTCCGTGGGTGATCTGAAGGATGTCGCGCGTCGGGCCGAGCACCACGCCCTTGCATCCCGCGTAAGCGCAACCCCTCATGGTGAGGATGCCCGGGATGGTCCGGGTATTCGCGAGGATCTCCGGCACCTGCTCCGCCTGTTCCACCTTGTTTACGACGATCTGTTTCGCCCGTCTTCGCGCCACCTTGGCCGGGTACTTCCTGAGCATCTCGTCCCGTATCTCGGCTGAACCGGATATCTTTCCGGCTGCGCCGGTTTCTTTCTTTACAGACATGTCTACCTCCTTGCTCTCTTCCTTTTCCCCTTCCGCGTCACGAGCCCTTTCTTTCAATGGGTGTCGAGCCCATCATCCCTCGTCGAGGGTTTCATCACCCGTTTCACCCGTTCTGATGCGTATTGACTCAAGAACCGGCAGGACAAATATCTTTCCGTCACCCGCCTTGCCCGTCCTGTTTGTTTCCATGATGCTCGAGACCGCCCGCTGAACCAGCTTGTCGGGCAAGACGATCGAGACCACCCTTTTGGGGATCAATCTCTGACTGTTTCCCAAAAGCGATATGGCCTCTTCGTAGCCTGCTTCGGCCCCTTTCAGTATGTCGAGGTCGACGAGACCCTTGCCTCGACCGAGGCACTCACGCGCGTGCACAGAAGGTATGCCGGCTTCCGCAAGGGCCTTTTTGGTCTGGTTGATCCTGTTCATTCTGATGATCGCCATGACCTCTTTCATACTGCGACCTCCTCCTGACCCGCCTCCGTCTCCTTGATGCCTGAGCTGACGGTGTAAACCTCATCCACAGGGGAGACGAATATCTTTCCGTCGCCGAAGGCGCCCCTGTCTCCGGTCCTGGCGGCGGCGATCACCGTCTGGATGACGAGGTCTTTGTCCGCCTCGGGTACCACCATGATAAGCAACTCCTTCGGTATCTCGTCATAAGTGATGTCGCCTATCTTGATCCCCCGCTGCTTGCCCCGGCCTGAGACGGCCATCCTGGTGACCGCGGGAAAGCCTTCCCCCATCAAGCGCTCGAGAACCGTGTCGACTTTCTCGGGCCTCACTATCGCCCTTATCATCAGCATCTTTTCATCCTCCCTTTTTTCGGTACTTGTGCCGCCTTTCCCGTAAGTCCTACTGGTCGACGCCGTACTTGATGAGAATCCCTTCCAGCTCGTCCGTGGTGAGAGGTTTCGGGATGACGAACGTGTCATTGCCGTCGATCGCCCTGGCGAGACCGCGATACTCGTCCGCCTGCTGCGCGGCAGGTTCGAAGGCTATGACGGTCTTCCTATTTATCTCTGCCCGCTGCACCACATTGTCCCTGGGGACGAAGTGGATCATTTTAGTGCCGAGCCTTTCCGCGAGAGCCTCGATGAGCTCACTTTCGTTATCCACCTTGCGGCTGTTGCAGATGAGGCCGCCGAGGCGCACGCCGCCTGCTTCCGCGAACTTCACGATGCCTTTGCAGA
>Ga0326728_10025600_pt1 | contig 10540 bp, 11 predicted proteins | sample MB3enrmetagenome_FD_207602 | JGI IMG/M metagenome (GOLD analysis project Ga0326728, IMG submission 207602) | Lab enriched peat soil microbial communities from McLean, Ithaca, NY, United States - MB31MN | ecosystem: Environmental > Terrestrial > Soil > Wetlands > Peat | place: USA: New York...
GACCGCGTATCCGGCCAGCCAGATCATCCGGTGTTGAGAAGTGGACAACGAGCTCGCCGCCGCGGAGGTAGACCCGTGGTGGGAGCGCTTCGATGATTTGTGCAAGGTTCATAGCTTCGTTCCTGTATCAAAACTGCGCCGAAACCCTATCGTTTTGACAGCTAAAGGGTTATGTACCGAGCGAAAGCAGATTCCCTAGACTGTTGAAAGTTAAGGAAAACAGGAAGAAGGAATGGAAGGATTGGAAGACGGGGTTACGCGCCCAAGGCAGGTGCGTGGATGGCGTAGCCCAGATCGGGGACTTAGAATCAAGCTGTCAGCTTGCCCGATCTGCTCCAAAACTGCTCCAATAAGGACAGCCTCAAAGCAGGCCGTTGAAAACAGGATACTTGCCATAGCCAGAAATGAACACCATGGACGCCAAAGTCTGTATTTTCAATCCATGGTCAGACTCCCAAGCTGGACGTCGCGGGTTCGAGTCCCGTCTCCCGCTCCATGTTTTCAATGAGTTGCAGGCCTCACCCAAAATCATCTACCTCGATTAACCTTGTTTGTGTAGCACACCGCTAAAACCAGCGTACAGCTTTGCCGCCTCCGCCTTCCGTTCGGCGACCCCGCTTTGGACGTACTTGTCCAGGTGCGTCCGCATTCCGTGGCCCTGCTGATCCGCAATGATCTTCAGGTCCGAGTTTCGTTGCTCGCGCGCCAAGCCGAGATCGATTCCCTGTTGGACCTCGACAAAGGCGACCAACAGGGAGCCGCTCCCGACCCTGATAAGGATGAACAAGATGTCGGGCGGACGGCGCCCGCGGCATCGCACGGCCCGGCAGAGGTGGCGAAGATGGCTGTGGCCTACATGCGTGCGTCCGAGACCGCCATTCGAGAAATGCCGATCACGGAGCGCATGCCGCCCCAGACGGGTCAGTTCACCGGCAGGGCCGTCGCCAAGGATGGAACGCATGTCGCGTTTGCCACCGCGGCGAACAGCTTCTTCGTCGTAGGGTCGAGTTCGTTGAACCACGACATACAGATCGGCGCACGAGTGTCTTTGCGCTTTCATCAAGGGCGTGCATCGCTTGACAACGGTCGCGGTCGCGGCCGATAACGCGCACCTGAGCAGCACACGCGTTCACGGCTGCAAGCGCCTTTTCCGGGTGATTGGTCCGTGAAGGCTGACGTCGGTGAGGCCCACATTCCCCACAAGTCCACTTCCGGACAGCTCTAGCTCGCGGAACAGGGACATGGACGACGACGCTCCCGCAGGCTCGTGGCGGGCTCGCAGGCCTCGCGGGCCGGGGGGCGTTGACAAAAGTTGGGGTCTAATGGTAAGATTTTCTTACCGACCTGTAAGGGAGGGCTGAATGAGCGGAAATGACGTGGAGCGAGCTATCGTCGAGGTGCTGACCGAGATCCAGAGCATGAGCGGCGCGGACTGTCCGACCATGGACGGCCGTACGTGTCCGCTGCGAGACCTGCCGCAGTTCGACAGCCAGCTCGCGCTCCTGGCGACGGTGGAGCTCAGCGCTAGGCTCCAGTGCGAGATCCCGGAAGACGTGAACGTCTTCGTCGATGATGAAACGAACCGACCGCGCCGGATCGGCGAGATCAGGGACCAGATCTGCGCGATGCTCGAACCGAGGAGGACCGCCCATGAGCGATAGCGCTCGGGAGCGGGTCGCCGCGCGGCTTCGGCTCGCGCGGGAGTCCGCAGGGCTTACGCAAGGGCAGGTTGCGCGGATGATGCACATGCACCGCCCGACCGTTTCGGAGATCGAAGCCGGACGCCGACGGGTCTCTGCGGAGGAACTCGCCCAACTCGCGGACCTCTATGGGGTAAGCGCCTCGTGGCTTACGTCCGAGCGCGAGTCGGAGCCGGGCGCTGCCGACGACCGCATCCTCCTCGCAGCGCGGCAGCTGAGCAAGCTGAAGCAGGCGGACTTGGACCGTCTCATGAACCTCATTCGCATGCTGCGGCAGCCGGAGGGAAGCGAGTGAGGCTGGATCGGAAGCAGCTGGCGCAATCGGCAACGGTGAGGGCGCTCCAGGTCCGCCGGCGCGCCGGGTGTCCGTTCTGGGAGCCCATCTGCGTCTACGACATCGCCGCCCGCCTCGGCATCGAGGTGCGGTTCTTCGACAGCCCGTCCATGGAGGGCGTGTATTGCGCCTCTGCGAGTCCCACCGTCATCGTCTCCTCGCTGCGCCCGCCAGGGCGGCAGGCGTTCACCTGCGCGCACGAGATCGGGCACCACGAGTTCGGCCACGGCGACCAGTTCGACGAGCTAGTCGAGCAGCGGTCCGAGGACCGACGGTACAATACGCAGGAGTTCCAGGCCGACTGCTTCGCGGGGGCCCTCCTCATGCCTGAAGTTGTAGTACGCCGGGGCTTCTCGCTGCGCAGCATGGACCCTACCACCGCTCCGCCGGAGTCGTTCTACATCATTGCGACCTGGCTCGGTGTCGGGTACACCACCCTAGTCCACCACATGCGCAGCGCTCTCGGTCTCATCGCCCCCGCTCGGGCGGACGCGCTGCTGCGGCACCGCCCGCTTGCGTTGCGCTCGGCTATCCTCGGCCGTGAGTGTCGGGAGCACCTAGTCGTTGCTGACCTCCAGTGGCACGGGCGCGCCATCGACCTCCAGGTGGGCGACCTGGTTCGACTCCCGGCGGGCGCGGGCATCGAGGGGCGGTGTGTGGAAGAGCTTGAGCGGCAGTGCGCATCGGTGTTCGCGCGGGCCGCTGCGCCGGGGCTCGGCCGCGCGACGGCCGCGGAGGCAGGCTGGTCTGCGTACCTCCGCGTGAGCCGGAAGAACTACGCTGGGCGCAGCACATACCGGTTCGAAGAGGAGGCGGACGATGCCGAATGAGCCGTTCCTGCCGACGAGCAGGAGCCTTTCGATTGCATGGGCGGAGGTCTTCTTGAAGCTCATGGACCACAGCGTGAGCGAGCTGACGCCGGTCATAGTGACCGTCACTGACGTCGACGGGAGCGGCATTGCGAGCGAGCGCCCGGCCATCCGCGAGCGGCTCGACCGGGAGCTCGCGACCCACGGCTTGCAGACTTGCCACACGGTCGCCAACACCATCTTCCCGGAATCGCTCTGGGTTCCCAGCGAGGACGACAGCGCGCGCCGCCTCTATGAGCGCTACGAGTCGATCTGGCCGAGGGTCAGGCACCACCACCAAAACCGGCGGGGCGTGTACTTCCGGCGGCTCACGGCGTATCGGCCAGATGGCGCCACCAGCGAGCCCGTGAACCAGCTTCAACACATCATCGACACGTACCGCCACGGAAACCACCGCCGCAGCGCCCTCCAGGCCGCCGTCTTCGACCCGACGCGGGACCATACGAACTGCCGGCAGCAGGGGTTCCCGTGTCTTCAGCAGATCGCTTTCGTGCCGGTGGATGACGAGGGGCTGTGCGTGACGGGCTTCTACCCGACGCAGTACCTGTTCGAGCGGGCCTACGGCAACTACCTTGGGCTCTGCCACCTCGGTCGTTTCATGGCGGACCAGATGGGACTCACCTTCGCCCGAATGATCTGCATTGCGTCGGTCGCGCGGCGAAGCGACTCGAAGGTTACGAAGGCCTCTTTGGAGAGCTTCGCAGATGACGTGCGGCTCACCTTGGCTCACGAGGAGAGCGCCTGACAGTGCGCACCCACGGCACGCTCTATGTCTTTGAGGGACCCGATGGGGTGGGCAAGACCGAGCTCTCGCGCCGGTTCGCTGCCCAGCTTGAGGCGGCCGGCGTCCCGTGTGAGTATCTCTCGTTCCCCGGCCACGATGACGGAACCCTCGGGAAGCACGTATACGAGCTGCACCACGACCCTGGGCAGCACGGCGTCGCCTCGGTGAGCCCAACCAGCCTGCAACTACTCCACATCGCGGCCCACATTGACGCGATCGAATCCCGCATTCTGCCGGCGTTGCGGTCGGGGCGCTCGGTGGTGCTCGACCGGTTCTGGTGGTCGACGAAAGTGTATGGTCTCGCTTCGGGCGTAGCCCGGCGGACTCTCAACAGGATGATAGACATCGAACTCGCCGCCTGGGGCGGCGTGAAGCCGGCGGCGCTGTACCTCGTGGGTCGACACGCGCCGCTGCGACCCGAGCCGATCGACCACTGGCAGCGCTGCCGCGAACTTTACGACTCGCTCGCCGAGGAAGAGGGACGCAGCTACCCGGTTCGCCGAATCGACAACGGCGGCTCCATCGAGGAGGCACTCCGTCTCCTCGCGCCGGTGGACGAGGACGCGTCTGCTGCGGAGCTGGTCGGCAGCGGCCAGCTGCCGCTCGACCTCGCGTCCGCCGCGCCAGCGCCGCCGGCCCCGTGCGTCTTCAGCGGGATCGCTCCTGCGGTTCCAACCCCGGTCTTCGACACGTACTGGCACTTCGCCGCGGAGCGCCAGGCAATCTTCTTCAAGAGGCAGGCCGGCACGCCGCCGCCTTGGACGAACGACCCCATCCTCCGCGAGTACAAGTTCACGAACGCGTACCGGGCCTCCGACCGCGTGAGCCAGTTCCTCATCAAGTACGTGATCTACGAGGGCGACCAGGCGCCGGAGGAGGTATTCTTCCGCATCCTCCTGTTCAAGCTCTTCAACAAGATTGAGACGTGGCGCCTACTCATGGAGAAACTCGGCGCGTTGCGGCATGCCGAGTACTCGTTCACGCGCTACGACGACGTGCTTTCAGCAGCCATCGCCGCGGGCCAGACGATATATTCGGCCGCCTATATCATGCCGTCGGGGAGCTGGGCGTTCGGGAGCACTCGCAAACACCGCGCCCACCTCCACCTGCTCGAGCGGATGATGGAGGACGAACTGCCGCTGCGGATCGCGGAGGCCCGGACTATGCTCAACGGGTTCAACCTCCTCCGCTCATACCCAATGATCGGCGACTTCCTTGCGTACCAGTACATCACGGACCTCAATTACAGTAATCTGACGGATTTCAGCGAGACGGAGTTCGTCGTCCCAGGGCCCGGTGCGCGGAGTGGCATCCAGAAGTGCTTTGCGTCGCTCGGCGGCCTAAGCGAGGCCGATCTCATTAGGGTCGTCACCGACCGGCAGGGCGAGGAGTTCGCACGGCTCGGGCTCGACTTCCGGTCGCTCTGGGGGAGGCCGCTCCAGCTCATCGACTGCCAGAACCTCTTCTGCGAGGTCGACAAGTACGCGCGCGTGAAGCATCCGGAGGTCGAGGGCATCGGGCAGCGGACGCGCATCAAACAGAAGTTCAACTGGAACCCGACGCCCATTGAGTACTGCTTCCCGCCGAAGTGGAGGCTCGACGAGCGGGTAGCCGCCGGCGCGCGCGGTAACGGTGAGCGTGGAGAGCCCAGCGGAGCGGAGAAGACCCATGCCGACCTTTGAAGGACGGACCGCCGACGAGGCCTGGAGGCAGGCACTCCAGTTCTTCCGGAATGGGGGCGTCCCGCTCGTGCCGGACACCCGGACCGGCGCCACCATCGAGGTTCTGCACGCGCACTTCGCGATTGCCGACCCACGCCAGCGGTGGGTGATATCCCGGCACCCGCCGATCAACCCCGCGTACGCCATTGCCGAGGTCGTCTGGATCGTCAACGGCAGGGAAGACGCGGCGTTCCCCAACGCCTGGAACTCTCAACTCCCGAAGTACGCCGGAACCGGCGAGATATACCACGGGGCCTACGGCTTCCGGCTACGGCACCGGTTCGGGCTCGACCAGATTCAGCGTGTGTACGATGTGCTCCGACAAAGCCCTTCGACCCGCCAAGCGGTCCTGCAGGTGTGGGACCCGACTATCGACTTGCCGGATGAGGACGGGGCCGCTGCGGCGTCCGACATCCCGTGCAACGTCTGCGCGCTTCTCAAGGTGCGACAGGGAAAGCTAGAGTGGCTGCAGGTCCTCCGAAGCAACGATCTCATGCTCGGCGTGCCTTACAACTTCATCCAGTTCACGACGCTCCAGGAGGTCATGGCGGGCTGGCTAGGCATTGAGGTGGGGGCGTATCACCACGTAAGCGATAGCCTGCACGTCTACGAGCGCGACCTTGAGACGGTCTGCGGCTCCTGTCCCGCCGCCCTCGCTCCCAATGCGGATTCCCTCGCAGTGCCGAAGGATGAGTCGGACCGCGTCTTCCGCGATCTCTCGGGAGCGATCGAGCATCTCGCAGATCCACACGCCACTTGGCGTGATGTGAGTACCCTCGGCTTAGATGCCCCACTTCCGCAGCCTTACCGTAACCTCCTGCTCGTCGTCGGCGCGGAAGCTGCCCGGCGCCGGAAGTGGGGAGATCTCTCCGCTGGGCTCATTGCCGAATGCACGAATGGCGGCTTGGTCCAGGTCTGGGAACGATGGAGCGAGCGCTTCACGCGAGCATGAGAGCGGGCCGTCTACGCTCTGCCAACAATGGGACCATGCCGGATGTGACGAGGTGCTTCGTGGGCGGAGACGCGCCTGCCTGACCCGACCTCCTTCGACTCAATAGCAACTCAACTCCTTCGTCCTGGGCCAGACTGCGCGGTTCTGGCCGACGCGGCGTGGGCCAGAGCGGTTCCTGCGGCACGGCATTGTCGGTGATCACTCCCGACAAGTAGGCGTCGGGACGGCGATTGAAAGAGAAATCACCGGCAGCCGGTGCTCCGTTCGGCGACCAATGCAAACCAACCGCCAAAGGGCCGTGATCTGGGAACGTCCAGCACCGCCCACGAGCATCTGCTGACACCGTCGTTGTCTCATTTGCCGCCATCCACGCCCTACCACTTGAATTCTCTGTGAGCGCCGCGCTCTGTGCCATCGGGCCTCGCGCACCACGCTCACGGAAAGTGAGGGCATGTGCAACACCCCAAGACGAAATCCACCAAGCCTGATGTCAATCCATTCGGAGCCGAGCCCCTGGTGGGTTCAGGCTTCGAAAGCGAAGCGGCCGAACCTGAATTCGATACGGATCTGCCGGCGGAGCCCCAGCCAGAAGGGGAGGATTACCAGTGACCTCTCCGGCTCAATCGAAACCCTACGAGAAACGCGACTTCCGCCAGGAAGTCACGGATTCCATCGTTCGAATGCTTGAGGAGGGCGTCGCTCCGTGGCAGAAGCCGTGGGAGGCGACCGGGGTTCCTCTGAACCCCACAACCGGCAAGTCCTATCGCGGCGGAAACGCCATCCACCTGATGGCCACCGGCATCCGGCGCGCCTTTGAAGATCCCCGCTGGATGACGTACCGGCAGGCTGCCGAGCAGGGTTGGCAAGTCCGCAAAGGCGAGAAGGGCGCCCAAATCGAGTTCTGGGAGAACGCGCCGAAACAGCGGAGCGAAGACCCGACTGGCGAGCAGGCGGCCGACAAAGACCGGTCCCGACCGGTCCACCGCGTCTACACAGTCTTCAACGCAAGGCAGATCGACGGCATCCCGGACTACCAGCCACGCGAGCGGACCAGTTTCGAGGTCGTCCAAGCCGGCGAGCGCATCCTGGCAAACTCGGGAGCGAAAATCAGCCACGACCAGGCTGACCGCGCGTTCTACCGCCCCAGCACAGACAGTATCCACCTGCCGCCGAAGGAGGCCTTCAAGGACGCGCAGGGATACTACGGGACGGCCCTTCACGAACTCGCCCATTGGACGGGCCACGAGAGCCGCCTCAATCGCAATACGCTCTCGGATACGTACCGCTTCGGCGACGTCAACTACGCCCGCGAGGAGTGGCGCGCCGAGTTGGCCAGCGTCTTTCTGGCCGCCGAGCGCGGAATCCCGCATGACCCGGCAAGTCATGCTGCGTACGTCGGGTCCTGGATCAAAGCGCTACGGGAGGACAAGAATGAGATCTTTCGGGCGGCGCGCGACGCGTCGGGCGCTGCCGATTTCCTGCTCGCCTTGGACCGCGACAAAGCCAGGGCGGAGGCGCTTGAGGCCAGCCCGGACTCGGTCGGACCTGAGCAACAGAGAACGGAGATCGACGACGAGTCGCGCCAGTTGAGGGACGACGGCGAACAGATCGCCGCAGCGGCGGCATTCGAATCTCCGAACCAGACCGCTCGATATGAGCCCAGCACCGGGACCGTGCTGGTGCACGACAGGCGGAACGGAAATGACCGGCGGACCCCGCTGGAAGCCGCGCTGCAGGCTCCGGGTACCGTCAGCCATGACGAGCTTCAGAAGTCATTTGCGGCTGCCAGGGCGGTAGCCGAACAGGCCCTCGGAGTGAACGCCAAGACGCACACCGCGCTGACCGGCAGCGGCACGTACCGTGGCGAAATCATCGGCGAAACCGCCCTCCACGTGATTCAGCGCCTATCGCCGGGATCGGCAGTGGCTCACATGAAGCATCTGCTGGAACCGATGCCCAACGTCGGCGAGAGCGTTGTCGTCGCCTACTCGAACTCCAGAGGCACGGTCAAAGAGTTCCAACAGCGCGGCAAGGCGCGCGAAATGGGGCGCTGAACGGCGCCCTGGGAGCCTATCATGCCAATACACTCCGTCTATGAATTCACCTGCATCTGCGGCTGGAACTTCCAGACCGAAGATCCCCACGAGATCCAATGCCCAGATTGTGGCCGGGCGCTGGTAATCGAGTGGCGTGGCGCTCGATTCCACTGCGCCGTCATCCCTGAGATTCAGGAGGTGCAGCGATGAACGCCCCGCAGCCGAGCCTCTACCGGACCCCGCGGACGCCCGGATTCATGGGTTCCTACAATTGGATCGCCACCCTCTTCGGGCTAGCCATCCTCCTCGTGTTCAGCACCCTCTCCACGCAGTACATTGCTGCTCGATTCGCCTATCAGCCAGCGCTCGGCAGCCCTCTGATTTGGACTCGAACCTACGCCGTCTACCAGCCTTTCGCGTGGGCCATCTGGGGTTGGGAATACTGCATGTCGAAAGATCCACGCATCCGCCAGCCCTTGTTCGAGGGCGAAATGATCGTGTTCGCCGGTTCGATCCTTTCGGTCGCGCTGTTCTTCGTTTTTGCCGGCCGCCGCGCCAGGCGGCTCTCGAAGGACGCTGAAGACCTCCATGGATCGGCGAGGTGGGCCGCCGAAGCCGACATTCGCGCCACCGGGCTGCTCGACGCAAACCGAGGCGTCTACGTCGGCGGCTGGCACGACGAACGTACCGGGCACCTGCACTACCTCCGGCACAACGGCCCCGAGCACGTTCTTGCCTTCGCCCCAACGCGCAGCGGCAAAGGCGTCGGCTTGGTCATTCCGACCCTGCTGGCCTGGGAGGAGAGCGCCGTCGTCTACGACATCAAGGGCGAGAACTGGGCGAAGACAGCCGGCTTCCGCAACAAACAGGGGCATCTCTGTTTCAAGTTCTCTCCCGTTGAGGAAGGTGGCTCCTCTCGCTTCAATCCTCTTTCTGAGGTCCGCCTGTTTACGAGGCGCGACGTGGCCGACGCGCAAAACGTCGCCAACATGATCGTGCGCACCGGCGAAGACAGTCCACAGGAACGGTATTGGCAGGACGCCGCCGTGTCTATCACAACAGGCATGATTCTCCACGCTTGCTATGCCGCCGCCGCTGAGGGACGCGTCGCCTGCCTTTCCGACCTGGCCAACGCCTTCACACGGCCAGGCTCCAGCTTTCGGGAAACGCTCGAAGGAGAACTCCTCAACTATCCGCACGACCCGGAGTACAAATACGGCTGGCGAATGCCCAATGGCGACCGGACCGCCACGCATCCAACCGTCCGGGAAAAGGTCCAGGAAATGCTCGACAAGGAAGACCGCGATTTCGGCGGCGTCCTATCGACAGCCAAGACGGCGCTGACGCTCTACAGCGATCCGGTCGTTGCCAGCAATACGTCCGCGAGCGACTTCACGATTGACAACCTGGTTAACCACGGACAGCCGGCGTCACTGTACTTGGTTGTGCCACCGTCGGACAAGATCCGCCTCCGCCCGCTCATCCGGCTAATGTTCACCATGGTTGTGAACCGCCTGAGCGAACGCATGGCGTTTGACGGCGCTGAGCAGAAGCGGAACCGCCACCGACTGCTACTGCTGATCGACGAGTTCCCCAGCCTGAATCGCATGGAGGTCTTCGCGGACGCGCTCTCCTACATGGCGGGATACGGACTCAAGGCATACCTCATCACACAGGACATCCGGCAGATTGTGGACGCCTGCGGCCAGAACGAGAGCATCGTTTCCAACTGCCATATCCGCATCGCCTTTGCGCCGAATCAGTTTGAGACCGCCGAGCTTCTCTCCAAAATGACCGGCACGAAGACCGTTCAAAAGGCCAGCTACAACTTCTCGGGCTCGCGCTTCTCCCCGGTAATGGGCCATGTGAACGCCAGCGTGGACCACATCGAGCGGCCCTTGATGACGCCGGACGAAATCATGCGCATCAAGCCGCCGCGCAAAGCACGCGACGGCGTTTCGGAAAAGATCGTCGAGCCCGGCTTGATGTTGATTTTTGTGGCGGGCCACTTTCCCATCCTTGGAACGCAGATGCTTTATTTCGGACTCGTCAGAAGAAATCGTGGGTAGATTCGGGCTCGGGCAGTTTGCCAAGTGAGTGATAGAGGGCGAGTTCAAGGACACGGAAGGTGCGAAAACCGTAGG
>Ga0326728_10025601_pt1 | contig 10539 bp, 7 predicted proteins | sample MB3enrmetagenome_FD_207602 | JGI IMG/M metagenome (GOLD analysis project Ga0326728, IMG submission 207602) | Lab enriched peat soil microbial communities from McLean, Ithaca, NY, United States - MB31MN | ecosystem: Environmental > Terrestrial > Soil > Wetlands > Peat | place: USA: New York...
TCGACTCGCAGAGAGGCGGATCCATTGCAGCATTGACCGTCCGCCCTATCTCAGTTTTTCGCATCCCCCTCTTGGATTGCTTTATTTCCAGCGGGAAAGTGCTCTAGAATGGATCCGGACAAACAGCGGGGATTTGCATCGACAGCAATCTCGCGATCGTTCGGAGCAAATGAAAGGACGTGCATGCCATGGCAGACTTAGCAGGAGTGAACGGAACCAGAAAAGATTTCAGAGTGGTCGGGAAACCGAATCTTCCAGGAGTATTGTCGTGGGCGCAGGCAACCGGCGTTGCAAAATACGGCGTCGACTACGTCGTCCCCGACATGCTCGAAGCCAAATTCCTCCGCAGCCCGCATGCGAACGCTCGCATCAAAAAGCTCGACACCACGAAAGCCCGAGCCATCCCCGGAGTCGTCGACATCGTCACCTGGGAGGACGCGGACCTGAAGAGTCTGACCAGCGGGGGTGACGGCGGTTTCTTTATGGGACCGACTCAGGCTTTTCTGGACAATCAAGCCGACCAGGAAGGCGCCGAAGTGGGCGCTGTTGTCGTTGCCGAAAACGCAGACATCTGCGAGGAAGCACTGCGCGCGCTCGTCGTGGAATGGGAAGAGATGCCTTTTGTCGTCGATCTGCGTAAAGGAAGAGAGCCTGACGCACCCGTTATCCGACCGGCTACCCCGGCGAGCAAAGGTGGCGGAGGCGGATTCGGCATGGGCGGCGGCAACAATCCTCCCAAGAGAGGCAACGTCAATTATTCCAACACGAATGACGGCGATATCGAAAAAGGGTTCAAGGAAGCCGACCACATCATCGAGTACGACGTGAACACATCCGCTTTTTCCGGCCATATCCCCAATCCTTTGGGTACTGTCGCCTGGTGGTTTGACGATGCTATCCACGGCGAAGGAAAGAACCTGCAAATTGAAGGCGTCCCCTGGGGACACGACCAGGTGGCAGGCATGAACCGCGTGTCTCCTGATAAGGTCTTCCAGCATTGTATGTTCGTCGGCGGCAGGTACTGCGACTGGGGCATCCGCAAATCCCAGCAGATCACTCCGGTGCTCGCCAGAAGAACCGGGAGGCCGGTTCGATGCGTCAACAGCCGTGCCGATATGTACGACTTCAACCTGTGCCAGCGCTACGTGCATCTGAAGGTCGGCTTCAAAAGCAACGGCCTGATTACGGCCATAGACGACTTGTCCATTGCGGACGGCGGAGTCCGGGGGAGCTCTATATTCGGCAACACGATGGACCAGACGTACGGCCCCTATTTCACAACCCGGTGCCAGAACGTCAAACAGAATATGGAGGTCGTGGACAGCAACACTGGAATAATGTACGTGAGCGGCCAGCATAATCCCATGAGCTGGGATTCCCTGATGGTTGGGATTTATCTGATTGCGGAAAAGCTGGGCAAGGACCCGATAGAGATCGCGACGCTGAATCTCCACGGGCCGGAATCCCAGACCGACCCCAATCCCGTGCCCAGCTATGAAGCCTGTGTCGCAGCCGTGAAAAAGATGATGAACTGGAACTGGCATCAGGCTGGCGCCAAAAAGTTGCCGGACGGTCGTTTGCACGGAGCCAGCTTCCGCTACAACCAGTGCCCGCGCCATTCCGTTTCGGGATACGACCCCAAACTTGAGCTTCGAAACGGCATCGTGCATCTGGCATCCAAGGGGCCCATCATCGGCCACTATGGCCTGGAGGCAAACGCAATGACCGTGGCCGAAGAGCTTGGCCTCGAGTACAAGGATATCCGCATTGATCTTGATCACCACGAAATATACAGGCCTTATGGGGGCGGCAGCGACGGCTCGACCGCCTCTTCCTGGGCTATGAAAGAGTGCGCGAATATCCTAAAACAGCGCATCCTGGAAGCCGCCATTGCGGAAGCCAACAATCCTCCTGGCGCGGGCGCATTCCGCGGATCCAGAGGACCCGCCCCGAAACCGGCCTCCAGCCCACTGAAAGGGCGCAAGCCCGAGGAGTTGGACCTGCAGGGCGGAAAAGTCGTCGTGAAGTCCGACGCGAGCATCGGCGTTCCGCTTGCTCAGGCCGTTCGGGCCAATCTGTTCGCGACCTACTCCGGCCGGCCCCCGGATTCGGCCTGGACGGCCCGGGGCAAAAAATTGGATGCCATGAACGTTGCCACGTGCGAGGTCGCCGTAGACACCGAGACCGGGGAAGTGGAAATCCTACGGTTCGGGGTCGTTGCGGATCCCGGCAAGATCATGCGACAGACGTCGCTGGAGGGCCAGATTCACCAGGTGATGGATTTCACCAAAGGATGCCAGCTTCAGGAAGAATTCATCTACGACCAGAAGACCGGAGTGAAACTCAGCACGAATATGTTTGAGTACAAGAAAGTCAGCATGCTGGACATGCCTCGAGTGGATCTGGGGCTTCTGGAAACGCGTGCCAGCAATGCCTGCTACGGCGGCAGCGGCATCAGCCATTCCCTGGCGAACACGCATCTCGTCATCATGGCCATCCACAACGCGATCGGCAAGTGGGTCGAATCGCCAGCCACGCCGGAAAAGGTCCTTAAGGCTCTGGGCAAAGGATGAAAGCCAAATCGCCGTGAATTGCCAGTTCAGAGCTGAAGCCTGACGTATCAAACCCATGGAGCAGGTTGCCGCACCTGCCTGAAGACGAGGGGGCATATCCCATGGGGATGCAGTCCGTACGGAAGCAAGCTGCTGCACTTCATTGCTTTCCGCTCAGCGATTCAGAGAATTGGCTTGCTGGAAATCCCGTTGTCACAAGGAACGAGACATCTGTCTGGCCGTTTTCGTGGGGAGAGATACAATTCTCCCCTCTCCGCCGAAACCAGGCGGCTCGCAACTATGATTCATCCGTTCGTGAGTAGATGTTTGTGCATGCGGTCTTTGGTTCAGCGAGAGCCTTATAGAAGTCCTTTGAGGACAACATCTGAGTATTCGTTGTAGAACCAAGACATATCGTCCCGCTCGAGCGTCTGGGAAAAACCGTCGAGCGGTAGATCGCCGTAATCCGTAGCGGGACGATGCGTACTACGGAAAAACATAGGCCAAGAGAGTCAAATAAGGAAGAAAAAAGGAAAAGCTGTATATTTTTCTCCTTTTCTCTGAGAAGAGCAAAACAGACAACCTATAAGAAACGGCATTCCATCCCCTTAATGCGACTTCGGGCCCGTTAACCGGCGCTTTCGTTGCCGATTACTCGTGAGATGGCCCTTGGGCGGGCATCTATCTGGAAGCGATAAGTCTGAGGTTCATCACGACTCCGCCATTTCAGTTCTTCGCCATTGGTGGTTCTGATACGGCCCGGGGCCCCCTTCCCGACGGTGGGCTCCTCTTCGCCAAATCTCTGTCGTGGCCGCAGAAACGAGGCGATGCGTCGTAGGCCCTGGTTTGGATTGGCATCTCTGAACTGCACGCCTGTTCGAGGCTATTCCGCATGAAGACTAGCGCCATGGCCGAATGATCGACGAGATGACTTCTACACCGGCAGGTGTTATTCTGCATTCACTAAAAAGGAATAGACATTACTTTCCTTGGAGGTCACGTATGCTTGCTTCAAGAAGAAAAGTCATTGGGCGGTTGGCGCTCGTGTGCATCCTCTCGACCGGCACCGTTCTAGCCCAAAGGGGCAGCCGACGAGGTGGCATGATGAGTGGCGGGACATCCGCCAGCACCGTAACTGAAGAGGCCACGGTCGATATGTTTGTTGTTTTGCTGGAATTGACTGATTCGCAGAAAGAGCAGTTGACTGCAATTCTCGATGGTGCGATCCAAACCGCCGGTCCAATCCAGGAACAGCTGAGTAAAGAAAGACAGTCCTTGTTCGAGGCGGCCAAAGCAGGGAAGGGCGATTCAGAAATAAACAAAATGGCCGATCACCAAGGTGTCCTTTCTTCTCAGATGGTTGCTTTACAGGCAAGAACTTTTGCCAAAGCGCGCAACATGTTAACCAGCGACCAACAGGCAAAAATCGATTCTTTTCTTTACGACAAAATTGGGGCGTTCCTTGCCAGCCCGATTACGTCCGCTGGCGTGAAGCATTGATTTTTCCCCGAGCCTTGTCTTGTTTTTCTCAACAGAAGTCAACGGCCGCGGGCTACCATTTCCAGTCGACTTCAACCGAATACAGCAAGCAAAAATAGTAAAAATAGCAAAGCAGCCTAGCCTAAATTCGAGGATTGCGCAGCCTGTCACCGCAACTCTGCCATTTGTTGATTTGGGCGCAAGTCTCAGGACCGAATGGAATGATTCACCTTGTTGGTCGGGGGGTTGCCGGACAGGTGTCACGTTCCAAACGGCATTCGAAAATGCAAACCAGCCGATCCAGCAAGCGATTTGTCATCCGCCGGATCCCTTCCCGCATCACGACGGGGGAGTATGGTCTCAGTTTACCATTCGCGTATAGATGCAAATGGAAAGGGCTTGACTCTTTTGGGGCACCTATCGCCTGGAGAGGTGTCCGAGACGCCGGTTGAAAATGATACAGTCCCGGTCCTGGGCTGCCCGGAGATGTCGGGGATGCCCTTTGCGGGCGGAGGTGGCGGGAATGGGAAAGGGGGAAAAGAGAAAAAACGGTCCCAAGATGGACGGCCGGGCGTATAATTATTTTTGGCTAAGAGGCCAAAAACGGAGATCCTGATCAAAATCGGCTCACGCGGCCTGCCTCTTAGCGCGATCGCCAAAGGAGAACACGAAGATGAAATACAAACTGCCTGCCTCTTTGATTCTGGTGTTGACTGCGCTCTTCGTATCGACGGCCTCCGCCGGAGTTATTTTTACGGTTAACGTCGCGCCTCCGCTGATCACCGTCTACGATCAGCCGCCCTGTCCGGGTGACGGTTACATTTGGACGCCCGGTTATTATCAATACGGCGATTATGGCTACTACTGGGTGCCGGGTGCATGGGTTCTCCCTCCAGCTGTGGGGTTGCTATGGACGCCCGGTTATTGGGGCTTCGAGGGCGGTAGGTACTTGTGGCATGCGGGCTATTGGGGCCCGAAAGTCGGGTTCTATGGCGGCGTCAATTACGGCAACGGCTACTTCGGCTCCGGATTCACCGGCGGACGCTGGGAAGGGGGCGTATTCCGGCACAACACTGCTATCGCCCACGTAGACCCCCGCAACGTGCACAATGTTTACGAAGATCGGACTGTAGTTCATAAAGTCACTGGTCCAAACCACTCGTTCAACGGCAAGGGAGGCATCACAGCCCGGCCCTCGCGCGAAGAAGTGGAGGCAAGCCGCGCGCCTCACCAAGGCCCGACGAAAGAGCAGGCTTCGCGCGCCCAGGAAGCTCATAACAATCATCTGGCAGCTCATGGAGAACCGCGCGGCCGGTAACAAACCCGACGGCTGCATCTGCCGGACCTAGCCAACGGGTGGAGGCATGACGAGATGTTCGTGAATGCCTTCCGCCCGAAAAGCGTAGGTGAGTTCCCTGGCGAATCGTTGCACTGCCTTTTGACGATCCGTAACCATGCAAGTTGCCCTGAAAGGCGAACAGGGCCACGCTTTCGTTCTGGGGCTCAGAAGTTGTGGAGCAACGATTGAACCGGGCACTCAGGCGTTAGCCAACTCTTCCGGCAGGACCTTGATTGCTTGCTGCCTCTCGGCCGAGCTTTCGCTCCTTCGCCTGATTCGCCTCACCCATGCCGCCTTGCCAAGCTGGCTCGTGATTTCGCAAGGTCCGAGTGTCTTCCCGATCATGGACATGCATATTCCTCCGATAGAGGTTGCCCACACGCTGCGTGGTGGCGCCTGGTGAAACGTGGGGCCAATGACATGCGGCCCGCGGCTGTCAAAAGAGAAATCATTCTCCGGGCTTGTGCAACTGAGGCTGCGCCGATGTTGTAGACCATGGCTTTAGACACACGGCTCTTCAGTTTCGCTTCATGAATTCCAAAAGCGGGAATTGGCTTGTCATCGCTGACCGGGAGCGCGGTCCCGAAACGCATGATGAAAGCACGCCGCCTCGAAGTCAGTGGCCGGGAACGAGGGCAATAGGGAATACGAAAAGGAGATGCTCCAGTAGCGATAAGGTTGTGGTGGTATCAAGTCCCTAATCCAGATCACCAAACGTGCGTCAGATGAATCAACTATGGAAATCGGCTTCCCCTGAGGAATGGGCTGTTAGCGACGTGGCCTGTGATCGGCATCAATTCGGGAACGGCAGAATTCTTCGAAACCTGTCCTCGCAACAAGTTTGCAATTCTTCGGAAAAGATAATGGCAAAGGTGCCGAGACCGCAAAGAAACGCGAAGAATGTCTGCTTTTTGCGCTCCTTCGCACTGTTAAATTCTTTGCGGTCCAAACCGCTTATCTGTCGGGAGAGACGCAGGTAAAATTGGCTGCGTCATCAATGTCGCCGCTTCCTTTATATTTGGATACCTTTGGATAGGCGCACACCGGCCGGGTTCTATAGACTTTTCCTCCTCTGCCTCCCCCCTCCCTATGAGAATACGTGATTTGGTCCGGAGCCTTGCCTTTTTCGACCCACTCCTGCATTGCTTCAAAAGCCTTGAAGTCCGGACCAACGACGCAGCCGCCCGCTCCCGGTATTGAGAACAGCCGGGCAAAATCCTGAGTTTGCGCAGGCCCGCCCATTGCCTTCTCGACGCTTTTGTAATATTCGGCGATCTGCCGCGGCGGAAGGGCCAAGCTGTTCCAGGAAGAGACAATAATGAGCTTGCCGCCCGCCTTCTTGAAAGGCCTCAGATCCGGATTGTTCCCATCCACGTACTTGGCCGTGCGTTCTATGGCCAGCTTCGTATCCCGGTCCACGTCGAAAGTGCGGAAATCCCAGTTCGGATCCTGGAAGACCATGCCTTTGAAGTAATTGATGTTGACCGAGAAAGGCTCCTTCTCAGTCATAAAGTTCCAGTTCAACTCACTTCCAGGTTCAAATCCGCTGTATATCGGCGTGCCGTCCTTGAATTTCGCCCCGGCATATATCTTTTTTGCCGTGTCGACCTGCCCGGCGGTGAGGCAGGTCGGAGCATCCTCGCCCTTGCACTGAATGGTTGCCGGATCGAATTTGCAGCGGGTGGGATCCGTAATGAGGCCGTCCTTGAGCCCATCGTTCTCGTCACAAGCGGCAATCGCTGCCTTGTTCAGCAGAGTAATCTTGTCGGGCGGAATGTAGCCCGGACCCCCAACCCCGTCTTTGAGAGCAACCCAGCTGACGTACAAGGAGCCCGGCTGCAGGTGGGATATCCAGTAGGCAGGGTCGCCGGCAACAATGCCGTCGAAATCGCCGGGGTAGCGCTGCGCTTCATTGAGTCCCTGGTTGCCGCCGTTGTGGCAGCTGTTCCAGTAAGAATATTGAATAGGTTTGCCATAATATTTCTCGGCGACCGTTTTGGTTACCACAACCATTTCATGGACAGCGCGATAGCCCCAGTCGGCCCATTTTTCGGGATGACCGATGGCCCACTGAAATCCGGAATCCATGTCCGCATCGACATGCCCCGTGTCTGTCCCTGCGGCAACATACCCGGTTTCCATAATCCCCGCGAGGCCGCTGCTGGAAAGCCCGCCGATAAATCCTGGATTCCCTGCGGCAAGGAATTTCCCATTCCAGTTCGCGGCGACCGGAAGCCACACTTCGATCCCGATATGGGAGTCGCTGGTCGGCGCCGAAAAAGCTTGAATTCTGCAGAAGGGGGCCTTGACCTGCCTGGGCGGCACCTTCGTCATTACGGATTGAGCAGGCAATTCAAATCCCGGCTCACCTGCCTTAGCCGAAGTGATCGTCACATTAGGAATTTTGATGGAAGCAAGACTTTCGCAGGACTGCTGAGCCGCTGCTGGAATTGAAACGAGCGTCAAGCTGGCCAGAAAAGCGATGAACAGGACCGGAGCTGTAAGGCGATTCATAGGCGCGCCCCCTTGTATGGATTCGGATTTCGACCTGATTTTTTATTACTCGATGAGGGGCATTATACACCAATCCTCCTGTTCAATACCCGGGAGACTGGTTTGCGGCCCTCGCCGGCCAGATCCGATGGCACAGCCCCCTTCCCATCCACTGCCGGATGCGGCCGCTGATTTTTATTCAGCCGTCACTCCGGCCATATAACTGTGGTGAGGGATAAGGCCGTTTTCGACAGTTATCCTTTTGAAGAAGTGTTCTGCGGATGGAATTCCCTTAAGCCGTGGGCGGCATCCTTTTGCCCGCGCTGTGGGCAGAGGCGCCACCTTAGCGCTTTACGAGGCTCCCAGTCTTCCCTTGGCGGCCATCGTATCGGCGACTCTCTTCAGGCCGAAGTCCTCCAGCGTCTTTCGGGTCGGCCAGCCGTTTTCTTTGTCCCAACCTTCCAGCGCATAGAAGTGGCTTTTGAAGTCTTCCACCCCTTTCCTATCTAGGTACATGTCCGGAGCCTGGTCATTATGCCATTTGCCATTCTCGTAAATGGGCACTCCGCCATAGACAGCAAAGCCCGATGCTCCCGGCTTATACATATAGGGGAAAAAGTCCTCCGTCTGCCGGCATCTTCCGTGCATCACGCGGATGGCGCGCTCCACGGTCCAGATCTTTTGGCCAATTCGCATGGTGTCGGCAAACGAGTCCTTCTTTCCTGTCACGGCTTTGTAGTACACGATTTCCATCTCGGGACTATAGCTGCCCAGTTCGGGGAAAAGCATCTCGCAGAATGCCATGGACTCATTCCAGAACGACGAATAGTGGCGGCTCCAGGCCACTAGCTTGGCTTTATGCGGGGAATAGATGCCGGTCCTCCAAGCCTCTTCGCCCTTCCAGGCATAGTTGAACATGAGGATATCGTCGGTGTACGGAATCGTCCTCTTGGATAGCTCCTCGAGAGACTTCTCCAGGGGAGTGCCGTCGCGGGGAACGCCGGTAGGCGCCATCAATCCATGCCATGAAGGATCTCCCGCTCCGAGGATGTAAGCATACGCCCATTCGACAAAAGGCATGGTCCAGTGGCTCGAAGCTCCCCAGGCGGGAAGGCGCAGGGCGCCGCTGTCCCTGTCCGTTTCCAGCCGTCCCCACTTCTGAGCGGCCCGGCAGCAGCCTTCGGCCAGAGCATCGCCAATCCCCACGCGCCGGGAAATGGCATCGAGCAAGGCTAGGCGGAAACTCAGTTCACCCCATTGATCCATTGGCAACGGCGCCGAGTCGATCTGTTTTCCCGGACCCAGCAACCCCTGCTCGTGGAGGTACTGCAGATACCAGCCCAGGCCGGAATCTGTCGGCACTTCTCCATGGAAAAACTCCGGCGCGCCGGCAATCTTGACCGACATTGCGTGGAAATGGGCCGACCAACTGCTGAGGCCATGTTTTATCAAGGCTTCGCAGGCCAGGTCTCCAGCCCTAGGATTGCTGCCGCCGAAAAACCAGCTCTGATCGGCGCACATGGTTTCGCCTCCATGATAGTTGCTTCTGCGCCGGTCGCTGCGCAGGCAAGGCGAGCAGGACGCAGTCCCGGGCCCGGAAGCGTAAGGTATTGCTCCAAATTGGGAGGCATGCATGTGTTGGAGTCTGGCATCCAGCACACCCTTGGGATCCGCCATCTGCACGCTGCCGGTCCCGGTTACGCTGATGGCTTTCAAATTCTTGGCCCCGAAGACCGCGCCGTAGCCGCCGATCCGCGCACTGATTCCGCTGCCCGTGACCAGGGCGGCGAGTCTTGACCTGGCCTCGCCAGCCGGGCCAATGCAAACGATCTGCGGGCGGGCGGTGGTGTAGGCGCTTCCGATCTGTTCCCATTCTTCGCCGAAGCGCACTCTTCCACCCACCATTGACGCAATTCGGCTTTGCGTCTCCCAGGTGTCCAGGCCCCAAAGCTCTTTGGCGTCTTCGATCTTCGCCTGGTCGTTAACGATGTTGATCCATACCGGCTTGTCGGCTTTGCCTTCCACCACAACTCCGTCCCAACCGGCAAGCTTCATCATGGTGCCAAAGCGGCCGCCGAAATTGCCCCGCCAGAATTCGCAGGTAGGAAACGTCTCCGGAGATAGTCCACAAACGCTGGTTCTCCCCGAACCCGGAACGCCGGTAGCCGCTAAAGGACCCACCATTAAGGGAAGGACATTCCGCGGATCGTAAGCATCCTTCAGATCCCATTCGCCCGGGGCGACCGCAAGGTCCCAGAAAATGGCGGCGCCCATGCCGTAACCGCCACCGAATTCCTCGTATTTGGCGGTATCGATAGCGCTGGTTTGTTTTGTCGTCAGATTGACCCGCAGTATCCTTCCCGTGTATCCGTTAGCCATCTCTCTTCTCCTCCTCTATGATTTCGATGCCGGTTGGTTGGGGATTGGCGTCCCTGGCTTGCGCTGCGGCGTATTCGGCGCTGGCGGCGCCAGATTGACGTCGTACCCGGATACATCCTCCTGCGATGGAGCTTCGTGGACCAGCTTGAGCGCCTTGGAGGGGCAGATGGTCACGCACGCCGGCTCTCCATCGGGCCCGCCCTTCCTGCTCCAGTTGGGTGCGTCGACGCACAGGTCGCACTTGGAAGATTTGTTCTTGAACGGATTCCAGACCGTCCGGTGCGGCCGCTGAGGACA
>Ga0326728_10025603_pt1 | contig 10538 bp, 11 predicted proteins | sample MB3enrmetagenome_FD_207602 | JGI IMG/M metagenome (GOLD analysis project Ga0326728, IMG submission 207602) | Lab enriched peat soil microbial communities from McLean, Ithaca, NY, United States - MB31MN | ecosystem: Environmental > Terrestrial > Soil > Wetlands > Peat | place: USA: New York...
GCGCTTCATCGGCATCACCGGCTACTCGCTCCGCAACCTCATGGCCATCGCAGCCCAGGTCCCGGTCGACACCATCCTCACCTACTGCCGTTACAACCTCATGATCGACGACATCGACGCCGCGCTCGTCCCCTTCGCCCGCCAGACCGGCATCGGAATCATCAACGCATCGCCGCTGCACATGGGCATCATCACCGAGCGTGGCGCGCCCGACTGGCATCCCGCGCCGCAATCCGTCCGCGACGCCGGCCAGCGCGTCGTCGCCCTCTGCCGCACCCACGGCCTCGACGCCTCCGAGGTCGCCCTGCGCTTCTGTCTGGACCACCCCGCCGTCGCCACCACCCTGGTCGGCATGTCCTCGCGTGCGCATGTCGAGCGCAACCTCAAGTGCCTCGACCTGCGCATCGGTCCCGCCCTGCTCGAAGAAATCCGCGCCACCGTCGCCCCGGTCGCCAACCTCACCTGGCCCTCCGGCCGCCCCGAAAACTACGGCTGATTTCAGCCCCTGTTGTCATCCTGAGCGGAGTTTGGCCGGGTGCCCCATCCATGCCGCGTTCTTTGCGGCATGGGTGGGATGCGATCCCCTTCAACACGTTGTCATCCTGAGCGGAGTTTGGCGCACCCGCGCCAAACGCAGTCGAAGGACCTGCGGTTGTTTTTAATTTTTCATTTCGGGTGCCCCATCCATCGCGCACTTTGCGATGGGTGGGATGCGATCCCCTTCAACACGTTGTCATCCTGAGCGGAGTTTGGCGCACCCGCGCCAAACGCAGTCGAAGGACCTGCGGTTGTTTGTTTTACGTCGTCATCCTGAGCGGAGCGAAGGACCCCTGTATTTGCCTTTGCTCCTGTTCTTCGGAGGGATTTCGGGTGCCCCATCCATCGCGCACTTTGCGATGGGTGGGATGCAATCCCCTTCAACACGTTGTCATCCTGAGCGGAGTTTGGCGCACCCGCGCCAAACGCAGCCGAAGGACCTGCGGTTGTTTTTCATCGCCCTTACGCCCTGCGCCGATACCGTATCGCAAACTCATACTCGGCATTCGGCGGAAACAACCGCGCCACCAGCCGCAGCCGCTCCGCCAGCGCCTGCGGCGCAAGCAGCGGGTACTCGCGCTCGCGCAGCTCCGAGTAGTCGAAGTCCACCGCCAGCGACAGCATATAGATCGCAACCGCGTCGGAGAACGCTGCCTCAATGTACTCCGTCCTGGCCTTCTCATCGGTCCGCCCCGCCGTCTGCCCTCCGCCCACGGCCTGCGCCCGGCTCTCCCACGCGTCCTGGCTGGTCTCTCCGCGCACATCCGCCACCGCCTGGTTCCACGCCAGTTCGCTGAAGCTCTCCGGCACGCCCGCCTCGTCCACAAACGCGTGCCCCACGTTGATGAACAGCTCGAACGCCAGCGAAAAGCGGTCCCGCAGCAGCCGCGTCGAGATAAAGACTCCCTCCTCGCCCGTATTTGCGCCCCCTCCCAGCGCCACGTTGCGATGGCAGATCGACTGCTCGGCCAGCTCCGCCGTGTACACCGGCGAGATCATCGTCTCCTCGTTGCCGCTGCGGTGCCCGGCGCTCTCGGCATTGCGTCCCTCGGCCAGCGCCAGCGGCACAAAGTAGTACGTCTTGCGCCCCAGCGCCGCCGCCACAGTCGTCGGCACCGCCTGCACCATGCGCACCAGCTCCGCGTCGTCCAGCCCAATCTCGCCGAACGCCGCGAAGCCAACCCCGTTGGCCGCCCGGCGCACCGCAGCCTCTCGCGCCACCTGCGTTGCCTGCACCAGCCCGCTCTGTATGCTCTCAGCCATCGTCCCCACTTCCTATGCCCCAACCGCCTCACGCTCCGCCGCACTCGCCCCCTCCGCCCCCATCCACCCCAGCGCCTGCACCAGGTAGCCCTTCATCTCCTTGCGCTCCACAATCGCATCCAGAAACCCATGCTGCAATAAAAACTCCGACCGCTGAAATCCCTCCGGCAGCTTCTGCCGAGTCGTCTGCTCGATCACCCTCGGCCCCGCGAACCCAATCAGCGCGCCCGGCTCGGCGATGTTCAGGTCGCCCAGCATGGCGAAGCTCGCTGTCACGCCGCCCGTCGTCGGGTCCGTCATCACCGAGATGTACGGAATCTTCGCCTCGTCCAGCCGCGCCAGCCCCGCCGAGATCTTCGCCATCTGCATCAGCGACACGATCCCCTCCATCATCCGCGCGCCGCCCGACGCCGCCACGATAATCAGCGGCCTGCGCGTCTCCAGCGATCGGTCCACCGCCCGCGCAATCGTCTCGCCCACCACCGCCCCCATGCTTCCGCCGATGAACCCATACTCCATCGCGCTCATCGTCACCGCGTGCGGCCCCAGCATTCCCACCGCATTCACGATCGCGTCGTTCAGCCCGGTCTTCTTGCGCGCCTCCGTCAGCCGGTGCTCATAGCGCTTCAGATCGGTAAACTCCAACGGGTTGGTCGAGCGCAGCTCCAGGTCAACCAGCTCGTACCCCGGCTCCAGCAGCATCCCGATCCGACGCCGCGCCCCGATGTGGAAGTGGTACCCGCACTTCGGGCACACATTCAGGTTCTCCTCCATGTCCCGCTTGAAGATCGCCAGGCGGCAACTCCCGCACTGCGTCCACAGCCCCTCGGTGCGCACCGTCTTCTGCGCATCGTTGACAATCGCGTGGTCTTCCCGCTTGAACCAGCTCATCCGCTCTTCCTTTAGACAATCTCAGAATCAGTTCTTGCTTTGAAGGGGACGGGCTTTAGCCCCAGTTTTGAAGGGGCGGGACTTCAGTCCCGCCGTAAGCCCCGAGTAATTCATGGGGCTTTAGCCCCCGAGGGAAAGTCCAACAGGCCCGTGCCGCTGCCGCTCTATTGTATCGGGACGGCCCTGCCTTTGGCGCGTTTTGCCTTAGACGCAGGGTGCCCCATCCATTCCGCGTTCGTTGCGGAATGGGTGGGATTTCGGGTGCCCCATCCATGCCGCGTCCTTTGCGGCATGGGTGGGATGCAATCCATTCCACGTGTCTGTCATCCTGAGCTTGTCGTACAACCCTCCCCAAAAAATAAATCCGAGCGGATCGTCAACTCGCGCGTCTGTGGTGTAGAAGGATTCAATGGACGCGATCGGGGAACAGAGCTTGCAATGGTTCGCAGCAGAGCGGGACGTGGCTGGGCCCGATCTGGCCGAACTGGTGCGCGACTACTCCGGCCTGCTCTATCGCGTGGCGCTCTCGCTCGTCCGCAATCCGGCCGAGGCGGAGGACGTGGTGCAGGACGTCTTCCTGCGCGTCCTCCAGCGCCAGCCGGAGCTGGCCGCCATCGTCGACCTGCGGCCCTGGCTGGTGCGCATCGCCTGGAACCTCGCCCTCGACCGCCGCCGCCGCGTCCGTCCGCAGCAGATGGACGAGTCGTTTGCCGAGGCCCTCGTCTCCGCCGATCTGCCCGCCGACGAAGCTCTGGAAGAGGCGGGCCGCATCCGCCAGGTGCTCGGTGCCATCGAGAGGTTGCCCGGCAAGGAACGTGAGGCGCTGCTGCTCTCCGCAATGGACGAGCTGACCTCCGCGGAGATCGCCGCCGTCCTGCGCCGCAGCGAATCCAGCGTTCGTTCGCTGCTCTTTCGCGCGCGCGCGCACCTGCGCCAGCGATTGGAAGATTAGGAGAAGCTATGGAGAACGAACATCGCAATCACGACAACGCAATCGATAAGACTCTCGCAGCCTTGAAGTCTGCCGCGCCGCCCCAGGGAATGGACGCGCGCATCCTACAGCGCCTGCAACAGCAACCCGCTCCCGCCGCCCCCTTCTGCTGGCGCGATCTCCTCACCCGCTCCGCGCTCGCCGCAGTCTGGTGGCGCGGAGCACTCAGCGGTGCCGCGGCTGCAATGCTGCTCGTCGGCGCCCTGCTGCTCGCCCAGCACACCCTGCGAACCAAACAGCCCGCTGTCAGCCAACTCGCACCCGCGCGCTCTCTCACCCCGGTAGCCCTGCCGGTCACGGCCTCCGCGCCTGCAAGCGCCGGGTGCCCCACTCATGCGCAGATTCATCGCGCATGGGTGGGTTCCGACGCCAGCTTTGCCCCATCGCATCCCGCTCCCATTCTGCCTCTCACCGCCGAGGAACGCGCCCTCGCCCGCCTCGCGCGCACCGCCGATCCGAAGCTCCTGGCCGCTCTCTCGCCGGAGACGCAGGCCAGGGTCGAAGCCCAGGAAGCAGACAACTACAACAAGTTCTTTGCCCCGCCGCCCGCGCCTCCAACCACAAACGTCAACGACGAAAACCGAACCGCACCCAAAGAGGGAGAACAAATATGAAACTCATCCATGGATTTTTTGCCACAGCTCTGGCCGTGGCTTTCTGCGTTCCAGCCGCATTCGCACAGTCAGCCCCGGCCGCCGACACCCCTGCCGCGAAGCCTGCCTTAGAGCCACCTTGCTCGAGGTCTAATATAGCTGCCTGCCCCACACAGGTCTTCACTGTCAACAACATCGACGGAAATGATTTATATAATAATCTCGAAGCCCCACTCAACCGGTCCCTATCGAACAATGCCAAGATTACTACAATGTCCACCTCTACCACTGGTCACAATGCCATCGTCGTCCGTGGCACCCCCGACGATCTTGAGACCGCGCAGAAGGTCATCAACGACCTCGACCGCCCCAAGAAGAACTACCGCCTCACCTACACCGTCACCGAGTTGGATGGCAGCAAGCAGATTGGCACCGAGCACTACGCCATGGTCATGACCTCGGGGCAGGCGACGACGCTCAAGCTGGGCAGCAAGATTCCAGTCGCCACCGGCACCTACAGCGCCGGCGGGTCCACTCCTGCCGGAGTGCAGACGCAGTTCACCTATGTCGATGTCGGCATGGACTTCGACGCAACCCTGACCGAGATGGGCAATAACGCCATGCTCAAGTCCTCCGTGGAGCAGTCCAGCGTCGCTCCGGAAACGTCCGAAGTAGCAGGAGCGCATGAGCCAATCATTCGCCAGGCCTCGCTCCGCGGTGAAACCTTCCTCACTCCCGGCAAGCCGGTCGCGCTCGGCTCTATGGACATCCCCGGCAGCACCAGCCGCCTCCAGATCGAAGTCCTCATGGAGCCCTTGCCCTGAGCCGGGTGGATCGGAAGGGCACGCCGGGTGCCCCATCCATGCCGCGTCCTTTGCGGCATGGGTGGGAATCCACCTACTTCCCCGGTGTAATCTCCGTCACCGGAAGGTCCCAATGCGCCAGCAGAATCTCAAATCTCCGCTGCTCTTCTTTCACAAAAGTCGCCTGGTCCGGCCATAGCTCTTTCTTGAATCTCTCTTCGTCGGGGTTCGCCGTCGTCGCCACCGTCGAGTCCTTGTAACGGATCGTCACGCGATAGTCCCATCGCCCGTCCTCCGTCGTGTGGTAGGCCGGCGTCTCGATCTTCAGTGCCAGAATCCGCCCCGTCCCCTGGACCCTTTCCAGCACCGGGTAGTGGTTCTTCAGGAACAGTTGCAGAAACTCCTGCTGATGGCCCCATTGCACCTTGTAGTAGTACTCAATCGTGTAGGGCTGGCCTGCGCTCACCTTCGGCGGCGCGCCCTGCGCCTTCAGTTGCGCAGCTTTGACTGGTGTGGATGAGGCGGAACGGTTTCGTTTCATGCTTCCTCCAGCCCTCAGAATACCCGATCCCGCCCATCCCCCACCGTCATCCTGAGCGAAGCGAAGGACCCCTGTATTTGCCCTTGGCCCTGTTCTTCGGAGGGAGCAGGGGGCCTCAGCCCCCTGAATAGGCCCATCGATTCCCCGGGCTTTAGCCCCGGATCATCGAATGCCGCGCATCCAACACTTCGCCCCTCGCCCCTCGCTCCTTGTTACTCTGGTAGCACCATGTCCACCCCCCAAACCCGCATGCCCGCCGAGTGGTCTCCGCACGCCGCTACCTGGATCGCCTGGCCCCACAACCCGGACGACTGGCCCGGCAAGTTCCAGCCCATCCCCTGGGTCTTCGCCGAGATCGTCCGCCATCTCTCCCGCGTCGAGCGCGTCCACATCCTGGTCAACGATCTCGCCGCCGAGCGCCGCGCCACTTCCATCCTCCGCCGCGGCGGCGCAAACCTCGCCCGCACCCACTTCCACCACTGGCCCACCGACCGCGTCTGGCTGCGCGACTCCGGCCCCATCTTCGTCAAAGCTGAAGGCTCGGTAAAACAAGCCGCAGCCTCCGTAAAAAATTCCGCCGCCAACCTCGCCGTCACCAACTGGAAGTTCAACGCCTGGGCCAAGTACTCCAACTTCCGCCGCGACGATCAGGTCCCCCACCGCGTCGCCCAGCTCTACAACATCCCCGAGATCAAGCCCGTAGTCCCGCCCGCGCCCTTCGACCCCAATCCCAAGCCCCACCGCATCGTCCTCGAGGGCGGCTCCATCGACGTCAACGGCGCAGGCGTCCTCCTCACCACCGAGGAGTGCCTGCTCTCGGAAATCCAGCAGCGCAATCCCGGTCTCGGCGACGAGACCTCAACCCAGCGCTTTCTCGAACGCGCCTTCCGCGACCACCTCGGCATCCACCAGACCCTCTGGCTCCCTCGCGGCTGCGCCGGCGACGACACCCACGGCCACATCGACGACGTCGCCCGCTTCGTAGCTCCAGACACCATCCTCGCCTGCGTCGAACCCAATCCCGCCGACCCCAACCACCTCCCGCTCGCCGAGAACCTCGACCGCCTCCACTCCTTCCGCCGCACCCCCACCCCCGCCAGCACGAAGAACAACGCGAGTAGCGCGAAATTAATCGGCGGTGGCACTCAGAGCGCCGCCTCAGGCAAGCCATTCAAGATCGTCACCCTCCCCATGCCCGCGCCCGTCCACTTCCGTGGCCGGCGCCTCCCCGCCAGCTACGCCAACTTCACCATCGCCAACTCGCTCGTCCTCGTCCCCACCTTCAACGACCCCAACGACCGCCTCGCCCTCAACACCATCGCCGCCTGCTTCCCCACCCGCCAGGTCGTCGGCATCCACTCCGTCGACCTGGTCTGGGGCCTCGGCGCCCTCCACTGCCTCACCCAGCAGCAACCCGCGTGAGCAACGCCGGGTGCCCCATCCTCGCGGCGGTCTCATCGCCGCAGGGTGGGGTATCGTTCGCGGTAGCGAACGAACGCATTCTTCTCACCACCGTTCACCCTTTGGAGGGAGCGTGGGGCTTCAGCCCCACGAATAACGCCATCAATATAACCGGGCTTTAGCCCCGGGACCTCTCTCCCTCTGCGATGCCCGTAAAGGTAAACTGGTCGTGCGACATATGCCTGACGACCTCGACCACCTCCGCGCCGCCATCGCCGAAGCCCGCGCCGCCGAGCGCGATGGCGAAGTCCCCATCGGCGCGGTCATTGTGTATAACGGCGAGATCGTCGCCCGCGGCCAGAACCGTGTCCTGCGCGACCACGACCCCACCGCCCACGCCGAGATCGTCGCTCTCCGCGCCGCCGCCCGCGCCCTCGCCAACTATCGCCTGCCCGAAGGCTGCACCCTCTACGTCACGCTCGAACCCTGCGCCATGTGCGCCGGAGCCATCCTCCACGCCCGCGTCAGCCGCCTGGTCTATGCCGCGCCAGACCCCAAAGCCGGTGCCTGCGGCTCGGTCCTCAGCGTCCTCAACCACCCCCAGCTCAACCACCAGGTCGAAGTCGCCTCCGGCCTCCTCGCCGGCGAAGCTGGCGAGCTCCTCACCGCATTCTTCCGCGCCCGCCGCTAGCCTCGCCTAGTCCGGTGGCCCGCCGCCGCCTGGCCCGCCCCCACCCGGAGGTCCGCCCCCGCCCGGCGGAGGCCCGCCATCCGGTGGAGGCCCATCCGGCGGCCCATCATCGTCCGCGTCCGCGTCGTTCCCCGACTGCTTCGCCCGCTTCACCTCGTCCTTCGAGTACTTGCTCAACTGCGCGTCGCTCAGCAGCTTCCTCACCTTCAGCACCGTCGCCTGATGCACCTTCCGCACCGCCGCCGCCCACTCCGCATCGGTCAGCGATTCATCCTCGCCCAGCGCATGCACCTGCTTCTGTTGCTCCAGCAGCAGCGGCTCAATCTTCGTCTTCTGCTCCGTCGTCAGGCCGTAGCGCTTCGCCATGCGCGCCAGCTCCTTCGCTGCGTCGTACTCCTTGTTGGCCACCGTCAGCGACTCCGGTTTCGCACTCGCCGCCGTATCGCCCGCAGCCGTCGCCGTCCCCGCGCTCGCCAGGCTCTCAGCCGCGTGCGACTTAAGCCCAGCCGTCTGCCCCGCGCTCGTCCCCGCCGTCGCGCTCTGCGCCCCCGCCGTAACGCCCATCGCCAGCACTACAACCAACCCAGCCCGAAGAATCAATCTCGCAATCCGTATTCCATTCATATCTCACTAGACGCACACTTCCGTCTTGGCGATTACATCCCAGCTCTCGATTCGTTCCTTTCGGTGCCATCGGTGAAAATCGGCGTTAAGCCGTTGCACCTTCACGTAAAATAGAAGCATGGAACTCCTTGTCTACTCCGCCGCCGGCTGCCGCGACTGTCGCGAGGCCAAGCGTTTTCTCGCCGCCCACTCCATCCCCTACACCGACATCGACATCACCACCACACCCGGCGCGGCCGACGAGGTCCTCGCCCACACCGGCAAGCGCGCCATCCCCCAGTTCGTCCTCGACGGCCGCTGGATTCAGCCCTATCGTCCCGGTGAGGGTTTCCTGCACGACGAAATGTCCGCCCTCTTCGGCGTATAGTTTTTTTCAACTCGAACCTCGAACCTTGCACCTGGGACCTAACCTATGATCGCCCGTTACACACGTCCTGCCATGGGCCGCATCTGGTCCGACGAAAACAAGTACCGCTCGTGGCTCACGGTCGAGACCGCCGCCTCGCAGGCCCTCGCCCGCTTCGGCCTCGTCCCCCAGGCCGCCGCCGACGCCATCGCCGCCCGCGGCAACTTCACCGTCGCCCGCATCGATGAAATCGAGGCCGAGGTCCGCCACGACGTCATCGCCTTCACCACCGCCGTCGCCGAAGCCATAGACGCGCCGCCCCACGCCGCCGAAAAATCCTCCCGCTGGCTCCACTTCGGCCTCACCTCCACCGACGTGGTGGACACAGCCCAAGCGCTTCAACTCAAAGCCGCCTCCGACATCATCCGCGCCGGAATCCTCGCGCTCTCCGAAACCCTGAAAACCCGCGCCATCGAGTTCAAGCACACCCCCATCATCGGCCGCACTCACGGCGTCCATGCCGAGCCCACCACCTTCGGCCTCAAGCTCCTCCTCTGGTACTCAGAGATGCAGCGCAACCTCCTGCGCTTCGACGCCGCCGCCGAAGACCTCCGCGTCGGCAAGCTCTCCGGCGCCGTCGGCACCTTCGGCCATCTCAAGCCGGAGCACGAAGCCGCCATCTGCGCCTCGCTCGGCCTCACCCCCGTCGCTGTCGCCACGCAGGTCGTCCAGCGCGACCGCCACGCCGCCTACGTCGCCGCGCTCGCCATCCTCTGTAGCACGTTAGACAAGATCGCCACCGAGGTCCGTCATCTCCAGCGCACCGAGGTCCGCGAGGCCGAGGAGTTCTTCTCCGAAAAACAAAAAGGCTCCTCCGCCATGCCGCACAAGCGCAACCCCGTCACCTGCGAGCAGATCTCCGGCCTCGCCCGCGTCGTCCGCGCCAACGCCCAGGCCGCCTTCGAGAACATCGCCCTCTGGCACGAGCGCGACATCTCCCACTCCTCCGCCGAGCGAGTCATCCTCCCCGACTCCACCATCCTCGCCGACTATCTCCTCGCCAAAACCGAGCAACTCATCGCCCGTCTCCTCGTCTACCCCGAGCGCATGTTGCGCAATCTCGAATCCACCGGCGGCCTCATCTTTTCCGGCCAACTATTACTCGATCTCGCCGCCGCAGGAATGAGCCGCGAAGACGCCTACGCGCTCGTCCAGTCCCACGCCATGCGCGCCTGGCAGGAAGGCCTTGTCTTCCGCGACGAAGTCGCCCGCGACCCCGCCATCGCCGCCCTCCTCACCCCCGCCCAGCTCGCCGCCGCCTTCGACTTCCACCGCCAGCTCGCCAACGTCGACGCCATCTTCGCCCGCGTCCTTGGCGCTTAGAGCAAAACCAGGGATGCTATATCCATCGCCTTCACTGATAGCTTAAAGCTGATTAACTTACAGCTCATGAATCATGCTTATCGTCTATTGCCGGGTGCCCCATCCTTCCGCAGTCTCATCGCGGAAGGGTGGGCTGCGGAAAACTCCCGTCTTTGCCTTACCGGACGGTGCAGGGGGCTTCAGCCCCCTGAATAAACCCAATCGAATCAATTGGATTTAGCCCCGGGCCTTTTTCCGAAAATCTTTCCGCAAAAACCCCAGCAAAATCGCGTGTCAAGCCCCAAAACCATCTAACCGACTCATACCAATAGAGATAAACTTGGCATACTAGTTTCCTCCACCTGCTATACTTTAACTAGGATCAGAAAAGAGATCAGAGGCCCAGGGAATCAACCCCTGGGCTTTCCTGTTTTTTTTCTTATTCTTACCTGTAAGTCCTTTATTAAAGATACTTTGCAGGTTCAAACGCATAAG
>Ga0326728_10025605_pt1 | contig 10538 bp, 10 predicted proteins | sample MB3enrmetagenome_FD_207602 | JGI IMG/M metagenome (GOLD analysis project Ga0326728, IMG submission 207602) | Lab enriched peat soil microbial communities from McLean, Ithaca, NY, United States - MB31MN | ecosystem: Environmental > Terrestrial > Soil > Wetlands > Peat | place: USA: New York...
TGCTAGTCTCCATGCCGTTTCCTGTTAGCCTGGCCATCACAGAGTTTCGCCCATTTTGTCCCTTGTCGATGGCTGACGCCGTTCCCCTCCTGGGCAAGGGATCAAACGACCCCTACGGGCGGACGACGTCAGTCAGGACCCGGGGCACGCGCCCACTGGCTGCGCTCGTCCGCTGCCTTGAGCTTCTTTCGCAAGATCCTTGCCTATGAGTATGGAATTCTTCATCTGGCAATAGATATCCTGGTACCGATTCCATTCTTCGTAGGGCGTTCCGAAGGTCGTAATCGAGACCATGTCCTTTTCGTTCGACCAGCTCGTTTTGTGCAGGACGTGATACTCCCCGATCTTGCCCGCAGTGGCGATAGTCTCCTTTGTTTCCAGGCAAGCGCTTGTAAAGACGCCCGCCTTTTCAGGTGCGCACTCATTCAGAACTTTGGCTGATTTGCGGATAGCTGCCATGATTTCTTCCGCAATAGCCTGTGGTGACTTCTTCACTGACTTTGACGCCTCCGGCACCAGTTGAACGCGCAATCCTATTCTGTAACCGTCTGGGTGCGGGTCTTCTTTCGTGATTGTCCAGACGAGATTATGAGCGTCACGAGAAAAGGCGTAGAACCAGCCCTTTGGCTTGAGAATACTTCCCCCCGTTACATCAAGCATTTGAAGTTCGAAGCCGTCGGGAACCGTAAGGGCCGACTGCGAGGCACCCGGTTCGTCAGGCCAGACAACGGCTAGAATGTCTTCAGGAAACCGTATTGGCCGCGGCAGCTTCTTGGCCGCCTTTTCCCAATCAGGCGGTAGGGGCACGGGGTTAGCCTCCGTCACGAGCGGTTTTCCCCCTCCGTTAATTGTGAAAAAGGCTGCGAACGCTACCGGACCGGCTTGGACCACCGGTGGCCGTATCCCGCTAAAACGCCCCCGGAAATCATCGCAGATGCGTTCGGGAACGGGGTATTCACTCGACATGAGCCAGAATTTTGCCTGGTATTGAGGCTTGACCACCACCATAACTGCCCCGTTTGTCGGCTGTAGTTCTCCAGCCGCCTGGAACGATTGGGTAAGGGCAGCGCCGATTCGTTTGGTGTACTCCACTACGTCCTTGTAGCCGCACCACAGCCGTTGGGGCAGAACGTCATCTGGTTGGAAAAGACTGATCGATTTTTGGACGTCCACTGACACGTTAGCGGCGAATAGAGTGTTGCCGGCAACGAAAATGAGCACTGTCAGAAAAAGAGTGATGCGTCCCCGGATTGCTCGCACAAAGACCTCCTTTGTAAAGCGCAAGACGAAGGATCGGCCCAAGTCTTCCGCCTTCTCCACTATTACACTTTAGCCTAAGTTGTGCAATAACAAAACAAGGCCTTTGCCCGTCCCTTTCGTGCTTCCTTTAGCAGTATTCATCACGCATGTCGCGCCAAAGGGCTTCGTTCATACCGTGTGAGACGATACCGTGGAAGGGTACAGCGGGTACAAGGCCAATGACCGGCACGTGGCCTTACGGACATGACGTTATAACCTTTGCCCTTAATCTGGTAATGCTATCCCTTGCCCCTGTTGTTGCCGGTGTTTTCCCATCCGGACTTCTTCCGTCTGCCAACGGGCAAAGCCTTGCTCGTATTGAGTGCTGTGGACCCACGGCGCCGTTTCAAGTATACAAATAAGTCAGGGTGCCGACACGCGATATACGGCCGCACAAAAAAACCACACCACGCAGAACAAGGCTGTAAGCACGAAAATGATGTGCAGCGAATAGACAAAGGTTGACCAGAAACGGCGGAACTTATTCTTATAAGGGTCACTACGATAGGGACTCATTGCTTCATCCGTACCAATATCATCTTATCGGCATGAAAACTAGTCGCTTTAGGACAAAAGCGCGACAGAAATACGAATTAACCAATAATTAACAAGAGCAACAGCGGCCTTCGCACGGGATAGTCTCCTCCCTTCCCCCTTACACCCCTAACCGATTCTCTCCAGCTCCCCATCCACCACCCTGAGAAACTCCTCTATCCTCTCCCTGTCCTCCTTCGTCCCGTACTCCGCAATGGTGAAGGTGATCACGCCCTTGAAGCTCGTGAGGGCGAGCTGGAAATAGGGCGGAAACTTGATCGATCCTGTCACAAAGGCCTGCTCCACCTCCGTTTTCCCGAAGACAAGCCGTTGCGGATCGATAATTCCTATGTTCGTCATGCCGATGAGCGGGTTCGGAAATGCTTCCTTCATCCGTTTCCGCAAAGTCGAGAAGGGCAGCAGCCTGAAGAGGGCGTACAGGGTCGAGAGCCCTGCGAGCCCGGGATAATGCTCTTTCTGAGCCTTCGTTTCAGCGGCCACCTTCGCGACGGTCTGTCCAAGGTCCGATCCTATGTCGGGACCTATCCTACAGGCGATGTTGCCCGTCAAGTTGCAGAAGGCGTCGGCAGTCTCGCTCGGCAGATACCTCCTCAGGTCGACCATGCAGGGTATGGTGAGCGCCTCTCCCTGCTTCAGGTCGAGTGTTCTGTGGAGCGCCCGGAAGTAGGCGGCAAGGATGATGTCGTTCACCGTTGCGCCGTGTTTCGTGCCGTACTCCCTGAGGGCAGCGAACCTTTCCTGGATAAGGGTTTGCCTCGCGATGAAGGGGCTTCCTCTTCGGTCTTCCGCTCTCAGGGGGAAGACGATGCCGTCCTTCTGGTACGCGCTCGGCAGCAGGAATACCCTCATCCGGTCGAGCATGCCCATGTGCCGGTAGATCTGCTTCGGGCTCCGGTCCCCGTCGCGATACCGCGACGCGCTGCCTTGGCCGGTCTGCAGCTCGGTGTAGAGGCCGGCGAGAAAATAGAGGTACTCTTTGAAGGCCGATCCGTCGCACACCATGTGGTTCATGATGATGCACAGGGTATCTTTGGTTTCGCCCCCGATCACCCTCGCCGTAACCTGGGGGCCTGCGAGCTCGTTCGTCATGCCCACGAGAAATCTGTCGATCTCTTCGGCCGGATTTGTCGTGTCGACGAAAGAGACGACCTCCTCGTTGCGGAAGGGGCCCGCCTTCTCCCAGTGGGGGCGGAACTTGTTCACGACGAACCTGCTTCCCAGAAGAGGCACCTTTTCCATGGAGAGAAGGACTGCTTTCCGGATGATGTCCCTGTCGATTCTTCCGCCGAAGCTTATGGCCCCGTGGAGCTGGTGGTCGTTATACTCCTGGAAAAGGAACTGCATCTGGTCCCAGACTTCAGCCCTCGTGCGGGTTGCCCTGGCGTCGCTCTTCCCCGCCCTTTTCATGCATTCTCTCCTTCGGCCTGCGCCGCGCTTCCAGTTGACGGCGCGATCCAGCGTTTGAGGACTTTCACGTATTCCTTGATGTCGAGCCGGTCGTCGAGGGCGACCTGCAAGACAAAACCCTGGAACTGGGCGAGCATTGCCCTCGCGACCGCCTCGCACGACAGGTCTGGCGACAGCTTGCCCTCCTTCTGGTACGCCGTGAGCACCTCGGTGAGGGCATTCTTCGATTCCTCGATTCCGTGACGCACGATGTCACGAACGACCGGGTTGCAGAGAGCCTCGCCCCCGAGCTGGACCCCGATGCTTCGCTCCATGCGCTCGTCCTCGTCGGCGAGGGCACTGAAGAAGCCCTCCACGAGCCGGTTCAGGGCCGCGGTGGTGTCGCCGGTCCCGAAAGCATGGGCGATGACTTTTTTTTCCCTTTCGTGGCGCCTGTCGGCGATGGTCCTGATGATCTCCTCCTTGCTCTTGAAATAAAGGTAGATCGCGCCTGGGCTCAGGCCGGATTCGGCGACGATGTCCTGCATCGACGTCTGGTGAAAGCCCTTTCTAAACATGCATCGCTTGGCTGCCTCGATGATCTGGTTTCTCCGCAACTCCTGGTGCTCGTGGCTCACTTTCGGCATGGGTCGTCTTCCTTTGCAGAGATACATATCGCCTTATTATAAATAAAACGAACGTTCATTCTTTTATTATAATCGGAACGGAGTGAATACGCAAACTCTTTTTTGTTCTTTCTTGTAGCATTTTTGACGGGTTCGTCGATGAAGTCTCTTCCGCCGTGGGACTCGTTTTCAGTTGTCGCTCTCTTTCTCCTTCGTTGCCGTTGTCGCGCGAGCCGTTGAAAAGAGAACTCGGGCCGCCCTTCTCTTCTTGACATCGAGTTAGCGTTACACTATCCTACAACAGGAACGGCACGGGCGTTGTGAGGCGGGACTGTTGTTGCGTCATGTCCAGCCATGATCGGAATGTTTTTTTCAAACTGTGAAATTGGTGTAGTTTCGTTGCATCCGTGGTGATTCACAAGCCCCATTATCCATCTCCCGTCCACTTTTTGACATTTCCTCTCCCCAAACTGCTGCCTTGCTCACCGCAAGAGCTGCGAATGGGCCGGCTTTCTTAACTCATTCTTCACGAATTCCTGATAGGAGAGTAACAATCATGGGGTATCTTTTCGTCCAAATATAGCGAAATACTGGAGAGGCAATATGAAACACCTGGCAACGGCGTTCTTTATCGTTTTCCTGGCAGTCACAGTTTGCGCGGCGCAAGAGCCTGTCTTCAAGACTGAGAAGGAGAAAGTAAGCTATATCATAGGCATAAGCGTCGGCAGGGACTTGAAAAGACAGGGCATTGACGTGGATGGCGACGTCTTAGTCAAAGGCCTCAAGGACGCATTGGCAGGCGCGCAGCCGGCGATTACAGACCAAGATGCGCAGGAGACAATGAAAGCCTTCAGGCAGGAGATAACCGCCAGGAAGCAGGAGGAAACGAAAAAAGCGGCCGAAGAGAATAAGAAGCAGGAAGAAGCATTTCTTGCCGAAAACGGGAAAAAAGAAGGGGTCCAGACCTTATCCTCCGGCCTGCAGTATAAGGTTTTGAAAGAAGGCTCCGGAGATAAGCCGACCGTCTATGATACGGTGACCGTCAACTATCGGGGCACGCTCCTCAACGGGACGGAGTTTGACAGCTCCTACAAGCGAAACCAGCCGGCGACCTTGCCGATGAACGGGGTGATTCGTGGCTGGATCGAGGCCCTGCAGATGATGAAGACCGGATCGAAGTGGCAGCTCTTCATCCCGGCGAAGCTTGCCTATGGAGAGGCAGGGGCAGGAGACCGTATCCCGCCGAATGCTATGCTCATCTTCGACGTGGAACTGCTCTCCATAAAGCGGGACTCCGGTGCGGCCGCTGGCGGATCGGGTCAGTCAGCCAAGCCCGCACCGAAAGAGGCCGACAAACCTGCGAGCCAATCAACGGCCAAATAGCGGGTAAAGGGGGGGGAGTTCGGGGACATCCTGCAGTCCTTCCTGTCAACTCCATTCCGTTTTGGGACACACCCCTCCGAAAAGCAAGGAAGTTCTGCGTCCATAACAACGCCATGTGCGGTATAATAAACACAGGCGGTATGTTTCCTTAACCGGTATTCAGCATGCATGTCGCCGCCAAAAGGGTTTCGCTCATGCAGTGTGAGACAATAGCCGTGGAAAGCTACAGCGGGTACAAGGCCAATGAACGCCCCGTGGCCTTTACGTTTCAGGGGCGGCGTTGGGAAGTATCTGAAATTGTTGACCGGTGGTATGAAGGCGGTCTTCAAGCGGGAGGCCCGCAAGTGAACTATTTCAAGGTGAGGACTGTCGAAGGCAACGTTTTTCTCCTTCGCTACCTTTCACTCTTCGACGTGTGGTCCGTCTGCACTTTTTAGGAAAGGAAGCCCCGCCCTACCCGCCCCGGTTGACATGGTTTAGTGCTTCTCCATCCAGTTCTCCGCGACCTTCCACCAGGGGAACCCGTTCCTGTAATAGTCCATGTGCACCCAGGGCTGCACGTTATAAGCAGCCGGCACGAAGTAGAGGGGGATGATGAGGGCGTCGTCCGCGACCATCCTCACGAGCTTTTGCGCAGCCCCTTTCTGGTCTTCAGCCTTCCTGTAAGTCTGCGCCTTGTTGCAGAGGTCGAGGAAATCAGCCGGCATCTTCAGGCTCTGCAGAACAGTCCTCGGCTCCGGGCCGAACCAGTACTGAATAGTGGCGAGGTACGTTTCGTCGATGCCGGTGATATATACAGCCAGATCGTCCCATCCGTTGACCCAGAGGCTGTTGAAGAACCTGCCCGGGTCCGCGATGTCGATGTCTATGAGAAAGCCGGCCTGATCGAGGTAGCTCTTGAGAGCCTCGGCCACGGTGCTCCTTCCCCCCGTCTCTGCCATGGCGAGGAGCTTCAGCTTGAGGCCTTTGCCGTAGCCTGCCTCTGCGAGGAGCTTCCGCGCCTTTTCAGGATCGAAGTCTCTCCCCTTGTAGTCCGGATCGTAGCCGTATTCACCCGGAGGGGCGATCGTGTTCATGGGCGTGAAAAAGCCATATCCGAGAGCCTTGGCGATCGCCTTCTTGTCGATGGCATACTCGATGGCCTCGCGGACCGATTGATGCGCCAAAGGGCCGCCGGCGTTCTTGGTGTTGATGTAGATGAAGTTCGGCGTGCCGGGCCAGTAGGCCTGCCTTTTCATCCCCTTCTTCTCGAGCTGCGCTTGATATTGCACCGGCGGGGAGAGCCACACGTCCGCCTGCCGTGCTTCCATCAAGGACGAGGCCGTCACGGGGTCGGGGATGACCCTGACATCGATGCCGTCGAGATAGGGCAGGCCCTTCTGCCAGTAATCCCCGAACTTTTCCCATTTCATGTAATTGTCCCGTTTCCAGTCGACGAGCCTGAAGGGTCCCGTGCCGACGAGGTTCATGCGGGCCCACTCTTTTCCCTTGGTCTCGTAAGCCGCCTTCGAAAGCATGGGCGCCCATGCGATATTGCCGGCCATGAGGTTGTTGTACTGCGCGAGGCGGAGGACGACCGTGTACTTGTCCGCCGCCTCTACTGATCTGATCTTGTCCCCGTAAGTGATCTTCCGTGTGTCGATGAGGAGTTTCAGGTTCCAGGCCACTGCTTCCGCATCGAGGGGACTGCCGTCGTGGAAAAAGACGCCTTTTCTCACCTTGATGGTCACGGAGAGGTTCCTTTCGTCAACCTTTATGGAATCGGCCAGAAGGGGCTCGAAAACCCTTTCCGGCGTGAGCCTCATGAGCCTCTCTATGCCCGGAAGGGTTGCCTGGGATTCGTTGGGCCCCATTTCCGGATAGTAACCGACGACCCTCGGGCTCGAGGCTGCGATAATCCTCAGGGTCCCGCCGTGCACGGGCTGTTTCGGCGATTGGCACAGACCGCCCGACACGACGGAGCACAACGAAAGGGTGACGAGAAAGAAGAGTATTGCCGCCTTTTTCACGGGTCCCCTAAAGGGTGTCCCTGAAGAGCTCGACTGCGTTCCCCTTCAGGATCTTCTTTTTCTCCCCGTCGGGTATTGCCATTCTCTCGATGGAGGCGATGGTCTCTTCTACCATGCCCCACCGGGGGCCGAGAGGGGCGTCCGTTCCGAAGAGCATGTGGTCCGCGCCGAAGTATTCGTGGGCGCACATGAGGGAGGGGGTGCTGCCGTAGACCGCGGTATCGACGTAGAATTTCTTGAAATGCTCGTGGAGATTGCGAAAAGGCTGTGGGACGAGGGACATGACCCATTTAATCCGCTCCCCGAAGAAGGGAACCATGGCCCCGGCGTGGTGTACGATGATTTTCAGGTCGGGGAATTCGACGAAGATCCCCGCTCTCACGAGACGGTACATGGCTGATGTCGTCTCGAAAGGCCAACTGAAGATCCCTATGTCAAATGGCGCCCGGGTGTTCGGCAGCATGTCGCCGCCCTCGTACGTCGCCGGATGGATCCATATGGGGAGGTCGTACTCCGCCATCTTCTTGAAAAGGGGCCTGAACGTGGGCGTATCGAGGGGCTCGCCGGCTACGCGGCTGAATATCTGGACCCCCTTCAGCTTGAGCTGTGTGATCGCCCGGTCTGTCTCTGTCAAGGCGGCATCCATGTCGTTCATCGGCAGATTGGCAACGCCCCCGAAAAACCTGTTCGGATACCGGACGACGAGGTCCGCCAATTCGTCATTCGATATGCGCGCCAGCTCGATTGCATCCCGGGGAGAGACGTTCTTCTCCAGCGGCACATTGGCCGCGGTGATCATCTGCAGCACGTCCGGATATCTGTCCATGAGCCGGAACCGTATATCGAGGTCCACGACCGGGGGAGTCCGCACCTCGATCTGATTTTCTATGGCGGGTGCCTTCTTTCTGTAGACGGAGAGGTACTTTTCCGGCATGATGTGGCTGAACGCATCGATTTTCATCTAGATTCCTCCCTTATGTGGCCGCTTGCCTCCCCCCACGGGCCCAAACGTTTCAGGGATTCGAGGCAGCATTGTCCTCAAAGCCCTGCACGGCCCAGGTCTCGACAATAGTCGCAAAGAAACGACGACCTGTCAAGGCCCCCGGAGACGTCCTTCGAAGATGCCGCGCGCCAACCTTGCACTCCTGCGCAACGCAGCTTAGGATTATTGTAGCTGGGGCGCCATGATGCTCTTCTCGAAAAAGGGATGGCAATGCGGCCTGAAGAGCCGCAAGCTCATTGCTTTGCCCTTCGTCATCGCCTCGATCCTGGTGGGCCTATCCGGCTATTCCACTGCAGCAGCGCAGGATATCTTCAGGGTGACGGAGCAGGGCCGGATAACGGCCCATATAGCCGACCTTCCTCTTGACCGGGCACTGGCGGAACTCTCCTGGCGCGTGCCCCTGGAGATAAGGGGGAGCGTCGCCAAGGAGGAAAGGCTTACCCTCGATTTCTCGCGGCTCACGCTCGAAGGGGCTTTGCGAGAAATGATGGTTGGTTACAATTACGTACTTATCACACCCAAGGGGCAGGACAAACCCGTACTGGTCGTTCTTGGAAAGGCGGAGAATGACGAGGGGATCGCGCCCCTTCTTTCATACGGGCCGCCGCCTTCGTACGAAAGGACAGCACCAGTCCCATCTTCTCCGGTTGCCGCGTCGACCTCAATCCCGGTACCGCCGTCTCCCACGACGCCCCTTCCCTCAGCCGGATTGGCAAGGGAGAGTGAGGCCGCAGCGACAGAGGAGCACTTGCGGCCCGACTCGAATGAGGAAGGGCCGGCGGGCGTGGGGTCGAATCCCGACTCCGAGCCGCCGTTCAACCCGGCTGCGTGGGGCGGCCGCGGCTTCAAGGGCGGCGCCGCGTCCGGCCGGAAGTAGCCCATAACGCCCGTGTCCCCTCCAACCCGATCTTCGGTGGACGGTATCGGCAAGGCTGTATCCACCAGGGACTTTCACGATCTCCTTCGGGATAGATTGACGGGCCAGCGAGGAATTCATACAATTGAGCAATGGAGGCAAAGCCAATGTCGAGAGTGATGATAGATCCCGCAGCGTACGAGACGGTCCGGCCGGCCGTTGACCATGCCTTTGACCTTTTCCCTCTGTCCGTCAAGGGGAAAAGTGTGCTGATAAAACCGAACGTCCTCAGGGCTGCGAAACCGGAAGAAGCCATCACGACCCATCCCACAGTTCTCAGTGCCGTAGTCGAAAAGATTGAAAGCATGGGGGCCGCTTCCATCGTCGTAGGTGACAACCCGGGCCTTGTCGGCTACGGGGCAAATGAAGAAAGCTTCAGGAAATCTGGCCTGTTGGAGGCGGCCGGGGGCCACTATCAGAACATAGGGAATGATTCGCGGAAAGCAGATTTCAATCCTGAGTTCATGCCCTCAGTAGGCGTCTCCAGGATTGTCCTGGACGCCGATATCGTGATCAGTCTGCCCAAGTTCAAGACCCATGGCCTGAGCGTCGTGACCGGGGCCATCAAGAACAGCTACGGATTTTTGCCCGGTGCCCAGAAAGCCAAACTGCACAAGGCCGCGGGCTGTGCCGAACGCTTCCACGAAATGCTGGTCGACGTCTTCCGGCTCAGGGTGCCCGATCTCTTCATAGTCGACGCAGTAGTCGGCATGGAGGGCAATGGTCCGGCCGGCCTCGACCTCAGAAATATCGGCCTCATCCTGGCCTCTGACAACGGCGTGGCCCTGGATGCCGTCATCGCCTTCATGATGGGGTTGGAGCCGGGTCGGTTGCGCTTCCTTCAGAAGGCGAAGGAAATGGGCTTAGGGGATTACGATCTCAGCACCGTCGATGTCGTAGGGGAGCTGAGGCGGCTGCCCGACTTCAAGCTTCCGCCCCTCGCCGGCGAAGCTGTTCTTCAGAACCCCGTCATACAGGAGAATATCCACAGCCGAACGATAATGCGACCGCGCGCCAATCCCGACCTCTGTACAGGCTGCGGCACCTGCGTCGATCAATGTCCCGTATCCGCGCTTTCCATCGATGACCACGTCCCCGAGGTGGATGCCGATACCTGTATCACGTGCTTCTGCTGCCAGGAGATCTGCCCGGAGAAAGCCATTGCGCTGCAATAGAGAGGCAAGGCTCTCCCCCAGCACATGCTGCCGCCCTTTAGCCGTCCACCCCGCCTCTTTCACTCAATCCTCACATCGATATGTTAAGTCCACCGTCCACCGGCAATAGGGCGCCGATGGTGTATTTAGCTTTGTCCGATACGAGAAATGCTACCGCCTCCGCTACATCCGCCGGCTCACCGATAT
>Ga0326728_10025606_pt1 | contig 10537 bp, 4 predicted proteins | sample MB3enrmetagenome_FD_207602 | JGI IMG/M metagenome (GOLD analysis project Ga0326728, IMG submission 207602) | Lab enriched peat soil microbial communities from McLean, Ithaca, NY, United States - MB31MN | ecosystem: Environmental > Terrestrial > Soil > Wetlands > Peat | place: USA: New York...
ATGGCTCCGGGGAAGGGATTGGGCTCCTGAGTGCCCATGCCGAGCCAGAGCAGCTTCACCTTTTCGTTGAATGCCGCTCCGTCCTTGAACATCCCATTGAACGCCGTGGCTGGATCCAGCGCATCGGTGCTCAAACCGTTCATCGTGCCGCTGAATCCGGCCATGTAGGCAAAGGTGTCCAGGTGGTCCGTCGCCAGGTGCAATGCCTGGTTGGCTCCCATGGAGAGGCCTGCCATTGCCCGATGCTCGCGGTCAGGGATGGTGCGGAATGTGGAATCGATCATCGGAATCACGTCTTTGACGATCACGTCCTCAAAGGCGCTGAAATCGCCCGGCCCCCTTGGGACGGACGGCGTCATGGATGGCCCCGGCCGTGAAGCGTAACCGTTATCCATGACGATGATCATGGGAACGGCCTTCTTCCCGGCGATGAGATTGTCGAGGATCAGATTGGCGTGTCCCTGGAAGATCCATCCGCTCTCGTCTTCTCCCATGCCATGCTGCAGGTAGAGCACGGGGTAGCGCGCACTGAGATTCGTGTCGTAATCCGGAGGGGTATACACAAAGCACCGGCGCCACTGGCCGGTGGTCTTCGAAAAGTAAGTCCGGATGCGCACATCGCCGTGCGGCACGTCTCGCACCAGATAGTAATCAACGCCATCTTCGGGTACTTCGATCCCGCTCGAGTCTTTTCCAGTGCCGAAGAACGCATGGCTGCCCGGGTCGTTCACAGCCACGCCGTCGAGAAGGAGCGAATAGTAATGGAAGCCCACGACCAGGGGAGGAGTAGTCACGCTCCACACTCCGTCGCGGCCACGGGTCATCGGATACTTTCCGCCGCCGACCTGTACTTCTACCTTTTGTGCATCCGGTGCCTTGATCTCGAAAACCACACTGTGGTCTGTAAGAACACGCGGATATTGAGCGCCCATCACGTTGGTGCTGGCGGGTGGGGCGTCCTCGACAGACGAAGTGATGACCCCCTCGGGCGAGCGACGCCACGCAAAATAGGCGTCCAGCACCTTGAGCCCTGCCTCGTTCGGAACAGTTCCGGTATGCGGCGTCCCGGAGAAGTCCATCACTTCAGGATTCTGGTCGCTGAATGTTGGCCACTTGGGCGCACCCTTTCCATTCGGATCCAGGTACTTCGCGAAGTTCGTCCAGTAGGTGGCCATGGCGTCTGAAATCGCGAGGTCCGCCGCGGTGGGCGGTTCTTTGGGCCTGCCGGTCAAGTGCTCGAAGACATAGGGAACTTCCATGCCATGCGGCGAGCCATAGCCGGCCCGCGGCGAATCTGCAGGATAGTCCGGGTGCTGATCGAAATAGTAGTAGTAGACCTTGCCCTTTCCCAGCCTTGATTGCAACTGCGCCCAGATCCAGGTATGCCAGCCGAATGCGGCATCACGGGTCAGGTCCCGAGCGGTCTTTGGCACTGTAGCCCCGTCGGCCGGATACGCTTGGAGCAGGCTGTCGGCGAAGCTGTCGTAGCGTTTCCGCACGCCGTCGATATATTCCTGCGTGGTATGGGCCGGCGAGAAGCTTGCGCCTTCATCCGAGTTGTATCCGATCAGAACCGGCGTATCGTTGAACTGTTTTGCTGCGTAGAGAGTGTATTGATCGGCAGGGATGACCCGGCCGTCGATGATTGGCCATGCCATACCACGCTGGCTGCGCGTGGCTGCCAGCACTTTTTCAGCCGGCAGCTTCCGAAGTTCCTCTATCGAGTTGGCTCCGGCGTTCATGGCAAACCTCAGGCCATCCCGTTCGGCATCGGCAAGACGCCGCATGTTCTCGCCCGGTTGGCCGGCTGCGCGCGGAGGGCCGAACGAGCCGCCGCTCTCCGAAATTGCCCCCTGGAACAGGTCCTTCGCCAGCGGCGAAGCGCACAGCATACTCACCGCGATGCCTCCGGCCGACTCGCCAAAGATCGTAACCTTGTTGGGATCCCCACCGAATGCGGCAATGTTCTTCTTTACCCATTGCAACGCAGCGATCATGTCGAGCAGACCGTAGTTTCCCGAGACGTGCCGGGGCGATTCTGCGCTCAACTCCGGATGCGCCAGGAAACCAATTGGTCCCACCCGATAAGCGATGCTGACCAGCACGACTCCTTTCTTGGCAAGCATTTCTCCGCTGTAGGTCGGGATCGACGTGGCTCCGGCGTTGAATCCACCACCATAGATCCAGACCAGCACCGGGATGCGGTTGGAGGCCGCCTTCGCGGGTGTCCAGACGTTCAGATAAAGGCAGTCTTCGCTCATTTGAGGGGGCTGCTGGCCATCGGGCGTGGCGCCGAATCCCACCTGTTCGCACTCCGGCCCAAACTTGTCGGCATTGCGCACACCGTCCCAATTTGCCGCGGGTTGTGGAGGGCGCCATCGCAGATCGCCTACCGGCGGCGCTGCGAAAGGTATGCCCCGGTAGACCGTAAGTCCTTCTTCGATTGTGCCTTTCAACAAGCCCTGCTCTACTCTTGCGGTAGCATCGGCGGCCAGACTCATGCACGGGACCGCCGTAATGGCGATTGCAAGCAGAACCTTTCGCATCTTCGATTCCCTTTCTTTTCCTTCACTCGAAGAACAGTGCGGTACGCGTAAGTGAGCTGCGATTCGGACGCCGAGCGAAGAGCCACCGGAAGCGACTCTTGTGGCTGCCCCTGCCTTCCCGCAGTTACGTGTGAGCGGCGCGACGCGGTTTGGAGAGGGTAAACGCTTACTAATTTGGCGCAGACGAAATCCCATTTATGAAGACAGCGGCATCGTATCCAGAAACATTGCGACTGAAAAGCCACATTTTTCGAAACGATTTCATCGAGAATTTCGATATTTAGGACTGCGCCGCGGTTCTCATGCAGTTTGCTCGAAGGTTCGCGGCTTTCTCATGCAATTTGAACGGCGACGCGTGCCGGATTTTGACGATCACCGTTCTCGAAAGGCATCGGGGACTGCGGCCGGATGCTGGGAGACGCCGGGTAGTTTCCTGGTTTGACAGAAAGAATGCGCGTACTTTAATGTGCTCCACCGGAATGCGTTTTCTCCTTGGGAGTGTCTGCAGTCGTCTGTGAGGACAGTGCGAGAACCAACCTGCGGACCACCAACTGCCGATTACCAGAAGAGATAAACAACTGACGAATGGAGACATGATGAATCCAAATTCCAAAGATGCCACACTTCTGAGCCGTCGTGAGGCGCTGCTCCTTTCAGCAACAGCCGGGGTGGGTGTGGCTCTCGGTCAGCCGGCCCGCGCAATGGATAGCACGAAGACCGCAGCCCACCAGGAGCCCGGAGACTGTTCTACGCCACGCACGGCAGTCGCGAACACGCAGTACGGCAAGGTGCGCGGCTTTCTCGATGGGGGCGTTTTCACCTTCAAGGGTGTTCCTTACGGCCAGAACACAGCCGGGGAAAACCGCTGGCTGCCAGCGAAGCCCCCGGTGCCCTGGAAGGATGAGTATCCTGCGCTGATCTATGGCGGGAACTGCCCGCAAAACCTGCATGATTGGACGGGGATCGAGCAATCATTCATCCAGGACTGGGATGACGGCTACCAGAGCGAGGACATGCTGAAGCTGAACATCTGGACGCCGAGCCTGACGGGCAAGCGTCCGGTCATGTTCTACATCCATGGTGGAGGATACTCGTTCGGGTCATCTTATGAACTACCCTCACACGAAGGTGCACAGATGGCGCGGCACCATGACGTCGTGCAGGTGTCTGTCAATCACCGCCTTAACATCCTCGGCTTCTTCGACGTTTCCGAAATCGGCGGTTCTGCTTATGAAGACTCCGTCAACGTTGGCATGACCGACCTGGTTGCGGCACTGCGCTGGGTCCATGAGAATATTGCGAACTTCGGCGGGGATCCCGACAGAGTGATGATTTACGGCCAGTCGGGTGGCGGATCGAAGGTAACGACCCTGATGGGCATGCCTGCGGCGGTGGGGCTCTTCCATCGTGCCTCGGCGCAATCGGGTGGCGGCGGCAACATCCCGGCCAAAGAGCAGCAAAGAGAGGTGACCCGTCAGGTGATAAAGGATCTTGGGCTGGCGCCGAATGACCTTGCATCGCTGCAAAAGATGGAGTGGGCCAGGCTGGTGGCTGCCGGCAACGCGGCCGTCTCCAAGATCAATCCTCCCATGCGGGGCGCGATGGGACCATTTGCCCCCGGTCCGCCGCGCGTGGGCTGGTCGCCGTGCGTCGATGGCAGGAACATCAACCTTCGATCCTTCTTCGACGTCGCTCCCGAGATCTCGAAAAATGTGCCGATGCTGATCGGCTCCGTGAGCGAAGAGGGCAACCACATGCTCTCACGCCCCACTGAGGAAGAGTGGCATGCCAGCCTCGCCAAAGCCTATGGCGAAGAGAAGGCTACCGCCATCGTCGCCGCGTTGAAAAAAGCGTATCCGCAGAAGAAGATTCAAACACTGTCTTATATATGCGGTGGCAGCTTCGGATTGAATGGCCTCGCGGTGCGCAACAACGTTGTGAAAATGGCCGGATTGAAGCATGCGCTGAAGGCGGCGCCTGCCTACACATACTACTTCACCTGGCAAACTCCGATCCTCGACGGCGTTCCCGGCGCATGGCACACCGCCGAACTCCAATTCTGCTTCGATAACACCAAGCGCTGCGAACAGGGCACCGGCAACACACCGGAGGCGCAGGCACTGGCGAAAAAGATGGCCACCGCCTGGGCAAACTTTGCTGCTACCGGCAATCCCAGCCAAACAGGCTTGACCTGGACGCCGACTGATCCGAATAGCAACAAGACCATGGTCTGGGATAACACATGCCGCATGGAAGACGATCCTGAAGGCGAAGCGCGCAGGATTTTGCTGAGTTGAGAAGAATTGACGAAAACACAAACGACGCAGGAGCAAAATTCAAGGAGATCCTGAGTCCGAATTTAAATTGTTTCCACCTCGCGGCCCGCTCCCAGAAGAGCCGCGAGGTAATTTCTTTCAGCGCTGCCTGGATCTACGTCTTTACAAACCAGAAAGAACCGCACTAACCTTTCGCCTCCCATCGTAAGCCGCAGGCTGGTCAATTCTCCCGAGTCGATGTAGGGCGCAATTCTGTAAACCGGTAGCCAGCCAAAGCAGATTCCGCTGCGCACGGCTTCAATCGCAGCATCAATAGTGTTCACCGTCAGATACCGCTGCAAGGGGCTGTGCGGTTGCTTCTTCGGCGTGGGTCCGACTGTCCCTTCGATGATCACCGCAAGACGCTGAATCAGATCCAGGCGCGTGAGTTGCCGGGTTTCCCTGTTCAGGGGATGGTCGGCGCGGGCAACTGCACGCATTCTGATATCGAGAATCGGTTTGGCAAAATACTCACGCGTGGGTAGCCCCGAGACGCACAAATCGGCGCCCGAAGATGCGAATTCGTGAACGGACGAAAGAAACAAAGTCTGGCGCAGTTGCGGACGTACGTGGGGGTACAAACGGGTCAAGTCCGCAAGAGCCGCGAACAGCCTGCTATTCGGGAACATGGTGTCGACCGAAATGCATATCTCTGTTTCGCCGCCGGCACCCAGCGCCGAAGCTCTTTGCTCAAGTGCCCGGAACCCGGAAAGAATAGGCCCCACATCTGCCAGCAACGCCTTTCCCGCCTCGGTAAGTTGCGCCTTGCGGCCTTTCAGTTCAAGAAGAGGAATCTTGAATTGCTCCTGAAGGCGTGAAACTGCGTAACTAATTGTCGATTGCGAGCGATTCATCTTCGCTGCGGCAGCCGCAAAACTCCCTGACTGAACCACAGCTTCCAGTACTTCCCATTGGTCAAGCGTCGTATTCATCCTTCACCCCTTGAGCGCGCGGACTCGTCTCGGCATTCGACAAAACCCCACAGCTCGCATCGCACGAATGAACTTGGAAGTCAGCGTAGTATCGAATTCTCCACTTCTGCGTGGTGCGCAAAAAGCTTTCCGGCCGAGAGCGCAGCCGGCGGCCCTTTATCGAATGAATCCAGGAGGCCGCGACCGCCGTGGATCACCCGGGGGAAGCTGGTAAGGCTCGAGCAGCGACGTGAACTTCTCCAGCATAGAGCGCAAGGCGGGTATGTTCGGCTGGCCGTCGCGCAGGAGTTCCACTTGCCTGGTCGGCAGATTGTGCATGGGCGCCAATTGCGCAGCCTCGAGAAGATTCGCCGAGACTTCGGCAAGGTCCAATCCCGTCTCCCAATTCGGGCTTGGGTCTGCCAGCCACGCCTTGTTTTTTGTCACCGCCTCAGTGAGATGGTTTTCGCGGTCAGGAGCATCTTCCACCACATTGGCTCCACGGTTGCGGAAGAAGCCCAGGAGAGCCGCGACGATGGCAGGATCGCGAACCGTGCCATCCGGATAGAACACGCCGTGCACCGTGCCCCATTCGCCGGTGATCATCAACTCCCAGATGTACCATCCGACGTGGGCTTGCATGTGCTCCTGGAGCGTGACGTCATAGGGATTCGCGCGGGCGATGCATCCGATCTCGCTATCGACCAGCGGCTTTCCCACTTTTGCCGCGTACTCTTTCGCTTTCGCAATGCTGGCGCGAATCTCTGCGCGCGTCGGACTGTAGTTGTGGAACGAAAGTACATCCACGGAGTCGCCCATGGCGATCATGTTGTCCGCAAATGTCGCGCCGATCGTTACCGGTGTCACGGGATCGAGTTCGTGAAACACCTTGGCCATATACATGGCATGTTCCATGTGCAGCCGATTGTCCGGTGTGGGAGGCAGGGAACAACACTCGGGCTCGTTCTCTACGTCCCAGATGACGAGGCCGGGCTCCTTGCCGATAGTGGCCACCAGGTCGGCGACGAACTCCCGCGAGTTGGGCCACGCGGCCTTATCTCGCCACTCGCCAAACTTGTACTGCATGGTCGGCATGACGCCGATACCACGATCATGCGCCGCGCGCACAAAATGAAGAAGGTTCTTTCTCAATGCCTCCTTGTTTCTCTCCCAGGCCGCGTACGGGACGAACACTCGAACCTGATTCAACTGCAGCCGCACGGCGCTGTCCAGGTCGCGTTCCGTGACCGCGGGGTCGTATTGAAGCCAGAATTCAGCGTGGCCGTTGGATTCGGCAGACTGGTAATTGAATCCTCTCACGTCGCTCAGGTCCTTGGGCACACGGCGTTGGCCAGCCATGGGCAGGGCGAGAGTGGCAATGAGCATTGCGATTGCACAGCGACGAGCTTGCATAGCTCCTCCGGAAGATTCTCAAACAGCGTTCGTCAGATGCTTTCCAGGCTGAATCTGATCTTGGACAACTTGCATTTGCTTCTCCCCATCAATACGGCCGCACGTTCTGTGTCATGCCGGGCCATGTGTCCGTCCGGAAGGGAGCGGCCGGCAGTCCAGCTCCATTGAACAGTGTTGCCTCGGGATTGGATTGCCAGGCGTAACGGACCTCTTTTGGATGGGGCACCGATGGCGATGAAACGATCACCGTATTGCCTTCGATGCGGGCTTCGGCCCAATACCACTTGCGGTCTTCCCCGGCAATTGAGAACTCTCCGAGCTTGTCGCCTTTCACCACCAGCCCGCCGTTGGTGTGCGCAAAGTGCAACCGGATGGAGCCTGGGAGCCGGTCGACGGACTTAAGGGTTGGCCCCGAATACACAACACGCTTGCCGTAGTGCCTGGCCAGCGCGCAATAAGCGAGTCGCTGGCCTACGGGGAGCTTGTCCCTGGCATGAATGTTGTCCGGATCGCCTGTATCGATGGTGACCGCCAGGCATGAGTTGGGAATACTCGCGGCCGTAATTGCCTGCGACTCGCGCGTCTCGGCCCACTCGTCGCCGTCAACCGGCGTTGCGCTGCGCTGTTTGAACCGGGGCAGGCTGACAATGTAAAACGGAAAATCGCCCTGTGCGAAGAGGCTTCGCCAATCGGCGATCATGGCTGGAAGAACCTTGCGATACTCATATGCCCTCGTCGAGTTTTCTTCTCCCTGGTACCAGATCGCGCCGGTGATGGCGAGCGGCGCCACGGGCTTCAGCATCCCCTCGTAGAGAACCGCCGGCATCACCGGCCAGTTCTGATAGGCGATGGGCAGGGGCTGCGGCGGGCGCGCGTCCACGCTGAGTTTGCCCTTCCAGGCGCCGGCCAGCGGAATGTTGGTCTTGTCGCCGAGCACCAGGTGCAGGCCTTCAGGCTTGCTCATGAATCCGCCATCGGGCTTGAGCTTCATCACGCGAATGGCGATGATGTTGCGTCCGGGCTTGAGCACACCGGGGCGCATGAAATAGACGCGCGGGTTCTCAACCCAGGCGCTGCCGCCGGCTTCCTTCCCGTTGACCCACACCGTGTCCATGCGCTCGATGATCCCCAGAAACATCATGGCCCGGCCCGACGGAAGCGGATCCGGCAGGTCGATCTCTTTTCGGAACCACGCCAGGGCGGGCGTGTCCGGCACACCCAGATCGGCGAAGCCGCCAGGAAGAGTGACCTGCTTCCAGGTGGAATCGTCGAATTCCGGTGCTGCCCAGTTTCCCTTGAGCCCAATGTCGTACTGATCGTACCAATGCTGAATGTAGTTGCCGTATTCCGGCGCGCCTTCGGCGGCAAGCCGGTCCACTAAATCGAGCGGAACATCGAAGTCCTTGAGCGGGCGCAGTGCGGCGGCGCTGGTCCAAGCCTCCGCCGGCGTTCCACCGACGGCATCCACGATCAGGCCGATCGGAATGTGGACATCCTTCTGGACCTCGCGGGCAAAGTAATACGCGACCGCCGAAACCCGTGCTGCCGTCTCCGGCGAGACGGCCTTCCAGCTCCCCGCAATCCAGCCGGTGTGATGGTAAGCAGAATGCCCAAACAATTCGAAGAAGCGAATATCGGGGTAGTTGGCTGCCTTGACTTCATCTTCGCCGTGCAGCGCACCCCCGAGAGGGACCAGCATATTGGACTGGCCGGTGCACAGCCAAACATCGCCGACCATCACGTTGTGCAGTTCCACTGTTTCACGGCCGCTGATGCGCAGGGTGTAGGGGCCGCCGGTCGCAGGCGGCTGAATTTTCACTTCCCAGCGGCGGTCCGGACCTGCAACGGCGGATGCGGTCTTGCGACCGATTTGAACGCGAACGGTGTCCCCGGGTTCCGACCAACCCCAGATGGTATCCACCTTGCCGCGTTGCAGAACCATGTCATCGCCAAAGAGCGGGCTGACAAACGGGAAGGGCTGGGGGGAGGGAGGCGCCGGAAATGGGCCCTGCGCAAAAGCGCTGCCATCCTGCCAAAACAGGAGACCCGCGGCGGCCACCAGAAGAACGTGCCTGGATTTCATGGATTCGAACCTCCCTTGATCAGCCAGTCGCCAGGAACGATGCGCCTGGAATCAATGCGATTTCACTCGAGAAATTTTGTGCACGTGCGATGAACCATGACTTTGTCCTGCTGCGGGTTCTGCAGTGGAGGCGCATGGAAACACGTTTGCCAATCACGGAGCTTATCTCGCGCCGTCGAAGTTGTAAAGCGATTCATTAAAGAGGAAAACTCACATCCATGATCGCAAGAGCGCCTGGAATCGATTCCGGCCCGGATCAGTTCGCGGGCCTCTATTGCGATCGCCGGCAATCTTCATGTCCCTGCAGCCGGCGAAAGGAGGAGCGCGCGAGAGAGCTACAATTGGGCGTCATCCTCGAGGAGTTGTCATCATGATCCGTTCCGCATCGTTCGTGGTTCGCTCCGTAGTGCTTGGCGCGGTCGCGTCGCTGTGCACAGCGCCTTCGACACCGGCGCAGCAGAAGCAGGCGGTCGCGAACACGGCAAATCGCATGGAACTCGGCCGGCTCAGAAACGGCGCAGTGGTGGCATTTGTTCGCTCCGGCTCCGGCGGCTGGGGCATTGAAATCTCCGGCGACGCCGTTCCGCGCCTGACGCAACCGACCCCCGCGCAGATTGAGGTCTATCGCGGCGGCGGCGACGTGCGTCAAATGGCCGCCGGCTACCAGTCAGTGCAAAAGAGTACCGGTGTCGTCGTCGCGAGGGCCAACGTCGATGGTGGGGGTGGGGCCTCATTTTCCGTAGACGATCATTGGAAGATTTCGGGCGACGTGTTGTCGCTCAGCCGAACCGTGACCGTGTCCGGCACAGTGGAGAACGCCGGGTTCTATTCGGCGATCCGGCTCGCGACCTCGCCCGCAATCACCTGGCCGGACGCGGATTGTTTTGCTCCGGGAGTTCTCTACGGCGATCCAACCTACGACGGCGACAACTCCCCCGGAGGCGTTTTGAATGACCGCGCCAGGCGCTTTGCGCTGCGTGAAGACGAGTTGTCCGCGCCGCTCTTCGCCCTCTCATTTCGCGATGGGCGCTGGGCAGCGGTGATGGACATGGCGCCGCGCGGCGACACCACATGGGCGGAGAGCACTGCTGCTGCCACTACACCCGTGATCGACGAGCGCATTCAGTTTGGGGCGCTTGGCGCGCGTGAAGCTCCCGATGGCGGCGTCGAGTTCGGTTTCTGGTTCCCCGGCACCACCAGCGAATTCACTGGAGGGTTTCAAACCCCACCTGCTCCTGTGGTGCGGCGCCGTTATCATCCTGTGAAGGC
>Ga0326728_10025611_pt1 | contig 10537 bp, 3 predicted proteins | sample MB3enrmetagenome_FD_207602 | JGI IMG/M metagenome (GOLD analysis project Ga0326728, IMG submission 207602) | Lab enriched peat soil microbial communities from McLean, Ithaca, NY, United States - MB31MN | ecosystem: Environmental > Terrestrial > Soil > Wetlands > Peat | place: USA: New York...
GCAGGCTTCCAAGCCTGCTGTATCGCCGATTTCCAAATCGGCGGGCGGCCGGAAGTTGCTGGCGCCCCGCAGGTTAGAAACCTGCGACACAGCAGATTTGGAAATCTGCGCTACGACTTTGTCACTGGCCCCAGGCTCCCGGTTGCCCTGATGACGATAGGGCTTGACGAGGCACCCAAGTTCATCGGGGTTTATAGGCCGCACCCATCGACGTTCGCCCGAGGTCCCGGCGTGCTGGCCTCGGAATACTCCTCCGTCATCTGTTCTCCTCCGTGGGCGGGATTGCTCACCAGATTTCGGCTGCGCGAGTCCACCACGAGATCAAGCACCTCCAGGACCACTTGCCCGAGAAGATTGGGCACCGCCTCCGGCACTTCAACCACGTCAAAATCCTCGTGCCGCCCCATCAGTTCGAGCCGCACCGGCTCGTATTTGAAGCGGATGACGTCGCCGTTGGTCGTCCGTGAGCGCACGGTATCGGTTCGTTCCAAGCCCAGCTTCTTGATGACCGTGGGCTTGAGATAGAGACGGGTCGCGCCGCTATCGACCAGTGCCTCGATTTCAACCTCGCGGGGTTTGGCCTTGCGGGCGCCGGCCGCTTTGAGGAAAGCGTCCTTCAAATTCGTGAGTTTGATCTTGACGATGACTTGGCCCATGTTCCGAGCCTCTCAGATATTTGGCGAAGGGTCAATGCGCTCCTTTTGGCAGGAGGCGCGAAATGATCAGGAGCAGCGCGACCACCACTAATGCGAGCACCGTCCAGAACAGCACCCCGAGCTTGCCCGCCGCCTGGCCCTCGCCCCAGGGCGCCGGCTTGAGCCGCTCCTCAGCGGCCAGCGAGGCGCTGGATTTCTGCGCCGCGAGCAACTGCCCGGCGACGAGGCCCAGGTCGTATTGCGGCGCGGCCGCCTGCGGATTGCCGTAGAAGAGCCACAGCCCCTCGCCAGAGCTGGCTTTGAAGAGCACGCGCGTTGCCGCATAGAAGAGCTGGAAGTTCTCCAGGCTCAGAGGCGGGTTGTCACCGTTATGGGTCTCCAGGAACAGGGTGTCGGTCCGGGGGGAATTGTCGAGCTCGAGGAGGAACTCCTGGCTCTTCCGGTCCGGGGTTTGGAGCCAGGTGGTTGCGCCCAGGCGGCGCTGGTGTTTTTCGCCCCGTTCATCGGCCGGTTCTTCGTAGAGAATCATCTCGCGCCGGAACAGGGTCGTGCCGGCGCGGCAATCCAGGCGCGCCAGGGGCAGCCCGGGACGCGGGAGCTTGATGAGCCAGCGGCTGATTTTCGGCTCTTTGGCATCATTGACGGCCTTCACCTCCGGCGCCAGCGGCCGGCTGACTGAGGTACGTTCCAGGATGTAAGGCAATTGCTTGCCGTCCCGCACCAGGCGCAGGTCGTCGAATCGCGGCTGGGCGCGAGAGAGGACATCGAGGTCGAGTTCGAGTTGCTGCGCGCCGGGAGCTTCCAGCTTGACGGCCTTGCGGAACCGCCAGGCGGACACATCGAGGGCGGTGCCGGCCTCCTGGATGCCGGCCAGCACCTCCGGCGCCCGATGGTTGGGGTTGTCCGCCAGCGCCCCCGGCTTGAGCGGCGAAAGGGCGGCCGCCGTGGAGAAGCTGCAGACCAGCCACGCAATTCCCATGGCTCCGGTCCTCGTTCTCGTGCGCTGCCGCCTACGCCGGTTCATCTTTGGCATCCTTTCTTTTGGCCGCGGCGCTGAAGAAGCGTTGATAGGCAAACGAGGCGAGCATGGCGACCACCGCCACGCCCACAAATGCGCCGATGCGGTAAAGCTGGTCCAAGCTGGCAAGGTCGTGGAAGAACAGCTTGAGCACGGTGACTCCCAGGAGCCCCAAGGCCGAATAACGCAGCGGGGCCACGCCTCGGGCGATGCCCGCGACCAGGAGCGTCAGCGCCACGAGCGCCCAGGCAATCGAGTAAGTCATATCGCGGGCGAAATTGCCGCCGAACTCGAAGGTGAGCGTGGAGCCGGGCGCGCTGAAATAATCGGCAATTTCGATGTTGACCAGCAGGAAGGCAAGCCCGATTCCCAGGCCAGCCAGGATGGACGGGGCGGAAATCCCGAGAACCCGGTCGCGGGGCGGAGCCAGCAGCCGGGCGCCGGCAAAGAGGCAGAGGCTTACCAGGCCGTAGGCGTAGAAGTACCAGTTGAGGATCGGCGCGGCGCTGCGCGGATGATAGCCGAGCACGGCCGGATTGACTGCGAGCCGGACAAACGCAAGGAGCAACAAACCAACGCCCGCCAGCCTCAGGCCGGGATGCGGCACTCGATGAAAGAGCCACAACAGCGCCGCCCCCTCGAGCGCCCAGCCGAGCGTAATCCATTGGCGCTCAAATTGGATGGGGAAGATGAGGGTGATAAAGAACAACGACACGCCGCCCAGCCAGGCCAGTTGCGTCATCCGTGCCGGGCTGGCCGCCGGCACCCGTTTCAACACGACCGCCAGGCCCAGCAGCGGCGGTAGGGTAAAGGCTGCCGGCAGGAGACCCATGAGGTCGTTCGGATAGGCCGCCCGGAGCAAACGGTGCAGCAGGAAAAACTGCGCCGGACCAACCAGAGCTGCCGTCGCCCACGGCACGACCTTGTCGCTGAACCGCCGCAGGAAGAGGAACGGGAAAAGCGTGAACACCGCCAGGAAGACCAGGTACCAGATCAGCGGCCGCTCCGCGCGGGCCGGGTCGAACCAGCGGAAGTGCCAGGCACATTCCAGCGCGCTCACACAGACCAAACCCACCGCCGGCATCCAGTCGAGGGCAAAGAGGCGCGTCACGCCCAAGAGCAAAACCACCAGCAGCAGCGCCAGGCCGAAGACGGGCGACGGATCGCCCAGCGGCAGCCGCTCCGTGGCCATCACCAGCAGCAGGAACGGGAGGACGGCGGAGACCACGGCCAACTGCACCGCGAGGTCTCCCGGCGACGCCAGGCTGTCACTGAAGCTGAAGCCTGCCCGGAAGGCCTGGGGCTTGAACTTTCGAGCCAGCCACACGCCGGCTGCGACAAAGAACACGGCAAAGGCGCCCAGGAGGAAAAACGACGTGGGCAGGCCGGTCAGGGTCGCGGGGATTTTAAGGATCAAGGCCGCCGTGGCCGCCAGCGTCAGCACCAGCACCGCCAAGACCGACAGGAGCGAGACCGTGGCCACCGCCAAGCCAATCGCCAGCAGGTCCACCAGCAGGACGAACGGCCAAACCAGGAACGAGACCTCCTCGAGCTGGAACAGGGGGATCAGCACCAGCACCAGGGCCAGCGGCGGGAACACTTGGCTCCTCCAGTGCGGCACATTCACTCCCCGCCAGCGCTGCAGAAACACAGGGAACGCCGAGTGCACGACCGCGAAAAGGAAATAGAACGTCAACGCCGCGGCCAGCAATCCGTTCGTGAGCGACTTGGCGGTCCAAAGCGCCAGCAGGCCAAAAACCGCCAGGCCGGCGATGGGCTGGGCCAGGGTGATCTTGTCATCCAGCAGCCCAAGCCCGATCACGCACAGGTCGACCAGGAACACGAAACCGAACATGAGCCAGGGCCGTTGTGCCAGCGGAGCGAAGGTCAGGAACCAGGCGGTGAAGGCAAACGCCACGGCCGCCAGGCCGAGGGTCGGGTCTGCCAGCCACCGGCCGAAGCAGTTGCGCCGCTTCGCCCACGCCGCCGCCGCCAGATAAAGCGCGGTGAACCCGAGCAGCACCGCGAGTGGTATGAGGATCTTGTCCCCGTCGAAATACTTGCCCGCCGTGAAGAATTCATCGGCCCAGGCGGCTTGCAGGACAGCGGTCGCCGCCGCGGCCAGCGGCGCGATGAAGAACCAGCGGCGGTGCATGGCAACCAGGAGCAATCCGGCGTCGAGAATGGCGATATAGCCAAACAGCGCCAGGGGATTGTCCTGCCCCGTCGAGAGCAGAATCGGCGTCAGAAAACCGCCGAGCATGCCGAGCAGGGCGACGATGCGGGCGTTGAGCCGGACCGCGAGCAGAAAGGCCGCGGCCGTGATCAAGACCATGAGCAGAAAAGTCGGGATCGGCCCGAAAAATGGAAAATGGTAAATCGAGCGGCAGGCAAACGCCGCGGCGTAGAGGATCACCACCCCGGTCGCGCACAGGGTCTGAGAGAGCGTGGCGTAGTCCTTTCGCGACAACCCCACGCCGCCCGCCAGCAAGCCAAGCCCGGCGATAAAGGCGAGCGCCATCCGCAGTTCAGGCGGAATGAGATTCCGATCGAATGCGTATTTGATGAAGAAAGCCACGCCCAGAAACATCGCCAGGCCGCCAATCCAGGCGATGAGCTTCACGCCCATGAACCGTTCCCAGTCGATGGCCGGAGTTGGCTTCCCAGGCGCTGCCGGCGCGCGAGGCGGCTCCTCCTCGGCGTCCGGGGGAGGCGGGAGCCAGGCCGGAGCGGGCGCCAGCGCCGCCACCAGCGGCGGCGCCACCATCGGCGGCACTCCTTCCGGCTCGAGGGCCGGCCAAGGCTCGGAGGCAGCCGCCAGCACGCCCTCGGGCTCGAGCCCCGGGGCCTCAGCCGGGCCGGGCGCAGGTGTGACCGGGCTAGGCGCGACTGTTTCTGCCCGGGGCGCCCGTCCGCGCTCCTGCTTCAGCCGCAGGACTTCCGACTCCACCTCGCCAAGGCGGCGCGTCAGTTCGTTGAGGCTGTTCCTGGCGCCGAGCGCCCGGGCGACCAGCCAAACGGCCAGGACCATGGGCGTCACGATCAGCAGTGGAATCAGAATGGCGAGAGCTTCCATAGGGTTAATCTTTCATGGTGAACCAGCCGGGCAGCCGGGTTTTCTCTCGAGGCGTACGAGGTTTGATAACGCTGGCCCATGACTGCCTATAGCACATTCCCCAGGCATTGCGCTCATTGAAAAAACGAGCGCCAACATCCACTGCGTCAATGGCGTACAGCAATCAGCCGGCCCAACCAAGGGTTTTAGTCGGTGCTGGCGCTGGCCTGGGTGCTTTGCGGCGGACCTCGGAGCCACCTGGGGGTTGTGCTAACGACCCAGGTAAACCTGGCCGCTCTGGTTAGTGCCCAGGAAATAGCCCCAACCGTTGGTTTGGTTCTGTAGCACGACGCCATTGAAGGGAATCGTCCTGCTGGGCGCGTCGGGGTTGGGGAGGCTACCGGTGAAGAGGCCGGTGGCCGGCGTGAAGGTCACGTTGACCTTCTTGCCATTTGCGTCCGTGGCCTGGTCGTTGGCGCCCAGTGTGAATTGGCTGGTGACCGTCCGGCTCAGGTTGCCGCCCTCGAGCGTAAGCGTCAGCGAGGAGCTGGTTAGGCCGAACGCATTGGTTCCTTTGCCCGGCGGCTGGTAGCGCGCGCCATAAAGCGAGGTCAGCCAAGAGAACGCTGCCGGGTAGTACCTCGAGGTGGGCAGGTTCGGTTTGGACCACGCCAGGCCGCCGCCCAGCCCCTGGGCGCCGTCGAAAGCGAGCCAGCTCAAGACCGCACCATTGCCCTGGTAGAGCGGGACGTAGAGCGGGCATTGGCCGCTGGCCCCCACGATCGCCGACTGGCTGACCTTGGTGCCGTCGGCCAGCGAAGCGGCGAGGACGGTCTTCCCGGCCGCGCTCACAGTCAGAGTCCCGTAACCGTATCCTGCCGGCAAGAGGGTCGAGCCGTTTGTGCCGGCGATGACCAGGGTGTATTGGCCCGTCTGCGGTGCGAGACTCTTCTTGCCGTCGTACACGGCGCGCTCGGCGGTGATGGCGGCCGTCCAATTCGTGGTGCCGATGGAGCCGAGCAGGCAATCGGTTCCGCGCATCGCCAACAGCACGTTGAGCGAGCTTTGCTTGGGGCGCGGGATGCCGTTCCTGCTCCAAGTCCCGGTCGGGTCGAGCTGTCCGCTGAGCGAGTAGCTGGCGCCGGCCATCTGGAGCTTGGCGGTGAAGTTGCGCTTGGCGGTGGTCGTCAGCGTGATGGCGCCAGACTGCCCCGCCGTGGCGCCAGCGGTTGGGTAGAACAGGCCGTAGTAGGTGCCGTTGGTCTGGGCGTACGGGAGGGGAGCGAAGTTGGCTTGGAGAGACAAGCCCGCCCGCATCGTGAAGGTCAGGCTGCTGGCGCTGCCGGTGAGGCCGCCGGTCCAGCCGGTAAAGGCGCTGCCAAAGGCGGGGATGGCCTCGAGGGTGTAGCTCGCCCCCACCTGTTTGAAGCTGGCGCCCGTGTAATCCGGGGCGAGCGAGCCCTCGCCGCTGACCGAGACGGTTAGGGCCGCCAGCGTCAAATCGGGCGCCGCTGGAACGGGCTGCTGATAGCCAGCGGAGTCGCGGGCGAGGCTGAAAAAGGCGTAGGTGTTGGCAAGGCTGGCCGGGAAGACCGCCGAGGTGTTGGTGGCGCCAGCCAGCCACTCCCCCCAAGGGCCTCCGTTGGTGGAGGCATAAACATCATAGGAGGCGATTCCCGGTCCGTTATCGGTGCCGACCCAGGACAGCACGAGGTTGGTGTCCCCGGCGCTGGCGGGCTGCACGGTCACAGAGGAAGCCGGGGCGCTGGCGTCGAGGGTGTTGGTGGTGGTGTCGGTGGCCATGGGGGCATTCACGTCGAAGACGATGGTGGCCTGGTTGGTGATGATGGTGCCGGAGGCCAGACCGCTCCTGGGCGTTACCGAGAAGGTCACGTAGCCCAGGCCCGCGCCCGCCGCGTTGTCCGGCGGCAGGAAGCCCGCCGTGGGGTCTTGCACCAGCAGGCCGGTGACCGGATCGATGGACTGCATCTGCCAGGTCAGGATGCCGTTGGTGGGGTTGAGTGAGGCGGTAACCTGCACGGGGTTGGGATCGGTGCTGACCGAGACGTTGGTGGTGAAGAATTCCAGGCCGGGGCCGACGGGAATGACCACGTTGTTGAAGCCGATGGCGCCCAACTGGAGCGTGGACCAGTCCAGGTTGGCATCCAGCGGGTCGCTGATGCTGACGGTTTGCGCCGGGGCCGTCGCGCTGGCCTGGTTCTCGAAATCAATCGTGTAGGTGATCGGCTGGCCCAGCGGCACGAAGCCCGCCCCGCCGACGCCGCTCGATAGTTTGTCGTTGGGATCAGTGGATTGCTTGACGGGGTTGGAATCCTTGGTGCCGACTTTGGAAGGGGTCGATGTGGGCGACGTGGATGGCGCGCAGTCGATGCAGGTGTTGGCTATGAGGAAGGCGTGATAGGCATTGAGGTACCCCTGCCAAGCCTCCTCGTACTCTTCCTTGGCCTTGGTGACTCCGTCCAGGCTGGCCTTCCAATCAAGATACGTGGAGACGATATCCAGCACTACGCTTAACGCATCCACGGCGACCCCAAGGCCATCGACCGCGCTGAACTCGACCTTCATCTTGTTGAGGCCGCTGAGCGTGTCCTGAATGCCCCTCCAACCGCCGATGAGCCCGCCGGTGTCGTTGATGGACGCGGCCAGTGCGGCGATGCCGCCGGCAATGGAATCCGGATCGTCCCATTGGATCGATCGGATCGCGTCCGCGTTGGCCCTCACGAGGTTGTTGAAGGCCTTGGTCACGTCGGCGCCAAAGGTGGCGGTCTGGATGGCCAGCACGCCGCTCTTCGCCCCCGCGGACAGAGCCTCGAACTGCTGGATGGCGGCGGCGCCTGCGCCCTCGGGGGAGAGGTAGGCCAGCAGGTCGGCCAGCAACCGCAGGGTGTCGGCCCCGGCCACGCCCGCACTGCCTCCGGTAATGGTGGCGTTGTCATTATAGGCGTCCTCCCAGGAGCTGAACGTGCGGTTGACCAGTTGCTTCCACCATTGGAGTTTCTGGAAGGCCTGCCGGGCGCACTCGCAGTCCACCGGCGGTTCGTACTTGAAATCACGCCATTTGGGCTGAGGGACCCCCGAGATTCTGAACAATGCCGTGCCAATCGCATGGGAGACGTTCACAAAGAAGTCATCGGTGGCGGCGGGCGTGAGGACACTCGACACGGCCTGCGGGGCGCCGGCGGCAAGAGTCATCGTCGCGGCCGGCGGCGCTAGATAACCCAGCGCCGATGCCGCAACTGTGTAGGCGCCCGGTGGCAACTGGGTGATGGACCACGTCCCATCGTCCGCGCTCACCACCAACGCCAGCGTCTCGCCGGTGTTCGTATCCACAATGCTAACTTGAGCTTTGGCGATCGGGTTTGCCGCAGTGTCGGTTACGATGCCTTGGACCAGCGTGTTGGTGGCGGCCAGCGCGGCATTCAACGGGGCGGAGTTGGAGGAGATCAGGACCTTGGCCAATTCGGCCACCTGGTATTGGCCCTGCTTAATCGTCACGTCGTAGCGCCCGGGCGGCAGGTTGGGCGCCGTGTAGTTGCCCTGGGAGTCGCTCGGGGCGATGGCCACGGGCAGGTGCGTGGCCGGGTCGAGGAAACTCACCGCCGCGTTGGAGATGCCGAGCGAGGTGACGGCGTCGGTGATGGTGCCGGCCATCGTGATGCCGGGCGTCAGGGCCAGCGCCAGATTGGTGCTGGCGCCAAGGCTCAACTGTTGCCATTGCGGCGCGTAACCGGGCTGGCTGACCTGCAGGTTGTAGCCGCCCGCCGCCAGGCCGCCGATGGCAAAGCGGCCGTCCGCCAGCGTCGAGGCGATGAAGAACACCGGGGCGGGCGGGCCGTCCGCCCGGAACAACAGCAGCGTGGCGTTGGTCAGGGCCGCGCCAAGGTTGTCCGTGACGATGCCGCTGACCAGCAGGTTCCCAATCCGCAACGGTTCCAGGGTGAGGTTGGTGTTGGCGCCGACGCGGACCATGGCGTTGGAACTCAGACCCGCCAGGTAATTGCCTGCGGCAATGGTATAGCTGCCCGGCACCATGATCCGGAACCGGTAGAAGCCATTCGTGTCGGCTGTGGCGGTGGCGACCAGTTGATCCCCCTGGGAGAGATTCACCGCGGCGTTGGCCAGTGGCGTTACGCCGTCAGCCTCCAGCACTTGGCCTTGTACCACGGAGTCGTTCAAGGTGAAATTGAGTGTCTGAGCCGTCAGCGCGGCAGGGACGCTCACCTGTTGACCCTCGATGCCGCCGTCGTTGCCGACCGTTACAAGGTAGGGTCCGGCGGGCAGACCCAGTAGCGCATAGTTGCCGGCGGCATCGGTCTGCGCGGCAAAGTCGACGTTCTGGTTATCGGGACCGATCCCCTGGATGTTGACCCCGAAGTTGGCAATCGGCTGGCCGCTGGCCTCGGTGACTTGGCCCGTAACGCTGCCCATGACAGTCAAGGTGTCGGCGCTGGAGACGCTGGCCCCGGTCGTCACCGTGATCATATTGGTGACCGTCTGGAAGCCGTAAGCGTCCATCGTCAGCACATACGTTCCCGCTGCCAGGTCCGGGAACACCGCCTGGCCATTCGTGTCATACTCCCACGCCACCTGGTTGCCAATCTGCAGCAAGGTCACGAGCCCGTTGGTGACCGCCTGGGCCGAGGCGTCATCGAACGTGGCCGTAATGGTCGCGCCGGACAGGAGGGTGATGTTGCCCGCGTTGAGCGTCGTGCCGGCGGCGAGATTGGTCACGATCGTCAACGGCGCGAAACCCTGGGCCTCGAACTGGATGGTGTAGGCGCCCGCCGCCAGGCCGCTGTCGGCGAAGGCGCCGCTGCTGTCCGTCACCGTGGAGGTCTGATTGCTGGCGGCATCGGTGAAAAACACCACCGCGTTCGTGAGGGGCAGGCCGTTGCCGAAGACTTGGCCCTGGATGGCGGCGCCGTCGGCCAGGAGGAAGTCGGCTGCCAGGGTTTGGCCGTCGCTCAGCGACAAGCCCGCGACGGTCTGGAGCTGGTAGGCCCCGCCGCCGGCGCTCAGATCATAGGTGCCGGGCGGCAACCCGGCCAGCCGGTACGAACCGTCGGCGCCGGTCGTGGCCCCCGCGAAACCGTTCGTGTCCGTCGCGACGGCCTGGACCGGGACGTTCGTCAAGAACACCGTGCCGGCCTGGTTGCGGATCACGCCCGTGATTGCGCCGCCGCTCCGGGCCACGATCACCAGGCCCGCCACGGAGCCATTCGTCGGCACCGTCACCGTCACCGGGTCTGGCAACCAGTAGCCGGACACCTCTGCCGTGTAGGTGTCGTTGGTCAGGCCCCCGATGCGGAAGGTGCCATCGCCCATCGTCTGGTCGGCGCCGCTCTGGCTGGCGTCGGCGTTGGCCAGGTAAACCTCGGTGTAGGCAAGAGGATGGTTCGTGTCGTTCAGGTAGAGCGTGCCGGTTACGCCGCCTTGGGCCTGAACCAGCGCGTCGGCGATGGCGTACGCCAGCACATCGCGCAACAAGTAGAACGTGCCGACCTGCTGCCCGGCCGACGCCTTGGCGGCCACAATCGTCGAGTAGCGGGCCATGAGCGCGACAAATCCGCCCCACGTCGGTCCCGCCTCCGCCTGGAGGTAGCTCCAGGCCGTGTTCCAATCCGAATCGCTGTAGCTGGGGGGGCGGACTTGGGCGCCCAGCGATGGATAATCCACCGCGTTGGTGGCATCGGCCGGCTCGTAATCCACCTCGAAGGGGATCGTGACGTCGTAAGTCGCCAGGGCGGAGAACGGAATGCGCCACGTCTGGCCCGGGCGCAGGACGCC
>Ga0326728_10025613_pt1 | contig 10537 bp, 10 predicted proteins | sample MB3enrmetagenome_FD_207602 | JGI IMG/M metagenome (GOLD analysis project Ga0326728, IMG submission 207602) | Lab enriched peat soil microbial communities from McLean, Ithaca, NY, United States - MB31MN | ecosystem: Environmental > Terrestrial > Soil > Wetlands > Peat | place: USA: New York...
GCCCAGCGCACGCCCGCCCGACACCACGATGCCGGCCGCCGCGAGTTCGGGGCGATCGGATCGGGTCAGTTCCTGGCCGACAAAGCGCGACACACCACAGTCGCTTCCGGCTGCAACCTTTTCGACCGCCGCCGCGCCCCCCTCCGCCGACACCGGATCAAATGCCGTGGTACGAACGGAAATCACCTTGATTGCATCGCTCGACTCCACCGTCGCCAGTACATTACCGGCATAAATCGGCCGCACGAAGACGTCCGGCGACTCGACCGCGATGATGTCGGAGATCTGCGCCACGTCGAGCAGCGCCGCGACACGCGGCAAAAAGTTTTTGCCGCTGGTATTGGCAGGCGTCAGCACATGGCTGTAGCCACGCGCAAGCCCAACCACCAGCGCAGCCAGATTTTCGGCCAGGCCATGCGCATGGATGGCATCGTCGGCGACCAGCACTTTGCTGACACCGGCCACTTTTTGGGCGGCATCGACGACCGGTGCGCATTGATGTCCCGCGACCAGCAGATGCACCTCGGCACCGATGCATTGTGCTGCGCCAATCGTATTCAGGGTGCCTGACTTCAGGCTCTGGTTGTCGTGTTCCGCGATAACGAGAATTGCCATGTCACAGCACCTTTGCTTCGTTCTTGAGTTTGGCCACCAGCTCAGCTGCGTTGGCCACCTTGATACCGGCACTGCGACGGCCCGGTTCGGACACTTTCAGCGTCTTCAGGCGAGGAGTGACGTCCACATCGAGTTCTTGCGGGGTCAGCTTGTCCAGCGGCTTTTTCTTCGCCGCCATGATATTCGGCAACTTGACGTAACGCGGTTCATTCAAGCGCAGATCGGCGGTCACGATCGCCGGCAACTGCAGCTCGACGGTTTCCAGCCCACCATCGACCTCGCGGGTGACCTTGACCGTTTCGGCCCCCAGATCGACCTTGGAAGCAAACGTGCCCTGCCCCCATGACAGCAGAGCCGACAACATCTGCCCGGTCTGGTTGGCGTCGTCATCAATGGCCTGCTTGCCCAGAATCACCAGACCCGGTACTTCGCGCAACGCGACCGCTTTCAGCAGTTTTGCCACGGCAAGCGGCTGTAACTCAGCGTCCGTTTCTACCAGCACGGCGCGGTCTGCCCCCATGGCCAGCGCCGTACGCAGCGTCTCTTCACATTGCTTCACGCCCAGCGAAACCACCACGATTTCAGAAACTTTGCCCGCCTCTTTCAGACGTACAGCCTCTTCCACGGCGATTTCGTCGAAAGGATTCATCGACATTTTCACATTGGCAAGATCGACCCCCGAACCATCGGCCTTCGCCCGGACTTTCACGTTGTAATCGACAACGCGTTTCACTGCGACAAGAACTTTCATCATTTCTCCTCGATTCTGCTTATGTCATGCGACGCGTGCCGCCATGCGACCCGGTCATTATGCCATATTCATTTAATCAAACAAGCGTTTGATTGCGGTCACGTCAATCCGCGCCGATAATGAGACTCAATCCGAATGGTACGTGATCTACAGTGAATAATGAACTCTGACAAAACCTTTTCCGTCAGTAATTTGCCAAAACAACAAGGGACAACATGAAGATCTACTACGAAGATATCAAGATTGGCGACAGCGCCGAATTCGCAAAAACAATCACCGAAGCCGACATTCTGATGTTTGCGGCCGCCTGCGGGGATACCAACCCCGTTCACTTCAACCAGGAGTATGCGGAACAGACACCGTTCAAGACACGCATTGCACATGGCATGCTGACCGCCAGCATGATCTCGACCGTACTGGGCACACAGCTCCCGGGAGAAGGCGCCATCTACTTGCAACAATCGGCGCAATTCAAAGCACCGGTACGTATTGGAGAAACCGTCACCGCCCGGGTCACGGTGACAGAACTCGACGACAAAAAAAAGCGTGTCAAACTTGCAACGGAATGCAGGGTCGCAGGAAAAATCGTATTGGAAGGCGAATCGCTGGTGATTGCGCCGTCACGCGGGTAAGTCCCGCTCATGGCGGGACAGTGCCCACGCCACATGTTCACGCACCAGCGCCGACGGATCGTCGGCGCGGGCGCGCAATGCGGACACCACCGCGGCCGAGGTCGGGGCATTCCCCAGCCCGACGGCCAGGTTGCGCAGCCAGCGCTCGTGGCCGATACGGTAGATTGCACTACCGGCCATGCACTGATTGAAGCGCGCTTCGCTCCAGGAAAACAGCTCGACCAGCGACACCCGGTCAAGGCCGTGACGCACGGAAAAATCCGCCTCTTCGCTCGCCACGGCAAATCGGTTCCATGGACATGCCAGCTGGCAATCGTCGCAGCCGTACACCCGGTTTCCGATCAGCGGACGCAGCTCAAGCGGAATCGAACCCGATGATTCGATGGTCAGATACGAGATACAACGGCGCGCATCGACCTGATACGGCGCCACGATCGCCCCGGTCGGGCAGGCTGAAATACAGCGGCTGCAGCGCCCGCAATGCGACTCGATCGCAGGGTCGGGCGGCAAAGGCACATCACAGAACAGTTCGCCCAGAAAAAACAGCGAGCCCTGCTGTTGCGTCAGCAACAGCGTGTGTTTTCCCCGCCAGCCCAGACCGGCCTGTGACGCCAGCGCCACCTCGGCCACCGGCGCACTATCCGTAAACACCCGATGCCCAAGCGCACCGACCTGCTCCTGTAAACGATCAGCGAGTTTTTGAATCCGGTTGCGCAGTACCTTGTGATAATCCCGCCCCAGCGCATAGCGCGACAGATAGGCCGACTCGGCATGGTCCAGCACCGCGTTCGCGCTGGCCGCTTCACCGGGCCAATAATTCATGCGCAGGCTTATAATCGATAAGCATCCCGGCACCAGTTCAGCCGGACGCACCCGTAATGCACCATGACGCGCCATATAGGCCATATCGCCGTGACACCCCTGTTCGAGCCATGCAAACAGCTTCTGTTCTGCCTCGGGCGGCAGTTCGGGGCGCGAGATCCGCGCGTCGGCAAAACCCATTTCCCGGGCCCAGACTTTGATTTGCTGCGCCAAACCGGGATAATCGGGGGTTTGAAAGGATTTCTCGCTCATGACCATGGATCATACCAGCGAACACGACCTGCCGGACGAAGCGGCAACGCTTGCCCTGGCCAACGGTTTCGCACGTGTGCTGAAACCCGGTCTGGTGATTTACCTGCAAGGCGACCTGGGTGCCGGCAAAACCACGTTCACCCGCGGACTCCTGAGCGGCCTGGGCTATCATGGCAAGGTAAAAAGTCCAACCTATACGCTGGTCGAGAGCTATCCCTTTACCGGCTTTACGGTACATCACTTTGATCTGTATCGTTTTGTCGATCCGGAAGAATGGGACGATGCCGGCTTTCGCGAATACTTCGGGCCCGACACGATCTGTATCGTCGAATGGTCGGAAAAGGCGAAAGATCTGCTGCCGCCACCCGATCTTGAACTTGCGCTCAGTGTTCACGGCACTGGACGCCGCTATCGATTCACTGCTTTAACCGAAACAGGAAGCACATGTCTGAAACGCCATTCGACCCCAGCCGTCGACGGCTGCTGAACCTTGCCGCCGCGACCCTGATTCTGTCCGTCAGCCGCGTCAGCATGGCCGGCGAGAGCCAGATCGTCGCGGTGCGTGTGTGGCCATCGTCCACCTATACCCGGGTCACGCTGGAAACCTCCGAAGCCATCCAGTTCAAGCCGTTCAGTCTGAGCCAGCCCGACCGTCTGGTCATCGACCTGCAAGGCGTCACCCTCAACAGCATTCTGAAAGACATCGGAAGCCAGATCACCGATGCCGATCCGTATATCAAATCGGCGCGCGCCGGTCAGTTTTCTCCGGACACCGTGCGTCTGGTTCTCGAATTGAAAACGCCGGTCAAACCACAAATCTTCACACTCGCACCGATTTCCGAGTTTAAAAACCGGCTGGTCGTCGATCTGTATCCGGTCAGCCCCCAGCAAGCCGATCCACTGCTGGGCCTGCTGGAAGACTTCAACAAGGGCAAGCTCGAACAACCCTCGGTACGCATCCGTCCCAAAACCCAGGCCGAAGCCAGCCGCCCGCCAGTCATCATGATTGATCCGGGTCATGGCGGCGAAGACCCCGGCGCCACGGGACCGACGGGAAACCACGAGAAAAATGTGGTCATCCGCATCGGGCAGATTCTGCGGGATCTGATCGAAACAGACGGGAAAATGAAAGCCTACATGACACGGGACGATGACGTGTTCATTCCGCTGGGCGTGCGCGTGGCCAAGGCCCGCAAACTCAACGCCGACCTGTTCATCTCGATTCATGCCGACGCATTCCCCAACCCCAGCGCACGTGGCGCATCGGTGTTCGCGCTATCCGAAACCGGGGCAACCAGTACGGCGGCACGCTATCTCGCCAAAACACAGAACGAGGCCGACCTGATCGGCGGGGTCAAGATCAGCGCGAGCAAAGACCCCTACCTGGCGCACACCCTGCTTGACCTGACTCAGACCGCCACCATCAATGACAGTCTGAAACTCGGAAAAACCGTGCTGGGCAGTGTGGGATCACTCAACCGACTGCATCAGGGGCGCGTTGAACAAGCCAACTTCGCCGTGCTCAAGGCACCTGATATCCCGTCCATCCTGGTCGAGACGGCATTCATCAGCAACCCCGAAGAAGAACAGCGTCTGATCAGCGACGACTTTCAGCAGAAAATGGCGCAGGCGATCTACGACGGTATCAAGACCTACTTTGCCAAGGGTGCGGTACTGGCAAGGATATAACTCGAAGCCTTTTTCAAGCAGGCATCCGTCCCAAGCAAGAACGTCACCCACGCGTGCGCGAGGGTGACGTTTCATGAAACGTGAAAACAGCATGAAGGCCGATTTCCCGCTTGCGCAAGCATGGCGACGGTATCAGCCGAGGAAATCCTGCTCCATCGGCTCGGCTTCGACAGCGGGAACACGATATCCCTCGTCTGCCCACTGACCCAGATCGATCAGTTTGCAGCGCTCGGAACAAAATGGGCGGAAACGGCTTGCAGCCTGCCAGCGCACAGCGGCGCGGCAGGTCGGGCAGGAAACGACAGTAACGGTTTCAGACATATCAGAACTTGCAATGCGTCAAACTGAATTCGATATCGGACTCGGTCTGGCGCGCACGCGACTCACCGGTGCCCGCTTCGACGAAACGAATGTTCAATGCGTATTTGTTGGCGGATAACTCGGGCAGTACCCCGATAGACTCTTCATAGCCGACGCGAATCAGCTGCACCACCTTGCCACCCGACATCTGCTGAAAAGCGCCATGCCTTGCAACATAGTGATGCGTTTTTCCACTGTCGCGCAGCAATTGCAACAGAATGCGCGAAGCTTCTGCAGTCGGCATCAGCGGCCCGGCCCAGCGCTTCAGATCAATGCGACGCTCTTCCGAGCTTTTCTGCTGCCACAAATGATAAGAAGGAAGATCGAACTGGCAGGTCCCGCCCGGGATCCCGGCACGCTGCTTGATGGCCATCAGCCATTCGTTTTCCCGCAGGTGCTGACCAAATTTGCCGGTCAGCGCCAGAAGATCGGCGGAGGTCGACTCGATGGAATCCAGCACGCCCTCCAGCATTTCTTCCGAAACATTGGGATTGTCGCGCCAGCCTTCAAGCACCTGCTTCTGGCGCTCAAGCTCCTGAAGCAGGTCGGCCTTGAGATCGGCGCGCGAGGCTGTCTCCATGAGCTCGAACAGAACCATCAACGCAGCATGGTGCTCGTAGCAATGCTCGCGCTCGATGAAAAAGGCGAGTCGTCCATAAAGTTGTTCCAGTCTGAGCAGGATCCGTGTCCGCTCAGTGACAGGGAATTCAAAACTGATCACGGCGCGTCCGCCTTTTGTGGTGGCTTCATTTCAAGATGGCAAACCGGTTTATCGGAGGATTGCATGATAATAGCGATCTTTCTCTGCAACTTGAAGCCTCAATTCATCTAGCGATCCGTTATTTTCGATAATGTCGTCCGCGAGCGAGACCCGTTCTGCGCGCGTCATCTGTGCAGCCATGATGGCCCTGACCTGCGCAGCCTCAAGTCCGCGATGGTGCATCACACGTTCGCACTGCACGGTCTCTTCGCAATCGACCACCAGTTTGCGCGACACCAGCGGCAGATAACGCTGATTTTCGAACAGCAAAGGCACGACCAGCATGGCATACGGCCCCTGGGCCTGCTGCAACTCCCGCATGCTGTGCACCATGATCATGGGGTGCAGAATGCCCTCAAGACGCAAACGCGCCAGCGGGTCGGAAAACACCCGGGTGCGCATCGCGCTGCGGTCGAGCGAACGATCCGGGAGAATATATTCCGGACCAAAAGCATGCTCCAGCGTTCCCATGGCCTCACCATCGGGACCGGTCAGGCGACGCGATATCACATCGGTGTCGACTATTTCGATTCCGAGCTCGGCAAACATACTGGCTACCGCGCTCTTACCTGAGCCGATACCCCCCGTCATTCCGACAACTTTGATCGCCATGCGTTATTTTATCTCAAAACCGGGCGCCCAAGATCCAGACGAGCCAGCCGGAAAATGCCAAAAAAGGCCCGAACGGCAAGGCATCTGAACGCGTCATGCGCCCCGAAACCATAAGGATACCTCCGACCAGCAAGCCTGTCAGCGAAGACAGCAGCAACACTTGCGGTAACGCAGACCAACCAAGCCACGCACCCAGTGCTGCAAGCAGTTTGAAATCGCCGTATCCCAGCCCTTCCTTGCCTGTTAATAACCTGAATCCCCAGTATAAACCCCATAAAAAAACGTAGCCGCACACAACACCGATCACGGCCGCGTCCAGAGAAACCATTTTCGAATACAGATTGAACAGCAGGCCAGACCACAGCAAAGGATAGGTCAAGGCATCGGGCAACAAACCGCACTCGCAATCGATGGCCGCCAGTGCAATCAACACCGCGCTGAATCCCAGTGCGCAAGGCAACAGCCATGAAGGCCCGATATGCCATCCCACCAAGCCGAAACACACGCCGGTCAACAGCTCGATGAACGGATAGCGCCAGGAAATCGCGGCACCGCATGCCACACAGCGTCCCCGTTGCACGGCAAAACTCAACAAAGGAATGTTTTGCCACCATGAGAGGACCTGCCCACATACCGGGCAATGCGAACGCGGCCATGCCAGATTGTACACTTCAAAAGGCCTGTTTCCCTCCAGCATGCGAGGAAGACGATGAATCACCACGTTCAGGAAGCTGCCAATCAATATACCAAAGCATGCGGCCCCCAGGAAAAAGAGCACCGAACCAGGGAAGGTCATCATGTCACCACCTGGCCGATCTCGAACACCGGCAGGTACAGCGCCCAGATCAGCGCCCCGCACAATCCGCCGAGCAGCAGCAATGACAAGGGTTCAAGCAAGCAGGCCAGCATTGCCAGCGACTGCTCGACCTGCTCTTCGTTGTACACAGCCACCTGCTCGAACATTCGCCCCAGTGCTCCGGACGCTTCACCGACCGCCGCCATCTGTACCACCAGGCCGGGAAACCTGCCGGACACACGCATGGCCTCGGACAGACTCATCCCGCCGCGAATCCGCTGCCGCACAAGACGGCTTGCATCCCGGTAGACCCAATTGCCGGCGGCAGTGCCTGCCGCATCAAGCGCATCGGTCAGCGGCACACCCGCGGATACCAGCAAGGATAGCAAGCGCGCCCAGCGGGCAAGGGTTGCCTGCATCACCACCTTGCCCACCCAGGGCAAACGCAGCATCCAGCGATCCCTTGCCCGCTGCCAGCCGGGATAGCGGGATAGCCCCCGGCGCAGCACTCCGATCGTCAGCGCCAGGCCGGCCAGCAAACCCGCCCATGATTCGGTCAGAAACCGCGCCAGGCTGACCACACGGCGAGTCGCCGCCGGCAGCGGTTTGCCAAATTCGGCAAATGCTGTGCCGAACGCCGGGATCACGGTCGAGACCATGATGGCAATCATCACCCCGGCCATCAGAAGGATCGACAACGGATACATCAGGGCAAGTCGCACTCGTCCTTGCAGGCGCAGGCGCTTTTCCCGCTCCAGCGCCAGACGGTGCAGGGTATCGTCCAGCATGCCCCCCAGCTCTCCGGCCGCGATTGCGTGAATCAAGCCCTGATCGAACACCCTTGGATAGTGTTGCATGGATTCTGACAAAGCCTGCCCGGTCTGCAGGCGAGCGCGTACGGAAGACAGCAAAACCGCAAGCGTTTCATTGCGACAGTCGCGTTCAAGGTGTGCCAGGGCCTGAACCAGCGGCACACCCGACGAAACAAGCGTCGCCAGCTGGCGCAACAGCCAGACGATTTCACGCGCCCCCATCTGCTTGTGTCTGAACAGACTCATCTCATTCAGTCCGGGGTCATGGCCATGACCTCTGACAAGGTCGTCTCGCCGTGGACGGCTTTCTGCAATCCCGCCTGGCGCAGGCCGGTCAGTGCGGCCGGCAGCGCATGCGCGCCACCGGCATCCAGCACCCGCTGCAGAGCCGCCTCGGAGAGCGGCAACAGCTCGAAGGCCGCGATTCTGCCGCCATACCCCGTGCCATGGCACACCATGCAGCCTGCGGGCTCGCGACACGCCACGATCTGCGGAACGTCGCCCACCCACCCCAGGCGCTCAAGTTGCGTCCGGCTCACCTGCTGCGTGCGGCTACACAGAGGGCAGACGCGGCGTAACAGGCGCTGCGATATCACCAGCACCAGCGCACTGGCCAGATTGAACGGCGCCACGCCCATGTTCATCAGCCGGGTCATCGCGGCCTGTGCGCTTCGCGTATGCAGGGATGACAGCACCAGATGCCCGGTTTGCGCAGCCTTGACCGCGATATCGGCAGTCAAGGCATCGCGCATCTCCCCAACCATGATCACATCGGGGTCCTGGCGCAACAGTGCCCGCAGCGCAACCGAGAAACCCAGGCCGGCCTTGTCGTTCACTGCAACCTGATTGATTCCGGGCAACACGATCTCGACCGGGTCTTCGACCGAGCTCAGATTCAGCCCGACCCCGTTCAGATGCGCCATGCAGGCATGCAGCGTGGCACTTTTACCGCTGCCGGTCGGGCCACAGACCAGCACCAGACCATGCGGCCGCTCCAGTTCACGGCGCAACAGGGCCAACTGCGCCTCCTCCAGGCCCAGGTCGGCCAGCGTCAACGCCAGTTTCGGCGCCAGAAGACGCAATACGATTTTCTCTCCAAACGCCGTCGGCAAACTACTGACCCGAATATCGCGGGACTCACCGTTGGACAGAGGCAGACTCAGGCGGCCATCCTGCGGCAGGCGGCGTTCGGCAATATCCAGTCGTGCCATGACCTTCAGGCACGATGCCACCCGCGGCGCCAGCGCGGCGATGGGCCGGTCCGCCTCACGCAACACGCCATCGACCCGGTAGCGGATGCGAAAAAAATCTTCATAGGGTTCGAAATGAATATCGGAGGCGGCTTGTGCCACGGCTCCTTCGATCATGCGTTGCACATAATCGTTGATCGGCTCGTTGCCCATCATGCCGGCTCCTTCGAAAGACTCAACGGAGGCTCAGGCTAAAGCGGAAGTACCGAATTGAACAGCGCGCGTGGTCGATCCAACCCGCGCGCGCATGCAAAAAGGGCTGCCGAAGCAGCCCTTGTGTCGTTCTAACCGAGTAAATCCGGATTAGAAGCTGGTCGACATTTGTACCGAAGTAGTCGAAACAGCCGGTACGTTGGCGGTAGAAGCGGTTTGGCTCAGGTAAGCGCCTTGGCTCATGTGGCCGTAAGCAACACCAACGGTGGTGCGCTTGGACAGAGCGTAGTCAACGCCAACAACGTACTGGGTGTAGCCCGAATCCTGGATGGTAGAACCATTGAAGGAACCGTTCCAGCCCTTGGCGTAGGAGATCTTCGGCTTGATGGCGCCGAAGCTGTAAGCTGCGGACAGAGCAATTTGGTGGGTCTTCAGACCAACCCAAGCAGCAGCGTCGTCCTTAGCAACAGCGTTGCCGAAATCGTAGCCGGTTGCCCACTTGTAAGCGCCGGACAGGAACAGATTGCCTTGGCTGTAGTCAGCTTCGAACAGGTTGGTGTTCGCTTTGCGGCCTTGGGAACCTTGAGCGGTCGGGTTGGTGTCGTAGTTGCCGGCATAGTGCAGAGCCAGGCCATCCAGCGGGGTGTTGTAGTTCACGCCGTAGGTCAGGACGTCGGAAGAGGAAACGCCGGTAGTAGCGTCTTCGCCGAAGCCATAACCGATCGCGCCGCTGAAGCCGGCGAAGGATGCGGAGTCGTAACGGATGGCGTTGTTCAGACGGCTGCCCGAGTCAAACAGTTGCAGACCGTTTACACCGGTACCATCGCTCCATTGGTCAACGGAGTACTGATCGTTTTCAACGGTGTTCAGGTGACCCATGCGAACCAAGCCCAGGTTGCCGCCGTCCAGGCCGACGAACGTTTGGCGGGTAGCCAGGGTGCTGGTGCCGGTGCCGTCCAGGTTGAAGCGGCTTTCAACTTGCCATACGGTCTTCAGGCCGTTGCCCAGGTCTTCAGAACCCTTGAAACCGATC
>Ga0326728_10025615_pt1 | contig 10536 bp, 6 predicted proteins | sample MB3enrmetagenome_FD_207602 | JGI IMG/M metagenome (GOLD analysis project Ga0326728, IMG submission 207602) | Lab enriched peat soil microbial communities from McLean, Ithaca, NY, United States - MB31MN | ecosystem: Environmental > Terrestrial > Soil > Wetlands > Peat | place: USA: New York...
TTTCGCCGTGGGCGAGGGCTCCGTCCCAGGCGTGGCGGCTGGCGGCGATGAGCTGGTCGAGCTGGGGGACGACAAACGCAGGTCCTTCGACTTCGCCCTTCGACTCGCTGCGCTCGCTCTGGGCTTCGCTCAGGATGACAGGTTTCTTTTTTGGCTGGCCGATGTTGTTGACCTCGGCGCGGTGCATGCGGATGACGTCGAGGAATGGCTCGCGGTTGACGTAGAAGCCGGGGCACGCGCCGCCTGAAATTTCGGACTGCTGGGTGATGGGCGTGGCCGCGCCGAGCGGGGAGCAGGTTTCGGCGATGCGCGCAGACTGCCAGTAGGCGTCGCCGCAGAGGATGGCGGTGAGGGTTGCGGCGAAGTCGCGTCCGGCGTCGGAGTCGTAGGGCAGGCCGAAGGCCATGAGCAGCGCGCCGAGGTTGGCGTAGCCGAGGCCGAGCGGGCGATAGTCGTGCGAGTTGCGGGCGATCATTTCGGTGGGATAGCCGGCGGCGTCGACGATGATCTCCATGGCGGTGGTGACGATGGCGATGGCATAGCGGTAGGAGGCGATGTCGAACTGTCCGCCGGGAGTGAGGAACTTGAGCAGATTGAAGCTGGCGAGGTTGCAGGCGGAGTCGTCGAGGAACATGTACTCGCTGCACGGGTTGGAGGCGTTGATGCGGGCGGTGTTCTTGCTGGTGTGCCACTTGTTGATGGTGGTGTCGTACTGCATTCCGGGATCGCCGCACTTCCACGTGGCGTCGGCGATCTTGTGCATGAGGTCGCGTGCGCGGAACTCGCGGACGGGCTCGCGGTCCTTGACGGTGCGGGTGGTGAAGGCGGCGTCGGACTCGACCGCCTGCATGAACTCGTCGGTGACGCGGACGCTGTTGTTGGCGTTCTGGAAGAAGATGGAGCTGTATGCCTCGGAGTCGGGGCCGGAGCCGTCGTAGCCGGCCTGGACGAGATGCCATGCCTTGGCCTCCTCCTTGACCTTGCACTCGATGAACTCCTCGATGTCTGGGTGGTCGATGTTGAGGATGACCATCTTGGCGGCGCGGCGGGTTTTGCCTCCGGACTTGATGACGCCGGCGAAGGCGTCGAACCCGCGCATGAAGGAGAGCGGGCCGGAGGCCGTGCCGCCGCCGGAAAGGGTCTCCATGGAGCCGCGGATGTTGGAGAGGTTGGAACCTGCGCCGGAGCCCCACTTGAAGAGCATTCCCTCGGTCTTGGCGAGGGTGAGGATGGAGTCGAGCGAGTCGTTGACGGAGTTGATGAAGCAGGCGGAGCACTGCGGCTTGGTGTATCCGGTGACGGAGAACTCTACGCGGCCGGTGGCTGGGTTCCAGTGCCAGTTCTGGGCGTCGGAGTTGGGCTCCAGGCGGTCGCAGCCGACGTTGAACCAAACCGGGGAGTTGAAGGCGACCTTCTGGTTGAGCAGGAGGTGGCAGAGCTCGGCGTGGAAGGAGGCGGCGTCGGCCGGGGAGGCGAAGTATCCGTCGCGGAGGCCCCAGTCGCGGATGGATTCGGCGACGCGGGTGATGAGGGCGCGGACGCCGGACTCGCGCTCGGGGGTGCCGACCTGGCCGTGCAGGTACTTGGAGGCGACGATGTTGGTGGCGGTCATGGACCAGTCGGAGGGGACTTCGACGTTCTTCTGCTCGAAGATGGTGCGGCCCTTGTAGTCCTGGATGATGGCGTCGCGCAGCTCCCATGTGATCTCGTCGAATGGCGAGATGCCGGGGCGGGTGAAGTGGCGCGAGAAGGAGAGGCCGGAGGCGCGGGAGGCGGGGCGGGCAGCGGCGGCGGACGGGGCCGCGGTGTGTTTGATCGCTTCGGTATGGCTCTGGGTCGGGTTCATCGGCGGTACATCTCCTTCATCATCTAATGGGCGCTTCCGGCGGCGCCGAAACGAGTGCTGCAATGGGGCCTGATTGCTTCTCGGCAGTGGTGCGAATGCGAGTGTTGCAATGTTGCTGGATGACTCCTCTGCCGTGGTGCTGTTTCGTGCGCTGCAATGTTGCTGGATAACTCCTCTGCCGTGGTGCTTCTACTCCATTGATGCTGAATCCGTGGTTCTGAATGCGGGGACGGCGCGTACTGGCCGGTGCTGCCGTGGCCCTTGCGGTTCCTTCGGTTCCCGGTGCGGGCGAAAGGGGTCTGCCTCGGCCTCTGTGCCAGCGGGGAGCCCTGCGGCCCGACTGCGGGAACGATTGAGGGGATAGGGGACCGGAGTTGCCTGGTTACCTTACGAAACGACGGTACCTGAGTTGCAGTCGTGAAAGTACCGCCCCCAGTGGGGTGTGTCAAGTATAAAGCACAAGATATTGTGTTGGCTCTGCGAATACTCCCATTTTGGGGATTGTTGACGGCAGGTTAACGGGAAAAACAAGGGAAATTGCTGTGGAATTCTCTGAAACTACGCGTTATTAGCGGGTTTGACGGCGTTGCCGCGAGTGGGGTGGGAGGGCCCGGCATCAAGACTCCGGGGCCGGGCGCGAGACGTGCTGCTAGGGAGACGGGATGGGCGGGCGGAATCTTTGCGGCCAGGGCATGGGTTGAGAGTAGGGCGCGATGGAGGGTGGGGCAAGGCGCAGGAGTGGTGCAGAAAGTGTGGACGCGGGGTGCAAATGTGGAAAAGCGCCCGGAAAGTGGAAAAGCCTCTGGAAAGTGGAAAAACCGCTGGAAATGAGGGAAATTGCTGCCATTCCGGGGTGAAAACGCGCCCCAAGCGGGTCAGAGGAGCAACATGCAGTCGCCGTAGGAGTAGAAGCGGTAGCCGTGGCGGATGGCGTGGTTGTAGGCGGCGAGGATGGTGTGGAGGCCGGGGGCTGGCTGGGCGGTGGCTGTGAGTGGGGCGCCTGCGAGACGCGGGGCGCACGCAACGTCTCCCGCGAAGGCGGCGACCAGCATGAGCAGGGTGGATTCGGGGAGGTGGAAGTTGGTGAGCAGGCCGTTGACGATGCGAAAGCGGTGGCCGGGAGCGAGGAAGATGGAGGTCGAGCCGGAGTGGGGTTGTAGGTTTGGAACCCACATCTCAGAATCGAGATGTGGGGCACCCGCGATGTGGGCTTGCTGGGCAATATGTTCAAGGGTGCGGGTGGTGGTGGTTCCGGCGGCGACGATTCGGCGGCCTTCGGCGAGGGCGCGGTTGAGGGCGTCGGCGGTGGCGGCGGGGAGGGTGTAGCACTCGGCGTGGAGGCGGATGTCGGCGAGGCGATAGACGCGGACGGGCTGGAAGGTTCCGAGACCGACGTGGAGGGTGAGGGTTGCGATTTCCACGCCGCGGGCGCGGAGGGCGGCGAGGACCTCGGGGGTGAAGTGAAGGCCGGCGGTGGGGGCGGCGGCAGAGCCGAGCGGATGCGAGTAGACGGTCTGGTATCGCTCGCGGTCCTCCGCGGAGTCGGGCTGGGAGGACTGACGGCGGTGGATGTAGGGGGGAAGGGGCATGTGGCCGATGCGGGAGAGCGCGGCGTGGAAGTCGGGGACCGGGACGAAGCGGAGGGTGCGCTCGCCGAATGGGCCGGCGGCGAGGACTTCGGCGGTGAGGAGGGGCTGGGCGGAGCTGGTTTCTGGGCTGCGGTCAAAGAACAGGAGGGTTTCGCCGGGGCGGACCTTGCGGGCGGGGCGGACGAGGGCCCGCCAGAGGTTTTCGGCGGGGTGGGCGGCGGGGCCGGAGGGCTGGGTTTCGGGCTGGGTTTCGATTTGGGCTTCAATCTGTTCGGTGAGCAGGACTTCAATGAGGCCGGAGGGCTGGGGCGAGCGGTGCTGGGTGCGCGCGCCGACGCGGGTGGCGAAGAGGCGCGCTGGCAGGACGCGGGAGTCGTTGAGAACGAGGAAATCGCCGGGTTGGAGGAGTTGCGGGAGATTGGCGAAGAGGTCGTCGCGGAGTGCTCCGGTGGCGCGGTTGAGGACGAGCATACGGCTGGAGCCGCGCTGGGCGGGCGGGTGCTGGGCGATGAGTTCGGGGGGCAGGTCGTAATGGAAGTCGGAGACGAGCATTGGGTTGGGGTCCAGGGAAGCTCTGAACAAGTTCTCAACATTCCCTCGGGGGCTAAACAGCCTGCGGAAAAAGGCTTGATTGCAGCTACTGGCAAAAGGCCCGGGGCTAAAGCCCCTTGATTCGATTGGCCTTCTTCAGGGGGCTGAAGCACCCTGCTCCCTCCGGAATTTACCATCTGCAACTGTAGTACTTAAGTCCTGTCGATTATTTGAATCTTGCGGCGGGACTAAAGTCCCGCCCCTTCAAAACGTGGACTTGTGCAAACCTCTTTCTCGGCCATGTGGACGGCGCGGTCGAGGGCGGCCTGGACGGAGGCGGTGGTGACCTGGCCGGAGGGAACGTGAGCGGGCCAGGTGATGACGACGCGCGAGAAGGGCTTGGGGATGAGGAAGCGGTCCCAGGAGCGAAGCTGCCAGGCGCGGTCGGGCAGGGCGTAGAAACAGCCGACCCAGGTGCCGGCGGGCTGGCTGGCGGCGGGCTGGCTGGCGGAGGAGGGATTGCCGGTGAGTGGGCTGGAGACGGAGTTGGCGAGCAGGGCGGTGCCGGGTTTGGCGACGAAGATGGGGCCGCGCGGGCCGTCGGCGGTGATGGCGCAACAGTGGCCCTGGGCGTAGGCCTGCTGCAGGCCGAGCAGACCGGCCGCTCCACCGCGCGAGCTGGAGCCGCGAACGGGGAGAAAGCCAAGCAGCTTCAATGTGCGCGCGATCAGTTCGCCGTCGAAGCTGGGGCTGATGAGAATCGCGATCCCAAGATTACGGAAGCGGTGCGCGCAGGCGATCATGCTGCGATGCCAGAAGGCGAAGACAGAGGCGCCGGGGATGAGGTGGCCGGGCGTGACGCCGGGGTCGGCGCGGTCCTGATAGCGCAGGGTGAGGCCGAGCAGACGGATGAGCAGCGCTGCGAGAGGCGGGACGATGGCGACGGCGAGGCGCTGGGCAAATCGCAGCTTGGGCGTGGCGGGGTTGGGCACAGAGATTAGTGTAGAGCCAGGGAGCGCAGTCTTCTAACGGGTGTGCCTTTAAGCAAAACAAATACGGCGATTCTGGCTACGCCAGAATGACGGCGTTGCAGGCGAGTCGAGGAAGACGGTCGTTCGCTTCCGCGAACGATACCCCACCCTGCCACGCGATGAAACTGCGCGGCGAGGATGGGGCACCCGCCGTGCGCTTCCGATCGCGACCCTCCACAGGAACGTTCTCGAACCGGCGCGAGATGTGCGACAATGATAGGTGCAGTTTGGCGTCGAGCGTACGCCCAATCCTGCAAGGAGAGTTCCCATGGGCGACCTGTTTCAACCCTGGCACATCGTAGTTATCGTCGGTCTCGCGATCCTGCTGTTCGGCGGCAAAAAGCTGCCGGAGCTGGGCAAAGGCCTGGGCGAAGGCCTGCGCGGCTTCAAAGAGGGCATGAAGGGCCTTACCGACAGCGTCAACGACGTGGCGGACGACGAGAAGAAGAAGAGGGAAGAGCTGGAGGCCAAGGCGTATCAGGAGGCCAAGCTGGCCGCCGAGGCGAAGGTGGCGGCGGAGGCGAAGGTCGCGGCGGAACAGAAGGCCGAGCGCGAGGCGCGCGAGGCATTGACCAAGTAGGACAGGACCGCCGGACAAGATGCTGCGCAATACGTCGTGGTTGGATTGAAAAGCTAACCTCGGGGACTAAAGAGGCTGCGGAAAAAGGGTTGATTGCCGCTTCTAGCAAGAGGCCCGGGGCTAAAGCCCCCTTGATTCGATTGGCCTTATTCAGGGGGCTGAAGCCCCCTGCTCCCTCCGAAAGACAAAAACGTGAGTTTTTCCGCAGCCTGTAAAGCCCCAATACAAATGAGGAATCAAGGGCACGGGTGAACCCGCGCCTTTAAGCTGCAAGACGATTGGACTGGGCGGGCATTGGCGCGTGCCCTAGGAAGCTCTGAACAAGGTCTCAACATTCCCTCTGGGGCTGAAGAGGATGCTGAAAAAGTCGATGTGTGGACGAAAACCGTACCTCAGGGGCTAAAGCCCCATTGAGCCCGCGGCACTTATGGCACGGCTGAAGCCGTGCCCTTAAGCAAAACAGAGTTTTTCAGCCGCGCCTCGATCAAGTGCATTCGTCTAGTGTGCGGCGGCGGGACGCGGACGGAGTTCCATTGCGGAGGGGTAGTAGCCCTTCTTGGTCAGGATGGTCAGGTTGTTTCCATGACCGATCACCCGCACCTCGAGGGTGCGGTACTTGCCGTCGATGAACGGCTCATGCGAGTAGTAGCCGAGGGTGTAGCGGCTGCGCACCTCTTCGGCGATCTTGGCGAAGCTCTTCTCGATGCCGCCGGTGCGGAACTCGGCGTCGAAGTTGCCGCCGGTGGCATTGGCATAGGCGGGCAGGATGTTGTCTCGCATGGTGAGCGGCAGATGGAAGCGGTCGAGAAAGCCGACGAGCGGCAGGGAGGAGTCTCCCACCAGGGTGCCATCGACCTCGATGCGGTTGGTCTCGAGATAGGTGAGGACGTCCTTGTACTTTGCCGTGCTGCCGTACTCCTTGCCGTCGGAGATGACGTAGATGACGCGGCGGCGCTCAATGGGTTTCTTGCTGAGGGTGACGGCAGCGGCCAGGATGGCGTCGTTGAGCGTATGCAGTTCCTTGGGCGGGTTGAGCTGGATTCCCGAGTGGCCGCGCTGGGAGGCGGTGTTGGGGTCGAAGTTCTGGTTGTTGATGACGGTGGTCTGGGAGAGCGGCCCGCTCAACGCGCCGGCCAACAGCGGGTCGCGCCCCGAGCCCTTGGAGATTTCGATGGCCTGGGTGAGGCGGGCGCTCTGCGCTCCGGTGAAGTCGGTGACCAGCTTGGGCCCGTTGTTGTAGGTGAAGAGCTCAACCTCGTCGAACCTGGTAAACGCGCTCTGCAGCGCGCCCAGAGACTCGTTCACGCGGAGCATGTTGTCGAAGGTCATGCTCTGGTCGACGACCAGCGCCACGGAGAGAGGAAACGAATCCGTGGTGAAGAAGGAGATGTGCTGGCGCAGCCCGTTCTCGAAGACCTGCACGTCGCGTAGCTGCAGTCCGGGAACCAACTGGCCCTTGGAGTCCTTCACGGTGAAGGGCAGATCGACGTAGTTCACCTGCACCATGAGGGTCATGGCCTTGACGCCTTCGCCCGGCGGAGGCTGGTAGACGGGGGCCTGGTCCTCGGCGGGCTGCGGGCCGCTTGCGGATGGTGCGGAGGCAGTGGCTGGAGCGGAGGCAGTGGCCGGAGCGGGAGTGGGGCCAGCCGGAGGCGTGACCGGGGTTGTGCCGGTGGGCGCGGCGTCGGCGGAGGTGGGGGCGGTTCCCTGGCCGGGAGCGATCGAACCCAGGTTGGGCAGCTTGGTCTGCGGTTTTGGAGCGTCCGGGATGGCCTGCTGCGCCAGCTCCCGCTGCGCGGCCTGCGCGGCGTTGGACTGCCCAGCCTGCGACTGTGTCTTCCCAGACTGCCCGGCCAGCGCGCCAAACATCAGCAACGCCAGCGATCCTGCCAATACGCGATTGCTCAACGTGAAGACCCCCATGCCATTCATGTATCAGAGTACCAGCGGCGCGCGCATCGCGTCATCTTGCGGCCCGGCGCAGTGCGGCTGACTGGGAACGTCTGAACAAGTATTCGACATTCCCTCGGGGGCTAAAGCCCCATTGATTTTGCGGCCCAACCGGCGGGACTGAAGTCCCGCCCCTTCAAAGCCGGATTGATTCTGAGGTTTCCCAATCGGCTTCTTCGTCGTCTAATGGGGTATGCGCTGCTTCGTTCTCGCCGCCACGCTGCTCTCCCTTGTACTGATTCCGGCGACTCTGCGCGCGCCCGTCTTCGCGCAGGAGGCGCCGTCGCCCGACGCCCCGCCGCCGGCCTCGGACGCTCCCCCTCCGCCGATCGAGGACAGCAGCGCGCAGACGCTCAACGTGAACGTGAACCTAGTGAACCTGTACTTTTCGGCGCGCGACAAGGACGGTTTCATCACCAACCTGGCCAAGAGCGACTGCGTGGTGGCCGAGGACAAGGCGCCGCAGACGATTAAGAACTTCACGCAGGAGAAAAATCTGCCGCTGACCATCGGCATTCTGCTGGACACGTCTGGAAGCCAGGAGCACGTGCTGCCGCTGGAGAAGGAGTCGGGCGCGACGTTTCTGCGCGATGTGCTGACACCCAAGGACGAGGCATTCCTGATTTCGTTCGACATCAACGTGGACCTGCTCTCCGACTACACCAACCGCGCCAGCGAGATCAGCCGCGCTATGAACAAGGCGCAGATCAACACCGGCGCGACCTACGGCTCGATCACCGGCAACGGCCCGCCGCGCGGAACGCTGCTGTTCGACGCGGTGTACCTGGCGGCCAACGACAAGCTGCGCATGGAGGCCGGGCGCAAGATCCTGGTGCTGCTGACCGACGGCGGCGACCAGGGCTCGCAGGAGACGCTGAAGACCGCAACCGAGGCCGCGCAGAAGGCCAACGCGATCGTGTATGTGATATTGATCGCCGACCGCGCCTTCTATGGGGGCGGCAACTTCAACCTCGGCGACTTCGGCGCGCGCGATATGGAAAAGCTCGCCAGCGATACCGGAGGGCGCGTCATCAACGTGGGCCACGACGGAAAGAAGCTCGAAGACGCATTCAACCAGATCCAGGACGAGCTGCGCACGCAGTACCTGTTGAGCTACACGCCGACCAACGCCAAGGCCGATGGGACATTCCGCAAGATCACGCTCAACTGCGGGAAAGGCCTGAAGGTGCAGACGCGCACTGGCTACTACGCGATCTCAGCGGCGGACGCGGGGAATTAGAGCAAAACCAGTGTTGGTGTGGTCCTTTGAAGACGGAAGGCCAACGGCAAGGCAACGACGAAAGGCAGGGTTCTTGAGCTGTAAGCTATCAGCCATAAAGCTATCAGTTAGGGCGATGGAACTAGCATCCCTGGTTTTGCTCTAGCTGAGCCCAAGCACGGGGTGGGGCGTGTAGGGCCCTTCGAGCGAGGCGATTTCGTCCGGCGAGAGCTTCAACGCGACGGCGGCGACCGCGTCCTCCAGATGATGCGGCTTGGTTGCGCCGACGATGGGCGCGGTGATTGCGGGCCTGGAGAGCAGCCAGGCCAGGGCAAGCTGCGCACGGGGAACTCCGCGCGCGGCGGCCAGCTCGCCGAGGCGGTCCACCACGCGATGGTCGGCCTCCAGCGTTTTCGAGTAGAGCGACTTGGCGTAGCCGTCGGTCTCGGAGCGCTTGGTCGCCTCCGCATCCCACGGACGGGCCAGCTTGCCGCGCGCCAGCGGACTCCAGGGCAGCACTCCGATTCCCTGATCGAGACAGAGCGGAAGCATCTCGCGCTCCTCCTCGCGGTAGAGCAGGTTGTAGTGGGGCTGCATGGTGACGAAGCGCGACCAGCCGTGGCGGTCGGCGAGATAGAGCGCCTTGGAGAACTGCCAGGCCCACATGGACGATGCGCCGAGGTAACGCACCTTGCCCGCGCGCACCAGGTCGTTGAGCGCGTCGAGCGTCTCCTCGATGGGCGTGGTGCGGTCCCAGCGATGGATCTGGTAGAGATCGACGTAGTCGGTGCCGAGGCGGCGCAGGGACTCATCGATCTCGAAGAAGATCTCCTTGCGCGAGAGGCCGCCGCCGTTGGGGCCGTCGCGCATGACGCCGTTGAGCTTGGAGGCGATGACGGTGTCTTCGCGGCGGGCGTTGGCCTTGAGGAAGCGGCCAAGAATGCGCTCGCTGTCGCCGCAGGAGTAAACATTCGCGGTGTCGAAGAAGTTGATGCCGAAGTCGAGCGCCTGGCGGAAGAAGGGCTGGCTCTGCTCCTCGTTGAGGCTCCACAGATTGCTGCCTGGGCGCAACGGGCCGGCAGGAGGAACACCGTACGACATGCATCCGAGACAGATGCGCGAGACCTTGAGGCCGGTGCGGCCAAGATTGATGTAGTCCATAGTTCCTCCGATTGCGAAGCTCTGTTCCCGATGTTACAAGCTCTGATGCCCGCGATCACGCGCGCGATGCCAACTGCCGATTACGCCTCCATTGCGCCGGAGTAGACGGCCATTCCGGCGACGGCATCGACGCCCATCGCGTCCAGCGCGTCCACTTCGACACGCGAGTGGATGCCTCCGGCGACGATGAGTTGTTTCGACGTACACGCGCGCAGCGTGGCCGCGACATTGAGCGGGAAGCCCTGCATGGTGCCCTCGGTGTCCACGTGGGTGTAGAGGAAGGCGGCGCAGAAGTCCTGGAGCCAGGGGATGGCCTGCTGCGGCGTGAGGTCGATGGAGTCCTTCCATCCCTTGACGGCGACGCGGCCGTTTTTGGTGTCGACGGAGAAGCAGAGCGCGGCCTCGCCCAGCGCGCGCTTCAGTTCCTCGGCGAATTCGAGGCGGATGATTTTGTGGCGGCGCGCGGGCGCCCCAGGGCTCGATTCTGAGAGAGGGGGTTCGAGTTGCGCGATGGCGAAGAGCGAGGACCCGTAGATGACGCGCCTGGCGCCGGCGTCGAGCAGGGCGCGGCCATCGTCGGCGGACTTCAATCCGCCGCCGACCTGGCAGGGCAGACGGCGGCAGATGCT
>Ga0326728_10025616_pt1 | contig 10536 bp, 11 predicted proteins | sample MB3enrmetagenome_FD_207602 | JGI IMG/M metagenome (GOLD analysis project Ga0326728, IMG submission 207602) | Lab enriched peat soil microbial communities from McLean, Ithaca, NY, United States - MB31MN | ecosystem: Environmental > Terrestrial > Soil > Wetlands > Peat | place: USA: New York...
TCCGGACGCCGCGCGCCCGGCGCCCGCCGAAGCCCCGGAGGCTGCTTCTCCGACTCCTGCCGCCGGCGCTCCGGAGGCCACTTCCGAGTTTCGCGCCTTCTCCGACGCCCGCAACTGCACCACGTACGATCACTGGCCTTACGGGCTCCAGGGCCGCACCGGCTATGCCGCCCAACTTAGCGACGACCAATTGAAGAAGCAGCTCGCCGCGCGGCCGGTGACTTACCTCCTGGGTGAAATCGACATCCTGCCGTTAGGCGGCTTCGATAGTTCCTGCCCCGCCATGGCCCAGGGCCCCACGCGTCTGGCGCGCGGCCAGGCGTTTGCCGGATATGTCAACCAGAAATACGGCGCACACCACCACACCGCCGTGGTTCCGCTCTGCGGCCACAATGCGCGTTGCATGTTCACGGCCGAGCCGGCGCTGCCCATTCTATTCCCCAAATTGTAACTATTTCCGGTTGGCGCGTTGTTTTTCCCGCCAGAGAGGTTACAATAACCGTTTGTCAGTGGATCGGATAGCTAAAGGAGAACTCCATGCAACGTGTGTCCGCACTGCGAATGCTGCTGATCGTAGTGCCCGTCGTTCTGCTTTTGTCTGCCTCGCCTGTTGCCGCCCAGCAGACCTTTGTAAGCCAGTTTGATGCTTACGCGGGATACGCCTTCCTTGACAGCCCCCGTATCAGTCTCTTTGAAAACGGTTTTCAGGCGCAGTTCGGCTACCGGCCAAAAACCTGGCTCTCGCTGGGTTTCGACTACAGCCATTCCTCTGGCGATTTGACGCTGGTGCCCAGCCTGCTGCCAACCACCTTGTCGCAGCCAATATTAGGAGAGATCGCCGAACTGATAGCCGCGCACCAGCTCCCCGCCGGGTACACCTTGGCCGTGCCGGCTCATTCGACGTCGCAGACCTTCGCCATCGGCCCGCAGCTTGCCTATCGCCACTTCTCGCACCTGACGCTGTTCATCCGGCCATCGCTCGGGGCCATCCACGAAGTGGCCGTCCCGCACCCCACCGATGCCTTCGCCACTTCCGTCGCGCAGCAACTGGCGCCATCCGGCCAGAAGACGGACTGGCAAGGATTCTATGGGTTCGGCGGCGGCATCGACTTCCTTTTCTCCAAGCACGTCGGCATACGCACGCAAGCCGACCTGGTGTACGATCACCTGTTCAACGATGTGCTGGCGCAGGGCCGCTGGACCGTGCGCTTCTCGGTGGGCCCGTGCTTCAACTTCGGCAAGAATATTGCCAAGTAGAACCGCCCTCTCAGTTTTCCGCCACTGAGCGCTGCGCCAGTTCTCCGAACAGAGGCAGCGGGTAGGCCTCCTCGTGGGCGGCTTTCACCATCATGAAGATAGACATGCCCAGCAATAGCGCTTCGATGATCCCGTGAATGTGCAACTCGGGCGCCATCCGGAACATGGGCCGTAATACCCAATCCTCCATCAGCCAGGCCACGAAAAGGTAGAGGCCCTGGAAGGCGTGGAACCGGACCGTGCGGTTGCGGCGGAACCTCTCCGATGCCAGGACGATGATGGATGCGATCCAGCCAATCCCCGGGATATAGCAGAGGATCGAGGCGGTTCGCGGGGGGATGCCCGCCAGCGGGTCGGCGCCTGCCGGCCCTACCGGCTGGCGTCCGCCGCACTGGCGGCAATACGCCTCGGTTGCGCCCACCCCGGTCCCGCACTGGCTGCAAAACGGCATCTGCTATCTGATACGTTATGCGAAGACGGCTTGTTCCGGCAACCATGCCGGCGCGGACCGTGCTAACATTTCGCCATGCAGAAGCTGTTTGCAGGCCTCTTGTTCCTGGCCTGCGCGGCCGCTTTGCCGGCAGCCAGGAACCTCGAAATCTACTTTATCGACGTCGAAGGCGGACAAGCCACGCTGTTCGTCTCGCCGTCTGGTGAATCCCTGCTGGTGGATACGGGTTGGGCCGGATTCAACCACCGCGATGCCGGGCGCATCGCCGCCGCGGCCAAAGAGGCCGGGGTGAAGAAGATCGACTACCTGGTGATCACCCACTATCATGCCGACCATGCCGGCGGCGTGCCGGAGCTGGCCGAAAAGCTGCCCATCCGCAACTTTGTGGATCACGGCGCGCAAACCGAAACCAGCCGCGATGCCCAGGTGCTGTACAACGCGTATGCCGCGTTTCGCGACAAAGGCAATCACATCCAGGTCAAACCCGGCGACGTCATTCCGATTAAGGGTATCGAGGTGACGGTGCTTTCCTCGGCCGGCGCCCTGATCGCGTCTCCTCTTCCCGGCGCCGGCCAGCCCGATGCGGAGTGCCCCAGCTTCCAGAGGCATGCCGTGGACACCACCGAAAATGCGCAGTCCGTGGGCATGCTGATCGCCTACGGCGGTTTCCGCATGATCGACCTGGGAGATCTCACCTGGAACAAGGAATACGACCTGGTCTGCCCGGCCAACAAGATCGGCGCGGTGGACCTGTACCTGGTCTCTCACCACGGGATGGACATGTCCGGCTCGCCCGAATTGGTGCACGCCTTGCACCCCCGCGTGGCCGTCATGAACAACGGCGCGAACAAGGGTGGCGCGCCTGAAATCTGGCAGACCATCCATAGTTCGCCCGGCCTCGAGGACCTCTGGCAACTGCACTTTGCCGTGGCCGGCGGCAAGGACCACAACTCGTCCGATCCATTCATCGCCAACGTGGACGATCCGTGCGAGGGCAAGTGGATCCGCGCCACCGTGCGGAAGGACGGCGGGTTCACCGTTTACAACAGCCGCAACAAGTACCAGAAGACCTACACCAAGAACTGAGGCAGGCTACTTCTTGCACTCTTTCAGATCCTTGTTCTTCGGGTCCTTGCAGTCGGGCGCAATCGTCTCTTTGGTCTTGTCGTCCGGCAGCGGCGCGATCGGGTCGGTATCGTACGTGATACCGGCTTCCGCCGTGTACTTGCGGTACAGGCGGAACTCCTCGTCGAGTCTCGTCAGAACGTCGCCGCCGCTCATCAGGACCTGCGATTTAAGCGGCAACAGAAAAGTGTGCCCCGAGAGATCCTGGAAATCGTAGTCCAAGACGTCTTCTGCCTTCCGGATGGGGAAGTCCGGCGGAATGTTCTCCGCGATGGTCGTCACCCGCATCACCACGTGCGTATTGGGGTCCACTTCCACTAGCCCCCGGTATGCCGTGATAATGCTGAGCTTGGCGTCCTCAACCACGAGGCGGTACTGCGAGCGGGACTGCGACACATGGTAGGCGAACGCCATGACTCGCTGGCCGCGCAGAGTGCCCCAGTGGTCCCACTCGAAACGAGCTTCGGTGGACGGCTCGAAGATCTCGCGCAACATGCTGCCGAACTCGCCGAAGGACTTGCTGCCGCCCATCTGCTCGTAGTCCTTGTTGAGGATGTTGTTGTTCTCCAGCACCACCAGGTACTTTTCCTTCTGCTCGAAGTAGCTCAGGCGTATCTGCAAAACGTCTTGCGCCTGCCAGCGAGGCTCGCTCATGGAGCTGCCGCCCCACCGGGTGCCGGGCATGGGCGCCGCATAACGGCGCGTCACCTGGGTGCAAATGAAATCAGGCAGGTTCTTGCTGTAATTGAGCGCGTACTCGCGCACATCGGTGATGATGGCGGCTTGTTCCTCGGCGGAAGGCGGCGGGATGGGCGCGGGCGGGGCTTGCGGCGCGATGGGCTTGGCCGCCATCAGGTCTTTCGTCCGGTCTCGCAACGCCTCCAGCGCCTGCAAGGTCTTCGGCCCGATGCCAGAGCCCTGCATCTCTTCGATGACGCGGTCGTCCAGGCGTTCCGTGAGCTTCACCTTGGCGAGGAACTTTGCAACCTCGCTATCCGTCTGCTTCCCCTCCTTGATGAGCTGCTCGGAGGATTGAATGAAGCTGGCCAATTCCTGCACGGAAAGAGTCTGGGCCGTGGCGGCGAGGGAAAACGCGAACACGGCAGCCAGAAGCCGGTAGCTCATACGTCTCCTTATTTTCTCATGACGTACGGCGGGCACGCAGGTTACCGATAGCTCTTGTCGTCCAGCTTGCTGAGATCCAGGCTGTCCGGCAGCACCCCCACCGTCACAATGGCGAAGGTGAAAACGTTGGTGCCCGGTTCGAGGTGGCCGCCGAAAGCCTTGTCCGCATTGGCCATGGTCATGTGCGCGTGGATTCTTCCGTTCATGATGTAGCCGTTCATACTGATGATGTCGGCCGGCGCGGTGGGGTCCTTCACGTACATGTTCTTCGACGGAAACGTGCGGTTGCTCACCTGGTGCACCTGGTAATTCCGCACCGAGCCGGCGCCCGCCAGAATCACGGCGTTGCGGATCTTGTTTTCCTTCACCATCTGTTCCAGGCCGGCCAGAAGATCGGCCTGGTATTTGAAGCGGAAAATCAGCACGCGCTGGAACTGGCTGCCGATGGCATAGACATCCGGCACCTGGGCGCTGTTCGGGCGGGCGTCCTCAGCGGGCGCGGGGGTGCTGGTGATTTCCCGGCGGGTCTCCTGGGCGGCGGCCAGGGACAGGGACACAACTGCTAACACAACGAGTCTTCTCATGTTGAAAGTGTGGCACAAGCCGAAGGGACTATGCCACATAATGCGCTTTCACCCGCCGCGCGGCGGCGCGGCCCACCACCGCGGCCAACTGGTCCTCCGAGGCGGCGCGCACCAGCTCCGAGCTGCCGAACTCCTTCAGCAGTTTTTGCACCGTCCTGGCTCCCACGCCGCGGATGGCGTCGAGCTCGCTCGTGAGCTGCCGCGCGTTGCGCCGCGACCGGTGGAAGGTGACGGCGAAGCGGTGCGCCTCGTCGCGGATGGATTGAATCAGGTGGAGGATGGGTGAGAAGCGGTCGAGCACCACCGGCTCGTCCTCCTGCCCGTAGACATAGACGATCTCCTCGCGTTTGGCGATGGAGGCCAGGGGCTGGTCGGCGATCCCGACCGCTTCCAGCGCTTCCGCGGCCGCGTGCAACTGCCCGATTCCGCCATCGATCAGCACCAGCCCGGGCATGGGGCGCTTCTCTTCAAGAACGCGCGCATAGCGCCGCGCCACCACTTCGCGCATGCTGGCGTAATCGTCGTTGCCGATCACCGTCTTGATGATGAATTTGCGGTAGTCCGATTTCTTCATGCGGCCGTCCTCCCACACCACCATGCTGGCCACCTTATCGGTGCCCTGGATGTGGGAGACGTCGAAACACTCGATGCGCGCCGGCGCCGCGGGCAGGTTGAGAGCGTCTTCGAGCGCTTCCTGAATGGCGCGGGACGACGGTTTCAGCACGCGAAAGCGCGTGTCGAAGCTGTGCTTGGCGTTGTTCCGGACCAGGTCGAGCAGCGCCTTCTTCTGCCCGCGCTGGGGCGTGCGGATCTCCACGCGATGGTTGCGTTTCTCGGAAAGCATCTCCTCCAGGGCCTCGCAATCCTCGAACTCCACGGGCACGTGGATTTCCGCCGGGATGAACTGCTGGTCCAGGTAGAGCTGCTTGAGCAGCGAAGAGAAGAACTGCGGCTCGTCGAAATCCGGCTGGTCTTCCCAGAAGAACTCGCGGCGGTCCACAATCTGGCCGTGGCGCAGGTGGAACAGGTTCAGCGCCACCAGGGGCGGCTCGGCGTAGCAGGCGAAAATGTCCACATCGTCGCCCGTGGCCGCGGACATCTTCTGGCGCTCCTCGATCTCTTCCACCGTGGCCAGCAGGTCGCGCAGCGAGGCGGCTTGCTCGAAGCGCATCTCGCCGGAGGCGGCTTCCATGCGGGCGCGAAGGCCGCGCGCCAGATCGCCGTGCCGGCCCTCCAGGAACAGCTTCACGTCGCGCACCGCTCCGGCATAGGCCTCGCCAGTGGCCAGACCTTCGACGCAAGGTCCCAGGCAGCGGTGAATGTGATATTGCAGGCACGGCTTGGGATGGTAGCGCGTGAGATCGACCTTGCACGACGGCACCTGGAAATGGCGGTGGATGAAATGCACCAGGCGGTGCGCCAGGTTGGCGGGAAAGTAAGGGCCGAAGTAAGTCGAGCCGTCCTTGCGCAGCCGGCGCGTCACGTAGACCCGCGGGTACTTCTCATGCGTCAGCCTGATGTACGGGTAGGTCTTGTCATCGCGCAGCAGGACGTTGAAGCGCGGCTGGTACTGCTTGATGAGGTTGTTCTCGAGCGCCAGCGCCTCTTTTTCGTTGTCGACCTCGATGTACTCGATGTCCCGCGCTTCCGCCATCAGCGTTCCGGTCTTGGCGTCGGCCAGCTTGTCCTCGGAGAAGTAGCTGCGGACGCGGCTGCGCAGGCTCTTGGCCTTGCCCACGTAGATGACGCAGCCTCCGACGTCCTTGTACAGATATACGCCGGGAGCGAGCGGAAGCTGGCCTGCCTTGTCGCGGAGTTCCATGGGAGGGGAAGCTATAATTGAATTATGTCACGCTGGATTCTGGCGCTGCTCGTGGCTTCGATGGCGCTCGTTCACGGGCAGGATCAGCCCGGCCAACTGAAAAGGGACCGGTCGCAGCCTGCCACATCCGGCAAGCAGGAGGTGCCTCCGGAAGAGGACACATCGCTGGCCGTGAAAGAATACTCCTTCAATCCCCTCCAGGCCGAGAAGGAACTGCAAATCGGCAACTTCTACTTCAAGACGGGCAAGTACCGATCCGCGGCCATGCGGTTTACCGAAGCCACCAAGTGGAACGAAGGCTCGAGCGACGCCTGGCTGCGGCTGGGTGAAACCGAGGAAAAGTTGAAGGATACCAAGGCCGCCAAGGAAGCTTATACCAGGTACCTGGCGCTGGCCTCCGACGCCAAGAACGCCGCCGAGATTCGCAAAAAACTGCAAAAGCTGAAGTAGCGTTCAGAGGATGAGCCGGATCAGCCCGTAACAGACCGCGCAGATCAGGAAATCCAGGGCCAGCCCCCAATCGATTTGATAGAGCTGGTGCTGCGCCCCGGGCGGCAGATACCGCTCCACGCCGAAGTAGATCACGTTGCCCGCCAGGACCGCCAGCAGCGACCGCCGGAAATCGCCTTTCATGAGGTACCGTAACCAGTGTACGATGAGCACTATGATGACACGGCGCGATGTATTAGGGACCCTGGGCGTCATGGCAGGTGTCCTGGGACGGGCGGCCGGCCGGCTTCCCGCCAACCAGAACGTGAAGTGGGGATTGGGGTCGAATCTCTGGAATTCCTTCAAGGGATCGAAGTTCACGGACATCCTCGACGTGATGCACGACACCGGGTTTATCGGCCTCCGGTTGACCCAGTTCCCCAGGATTCTGGAGACCTACGGCATCACCACGGAACAGATGGAAGCGGAAGTTTCCAAACGCGGGCTGCGCGTGGTGACCATTTCGTTCAGCGGCCCGGCGCAGGACGCGTCCAGACGCAAAGAAGTCCTGGACAGCGCCAAGGTGGCCATGACCTTCCTTAAGAATTTCGCGGCGGAGCGGCTGGTGGTGTTCTCGCCGAATCGGAACGCGGGCGCGGCCCCGGACGCTTTCAAAACCATGTGCGAGTGCTATAACCAACTGGGCGAACTGGCCGGTGAAATGGGCTTCAAGGCGGGCCTGCACAACCACATGGGCCAGATGGTGCAGAACGAAGACGAGCTCGACCGGTGTATGCAGATGACCGATCCCAAGTTGTTCTGGCTGTCGCCCGACACCGCGCACCTTCACCTGGCCGGCATGGACTCGGCGAAGATCCTGGAGCGGTACAAGGACCGGCTGATGCTGGCGGACTACAAAGACGCCAAGCGCGGCCCCGGCGGCTTCCTTCTGAACATCTACGACCTGGGCGACGGGGAGGTGGACTTTCCGGCCTGCCATCGCGTGCTGAAGTCGGCTTCCTTCAAGAACTGGCTCATCGTCGATCTGGATGTGGCCCGCAAAGGCCCCCGCGTCAGCTACGAACGGTGCGGAGCTTACGTAGTCAACACGCTGGAGCCGATTTATGTCTGATGTTTCGCGCCGGTCCTTCATCGGGACCACGCTCGCCATGACTACGCTGGCGGCCGCCGACTATCGCATTATCGATTCCCACGTTCACACGTGGAAACACGACCCCGAGTTTCCGTTCGCGCAGGGGGCCAATGTCCCCGCGCGCGACGCCGCGCCGGAGACACTGCTGGACCTGATGAAGGCTAACGGGGTCTCGAAAACCGTCATCATCCAGGTGATTCACTACCGTTACGACAACCGTTTTCTGGCGCACGTGCTGAAGCAATATCCGGGAACCTTCAAGGGTGTATGCCGCGTGGACCCGCTGGACCCGGCGGCGCCGGACCAGCTTGCGCAGCTCACCGAACAGGGATTCCGCGGAGTGCGCCTGAGCCCGGGGGACGGCGCTTCCGGCGACTGGCTGACAGGGCCGCTGATGCCGCCGCTGTGGAAGCGCTGCCTGGACCTGGAAGTGCCCATGACGGTGCTGGCGGCGATCGGGCGCATGCCGCAGGTGGCCCAGTTGATGGAGAAGCTGCCCGATTTGACGCTGGTGATCGACCACATGGCCGATTGCCCGGTGAGCCAGCCGCAGGAGCTCGAAAAACTGGTCGCGCTGAAGCGCTTCCCGAATGTGTTCGTCAAGATCTCGCACACCTGGTCGCTTTCGCGCCAGCCCTATCCGTGGCTGGATTCGCAGGAACTGGTGAAACGCCTGTACGACGCCTACGGCCCGCGGCGGCTGATGTGGGGCACCGACTGGCCGATCATCGAGAACTCGAAAGCGAAATACGAGCAGGCGCTCACGGTGGTCCGCGACGACATGAAGTTTCTGAACGCCGACGACAAAAGCTGGATGCTCAGCAAGACCATCGAGCGGGTGTGGCCGTTCCCGGCGTAACGGCTGCCGGCGGTAGCGGATCCTACGCGCGTTTTGCCGGAACACGCGGGTTCCGCGCCCCGGCCCAGGTCTGCTGGTGCCAGTAAGGGTAAGGCTCCGGGACGGCGCTGGCCTCGTCGAGGCGCGCCATCTCCTCGGCGCTCAGCTCCCAGGCAGCCGAGGCGAGATTGTCGCGGAGCTGCTCCTCGGTGCGCGCACCCACGATCACCGTGTCCACGCCCGGTTTGCCACGAACCCAGTTGAGCGCCACCTGGGCCGGCGTGGCGCCGCGTGCGGTGGCGATCGCCAGCATGACGTCCACGATGCGATAGAGCCGCTCCCAGTCCACTTTGATGGGCGCGCCGAGCGCGGCCAGGCGGCCTTCGGCGGGCTGCGGCGCGCCGCGCCGGATCTTGCCCGAAAGCAGACCGAAAACCAGCGGACTCCATGCCATCACACCCGCGCCCTGGTCGAGGCCCATGGGAATGAGCTCGTATTCGGCGTCGCGGACCAGTAAAGAGTATTGGATCTGCTGGCTGATATAGCGCGCCAGGCCACTGCGCTCGGAAATGGCGATGGCCTTCATGGTCTGCCAGGCGGAGAAATTGGAGCAGCCGATGTAGCGGACCTTGCCCTGGCGGACGAGGGTATCGAAAGCGCCCAACGTCTCCTCCATGGGCGTGAGGGAGTCCATCGAGTGCGCCTGGTACAAGTCGATGTAATCGGTGCCGAGACGGCGCAGGCTGGCCTCGCAAGCCTCTATCAGGTGGTGGCGCGACAACCCCAGGTCGTTCGGTCCCGGTCCCATGCGCGAGAAGGCCTTGGTCGCGATCTGCAGATTCTGCCGCTGGCCCTTCAGGGCCGCGCCGAGCACTTCTTCGGCAAGCCCTTCCGAATAGATGTCGGCGGCGTCAAACAGGGTGACGCCGTGGTCGATGGCAATATCGACCAGGCGGCGGGCCTGTTCCACACCGAGGGCGCCCATGGCCGCATGCCGGCCCTTGCCTCCGAAGGTCATGGTTCCGAAACTGAGCGACGACACGCTCAAGCCGCTTCTGCCGAGAAATCGCTGTTCCATGTCCCTATTATCAGCCGTTGAACCCGCGGTACAGGCATCGTGCTAGACTTCTTCTTCAGGAGAGTCCGATTATGGCAGACGAATCTTCCGGCATTTCGCGCAGAAAAATGCTTACTACCGCGACCTCGGCAACCTCAGCGATCGCCGCGGGAAGCCTCATCACCCATGCTGACCTCGAGTCTATCTCGGGGCAGATGAACACGAATTCGAAGCCGTCGGCGCTGAGAATCACGGATATGCGGGGCGTTATCGCCTCGCCGCTTTATGAAAGGGATCTCCGGTACCTCTTCCGGCTGGAGACGAACCAGGGCATTTACGGGTGGGGCGATGTGCGGGCACAGGCAAGCATGACCTACGCGTTGGAGCTGAAAAGGTTAATCGTGGGAATGAACCCCTGCGATGTGGCCTCGATCTTGTACAGGATCAAGCAGCACGGGGGAAATGGGGTGACGGGCGGCGGCGTCTCGGCAGTGGAGATGGCCTGCTGGGACCTGGCGGGCAAAGCCTGGGGGGTGCCGATCTGGCAGATGCTGGGGGGCAAGTTCCGCGACAGGGTTCTCCTATATGCCGACACAACGTCGTCGATAAAGGCCGACGAAATGGCCAATCACCTCCTCGAGCGCATCCCTGAGACTCCTTCGTCTGGCGGCTTCAAGTTCCTCAAAATGGACCTG
>Ga0326728_10025621_pt1 | contig 10534 bp, 7 predicted proteins | sample MB3enrmetagenome_FD_207602 | JGI IMG/M metagenome (GOLD analysis project Ga0326728, IMG submission 207602) | Lab enriched peat soil microbial communities from McLean, Ithaca, NY, United States - MB31MN | ecosystem: Environmental > Terrestrial > Soil > Wetlands > Peat | place: USA: New York...
TCGATGTCGAGCATACGCATGCCCAGTTTGTCCAGGGGCTTCACGATGAGGGAAGTCATGATATCCTGTTGATTCGAAGAGGCACCGATGTTGTGCTTGCCCACACAGTCGAGCCTTATGACCGGGCTCACCCCGTCGTCCTTTGTGATGAGAAACGCGATCGCACCGAGCACATCCTCGAGGATCGGCATGTTGTTTTTCAGATGTCCCGCGTACTTCATGCCGATCTTGGCAAGGCAGCCGCCACCGACCACGACCACCCGATCGTACACGCCTGCTTCGACGTGGGCCGCGGCAGCGACGATGGCGTGGATCGGCGCCGCGCAAAAAGCCTTGACATCATGGCCCGAGGCGTTCACGCAACGGCACATCTCTCCTATGGCTTTCGAGAGGCTTCCGCCTCCCCTGTTGTACCGATCACCGACTGCGTCCTCCGAGCAGCTGAGGAGGAAATCAACCTCTTCCGGCAGTATGCCCGCCCTCTTCAGAAGGTGCCTCACAACGAGGGCGCCGGAGGCCTTGGTGAGGAGATTCTCCATGAGCACATGCGCCTTGAGGGTATCGTCCGCATCGTGGTCTCTCCGCAGGCAGCCGACAATCTGCCCTTCGTAGTAAAGGGGAAGGGCTTCCCCCTTTTCCACACTCTCCGTGATCTTCTCGAGCGCAGTCCCCCCGTTGCCAAGTTTCTTGATATCCTGCTCGGTAACCAATGGGTGCGCTGCCACGGCCGCCCGTATCCGTTCGATGAAAGGGGCGGTCAGGCGGACGAGATCGAAATCGTCCGCTATCTTGAGCAATCCGTAAAACTGGTCTTCCGCCATGATCTCACCGAAAGGACCGTCTTTCTGGGCATTTTTCACCAGGTGGCCATACCACGGTTGAGGCAGGTCGTTGAGCTGATCGGGATGCATGTTGCCGATGAAGACCTGGTTCGGAGGGTAAGCCACCGCATCTTCGAAGGTTCTGATGTGACTGAGAATCTTCTGCTCGAGACGGCCGCCCGAGCCTTTGTCCATGGCGATATCCCTGATCGGCTTCGATCCATAGCGGACAAAATTGGGCACGTGTATGAGCGCGTAAGCGCATTCCTTCACAACAACCGCCATTTCTCCTCCTCTATAACATTTCCCGCAGAGCGTCTTCAATCATCTGACTTGAGACACTGTCTCCAGAAAGCCGCCTGACTTCCTTCCCGTCCTTATAGAAAAGGAACGTCGGCAGGGCGAGAACCTTGAGGCTCAGGCAAAGGCGCTTGTTTTTCGGGGCTTCCACCTTTGCAACCTTTACCCGTCCAACATACGCTCCTGCCAGGGATTCGACACTCGGCATGAGGGCGAGGCAGGGAACACATTGGGGGCCCCAGAAATCTACCACCACAGGCAGCTCAGAATTCACGACTTCCGTCTCGAACGTCTCTTTGTCCACTTCCTTCATGACAACCTCCTTCTTATTCTTTCAACAATGCCTTGTTTTCCCTTTAAAATAAGGGCCAATCGTTTTGCCGGCCTCGTGCTCGTGTCAACAATACACTATATACTGCTAACTTAGGAAAGACAAAATGAGCCGTTCGCAGCTGAAAGAGACTGACTTAGTATCGTATTACCCTCAGAAAAAGACCGTGAGGTGGCGCGGTGGGACCGGCTTTCTCCCGCTGCCTCGACTCGAGGATCTCCTGGAACGCCGCTTTGTCGATCTTCTCCTGCCCCACGAGGAGCAGCGTGCCTACGATGTTTCGCACCATATATCTCAGGAAACCCGTGGCCTCCATGACGACAAAGACCATACGCCCCCTCGTCGCTACGTGCGCCCTCATTACCTTTCTCACGGGGTTGGCGTAGACTTCGTCCTTCTTCTTGAACGCGGAGAAGTCGTGCTCGCCTATCACGAGCCTTGCCGTTTCCCTCATAGTGGCCGTGTCGATGGGAAAGGGCACGTGGAGCGCGTACCGTGCCAGAAATGGCGAATTGCAGGGCTGGTTGAGGATGCAATAGACGTAGACCTTGCTCTTTGCCCCGTAACGGGCGTGGAAATCGGGACCGGCGTCGCAGGCGTCCTTCACCCGGATGTCGGGGGGCAGAAGGCTGTTAAGCCCCCGGCAGAGGCCCGTGCAGTCGATGGGCTTCGAAGTGGCGAAGTTGGCGACCTGCCCCAGGGCGTGGACGCCTGCATCCGTCCTTCCCCCTGCGATGATCTTTATCCTGTGGTCCAGGATCCTTTCGGCTGCGCCCTTCAGGGTCTCTTCCACGGTGACGCCGTTCGGCTGGCTTTGCCATCCGTGGTAGTTCGTCCCGTCGTAGGCCAGGGTGAGGCGAATGTTTCGAGAGAATTCGGGCACGTGCGCCATCTCGCCATTATTGGGGCTCAGCGCCCCCTCCGGCAGCAAAGCCGCCGGAGCCTCCCCGCTCAGAGACTCGCTTCGCTCGCCTGAGAGCGGCCGGTAGGATAGCTCTCCCTCAGCCTGTCTTGGCGGGGTGCCCACGTTATGCCACCTTGCGGATGTGCTCTCCACAGCGCCACGTGGGTCGCACGGCTTAAGCGCCCCCTCACCGGGGAGTGAGCCCGGCGGGCCTCCCCCCCACGCAACGTGGAATCGGGCTCGTACGCCTGAGGCTTTCGGGCTTCATTCTCACTGCTTAGGGGAGCCCGGTCATCTGCTGCCGCTTGGGCGGCTCTGATTGGCCTTCGAGGCCTCCTGCGCCTTTTTCAGCACGGCCTCGCACTGTTCCTGGAACTTCATCTCTATCTGCCTGCGGTCCTCCCCGAACTTCCTCTCCAAAGTCTCCCTCTCCACCTTCACCTTGGCGCCCAGCTCATCGAGCTCCTTTCTCAGGCCGACGATCTCTGCCTTGAGGTAGTCGTTCTCTTGCCTGGCCATCCTGATCTCCTCGTTGAGGCGCTTGTTCTCTTTCTCATAGGAGTTGCATGCAAGAAGGAGCATGAAGGGAAGGAGCACCGGAAGAATCCGTAAACGCCGCATAACGCCTTATTGTCCAGGATGTCCGGCCATTTGTCAATGGCTTATTCTTGTGGTAAAGTATTGCTGCAAATCGCTTTCTCGGGCAGCTTCCCCTTGGGACGCCACATACATTAGACGAGGGTCTGGCACAAGTTGGGTGAAGGGGACCTAAAAGCACGCGCGTCTTTCGCGCGAGGGTTTCGGCTTCGTAAGCCGCTTGATGAGGATTTGTACGGTCGGCGCTTCCGGCTTGTCTTTTTAGCCTAAAAGCGCGGTCTTTGAGGCCGGATGATATGATGATACGATTTAGGACCGCACGCGTGAGGCCTAAAGCGACGTGCGCTCCATCGAGGTAGCGGTCGAAAACGCCCAATTTGAGCCCATAGCCTAAAAGGAGCTGACCGGCCGCGCTCAAAGCCGCGGCGGTTTCCATCGGGAACGCAGATAAGCAAGGAGATCATCGATGTCGACCACAGCCGTTGTCATACCCATCGAAGACGAGATGAGGCGGTCCTATCTGGACTATGCGATGAGCACAATCATCGGCAGGGCCCTGCCGGATGTCCGCGATGGGTTGAAGCCCGTGCACCGCAGGATACTTTTCGCAATGTACGAGCTGAACAATACCCATGACAAGCCTTACAAAAAATCGGCGAGGGTCGTCGGCGACGTCATGGGTAAGTATCACCCTCATGGCGATCAGGCTATCTACGACGCCGTAACCCGAATGGTCCAGGAGTTCTCTCTTAGGTATCCCCTCATCGACGGACAGGGCAATTTCGGCTCCATAGACGGCGATTCGCCGGCGGCCATGAGGTACACGGAAGTAAGGCTCTCGAAGATCTCCCAGGAGATCCTCTCCGATATCGAGAAAGACACGGTCGACTTCAAGCTCAACTACGACGAGTCCGCGAAAGAACCCGTAGTTCTCCCCACGAGAATACCCAACCTGCTCGTCAACGGCTCCTCGGGCATAGCGGTCGGCATGGCCACGAACATTCCCCCGCACAACATGACGGAGATCATCAACGGCACGATCGCCTACATCGATGACCCCTCTGTCACCATCGGCGAATTGATGAAGTACATTCCCGGGCCGGATTTCCCAACGGAAGCCATCATTTACGGCAGGAACGGCATCAAGGACGCCTACGAGACAGGCAGGGGTCACATACTCCTTCGCGCCACGGCGGACATCGAGAAGAAGAAGGACGGCAGAGAGACCATCGTCATCACCCAGCTGCCCTACCAGGTGAACAAGGCTCGTCTCATCGAGAGCATCGTCGAGCTCATAAACGACAAGAGGATCGAGGGCATTTCAAACATTCGGGATGAATCGAACAGGGAGGGGATCAGGGTCGTCATCGAATTGAAGAGAAACGAGTACGCCGAGCCCATTCTCAACACGCTCTACAAACAGACCCAGCTCCAAACGACCTTCGGCATCATCTTCCTCACCATCGTCAATAACGAGCCGAAATACCTCAACTTGAAGGAGATGATCAGCCACTTCGTCTCATTCAGGAAGGAGGTGGTGACGAGGCGGTCCGTCTTCGAGCTGAACAAGGCGGAGGAGAGGCTCCATATCCTGGAGGGTTTGAAGATCGCCCTGGACAATATCGACCGGGTGGTCTCCATCATCAGGGCCGCAAAGAACACGGAAGAGGCGAGGGAGGGCCTCATGGGCGCCTTTCAGCTCTCGGAGAAGCAAGCCCAGAGCATTCTCGACATGCGCCTCGCCCGTCTGACGAATCTCGAGCGGACGAAGATCCTCGACGAGCTGGCCGAGAAACAGGCGGAGATAAAGAGGCTGAGGGAGATCCTTCGTGACGAGAAGCTCCTCATGGAAGTCATCAAGACGGAGCTTCTCGATGTGCGGGAAAAGTACGGAGACAAGCGGCTCACGGAGATTGTGGACGAGCTTCCCGAGATCACCATCGAGGACATGATCAAGGAAGAGGATGTGGTAGTCACGATGACGTACGGCGGCTACATAAAGAGGACGTCTCTCGATCTGTACAAGCAACAGCTCCGGGGCGGCAAGGGTAAGATCGGCATTACGGTGCGGGAAGACGACTTCGTCAACCAGCTGTACATCGCGTCAACCCACTCGTACATCATCCTCTTTACCACCGCGGGCAAGGCGTATGTCAGGAAGGTTTACACCATCCCCGAGGCGCCCCTCTCGTCGAAAGGCAAACCGGTCATCAATCTCATAAAGGCAGATAAGAACGAGAAGGTCACAGCCGTCACCCATGTGAAGGACTTCCCCGAGGACAAGTATCTTTTCCTCGTGACGCGCAAGGGCCAGGGAAAGAAGATGAGCCTCTCCCTGCTCAAGCACATGAGGACCGCCGGAATCAAGGCCATCGATCTGCCGGCAGACGACAGTCTCATGGACGTCCTTTCCCTCGACCCGGGCCAGGAAGTGGTGCTCGCGACGAAGAAGGGCATGGCGATCAGGTTCAAAGAAAATGAGATCAGGTCCATGGGCAGGGCCGCTTATGGGGTAAGGGCCATCCGCCTGAAAAAAGGGGACGAGATCGTCTCCACAGACGTGGTCACCGACGATTGCTCCGTCTTCACGGTCACGGACAGGGGATTCGGCAAAAGGGTTCCCTGCTCGGAATACAAGGTCCAGGCCCGGGGCGGCTATGGCGTGATAAACGTCAAGTGCAACAAGAAGAATGGAGAGGTCGTAGGTCTCAAACGGGTCGGTCAGAACGACGAGATCATCCTGGTCACCAACACGGGGAGAACGATCAGGTTCAACTCCACCACCGTGCCCGTGCACAAGCGGGGCGGCATGGGAGTGAAGCTCATGGGCCTCAACGCGGAGGAAGAAAGGATCAGCGGCGTCGGGATGATAAGCGAAGAGGACGGAAATGGGGGGAGCGACCCATCGAACGACGAACAGTCTTCCTGAACAGACCCACAAAGAGTCGACGGCGGCCTAAGACGGTACATCGATGAATGTGGCGGTGATTGGCGCGGGCGCCTGGGGAACGGGCTTCTCCATGCAGCTCGCCGGCAAGGGGCACGCGATTACGCTCTGGGTTTACGAGCCCGAACTGTGCCGCGCCATGGAGGAGACGAGGGAGAACACGATCTACCTCCCCGGATTCAGACTGCCCCAGGCCATGTCGTTTACCAATGATCTCAACAAGGCCGCCCAATCGGCCGATACCGTTGTCATTGCCACCCCCTCGTTTGCCCTCAGACCCACCCTGGCGAAGATCGCGCAGAGCCTGACAAGCAAGAAGGTCCTCGTGCTCACCAAGGGCCTGGAGGCCCATACCCTGCTCTCGATGAGCCAGGTGGCGCAGGAGGTGGTTGAAAGGCCCCTCTCCCTCGCGGTTCTCTCCGGCCCTTCCTTCGCGCAGGAAGTGGCAAACCGGGTCTTCACCTCGGTCGTTGTCGCATCAGCGGACAAGGGTCTTTCCCGGTACTTCCAGGAAATGAGCCATGACGAGCGATTCCGCGTCTACACGAGTCGGGACGTGGTGGGGGTGGAGCTAGGGGGTGCGCTCAAGAATGTGATGGCTATAGGGGCGGGGATCATCGAAGGGCTCAAATTGGGGCACAACACCCTTGCCGCGTACATCACGCGAGCCCTCGCAGAGATGACGCGATTGGGCGTCTCGCTGGGTGCCCGGGAGACCACCTTCATGGGGCTCTCCGGAATAGGAGACCTCATCCTCACCTGTACCGGCCCTTTGAGCAGAAACAGGATGTTCGGCATCGAGCTGGCTAAAGGGAAAGATCCAAAGGACGTGATAGAATCGCAGAAGGCGGTCGTGGAGGGCTTCTACACGATCGACGCCGCCTACAGGTTCTCGAGGCGGCTCAACATAGAGATGCCCATCACCGAAGAGCTTTATCGGGTTGTCTACGAAGGAAAGGACATAAGGGCCTCCTTCGAGGACATCTGCCGCAGGGCCATAAGAGAGGAAGACGGGTAAGAACGTGCTATCGGTTGCCAATCTGACGAAAACCTATGGCCTGCAAACGGTCTTCGACGGGGTCTCCTTCACCATAGGTGAGGGGGAGAGGATCGGCCTCGTAGGCAGGAACGGAAGCGGCAAGACAACGCTCCTGCGCCTCGTCACGGGTGAGGAAGAGCCCGATTCCGGCCTCATCAGCATCCCCAAGAACTATTCCCTGGGCTATCTTTCGCAGATGTTCTCCTTCTCGAAAGGGACCGCCCTCGAGGAGGCCTCCCTCGGCCTTAAAGGCCGGGAGGACGGAACGGATGAGACCTACAGGGTGAAGAGCATTCTCTTCGGCCTCGGTTTTGACGAAAGGGACTTGGACACAAGGCCCGCCGAGCTCTCGAGTGGCTTTCAGATCCGGCTAAACCTCGCCAAGGTGCTCGCTGCCGCACCGGACCTCCTTCTCCTCGACGAGCCGACCAACTACCTCGACATCGTTTCCGTGCGCTGGCTCCAGACATTCCTTCGCCAGTGGAAGCACGAGCTCATCCTGATCACCCATGACCGCGCCTTCATGGACAGCGTCGCAACCCACGTCATGGCCATCCACCGCCAGGGCATACGGAAGGTGGAGGGGTCGACGCACAAGCTCTATCAGCAGATCCTCCAGGAAGAGGAGGTCTACGAGAAGACCCGCGTCAACGACGAGAGGAAGCGGCGCGATCTGGAGCAGTTCATCAACAGGTTCCGGGCCCAGGCGACGAGGGCCAGGGCGGTCCAGTCGCGGATAAAGGCCTTGGATAAGAAGAAGACCCTGGACAGGCTCACGGGAGAGCGCACTCTCGATTTCGAGTTCCCCGCTGCGCCCTTTCCCGGCAAGTGGCTCATGGAGGTGCGCAACCTCGCTTTCTCCTATAACCATGAGGGGCCTCCTCTCATCTCCGATTTGACCTTTTCCATCGGCCGGAGAGACAGGATCGGGGTGATCGGCAAGAACGGGAGAGGCAAGACCACGCTCCTTTCCCTTCTCGCAGGGGAGCTTGCGCCTTCGAAGGGTCTCATCGGCCGTTCCGCGAACCTCGAGATCGGCTATTTCGGCCAGGCGAACATCGATCGCCTCGAGCCGGAGCTGACGATCGAAGAGGAGCTCATCCAGGCCACGCCTGACGCGAGCCGCGGCCTTGCGCGCACCATCTGCGGGACCATGCTTTTTGACGGAGACAATGCGCTCAAGAAGATCTCGGTCCTGTCAGGCGGGGAGAAGAGCCGGGTCCTCCTCGGAAAGATGCTCGTGAGGCCGACTAACCTCCTCGTCCTCGACGAGCCCACGAACCATCTCGACATGGAATCGGTGGATTCCCTGGTGGAAGCCGTCGAGGCCTTCGACGGGGCCGTCGTCCTGGCCACGCACAGCGAAATGATCCTCCACGCTATGGCGGAGAGGCTTATCGTCTTCGACGGCAATGGCGCATGGCTTTTCGAAGGCACCTATCAGGACTTCCTTGACCGGGTCGGGTGGCAGGATGAAGAGGCAGGGACGGGCAGGTCCGGCCGGGCGGGGGAAAGGAAGGAGCTGAGGACGGAAAAGAGAGAGCTGAAGCGGATGCGCGCGGAGCTCATCACGGAGCGATCGCGCAGCCTGTCACCCCTGGAGCGGGAGATCGCGCGGATCGAAAAGGCGATCATAAGGCTCGAAGAGCAGATGCGGGACGATAACATGGCCCTTATCCGGGCATCTCAGGTGGGCGAGGGGAGGGCCATATCGGCGCTCTCGATATCTATCCACGAGGCGAAGAAGACGATCGAGGGACTCTTCGGAGAGCTGGAGGTCCTGTCCGGCGAGCATCACCGGCTGATCCGGGAATTTGATGCGAGGCTGGAGGAGCTGGGGCAGAGGAGGTCTTCGGGTTGACCAATGGAAAGCCCCGCGAGCTTCGTGTGAGCGGATTTGTCGGCTCGGCCGACGGGCGCCTTCGGAACTCCTGTCACACCATGACGGCCTGCTTCCCGTCTTTTGAATAGATCCGATTAGATCTATTAGGATTTAAGTAAGAACGAAGCCCGGTCCGTAGGGGAGTCACCGTGCGCGGGCACACGAGAAAGCTGAGACGATCCGAGAGTGACCGGAAAAGGAATCCACCATAGGAGATCAACATGAGAAAATGGGCAATGGCTATGGGCATTTTACTCCTCGCCGCAGGTCTGTGCGGGGCCGAGGAGCCCGCGAGTAAGACGGAAAACGGAACGGCTCCGGCAGCCGAGATGGAGAAGGCTCCGGTCGCAGCAGCCCCTGTTGAAAAGGCCGCCCCGGCGGCACCCAAGGCGGACATGGACAAGGTGAGCTACGTCATCGGGCTCACGGTCGGCAGGGAGATGAAGACCCAAGGCGTCGAATTGAGGACCGATGCCTTCGTGAAGGGTCTGAACGACAGCCTGTCGGGTGCGAAGCCCTCCCTGACCGACGCTGAAACGCGGCAGATCATGGCAAGCTTCCGGGCCGAGCTCGCCGCCAAGCAAGAGGCGGAAATGAAGAGGCAGGGATCGGAGAACAGGAAAAAAGAGGAGGCCTTTCTTGCCGAAAACAAGAGCAAGGAAGGAGTCCGGACCCAGCCGAGCGGCCTTCAGTACAAGGTCTTGAAGGAAGGAGAGGGCAAGAAGCCGACCGCCTACGACTCGGTGACGGTCAACTACAGGGGGACCCTCCTCGACGGTACCGAGTTCGATAGCTCCTACAGGAGGAACCAGCCGGCCACCTTTCCCGTGGGAGGGGTGATCCCGGGCTGGACCGAGGCACTTCAGTTGATGAAGACAGGGTCGAAATACCAGATCTTCATCCCCTCGAAGCTCGCGTATGGAGAGGCGGGGATAAAGGGAGTCATACCCCCGAGCGCAACCCTGATCTTCGAGGTTGAGCTGCTCGCGGTGAAAGATGCCGCCGAAAATGAGAGCCCGGCTGCCACGGGCCCCGCCAAAGAGAAGGGGGCGAAGGAACCGGACGACAAGGCTTCCAAGACCACTGGAGGGGCTGCCACGGCAAAGTAGCCGATGATAAGTCCGAAGGGGGATCGCACTCATGGCAAGTGAAGATCTTTCGAGCCTCAGGATAGAGAAATCGGCCCTGGTCTCCCGCACCCGGCACAGGAAGCGGCTTTACTGGATCGTCTCGGTCGTGGTCCTTGCGGCGCTCGTGGCCGTACTCCTCCGGACCGGCGTGATTGGGCCGTCCATCTCGGTGCAGGCCGCGACTGTGACGCAGGTATATCCGTCCCAGACGTTCACCCTCCTCAACGCAAGCGGATACGTGGTGGCCCAGCGCAAGTCGGCCCTCGCCACAAAGGTAACGGGCAGCCTCGTGTGGCTCGGGGTGGAAGAGGGAAGCAAGGTGCGCGCCGGAGAGATCATTGCGAGGCTGGAGAACGCCGACGTGACCGCGGCGCGGGCCCAGGCCCAGGCCAACCTGAGCACGGCCCAATGGAACCTCGACCAGGCCAAGGCAGAATATGTTGATGCGACCCTCGGCCTGAAAAGGGCGCGCGAGCTCGTGGCCAAGGGGTACATAGCCCAGGCGGACCACGATACCGCGGTGGCCCGGTACGACAAAGCCGTGGCAGCGGTGCGTGCGGGAGAGGCCGTGGTGAAGTCGAGT
>Ga0326728_10025623_pt1 | contig 10534 bp, 10 predicted proteins | sample MB3enrmetagenome_FD_207602 | JGI IMG/M metagenome (GOLD analysis project Ga0326728, IMG submission 207602) | Lab enriched peat soil microbial communities from McLean, Ithaca, NY, United States - MB31MN | ecosystem: Environmental > Terrestrial > Soil > Wetlands > Peat | place: USA: New York...
GGACGCCCCGATGCGCGGTCGCCGCCGCCAGCCCCGCGACGTCCAGCAGCGCGCCGCCGCCAATGCCCAGAACGCAGGAATGGCGGTCAATATGGTGGCGCTCGATTTGGGAGTGAATCTCGGAAACGTGGAAGTAAGACATTTTGGCCCGTTCGCCGCCTTCGATGACCAGGGGCGGCCCCGCCAGCGCCACCTGGCCGCGCAGGCCGGAGAAGTAGGTTTGGATGGCCGCCGCCAAAGCGGGCCGGGCCTGGGCCAGGCCCTCGTCCAACACCACCAGCACTTTGGGCACGCGCCCCGGCTCCGCCAGCACGGTTTGCAGCAGCGAGTTGGACGGAGCGAAAAGCCCGCGCGTGAAGTAAACGCGGTGATCGAACTCGACGCGAATGGTGCGCGCGATGGTTTGCATCCTCTTAAATATGGAAATTAGACGCGCCGGGAGGAAGCTTTATTTAACTCGCGCGCGTCAGGGAATCCCGCCTTCCAGGGCCGAGCCGAGGTCGTAAAGCTTGGCGTAGATGCCGCCGCGGGCCAGCAATTCGGTGTGGCTGCCCACTTCGACAATCTGGCCGGCGTCCATAACCACGATGCGGTCAAAATTCTGAATGGTGGAGAGCCGGTGGGCGATGCAGATGGTCGTGCGGCCCTTCATCAATTCGTCCAGCGAAGCCTGGACGGCGCGCTCGGCCTCGTTGTCCAGCGCGCTGGTCGCTTCGTCCAGCACCAGGATGGGAGCGTTGCGCAAGAGGGCGCGGGCGATGGCGATGCGCTGGCGCTGCCCGCCGGAGAGGTTGGTCCCCTTCTCGCCCACAATGGCATCGTAACCTCCCGGCTTCTCCAGGATGAAATCGTGCGCGAAAGCGAGGCGGGCGGCTTCTTCAATTTCCGCGTTGGTGGCGCCGGGGCGGCCAAAGGCGATGTTGTTGCCGATGGTGTCGTCGAACAAAACAACCTCCTGCGTCACCACCGCCATCTGCCGGCGCAGATCGGTCACGGCGGCCTGGCGGAGGTCCACGCCGGCGATGAGGATGGAGCCGCTGACAGGGTCGTAAAAGCGGAGCAACAGGTTGGCCAGGGTGGTTTTGCCGGAGCCGCTTTTGCCCACCAGCGCCACCTTCTCGCCCGGCGCGACGCGCAATTGAATGTCGCGCAGGACCGGCTTGTTGTCGTAGGCGAAGCTGACATGGTCAAACAGAATATCGCCGCCCGCGGCCTTGAGCGGCACGGGCTGGGGCGGATCCACCAGCGTGCTCCGGGTCGCCAGCAGATCAAAGACGCGCAGGGTGGCGGCGCGGGCGCGGTGCAGGTCGCTTTGCAGGCGGACGAGGGCCTTGATGGGTTTGTATAAAGCCAGCAGCGCGACGGCGAAGATCATGAACGCATTGAGGCTGTACTCCCTGGCCATCAAGACAATGAGAATGGCCACGCCGATGGCGCCCGAAAACTCAATAATCGGGCCGGGCGATTCGGTGGCGCGCACCACTCGCATGGAGTGGCTGATGAATTGGCGCTGGCTCGTGCGGAATTTGTCCGCGGCGGTCTTTTCCAGGTTGTAGCCTTTGATGATGCGCACGCCGGTAAAGGATTCATGCACCACCCGGTTCAGGCCGGCGGTTTCGGTTTGAATGGAGACGGCCGATTTGCGGAGCTTCCTGTTATAAATAGCCACCGGCACGACACACAGGGGCAGAGTGACCAAAGCGATCAAAGTGTACTTCAAACTGATGGCCAGCGGAATTTGCATCATGGTGATGATATTGACGGGCTGGCTGATCAACGTGACCATGGACACGCCGATCATGGCTTGCAGCATCCCGACATCCACGCTGATGCGCGACATCAACTCGCCGGTGCTGTTGCGCGAGAAGAAACTCAAGGGCTGGTTGAGCAAATGTTCAAATAAACGGGCGCGCAGATCGCAGGTCGCCCGGATTCCCACCCAATTCATCAGATATGAACTTAAATAATTGACCAAACCGCGCGCCAGCATGACCAGCGGAATCAGGCTCACCAGCCAGACCTTGGCGAACTCGGAGGAGGTGTGGGGCACGATCCAATGTTGCACCGTTTGATAGAAATGCGCGGCCCATTGGGGCATGCGCGCGGCCCATTGGGGCGCTTTGTCCGACAACTGGTCCGCGGCCGGAAAGACCGCCCCGGCCACGATGGCGACCGTCAGCAGCACCACGGTGTCGGCCGTGCCGCTCAAAACGCCGCACAGGACGCCCAGAGTGAAACGCCCCTTGTAGGGGCGGGCCAATTGCCAAAGTTTGAGCCAAAACTCAATCATGTTCGAGTCGAGTATGCGGGGGACGCGCGGGCGGCGCGAGTGTTTTTACCGCAACTGCCGCAACGCCTCCCCGGCGGCTTGTTCGGCGGCGATGGAGGCCAGACAGGAAGCCTTCCCCGCCGCCAGGCAATCCGTTCGATTCTCTTGCAAACAACGGCAGGCGGCGACCAACTGCCGGTGGCGCTCTCCCACCGGCATCCATTCCTTCAATCCAACGTGGTCCCTCACCAAACTCAGGGTGGGCGTTCCCATCGCCATCGCCAGATGAAGCACGCCGGAGTCGCCGCCGACGTGCAGGCGGCTGCGTTGCAAGACCGCCGCCAGCCGGGGGATGCTCGGACCGGCCAGGCAGATCAACCGTTTGTCGTCCACGGCCCTGGCCAATGCCGCCAGACGTTCCTGCTCGCGCGGCTGGACGCTGGCCGTGGCGGCAAGATGCAGGGCGCCATCGGCGTCCAGGAGCGCCCTGGCCAGAGTGATCCAGTTTTCCAACGGCCACTCCTTGAGCGGCGTGCTGGCGTTGATGGACAGATGCGCCACGTTCTCCGGCACGGTTTGCCGCGCCCATTGCCGGGCCTCCTCGCTCACGCGGAGATCGAAGCGCGCCGGCTGCAAGTCAAAGCCGCCCGCAGCCAGAACCTGCCGGCGTTGCTCGAAGACCGGCAGTTCCCGCGCCCCGCGTTTGACCCAGTCGCGAACCAGCCAGCCGTTCCAGAAATGCCTTCGCCCCGCCTCGAAGCCGAGCGACCATCGCGCGCCGATGAAGGCGGTGGCGAAGAGGCTGCGATCAGAGCCGTTGAAATTGAAGGCGGCGTCGAACCGTTGGCGGCGCAAGGCCCAAAGGATGTCCCAATGCTTCCACCACGGCGGGCTTTTGGCCGTCAGCGGGAAGGACCACGGACGATCCACGCAGGGCGCCATCGCCAGCAACTCCGCCCCCACCGGGGCGGACAAGGTATGCAATTCCGCCCCCGGGTAATGCCGTTTGATCTCCCACAACGCGGGCACCAGGTGGATCGAGTCCCCCAGAAAGCCAAAATCAATCACGATGATTTTGGCCGCGGCGCGCGTCCGTTCCAGAAAGCTGCGCATGGCTTGGCCGGCAGGCATGGAGGACTTGTTATACCTCCCGGCTCATGCTGGCGACAAAAAAGCGGTCTGTTTTTGTGGCTGACTTCCGCCGCAAAATGAGGCAAGCTGGCCATGATGAAACGTGCAACGACACTCGAAAGGAATCGCCAATGGGTGCAGCAATGGCGCGAGACGGCCATTTTCCTGGACGAAGTCAAGCGGGATGAATTGGCCAATATGACGGACGAAGAAGGGTGGCGCGCCATGGAAGCGGCGCTTTCCCTCGCTCCTCACTACCGCCGCCTGTCGCGCACCTCCGGCCTCGTCAAACAGCAGGCTTGGTTTCACAAACGGAACAGGAAATGAACGATGTCATCGCCGCCGCGCTGGAGTTGCAGACAGTTTGCCAGAAACACGGCTGGCGATTCTGCTTCATTGGCGGAATCGCGGCGCAACGGTGGAGTGAACCAAGGCTCACCGTTGACGCGGATCTTACTTTGCTGACTGGTTTTGGCTCGGAAGAAGCGTTCATTGGGCCGCTGCTCCAGGTGTTTTCCCCCAGAAGACCCGATGCCGCTGAATTTGCTTTGCGCAACCGTGTCCTTCTCGTTAAGAATTCCACGGGTGTCGGTCTGGATATTGCGCTGGGAGCTTTCCCCTTTGAGATACACACGATTGAACGATCCTCGCCGTTTGTATTTCCCACTGGTCATTCGCTTGTCACCTGCTCGGCGGAGGATTTGTTGGTGCATAAGTGTTTTGCCAACCGTGATAAAGATTGGCTGGATGTGGACGGCATCCTGGCACGGCAATGGGAAAAATTGGATTTTAAGTTGGTGCGAGCGGAACTCAAGCCGTTGGCCGAGTTGAAGCAGGAACCGGAAATTATTGCCCGCCTGGAACAAAAAATCACCCGCTACAACCAGCCTTTCACCCGGATCAAACGAACCAGGCGCCCCAAGTAACTACTGTGACCAAGCTTCCCATCTCTGTCTGCATGATTTCCGGCGCGGAATCCCACCGCATCGGCAAGGCGCTGGCCAGCGTGGCGGATTGGACCAGCGAGATTGTCGTCGTCCTGAATGAAGAAGTCAGCGATGGCACGGAGGGCATCGCTGTGTTGTTTGGGGCGAAAATCCACCGGCATGCCTGGCAGGGCTTTCGCGAGCAAAAGAACCTCGTTCTCGGTTATGCGGCTTTCCCTTGGATTCTGGCGCTGGACGCGGATGAGGAGGTGTCGGGGGAGTTGCGGGAGTCAATTCTGCGCTTTTTTGACGGGGACCAGGAGCGATTCGCCGGCGCCGATTTTGCGCGCAAAGTATGGTTCATGGGCCGGTGGATTACGCACGGGGATTGGTATCCGGACCGCGTTTTGCGGCTCTTTCGCCGTGACCAGGGAAAGTGGGCCGGCAGCCCGGAGCATTGCGCCGTCGAGGCGCGGGGCGCGACCACGACGCTGGCGGGCGACTTGCTCCACTATTCCAATCCGAACATCAGCAGCTACGTGGGCAAAATCAATTATTTCGCCGATCTTTATTTGCAACGCCAATTGGCGGAGAAGGCGCGATGGTCGGCGGTGGCGGCGGTCTTTCGCGCGGCCTGGCGCTTTGGGCGCGCTTACTTCATTCGCCTCGGTTTCCTGGATGGTTATCCCGGCTTTTTCATCGCCGCCTCCACCGCTTACTCGACGCTGGTTCGGCACAGCCGGCTCTTCGAGCATCTTCATCCGAACAACCCCTCATGCGCTCCGCCCAAATCTCCCTGATTATCTCGACCTACGAGAAGCCGGACGCGCTCGACCAGGTCTTGCGCGGCGTGCGGCGTCAGACCGAGATGCCGGGTGAAATCTTGGTGGCGGATGACGGTTCGGGAACCGCCACCCGCGAACTGATCGCGCAATGGCAACAAAGGCTGCCGGCGCCCCTGCGCCATGTCTGGCACGAAGATCTGGGTTTTCGCAAGACGATCATCCTCAACAAATCCCTCGCCGCCGCCACGGGCGCTTACCTCGTTTTGCTGGATGGCGACTGCGTGCCGCACCACCGATTCGTGGCCGACCACGCCCGCCTGGCGGAAGAGGGTTTTTGGGTGCAAGGCAGGCGCTGTTTTGTTCGGCAAGATTTTGCCGCTGAGTTTTCGCCCGGCGCCACGCCCATGCTTCGGTGGATTCTCATGGGCCGCATCACGGGCCTGGCCAAGGCCGTGTGGCTGCCGCGCCCATGGATCCGGCGCAATTGCGGCCAGCGGGGAATCATCGGCTGCAACATGGGCTTTTGGCGCGAAGATTTGCTGGCCGTCAATGGCTTCGATGAGGAATATACCGGCTGGGGCATCGGCGAAGATTCGGACGTGGGGACACGGCTCTACCACTTGGGACGTCCGCGCAAATTCGTTTACGGTCATGCGCTGGTCTATCATTTGAACCACCCCATGCTCGGACGCGCTCACGTCCAAGCCAGTCTCCAGCGTTTGACGGAAACGATTCGATCCAACAAAATCCGTTGCGACTGCGGCGTTGACCAATACCTGGCCGGGGGCGCGCCATCCGTATGAATCCCCCCGGCCAACCAATAAGCGTTTTGCATTTGAATTCCCTCAAGCTGGCGGCGGAGCTTCACCGGCTGGGTCAAAAGGTCTGGCTGGCCGGGCCGGCCGGCAGGGAATTCGCGCCCATCATTGAAAGTTCCGGCGTTCCTTTTCTGGATACCGGTTCCAAGAGCGGCAAACTCGGATTCATTCTGCGGGCGGCGGGAATCATCCGAAGAGAGCGCATTCAAATCGTGCATGGCCATCATGGCCGCGATATTTGGCCCGCGATTCTCGCGGTGCGGCTGGCTGGCACCAGGCCCAAGCTGGTGCTCACGCGGCATCTGGCCAAAAGCCCCGGTTCCTGGGCCAGCCGGCGATTCTTGTTGGGGCAGTACGATGCCGTGATCGCGGTTTCGGAATTTGTCGCCAGGGTCTTGCGCGAGGGGGTTTATGAGCCGGACTCGCCCGAAGCCGAACGGCGATCCCGCCCCCCTGTGCGGGGCGACCACAAAAAAATCCACGTCATCTACGGCGGGATTGACACGGCGAAATTCAAACCCGCCAACGCGGAGGAAAAAAGGCGCGAATTGGGTCTTGAGCCGGGACAGTTTGCCTTTGCCGTCGCGGGCGGTTACGACTTGCCGCGCGGCAAGGGGCAGCGGGAGTTTCTGGCCGCCGCCGCGCGCATCCACCGGGACGCGCCCAACGCGCGCTTTCTCATCATCGGCCGCGGCAACATGGAAGAGATACTGAAAGCCGACATTCAACGGTTGGGCCTTGCTGGAAAAGCGTGGCTGACGGGCCAGAAGCGGGACATGCCGCAGATTATGAATGCCATGGATTGCCTGGTGCATCCGCAAATCGGAACCGAAGCCCTTGGTTTGGTGGTGTGCGAAGCGCACGCGTGTGGCAAACCGGTCATTGCCTCAGCCCTGGACGGCATTCCCGAGGCGTTTGCCGCGGGCGGTTGCGGAAAACTGGTTCCGGCGGAGAACATTGCGGCCTTGGCGGACGCCATGCTGGAACAGGCAAGGGCCAACCCGCCTGACGACCTCCAGAAGGCCGCGATGCGCGAGCGGGTGGAACAGTTTTTCTCGCTTCGGCGGCAGGGGGACGAGGTCTTGCAGCTTTACCGCTCCTTGATGGGGTCGGAGCTGAAAAAGTGAAGAGAACAAATGCCGCCACACCCTGCATGGCCGATGCCGGCTTCTCACTCAGGCGTGCGCACGACGCCCCCAAACACCCGTCGAATAAAGGCTTGCCAAAACCTGGAATCAAGGCAAAGTCTCCGGCAGTTTATGGCACAGACCCGCTGTAATTCCCTTTCCGATTACTCGTCTTCTGTTCTCACCAATGTTAAAATGCGTCATTTCTTGCCGCGGAACCGACATAAAGTCCTGGTCACATGATTCCTCCCAAACTATTGGCGCGCGTCCTGGGCCGTGGCAGATCGTTGTTTGCGGATGCCATCTTGCAACGGCAGAACGAGTTGCGTCAGGCCATCGGCTCAAGCCGTGTTTTGGTCATCGGCGCCGGCGGCTCCATCGGCGCCACCTTTGTGAAGGTCCTGGCTCCATACCAGCCTTCGGCTCTGCATCTGGTGGACCTGAGTGAAAACAGCCTGGTGGCCTTGGTGCGCGATCTGCACGCGGAGCAGTTGGCGCCGCCAGCCGGGTTTGCCTCCTACGCGGTTGGTTTTGATGAGATCGAGTTCTATCATTACCTTCGCTCGGTGCCGCGCTTTGATTACATACTGAACTTCGCCGCCTTAAAACACGTGCGTTCCGAGCGCGATCCCTTCACCGCCATGCGGTTGCTGCGGACCAACGTGCTGGCCAACGACGATCTGTTGGCATCGCTCGGCCGCCTTGCGCCCCGCCGGTATTTCTGCGTCTCTTCCGACAAGGCTGTGAACCCGGCCAGCCTCATGGGCGCGTCCAAGGCGTTTATGGAACGGGTTTGCCTGGACTACTCCGGGGAAATCCCGTTCAGCAGCGCGCGATTTGCCAACGTCGCTTTTTCCGAAGGCAGCCTGCTGCAAAGTTTCTGCCAGAGAATCGAGCGCGGACAACCCCTGGCGGCTCCCAATGACGTGCGGCGGTACTTTATTTCCCACGAAGAGGCCGGCCAATTGTGCCTGCTGTCTTGTTTCCTTGGCGCCAACCGCGAAATTTTCACGCCCGGCCCGCAGGCGGATCTGCCACTGAAAACATTGAGCGAAATCGGCGCGCTGGTGTTGGAGGAATACGGCCGCGTCCCCTTCCTTTGCGACTCGGCGCAAGAAGCCTTGCGGCGGGCGCGGGAGCCTCTCGCCCCGGGCGCCGCCTGGCCATGCTACTTTGCGCCCTCCGACACGGCCGGGGAAAAGCCGGTCGAAGAATTCCGCGCCGCGGGTGAAATGGCCGACGGCGCCCGCCACCCGAACATCAACGTCATCACGCGCCCGCAAACCGCCGCGCGCCAAACCATCGCCACGGCGGTGAAACAACTGAAGAAATGGCGGCAATCCGGCGGCTGGACGAAAGCCGACTTGTTCAAGGCGGTTCAATCCGTCGTGCCGGAATTCACCCCTCTGACCAGGGACGCCAGCCTGGACGACAAACTGTGAATACCATCGCCCATGAAGTGGCGCGCCGCCTGCGCAAGGTTCTGGGAACCGCGCCCGACAAGATTCCCCTGCACGAACCGCTGTTCCTCGGACGGGAAAAGGAGTATTTGTGCGAGTGTGTGGACACCGGCTGGGTCTCTTCGGCTGGCAAGTTTGTGGATCGCTTTGAAGCCGGCCTGGCCGGGTTCACTGGCGCGCGGCGCGCGGTGGCTGTCGTCAACGGCACTTGCGCGTTGCATTTGGCCTTGCGGCTGGCTGGCGTCCAGCCGGGTGACGAGGTGCTTGTTCCCGCGCTGACCTTCGTTGCCACGGCCAACGCCGTGGCGCATTTGAACGCCGTGCCGCATTTCGTTGACAGCGAACAACTGACGCTGGGAATGGACCCGGAGAAGCTGGCCGGGCATCTGGGCGCCGTGGCCGAAATGCGCGGCCTCCATTGTTTCAACCGCCAGACCGGCCGCCGCCTTGCCGCAGTGGTGCCGACGCACATCTTCGGCCACCCCGCGCGGCTGTCAGAATTGTTGGAGGTTGCCGGCCGTTACGGCCTTCCGGTGGTTGAAGACGCCGCCGAATCGCTCGGCAGTTTTTACAAGGGAGTTCATACGGGCTTGTGGGGCAGCATCGGGGTGTTGAGTTTCAACGGCAACAAAACGGTCACTACCGGCGGCGGCGGGGCCATCCTCTGCCAGGATGAACAGTTGGCCGACCTGGCAAAACATCTTTCGACCACCGCCAAAAAACCGCATCGCTGGGCGTTTGAGCATGACCAGGTCGCCTTCAACTACCGGATGCCCAACCTCAACGCCGCCCTGGGCTGCGCCCAGCTTGAGCAACTGCCGCGGTTTCTCGAACGAAAACGGGCACTGGCCGCCGCTTACGCCGAGGCTTTTGCCGGCCTGGACGAAGTGCGGTTCGTTTTGGAACCGCCGGGGGCGCGCAGCAATTATTGGCTGTGCGCCCTCGCCTTGTCCCCGGCCCTGGAAAATTCCCTGGCCGATGTCCTTGAAACCACCAACGCGGCGGGACTGATGACCCGTCCGGCCTGGAATTTGCTTTCCACATTGCCGATGTACGCTCATTGCCCGCGGGCCGGCCTCGGCACGGCGGCCGGTCTGGCACGGCGGCTTGTCAACCTTCCCAGCGGACCGGCTTTGGTTCCGGCAGCTTAAAGCGATGGCGAACGAACTGAACAAAGATTTGAATCGGCCCTTGCCGCAAGTGGTCCTGGTGGGTGGGGGCGGACATTGCCGGTCGTTGATTGATGTGATTGAAGCCGGGGGGGCCTGGCAGATCGCGGGCATCGTGGATTTGCCCCAACGGCGGAGGGAAGGTGTTTTCGGTTATCCGTGGCTCGGCGCCGATGAGGATTTGCCGGCGCTGGCCCGAAAATATCCCTTCTTTTTGATTGCCGCTGGTCAAATAGGTTTGCCAGTGTTGCGGGAGCGATTGTATAACATCATCACCAGAGCGGGCGGAAAACTCCCGACAGTTTGTTCGCCGCTGGCCAGAGTGTCGCCGCGGGCGGCGACCGGACCTGGCACCGTCGTTTTTCACCAGGCCGTGGTCAACGCGGGCGCCGCCGTTGGCGTCAATGTCATTGTCAACACGTCAGCCTTGATTGAGCATGATGTTCAGGTGGGCGCCTGCTGCCATATCTCCACCGGCGCCCGTGTCAATGGCGGCTGCACGCTGGCCGCCCGTTGCTTTGTGGGCAGCGGCGCGGTGCTGCGCGAAAACGTGTGTTTGGCCGAGGGGACGGTCGTCGGGGGCGGCGCTGTCGTGCTGCGCGACACGGAGCCTTTCGGGGTCTATGCCGGCGTGCCTGCCAGACGGATAAAAGACATTGTTGAGCCGAAAACCTGAACGACATGCCACTTTGCCGCTGCCATGAGCCTGATGACGCCTAAGCAACGATTGGAGAATATCTCCATCGCCAAAGACACAAGGCTCATTGACGCTTTGCGGCTAATGGACCGGCACGACGTCAAACTGCTGCTGGTGATGGAGGGCAATGTCTTTCACAGTTTGTTGAGCGT
>Ga0326728_10025627_pt1 | contig 10531 bp, 9 predicted proteins | sample MB3enrmetagenome_FD_207602 | JGI IMG/M metagenome (GOLD analysis project Ga0326728, IMG submission 207602) | Lab enriched peat soil microbial communities from McLean, Ithaca, NY, United States - MB31MN | ecosystem: Environmental > Terrestrial > Soil > Wetlands > Peat | place: USA: New York...
GTAGCGGAGGCACAGCGGCGGCACGGCATCGAGCGGACCATTCTGCAATCCACGCCGGCGGGGCACCGGTTGTACGAGCGCATGGGTTTTCACACGGTGACCAGCGTAGCGGTATATGCGAGCTGATTGCTACTGCCCCCCTCCGCGCCCCGTTCGCCGAAATGTATCAGAATAATAAGGATGCAGCGCTTTGATCGCATTACGTGGAACCCGAACCAGATGAACGGTCAGCCGTGCATCCGTGGCATGAGGCTGACGGTGCGTCGAGTCGTCGAGGCCGTGGCATTATACCCGAACCGGGACGATCTTTTCCGGAACTATCCCGAGCTTGAGCCGGACGACGTTCGGCAGGCCCTCGCGTTCGCCGCCGCCAACCTTGAGGACAGCGCGGCGGAAAGCCACGCCGCCTGACCGGCTCAGCCATGAGCCTCGTCCTGGATCAGGGAGTTCCGCGAGACGCCGCAGCCCACTTGCGCGGTCTCGGATATGAGTGTATACACCTCGGGGAAATCGGGATGAGTAAGGCCGCCGATGAGGAGATCCTCGCTTTCTCGCTGGAAAAGAATGCCATCGTGGTGACCCTGGACGCGGACTTTCACACGATCTTGGCACTCTCTGGGGCAAGTGGACCGTCCGTGATTCGTCTGCGATTGCAGGGTTTGGGTGCTCTCGATGTCGTCGAGCTGGTTCAGAATGTTCTCGCAGGTTTCGAAGCTGATCTGAAGTGCGGATCTCTCGTCACAGTGAAGGCGCACAAGACAACATGTCACCGGCTGCCCGTCGGCAGCTCCGGGTGACAAATCACTGAATGAGGTAGGACGGGCGGCGAACTGAATACTTCAGGAAAGCTCCTGAGAGTCGCTTCAACTGATCGAGCCTAAAAACACCCGATCCCCGATGACCGTCCTCGTCTTCCAAGACGACCTCAAACAGACCACCGGCGACTTTTTCTCCGACGATTCCGATGAGCGCGGTGCCGTCGCCGAGATCAACCGCTACGATTGCACCTCGAATAAAGGAATGACCGTCGGCGTCGATCGCCGAGCCCACGTTCTGGTCACCGTCGGTAATGGTGGTCACGGACTGTGGCATTGTGTCTGCCCAGGGCCAGTCCCCACTCCCCCCTCACCGCTTTTTCTGCCGCGCCGCGATCAACTCCTCAATGTTGACAAGCTCCGTCGGGTAGTCGCCGGTGTAGCAGGCATAGCAGTACTCATGGCGGTCGTCGGCCACGGCTTTGCGCAGCGAGGCCAGCGACAGGTAGCCCAGCGAATCGGCTTCCACAAAACGGCGGATCTCTTCCACGTTGTGGTCCGACCCAATCAGCTCGCTGCGCGTGGGGGTGTCCACGCCGTAGAAACAAGGCGAGACCGTGGGCGGGCAGGAGACGCGCAAATGCACTTCACGGGCGCCGGCCTGGCGCACCATGCGGACAATCTTCCGGCTGGTCGTGCCGCGCACGATGGAGTCGTCCACCAGGACTACGCGCTGGCCTTGCAGCAGGTGGCGCACGGGGTTGAGCTTGAGCTTGACTCCGAAATCGCGGATGGCTTGGGAAGGCTCGATAAAGGTGCGGCCCACGTAGTGGTTGCGGATGAGCGCCGGGCGGAAGGGAAGCCCGGACTCGGCCGAGTAGCCGATGGCGGCGGCCACGCCGGAATCGGGGACCGGAACCACCAGGTCGGCATCGGCGGGACACTCGCGCGCCAGCAGCCGGCCGAGGTTCTCACGCGATTCCTCGACAGAGCGGCCGAAAACCACGGAATCGGGCCGCGAGAAGTACACGTGCTCGAAAACGCACTGCGCGCGCGGCTGCTCGGGGGCGTAATGCTCGCGGGTGATGCCTTCCGGGCCGACGACGATCATCTCGCCGGGATCTACTTCGTGCAGATATACGGCCCCGATCAGGTCGAAAGCGCAGGATTCCGAGGCGAAGGCGTAGACCTTGCGGCCGCCGGAGATCTCCATTTCACCCACCGCCAGCGGGCGGAAACCATGGGGATCGCGAGCCACGATGATGCGGTCCTGCGCCAGGAAAACCAGCGAAAACGCACCTTCCAATTGCAACAGCGCATCGCGCAGGGAGCCGGCCAGGGTTCGCTCGGAAGAGTGCGCCACCAGGTGAAGGATGACCTCGGTGTCGCTGGATGCCTGGAAGATGGCGCCGCGGCGCTCCAGGCCGGCGCGCAATTCCGCAGCGTTGGTGATGTTGCCGTTGTGCGCCACGGCTACTCGCCCCTTGTTGCACGCCACCGAAAACGGCTGCGCGTTGAGCAGCACGGTGTCGCCGGCGGTGGAATAGCGCGTATGGCCGATGGCCAGCCCGCCGGGCAGCGTGGCCAGCACCGGGCTGGTGAAGATATCGGCCACGTGCCCCATGGATTTGTGACTGTAAATCCGGGCGCCATCGGTGGTCGAGATGCCCGCGCTCTCCTGGCCGCGGTGCTGCAAGGCATAGAGGCCCAGGTACGCCAGCTTGGCCGCTTCCGGATGGCCGTAGATGGCCACCACGCCGCACTCTTCGTGGAATTTATCGAACATAGGATTCGAGCGCGCCATCATAGGCGGCTTTCAGCGTTGCGATTTCCCAGGAACCCAGTGTCATGGCGCGCTGCCGGATCTCGATCCCTTTCTCAATTGTAACGCCCACCACGGGCACCTCGATTCCGTGCCTTTCGGCGATGGCGGCGACTTTTCCGGGGTGCGCCGTCGAAATCAGAATGCGCGAAGGCGCTTCGTGAAAGGCCAGCACTTCGGGGCGCAGATCGCTCGCGAGATCGACGGCCGCGCCAATCCCGGCCGATCCGAAGGAGCATTCGGCCAGCGCCACGGCCAGGCCGCCATCGCTCAAATCGTGCGCGGATTCCGCCAGGCCGGCCGCCACAATTTCGCGGATGGCCGACTGCACGCGCTTTTCGCGGTCCAGATCGAGCGCCGGCGGCAAGCCCCAGAGTTGCTTCAGAATCTCCTTGGCGTACGTGGTGCCGCCGAAACGCGTGTCGTCGCACCGGCCGACGCCGCCCAGCAATACCACGGCGCGGCCGGGGTTCCGGAACGGAATCGTCACGGGCGCGGCAGTCTTGAGCAGGCCGACAATGCCGAGCACGGGCGTGGGGTAGATGCCTTCGCCCAAGGTTTCGTTATAGAGGCTGACATTGCCGCCGGTGATGGGAGTGTCGAAGAAACGGCAAGCCTCGGCCATGCCTTCGATGGCTTCCACGAGCTGCGCCATAATTTCAGGGCGTTCGGGATTGCCGAAGTTGAGGCAATTGGTGGCGGCCACGGGCTGGGCGCCCACCGTGGAAAGGTTGCGGCAGCACTCGGCGACGGCCAGCCGCGCACCCTCGCGCGGCGAGAGGTAGCAGTAGCGGCCGTTGCCATCGAGCGACATGGCGATCGATCCGCCGGTTTCCTTGATGCGGAGGATGGCGGCGTCGGTCCGCTCCGGTCCGGCAATGGTGTTGGTGCGGACCTGGTAATCGTACTGCTCCCAGATCCAGCGCTTGGAGCAGAGGTCGGGGGACGCGAGGAGAGAGGGCAATGCGTCCTGCACAGTGACGGAGAGGGCGGAGGGTTGGCAGGCGGCACCGCCTGCCCCACCTAAGGCACGGGGGCGGTCGTAGAGCGGCGCTTCGTCGGCCAGCTCACGGGCGGGGATCTCGGCGACGACGGCGCCGTGCTGCCTCACGCGCATTTGGCCATCGCTCGTGACCACGCCGATCTCGACGGCCTCCAGGCCCCACTTGCGGAACACGCGGAAGACCTCGTCTTCCCTGCCCTTCTCGGCCACCAATAACATGCGCTCCTGCGATTCGGAGAGCATGATCTCGTAGGGCGTCATGCCGGTTTCGCGCTGCGGGACGCGGTCGAGCTCGATCTCGATGCCCACGCCGCCGCGGCTGCCCATTTCGCAGGTCGAGCAGGTCAGGCCCGCCGCGCCCATGTCCTGAATGCCCACGATGGCGCCGGTCTGCATGGCTTCCAGGCAGGCCTCCAGCAGGAGTTTTTCCATGAAGGGGTCGCCCACCTGCACGTTGGGGCGCTTCTGCTTGGACTCTTCGGTGAATTCGGCGCTGGCCATGGAGGCGCCATGTATGCCGTCGCGGCCGGTGCGCGCGCCCACGTAGATTACGGGGTTGCCGGCGCCGGCGGCCCGGGCGTAAAAGACATCTTCCTTGCGGCACACGCCCAGGGCGAAGACGTTGACCAGCGGGTTGCCGTCGTAACACGGCTCAAAGATGCATTCGCCGCCCACCGTGGGCACGCCGAAACAGTTGCCGTAGTGCGCGATGCCCGCCACCACACCGCTCAGAATGCGGCGGTTGCGCGCCCCGGTCGCGGGGTCGTCAAGCCGGCCGAAGCGCAACGAATCGAGCACGGCGATGGGCCGCGCGCCCATCGTAAATATGTCGCGGAGGATGCCGCCGACGCCGGTGGCCGCGCCCTGAAATGGCTCGATGAAGCTGGGGTGATTGTGCGATTCGATCTTGAACGCGATAACATAACCGCCGCCGATATCGATGATGCCGGCGTTCTCACCGGGACCCTGCACCACCAGTTTGCCGCTTGTGGGCAGCTTCTTCAGATGCAGACGCGAGCTCTTGTACGAGCAGTGCTCGCTCCACATCACGCTGAAAATGCCCAACTCGGTGTAACTGGGCTCGCGGCCCAGAATGTCGACAATCTTCCGGTATTCGTCCGTGCTCAACTGGTGCTGCGCCACCAGCTCGGGAGTCATCGTGACACTCATAGGCGCACCGCCGCGCGCAGCATCGATTGAAAAACCGCCAGGCCGTCGCTCGATCCCATGAGCGGCTCGGTCGAGCGCTCGGGATGCGGCATCATCCCCATGACGTTGCGCTCGCGGCTGAGGATGCCGGCGATATCGCGCAACGAGCCGTTGGGGTTGCCGTCGTAACGGAAGGCGATGCGGTCCTCGGCCTCCAGCTCATCGAGCGTTCTCTCGTCGGCAAAGTAGCAGCCTTCGCCGTGGGCGATGGGCAGGCGCAGGATTTGCCCCTTCCGTGCGGCGCAGGTGAAGGGAGAATCGGCGGTTTCCACCGTCAGGCGGACCTCGCGGCAAATGAACTTGAGCCCGCGATTGCGGATGAGCGCACCGGGAAGCAGTCCGGCCTCCACCAGGATCTGGAAGCCGTTGCACACGCCCAGCACCAGGCCGCCATCGGAGGCGAACCGGCGCACGGCCTTCATCACCGGCGAGAACTTGGCGATGGCCCCGCAGCGCAGGTAGTCGCCATAGGCGAAGCCGCCGGGCAGGATAACGGCATCGACCGCGCCGAGAGTGGACGAGTCGTGCCAGATGAATTCCGCCGGCTGCCCGAGGTTGGCGCTGACCGCGTAAAAAGCGTCGTGGTCGCAGTTGCTTCCAGGAAAAACAATGACGCCAAATTTCATGAGTTATGTTTTTGGGGAGGCTAAGCTCTATTCTAGCAGGCGCCGGCAAGGGAAAGGCCACGGCCTGGTGCCACCACTCGCCAGTGCTTCTATGCCTTCCGCCTAAAACCTTCCGTTTATTGAAGATAAAAGGGTCCGTAGATGTTGAACTAAGCCTTCAAGTGTTCCTATACTCGATAGTTGCGGCTCGTCGAATCGGGTCCGGTTCACCCCAAAACCCAGGAGAATACATGAAGCTCATCAGGAATATTGGCTCGCTCTTATCGCTCGCAGTGCTGCTCCCCGTGTTGTGTCTGGCGCAGGGATTCCCCCAGACGGACGACATCGCCAAGCTGCGCGAACAGATTACGGCCCAACAGAAACAACTCGACCAACAACGGCAGGCGCTGGATGCCCAGCAGAAAACGCTCGATGCCCAGCAGAAGCTGCTGGACCGTCTGATGGCCGCGCAGAACGCACCGGCGGCCGTTCCCACGCCATCCGCAGCGGCGGCGCTTGTACCGCCGGCCGCACCCGCCGCGGAGGTGGACACCACCGGGCGGCCCATCTCGCCGCTTGCTTTTCACATCGGCGGCGCGGATTTCGCCCCCGGCGGTTTTATGGATATGTCCACGGTGTGGCGCTCCACCAACATCGGGAGCGGCGTGGCAACTTCCTTCGCCGCCGTCCCGTTCAGTAACACCGCGGCGGGCAGGACGGCCGAGTTCCGGTCCAGCGCCGCGAACTCGCGCCTTACCCTGACCATGACCGAGCACCCCACCAAGAACACGACGGTCACGGGTTATGTGGAAGGGGACTTCTATGGAAACCAGCCGACCAGCCTGTTCGTGACCAGCAACGCCAACACCTTTCGCATGCGCCATTTCTGGGTAAACGTGCAGAAAGGAAAGTGGGAGGTGTTGGGTGGCGAGACCTGGACGCTCCTGACGCCCAACCGCGTGGGCGTCTCTCAGGTTTCCAGCAATGTTTTTGTCGGCCTTGGGGAGGATTCCAACTATCTGACGGGTCTGATCTGGGGACGGCCGGGGCAAATCCGGGTGGTCTATCACCCCGACAAGCACTGGTCCATCGCCGCCGCGGTTGAGAACCCCGAACAGTTCGTTACCACGGCAGTCACGCTGCCCGCGTTTGCCGCCACTCAGGTGGATAACGGAAGCCTTTCCAGCGCGCCCAACGTGCGCCCGGACATCACCGCCAAAATCGCTTACGACACCCAGGTATCCGGTAAGGCGTTGCACTTCGAGCTGGCCGGATTTTCCAGCCAGTTCCGCGTGTCACCCGCGCAGGGCAAGTACTTCGACGCCCAGGGAGTGGGCGGAGATTTCGACGCTGTCCTGGAAGTGACCAAGAACTTCCGCCTTATTGCGACCGGGTTTTACAGCAGTGGCGGCGGGCGTTTCGCGGTAGGGCTTGGTCCCGACCTGGTGGTGGGTCCCGATGGCTCCGTCTCGCCAGTGCATTCCATGACCGGCATCGCCGGTTTCGAGTATGCGCCCAATGCCAAATCGCAGTTCTTCGGTTATTACGGCGGCACCTATTTTGACCGCAACTATACAGTGATCTCGCCGGGCAATTACCTGGGCTTCGGCTTCCCCGGTTCGTCCTCGGCCAACCGGCAGTTTCAGGAGCCGAATTTCGGCTACTACTACACCTTCTGGAGGAACCCGAGATACGGCGCGCTTCAGTACATTGGGGAGTATGCCTATCTGACGCGAGCGCCCTGGTACGTTGCGCCCGGAACTCCGTCCACAGCGCACGCCCACATGGTTTTCGGCTCGTTGCGTTTTACGTTGCCATAGGCGGTCTTCTTGCGCGCAAAGCCAGCCGCCAACAGGAGGCGGGGCCAGCGCTCTTTTTGCGAGACTTCAGCAGATGATGTTGGCGTGACGGTTGTCACCTGCCCATTGGCGGCAGTGCCGGGCGCGTCGCGTGCAGGGACCCGTTCAGCCCGTGCTCGATCATTTCCCTGCGGCAGGCGCCACCACGTAGACGTATTCCAGGATCTCGGTGCCGATGTTCGTCACATTGTGTCTCGTCCCTGGGGGAATGTAGACGGTGTACGGCGCCGCGAAGCCGCGGCTTGACTGCCCCTCGACCAGAGCGGCGCCCGCGCCGTGCAGGACGATCAAGAACTCCTCATTGTGTCCGGTCGTATGCCAACCGACCGATTGGCCGCTCTTCAGCCGCACAAAACCGCTTCGCATACCGGCGGTCTGCGGGGCTCCCCTGAGCAACCGACAGTCTCCGATGGGACAGTCCAGAGCGAATGTCAGCGGTTGTCGGGCCGGCGACTGGCAGACCAGAGGCGTCAGCGCACAGAAGAGAGCAGCCGCCCCGACAAAGTACATCGTTCGCATAAACAATGCATGATCTCCTTTATGTCAGTTCTTTTTCATCGGCGGGTCCCAGGTCCTGGTCAGAACTTGAGCGTGAAGCCGCCGGCGGCGTTGATTCCGGGCATCGGATAGCCCGGGATAAACTCGTACCGGCGATTGAGCAGGTTGTCGACAAGCGCGAACACGGTGGAGTGTTCGCTCAGCGAATAACTGAGCCGAAGCGTCGCATCGGTGTACTCGCCGAGATAGCTCGTGTGGGTGGTGTCGGTGAAGCGCCGGCCCGCCGAGATACCGCTTAGGTCGGCCGTAAAACGCCGCATTGGGATTTCGACTGAGTAGTTGAACTTGTTCGCGGGCACATAGGGCGCCAGATTCGTGGAACGCAGATAACTGTACCCGCCCTGGACGCGAATATGCCTCCACGGCGTCCATTCGGAATTGAACTCCACCCCCCGGTTGAGCGCATTCCCGGCGTTGAGCGTGGTCATATTGGGATAGTTGCCCAGCGAAACAATGAGATTCTTAAGGTCCGCATAATAAACCGTGGTCCATGCGTGGAAAGTGCGCGACGGCCGGGTGTGGAAAGTAGCTTGGTAGTTCCACATCGTCTCCGGCAGCAGGTTGGGATTGGGCGCCGGAAACAGGTACAGCTCGCGGAGCGTCGGATTGCGGAAGCCCCGGGAGGCGTTGAATGCGACCGAATATCGGTCGGAGAACGCGAACGAGGCCCCAGACTCCGGGGCGGAGAGACCGCCGAACTGCGAGTTCGCCTGGTAGCGGTATCCCGCATTGAGCCGAAGGCGGCGCCAGGGCTTCCACTGCATGATCGCGAAGCCCGCCGCTTCATCGATGTGATGAGTGCCGTAACTGGGGCCGCTCGGTGCTTGTTCCGCCGTGCCGCCGTAGTGCATGTCGTCGCTGCCCACCTCAACGAGCAGATTGGGATTCAGAGCGAAGGTCTGATTGAGACGGATTCCTGTCGCGTCGTCAATCGAGCGAAAACCGTCCGAGATGAAGTTCCGGCCGTAGCTCCCATACACGCGAATCGCGCCGTACACGCTACCGTAGGCGTCGTCCAGATTGGCTGAGAAGCCGCCCCGGCCGACCGCGGCGTAGTTGGCTTCCGACGGGTCGCCAACCGGGCCCGGATCCTCAACCAGGAAGTGCCCATAGCGCCCGTCCAGACTCGCCTTCCAGTGGTCGGACCAATCGTACCCAAGCGATACCGACCCGTCTCCTTCGCGAAAGTGGGAGTACTCGCGCTCGCCATCCGTGTGCGAAATGCCTCCCGTGACCTCGTAGTAGAAGCGCCCGATCGTTCCACCGTTGGACAGCCGATACTGCCCCGTCAGAAAGGAGCCGAGGCTCGCGGTCAGGCGGGTCTCGTTCTGCCGGGGCGGCTGGATCGGATCGATCTCCACGACGCCGCCCATGGCGTTGCTGCCATAGAGAACCGAGGCCGGCCCCTCGGTCACGCTGACGCGGCCCACATCGGTAAGGCTGAAGAAGTCCGGCAGCGGATGCCCCATTTCTCCCTGGAAATCCGGGCGCCCGTCGACCACGATAAGAACGGCGGCGTTGGGGCTCTCGCCGACTCCCCGAATACTGATCTCTCCTGTTCCGTTCGTTGAAATGCCGTACCCCAACACGCCTCTGCTCGTGACGAACGCCCCGGGCACAAGCTTATCCACTGCGTCGAAGACCGTGCGCGCGCCCGTGCGGTCGATCGCCAGCGCGTCTCCGGTGACCGCCGGCAGGGTGTCGATGGCGCTGTCGCTCACGACCACGTCGATTGAGTTCCGGACCATTGCCGGGCTGAGCGCGACGGTAAGGGCTTCTTCCCCGCGCCAGCTCGTCAATGCCTTCCGGACCGTTTCGAAGCCCGTCGCGGATACCATCAGCTCCGCTGGAGGGTGGCACCCGACATCAGCCTCGCCGAGCGAGCTGGTGGTCAGGGCGGTCCTCCCGCCTCCGGCGCACTGAATCTCGATGCTTGCTTGTGGTATCGCCCCGCCTTGCGAGTCGATTATTCGAATTCGAATCTGGCTGACTTGCGCTCCAGCGAGACCGCTGAGCATCAGGAACGGCAAAACGAGCCTCCCGATCCTATATGTGTTGGTGCGCATACGAATTTGATTTGCGTGCTACGCCCTGATCGTAGCACGCTTGTAAAGTTCGTGCTATTGCACCTCCGGTAACGAGTCCTCGGGGGAAGGTCTCCGGCAGCGGGGCGGCGAGGCCGTTTCACTCCAGCCGCAGCGTGGTGTTCGGGTCAAGCGCCGCCGCGCGCCGCGCCGGCGCCCAGGATGCCACCGCCGCAATCGCGAAGAATAGTGCGATCATCGCCATGAAAGTGGCTGGATCGGCCGCGGTTACACCTACTAACATGCTGGTCATGGCGCGCGTCAGCACCACCGCGGCGAGGAAGCCGCCCGCCACTCCCACGGCGCTGAGAAGCAGCCCCCGCCCAACCACCATCTTGAAAATACCGGAAGGCGCGGCGCCCAGCGCCATGCGCACGCCGATCTCCGGCATTCGCTGCCGCACCACGCTCGATAAAACGCCATACAGACCCACGGCGGCCAGCAGCGCCGCGATGGCCGCGAATACGCCCATCAGGAGAAACTGGAAGCGCGTTGCCGATTCGGCCCGGTCCACGGTTGTATCCATCGTCTGCATCTCAGTGACCGCCAGGCGGCCTGGGGCGAACTTGGCCACCTCCGCGCGGACGGCGGCGCCGTACTTCGTGGGGTCGCCCGCCGTGCGCAGCGCCCAGTGCC
>Ga0326728_10025628_pt1 | contig 10531 bp, 13 predicted proteins | sample MB3enrmetagenome_FD_207602 | JGI IMG/M metagenome (GOLD analysis project Ga0326728, IMG submission 207602) | Lab enriched peat soil microbial communities from McLean, Ithaca, NY, United States - MB31MN | ecosystem: Environmental > Terrestrial > Soil > Wetlands > Peat | place: USA: New York...
TTGATGACGATGCGGGTAAGCCACGTCGAGAACGATGAGCGGCCCTGGAAGGAACCCAAGCGAAGATATGCCTTGCACAAGCCTTCCTGCAAGGCATCCTCCGCGTCCTCTTTGTTGCGAAGAATGGTAAACGCAACACGATAAAGCCTACTCAGATTGGGCGCGACAAGAAGTTCCAGGGCGTTCGCATCTCCGGCAATGGCTCGTTGCACAAGGGGCCATTCACCCCTGGTGACGCGCGGAGCCGCATGGGCGCCCGATTCAAGCTGCATCGAAGTGCGAGCGTCCGTGCTCCGGCTCCTTTCACTTCCTGCGCTTGGGAATTCCTGGAGAGCACAGGCCGGAGACAGAACATCGGATTCAGATTCGAGCGACATTTCCATACTTGACCCCCTCAAGGTCGATCTCTGCGCGCCTTCTGCTCAAATCCTGCGAAGGGCAAGCGCCAGAGCGAACCAGGAACAGCCACTGAAAATCAGATCGATTCCAACAAAAAGTCCGATCGCCCAAAGTCCGGAGATTGGCCATTCAATCAGCAATGCAACCCCCATGACAAATGCGGCGACTCCGTTGATCACTTCCCAGCCTGAACCTGGTAGATGGGCTACTACTGAGGCGACGACCTGGTACAGTCCGCCGACTAGAAATAACACCGACATCAAAAGAGTCACGACTTCGGCGCTGATGACCGGCCTTACCAGCACCACCATACCGATAACAAGAAGAAGAAACGCGGCCAGGAGGTGCAGGAAGAAACCGGTCCGGTGTCCGACCATAAACGCGCCGATCAACTCGACGGTGCCGGCGAACACCAGAAGCCATCCGAAGAACATCATGGATGCGACCGTGGCCGCAAAGGCCCGAATCATCGCAGCAACGCCAAGCAGCGCCAGCACAATTCCAAAGGCGAGGAACCATCCCCACTCATGCGCCAGCTCCGAGTTCACTTGAGCTATCGCCAAATTAATTCCACCCGACATGGTTATTTCTCCCTTCGCAAAGTCCAAATCGATTTCCATAACGGCCCAGGGATGACGCCTCTCTCTGGGCCGGATCATTGGCGGCGCTTACAGGGAAAACGTAACGAACTTTCCGCCCTCTGAGCGCGCTAGCTTGCCTCGTACAATCGCTCGTCCCTCAGAATCGCCGGGCGGAGTTTTCGATCCGGCGCCCGGCAATTGGAGTCGTTGCATCGCGCTCAACAACCTTCTCCATCCGCCGAACCTTCATGCCGGTGAGCGTTGCGGCGAGAACAATGCTGAATTGCAACACAATCAAGGACGCGAAGAAATGCACGATCGTCGTCATATCTCCCCCAGAACCTTGCGGGCCTCCACTGAATACATCAGCACGGTGACGCCGGTGAAGATCAGGTTCACTCCGAGAATCACTCCGATGGCCCAGTTCGAACTGGACGGCCAGGGCAGCCCGACCAGGACCGCCAACACCAACGTAACGATGGCGTCAAACAGAACCCAGCCTGAGCCCACAAAGCCGCGGAATTGGAAAAATGTGACCAGCCCCAGCACGCCCTCCATGGCGAAGATCACCGCCATTACGATGGTGAAAGACTCCAGAGCGAGGTGCGGGTGGAGTCCCAGATAGCCGCCGCCGATGACGTAGACAAGCCCAATCAACAAGCGCCAAATGAATGCTCCTGCGTTCCGGCCCGCAAAGGCGGATGCCACGTATGCCAGACCTGCGACCACGATGAGCCACGAAACAATGACGGACACAGCAACACCGGTTGCAAAGGGAAGAATCACTGCCAGCATTCCCAGCACGATCATGATGACTCCCCATCCGATGGATGCCCCCGTAACTTCCTTGATTAAGTTCTTAACAGCTGCCATGATGTTGTCTCCTTTTCAACACTTCGCATGATGCGAGGGACGTGAAGCCGCACATCCCTTCGCGGGTTTTGGTGAAGCGGCCTGGCGAGGATGAGACTCGTCTTTCGGTTCTCAGGGCCTGCGCACATCTCCTTGCCCTCCCCACCAGCCCGGTAACGATTGCTCGGCCTGGTAGCGAGCGCCGCCGGCATACGCGCTTTTCAGAGCGCCTTGACTTTCGCTTCGATTTCCTTGACTGACTTCTCGAAAGCTGCGATCCGCGTTTCGAGATCCTTCTTAAGGAGCTGCCAATTGGCCTCGCTCGACGCCTTCAACTCCCGGAGCTTCTCATGGAGTTCCAGCTTTTGCGTTGCCAGGGCGGCGATCGCCTTGAGCTCAACGTTGGCCTTCGCGACCTCTGCCCGTGCTTTCAATGTGTCAAGCTTTGCCTCTGCGGTCTTGATCTGGGCCTCAAGCTTGTCGTGGATTGCGTGTTCCGCCGCACTTACCTCAATGTTCATTTCGAATTCCTCTCGTTTCAGATTTGGATTGGCAGTTCGATGGTTCCTGAACCCCACCCTTCCTAATGCACGGCGCGGGCCATACCTAAACCGCTGATAATGTTCGAGAAAACGGATCGCGAGGTCGCGGTTCCCTCGTGAATTCACGAAACTGCGGAAATTGTTGAGGGAGATGACCGGTGCGACGGGGCAACCTCGCATTTTCAGCAATGTCCTGGCTTTGGGCCGAACCCCAGGCTACGTGTCCAGAGAACAATCTCAATTTGCCCAGAGGCAAGCAGGCAGATTCTCGCGGTCCAATATGCTCAGATCCAGGTCTCTGAAATCGTCTGGGTTGACGGTTGCATTGGAGAAGTTCGTATTCTGATCAAACTGCGCCTCATCGAAACGAGTTCCTTGAAGATCGGCATAGCTGAAATCCGTTCCGGTCAGAATGGCCCTGCTCAAGTCGGCGCCACATAAACCTGCGCCGCGAAGTTTAGCCTTGCTCAGGTTCACACCGCACAGTTTAGCGCCCATCAGATCCGCTTCGATGAGGTTGGTTTGGCAAAGCGACGCGCCGCGCAAGTCGGCATACGCGAGCTTCGCGCGCTCCAGATTTGCCTTGTCGAGCTTTGCGCCGCGGAGTTTGATCCCCTTCACGTCGGCAGCCGAAAAATCGGCGCCCTTTAGGTCCGCGCCTCGCAAATCGGCTCCCCGCAGGTCCGCCCCGACGAAGTCAGTGTCGCTCATCTCGTCATGCCTGAGATCGGCATCATTCAGCTTTGCCCCCGTGAGGACGGCGTTATGCGCATGTACGCCTCGAATGGATCTTCGCGAAAGATCCAGGCGCACACCCTCCGCTCCGTTGGTCTTGAGCCAGAGCGCGTGCAGTTCAAGCCTCTTTGAAAGTGGTAGATCTTCCATTGTCCCTCCCTGAGAGGGCTGCTTGTCGACACGCCGGCTCTTGTCGTCTCTCCCTCTCGTAATCAATGAGCCGCTCACTGGCTGCCAACAGCGCATCCGTAGAACAAGTGGGAGCGATCCAGTCGTCGTACAACGAATCGTCCAGAACTTCGGCGGCCGCGCACATCACCAGAATCTTCGCGCCGGGCCAGGTCCGGCGAATGCGCGCGCTTGAGTCGCGGAACTCACGCACGGAGAACATTTCGTGAACGATCGCAATCTCAAAACTCTGCTGCCTTGGAATGCTGAACAAATCGCAATAACTAGTCACGGTTGAAAGCTGGCAGCGCCCACGCTCTCGAAACGCATCGCGGATGGCGTTACATCGTTCCGTGGGCGCGATGACAAGCACATGCAAGAAAGTCGGGTTCATCATCAGCTCCTAACCCACTTCAGCGCCTGAGAAGCCGTTTTGCCGGCGCTGCGTCGCTCCCTCCAGCGCGCAGCTGTGGTGACCACAGTCGCACTCGATTTAGCTTTACTCCGCATCGGCCGCGATTGAACAGTGGGCACTGCAGTACTCCTGATCCGGATAAATCAAGCACACGCAAGGCTCGTGCGGGCACTTGCGAAGGCCTTCCTTCACCATCGCGCTGTTCATAGCGAGTCCCATCTCCCAGCTCTCCCTGCCACGAACATTCAGTGGCGCAATGCCACGCAACCCTATCCATGCATGGCGGTCGCCAATCGGCAAGCGCCTGAAAACATTAGAGGCGTGCGCTTCGCGGTTTCGCAGTCTTATCGCGATTTCGCGAAATTCGCGATCGCAGACGATTTTAGAAGGCTCTGCGGATGTTTGGACGGGTTAGTCTGCATTGAAAACGGCCCCGGAGAGGCCGGCCTCTCTTCGCGAAGGTCACGAATTTGCGAGAAAATCGCGATCATTCGACTTGGGACCATCGCGTTTTCAATGATTTGGATGTGGCATGCGCATTGCTATATGTACGACAGAACTTGTCGGGAAGAGAGTCACGAGGATGGAAAAAATGCTGGTAGTCGTTCTTGACAATCAGGACTTTGACGGCATGGAATATCGGCCTCCTTCTCCATTGAAGAAGAGAAATGACCCGGCCGCCGACGGCTCCAAGGGCCCCGGTTGCCTTTCGAGAAGCGATCTCGATTGGCTCGATTCACAGGCGAACGAGCTGCGGCAATTCGGCTGCGACTGCCAAATCGCTAACTGCCTGCCTGAAGCAGAGGCTTTGCTCGCTGAGCAGCATTTCGACTGTGTACTCCTCGATCGCGACATTTTTGACGGCAAATCACACCACCTGATGTCGCAGTCGAACGGTTCGGCAGCTTCCATGTTCTCTCGACTGGACGTTGAGGATCGATGCTGGTGGTTCCCGGCCGACATCGTGCGCGAAGAACGCTGGGAACCTGATTCAACTAGGTTTGCGGGCCCCCGCGTTCAGTTGCGCGAGATCCTTCGGCAATTGGCTTCGGGAACGCTTCAGAATTTGAGCCAGAAGGCGGCTCCATCAACAACGTTCACGCCCTTCGCTGGGCAAGGAGGAAGAAATGTCAGATTCAGCACTCATGCTCCTGACGGAGCCAGAGACATCGCATCAAAGTGAATCAACCAGTCCTCTCATTGAGGATGTCAACAATCTCTATGACAAAATTGCCAGCCGGGCCTTTGAGATCTACGAGGGCAACGGGCGGCTCTTCGGCCTCGACGTGGCCGATTGGCTCCAGGCCGAAGCGGAGTTCCTGCATCCCCTTCACATCGCGGTGGCTGAAACGCCTGAGGCTGTCACCATTCGTGCCGATGTGCCGGGATTCAAGGAGGAGGATCTCCAGATCAAGGTGGAACCGCGTCGCGTCACGATCACTGGGAAACGGGAGACAAAGAAAGAATCCTGCAACAAGAAAATCGTCTACTCCGAGTCGTGTGCGGATCAGATTCTGCGTGTCGTCGATCTGCCGGCTGCGGTGGACACCAAGAATGCAAAGACCACGGTGAAGGATGGGGTGTTGGAGCTGGACCTGTCAAAGGCCGGGTCGGAAAAAGCATGACGGAGCAGAGCCGAAGGCCACTTAATAGTGACTCGCAGGTAGCTGCGCCTGAAGGCGCGGTCACCGCCGGTGAATCTCCGCTGCAGTTGAGTCAAGAGCCCGCACGGAGCATCCTTTAGTGGACTTTCTTATCTATGGATTGAGTGAGAGCGGAACTCATTGGACTACCAGGAAAGGGGAATGCAATGATGAGCGATTCGGATCTGAAAAGAAATGTTGAGGAGGAACTTGCATGGGAGCCGGGCCTCACCCATGCGACGAAGATTGGTGTAGGCGTCAAAGACGGCGTGGTGACACTGAGTGGCACCGTGAATAGCTACTTTGAAAAATGGGCCGCGGAGCGGGCAGCCAAGCGCGTCTATGGCGTGCTGGCCCTGGCCGAGGAACTCGAGGTCGAGCTGCCGGATTCCATCGAGCGGACCGACGCCGAAATCGCAGAGGCTGCCGAGAACGCATTGGCTTGGACGGTTTCAGTGCCCGCTGACCGCATTCAGGTCATCGTTGAACACGGGTGGCTAACTCTGCAGGGTGAGGTCGACTCGGACTATCAGCGATCGAGCGCCGAGCACGCCGTGCGTGGCCTGATTGGACTCAAGGGAATCTTGAATGACATTGCCGTCAAGCCGCTCATTACGCCCACTGAAATCAAGGCCAAAATTGAGGCTGCTTTCCGGCGTAGCGCCATCCTGGACGCGAGACTCGTCAGAGTGCAGGTTAAAAATGGAATCGTAACCCTCGTCGGCAGCGTGCATTCCTGGGCGGAGCGCGAAGAAGCAGAGCGCGCGGCCTGGGCAGCCCCTGGGGTCTCCGAGGTGAGGAACCTGATTGAATTCGACTATGCCTCCAGCCTTGTTGATTAGGGTGTGAGCAATTGTCGAACTTTTGTAAATCGCGCCTTTGCCGATCGCGCAACAAGCGAACAGGCGTTGCATCAATAGCCGGCAGATTTGAACCAGGGCCGGCATTCATCGCTGGCCGGGCACACCAGGCTCTCCCCGTGAAAGGCGTGAGCCCGGCCGCGATTTGTTGAGCCGGGAAATGAGTATCATTTGACCGTGATCACCCTTTCCCATTTTGCGGTCCCCAACTCGGTCTGGGATTGGATCCACAGCCTTGGTGGGCCAGGATTGATCCTGCTCGGTCTTTCCGACAACACTCCATTTGTCTCCGCGCCGCCGGGAAGCGTTGACGTGTGCGTGATCCTGCTTGCGGCGCACCGCCCGGACTGGTGGGCTTATTACGCCTTCATGGCTACGGTAGGCGAAGTGTTGGGAGGCTACGTCACCTACCGGCTATCGAGGAAGGGCGGCAAGCAGGCCCTGGAGAAGAAAGTTTCGAAACAACGCGCGGAAATGGTCTACAGGGGATTCGAGAAGTTCGGGAGCATCACGGTGCTGGCCGGCGCTCTTCTGCCGCCGCCGTTTCCCTTCACAACCGTTCTGATGACTGCCGGCGTGATGCAATATCCCCGCAAGGACTTTTTGTCTGCACTCATCGCGGGTCGCGCCTTGCGTTTCTTTACCGTTGCTTACCTGGGGCGAATCTACGGCCATCAAATGATCAGCTTCTTTTCGCGACATTATCACACGGCCATGGTTCTCCTCATTGTGATCGCGATTGCGGCTGGTGTTGGCGCCCTGATCTATTTCTTGTGGTACCGGCCCATGCAGGCACGGAAGAGGCGCGAAATGGACATGCGTTCTTAAGCGACCGGCAGCCCTGGCGCACGAAGCTCTAAAGAGCCACGTCGTGGGAGAAACTGTAGCGCTCCTGAATAAGCGCTGCCATCGATTCGCGCACATCGTCTACATAACCGAGCCGATACCGCTGTTCGATCTTTCGAACGTCGGAAGCCAGGCGATGATCGTGAAACACATCTCCAATCCACCTGGAAAAATCTCCGCGGCGTGCATGGTCACCCAGACATGTGGCTGGCATGCTGCTCAGCAGGAACACAAATTGCTTCAACGACCGGGCGGGAGGTCCCAATGCTTTTCCATGATCCGTGAATATGAACTCCCCTCCCGGTAGGAGTTGGAGATCGAAATATTTCGTCTTGTGCCGGACATGCTGCGTCAATCGAGGATAGAGCTTGAACCGCCGCAGTTTTCCATCAGCCTCTTCGCTCTGCGGCAGCAAGACAGCTTCGCTATTGGTGAGCGCCTTGAGAGTAGCCGTCCACTGCGGTTCGGCGTCTTTGTTTTTCACCATGGCAGCTAGCGCCCGGATATCTTCCTCCCGGGTCAGGCGTTTGGCCACGACCACTTCAATATGTTTGAGTAGGTCGGGGTTCAGGTCGGAAGGGCGATAAGTGACAATCCCGTAGGATCCTAATTCGAGATCCAGCAAGTCCCCGATATTGGGATCATGAAGGAAGTAATGAGCTTCGTCTACAACAATCCAGTGCGGTAAACCTGTAGTCTGCCGGAGCGAAATCAGCATCGGCATCAATTTCTGGAGATAACTCACCTTCTCCTCATACTGTGCGCGGGATAAGTCGACGACAACGCTCAGATCGAAGTGCCGCAGTGCGCGAGCTACGTCCGGTATGTCCGGGAGCGGCTCGGCACGTCCCAGCACCACCACGCCAGGCAACGATTCCAGCGAGCTGTAATCGCCTTCGGGATCGATGACACAAACGCTATAGCCTTGCAGGATCATCTGCTCGCATGCCAGCCCGGTGACCCAGGACTTACCGGATTGAGGCTCACCGACGAGCAGAATGTTGCGTCCCTGAACGGCTGCTGTAAGCGCGCTTCCGTCGTCGGCCGTGCCCAGCGTGATCCGATGCCGGCCTTTGCGATCCTGGGGCAGCCTCATTTCTTGCGCCGTCCGCCGGATATACTCAGCCACAGCATGCGGGCCATCGCCAGTTAGAACCTCGTCCGCTTTTTCCTGTAATGCAGGACTACCCCAACTGACGGCGACGCCCACCTCGCAGGCTTCGAGCAGGTCGTGGTCGTTTTCCGCATCCCCAACCCCAATTGCGTTGTGGGGCGAGAGACGAAGTGCGTTCAGTGCCGCGCGCAATCCGGTGCCCTTGCTGATCCCTTGCGGAAGCACCATGAGCCGGTCGTGATTGAATAACAGGACGAGCGGTAATTCGAGTTGCCTGATTAGATCCAGGATCTTTCCTGCCGAGTCGGCGTCCGTATCCAAGATGCATTGGCCGGTCACGAATTCAACCCCGCGCTGCCGCAGTTGATTGAGAAAAGCTTGCGGCGGTGGTTGACCGATCAACCTGGTGTGACCATTTGGGAATGCGATGACTGCGCCATTCTCTGCCACGACTGCATCGACAAACTCGAGTCCTCCCGCCGCAAGACTTATATCGGAAAGAATGCGACCCGTCACGAGGACAGCGACAATCCCACGCGTTCGCGCCTCCATGATTGCCGTTCTGACGTCGGGGTCCAGCTTGCCGTCGCGCGCGATGGTTCCGTCGTAGTCAAGGGCCAACACTTCGAATTTCATTACTGGCCTTTTCCCAAGTCTCTGCTGGATGGAATCTGGGAAGTGTTCCAGCCGCCTCCGAGCGCCTTGATGAGCTGGACCTCCGCTACTTTGCGTTCCATGCGAAACGTTACGGCCGTCTGCTGATCGTTCAGAAGCGCAGTCTGGGCTGCGATGACGTTCAAGTAAGGATCGAGTCCAGCTTTGTAACGGGTCGTCGCTTCCGCAAGGGCTCTCGTGGCCGCTTCAGTGGCGGCGTTCTGCTGGTCGATTTCCTGTTCCAGGATTCGCAGCGATGCCAGATTGTCTTCCACTTGCTGGAACGCCGTCAGCACGGTTTGCTGGTAGTTCGCCACGGCCTGGTCATAGTTTGCGCGATATTGTTGTACCGTCGCCTTGCGCAAGCCGGCGTCAAAGATCGTTTCGGCAAGGCTGGGACCAGCGGACCAAAAGCGGCTTGGCCAGGTAAGCCAATTCGATATCGAAGAGTTTCCGAAGCCTCCGGCTGCGCTGAGCAGGATTGCCGGATAATAAGCAGACTTGGCCACGCCAATCTCCGCATTCGCCTGCGCCATGGTTCGCTCCGCGGATGCGATGTCCGGGCGCCGTTCAAGAAGCTCGGAAGGAACTCCCACGGGGATCGCAGGAAGATCGGCTTCGGAATCATTCGCGGGCAGCGAAAATGTCGACGCCGATTGGCCAATGAGAACAGCAATCGCGTGCTCATATTGGGCGCGCAGGATTCCCAGATTTGTATCCTGAGCCTGTACCGCTTTGAGCTGAGCTTCGGCCTGCGCCACGGCTTCATCGGAGCTGAGGCCGGCCTTGTATTGGCTTCGAGTCAGGTCCAGATCATCCTGGTAGGCGGCGACCGTGGAATCGAAGAGCCTCTTCAGAGAGTCCTGGGCGCGAAGCTCAAAGTAATCGGCGGCCAGCTCTGCTTGCACGCCCAGGCGAACGTTTTCGAAATCGGCCGCGCTGGCCTGTGCGGCGTAGGTGTTGACCCTCACGCTGTTCCGGACGCGCCCCCAGAAATCGGGCTCCCAGGAGGCATCGAAAGGCAGAGAGAAATCGTTGAATGTCTTCACAGTGATTCCGGACGAGGAAGACACACCTGCACTCAACCCGCTGAATTGCGCCGGCGAGGAGAGCGTTCGCATGACGCTTGGGTTGGTGGTGAGGGTCGGAAAGTATTGCGAGCGCGCCTGGCGAACCAATGCTCGCGCAGCGACGAAGTTGTCCACGGCAGCCGCGATCTGCTGGTTTGAAGCGCTGGCCTTCTCTTCCAATTCATTCAATTGCGGGTCGTTGAACTCCGTCCACCACTTTCCCCGATCCGAGCCATCGCTCGGTTTCGCCGTCTGCCATCTTTCTGGTCCGCTCGCGGCCGGCTGTGCAAGTTCTTTATAAGCCGGCGCAGTTTGAACGGGTGGGAGCGCGTACTTCGGCCCGACGCTGCACCCTGAGAAAAGCAGACACATCGCCAGGACCGAGATCTGCGCAAGAGGCCGGCCAGATCGGACCGCGCGTTCATTCACTGATGTACACATCGACCAGTTCCCCCGGATAGAGATTTGCATTCGCGGGTTCAGCGATCTTGAAAATCACGGGCAGAACTCGCACATCCACACGTTCCTGGCGCTGGTTCGAGAGCTCGATCTTGGGAGAAACCAGGGGCTGCACGCGAACGAATTCCAGCGGAATCTTGACATTCGAGCCGCGGATGGACATCTGCGCCTTGATTTTGGAACCCGAAGGCAG